>Ga0307474_10000859_pt1 | contig 21844 bp, 24 predicted proteins | sample atmos_gasesECM1C_2_FD_203312 | JGI IMG/M metagenome (GOLD analysis project Ga0307474, IMG submission 203312) | Hardwood forest soil microbial communities from Morgan-Monroe State Forest, Indiana, United States - atmos_gasesECM1C_05 | ecosystem: Environmental > Terrestrial > Soil > Temperate... | reverse complement strand
CGTCTTTGTAGAGAACCTTGTCCCAGGTTTTTCCGCCGTCGGTGGTACGGAAGACCCCGCGCTCGGAATTGGGTCCATAGGCGTGGCCGAGGGCGGCGACGAGAACGATGTCAGGGTTGCGGGGGTGAACGATAACGCTGGCGATGTGTTGAGTGTCTTTGAGGCCAATGTTGGTCCAGGTCTTTCCGTCGTCGGTGGACTTGTAGACGCCGTTGCCGTAAGAGATGTTGCCGCGGATGCAAGCCTCGCCGGTGCCGACATAGATGACGTTGTGGTTGGAGTCAGCGACGGCAATGGCTCCGATGGAGGAGACGGCTTCCTTGTCGAACAACGGTTGCCAGGTGGAACCACCGTTCGTGGTGCGCCATACGCCTCCGGCCACGCTGCCGAAATAAAACGTGTAGGGATCGCCGGGCACTCCGGTGACCGCCAACACGCGCCCGCCGCGATAGGGACCGATCGAGCGCCAATGCATCCCCTTGAAGAGACTCTCGTCATACCTGGTGGCGGCATGAGCAGGTTGGAGCGTGGTTAGGAGGCCCAACAGGCAAGCCAGCGGAAACAGACGGTGGGAAAGTTGTTTCATGACAGCATCTCCGGAAGTAAGGCGCGAGCGGAGTATCTTAATCCATTCCTGAGGTGGAGATGTAACGCATTTATGTGTCTTATGGGCCGGCAGAGTATTGGAATCGTGACGGGTTGGCGCGCATCTCGTAGAGGGAGCAGCGAGGGTTCTCGGCCGATGTGATGAGTCGAGAAGTGGAGTGGCGTGCATTCTTTTGGCTTTGATGATTGCGAACCTGAGGGACATACGGGAGGAGATATGACGAACGGCATCGAGGAGCGTGTCGCCGAACAGTATTCTCGCAGGTCGCTGGAACAGATCATTCTGGATTCGTTGCGGGCGGCAGGAAAGGACGTGGATCGCCTGACCCCCGCAGATCTGGTCGCGATCGACGAATTTCATATCGGAGGGCGGCAGGCGACGGTTGAGTTCGGGGCGCAGATGTCGCTGGTGCGAGGGTCGAACGTGCTTGATGTCGGATGTGGAATCGGCGGACCGTCTCGATATTTCGCGAAGGAGTTAGGCTGCCGGGTGACGGGGATTGATCTCACGGACGAGTACGTGCGTGTGGCCGAGATGCTGGCGAGACGGTTGGGCATGAGCGGGGCGGTGTCGTATCGGCAGGCCAGCGCGCTCAAGATGCCATTAGAGGCGGGCAGTTTCGATGGCGCTTACATGATTCATGTTGGTATGAACATCGAAGACAAGGCGGCGTTGTTTGCGGAAGTTCGGCGCGTGCTCAAGCCGGGCGCCGTGTTTGGGATTTACGACGTGATGCGCGAAGGCGATGGAGAGATCCGATTCCCGATGCCTTGGGCGTCGAAGGCGGACACCAGCTTTGTCGAAACGGCTTCCGTTTATCGGCAACAGCTCGAGGCCGCGGGATTCGAGATTCGGAAAGAGCGCAACCGGCGGGAGTTCGGGATCGAGTTTCTGCGGGCGGTGCAGGCGCGCGCGGCAGCGGGCAAAGGCGGGACGCCGGCGCTCGGCCTGAATCTTCTGATGGGTCCGACGACGCCGCAGAAAATCTCGAATCTGATCGGGGGCCTGGAGTGCGAGGTCATCGCGCCGGTGGAGATGGTGTGCGGGGCGAGGTGACATGGCTTCGAGCGCTGTTGCCATGCCGATGGATTCAGATGACCGAGTCGTCGATCCACTTCAGGTAGGGATGGCTGCCTTCTTCGATCGCAAGTGAGATGCATTCCGGGACTTCGTAGGAGTGCAGTTCCTGAATGGCTTCGCGCAGACGCGAAAACGAGGCGTTCGTTGTTTTGATCAGCAGCAGATATTCCTGGGCTTCCTCAACTTTTCCTTCCCAGCGGTAGACGGATTCGATCTTCGGAACGATATTGACGCAGGCGGCGAGGCGGCGCTCGACGAGGGCGTGCGCGATCTTCTTGCTTTCATCGAGCGAGGAAGCGGTGGTTAGGACGAGGCGTTTGTTGGTCATATAGAATCGGGCGCAACAAAATCAGCATTTAGCACTTAGCAGTTAGTTTTGGCCACTACGGCCCATTGCATGCGTTTCGAAATTTCGCGATGACCGTTTTGGCTGAATGCTGAATGCTGAGCGCTGAATGCTGAGTCTCCGCGGGTCCATAATATGCAACGGAATGCATCGGGGGAAGCGCGAACCCCGACGTCAGGATTCGAATCATGACAACCCAGATCAAGTTTGGCACTTCCGGATGGCGAGCGGTGATGGCGGAGGAATTCACCTTCGCCAACGTGCGGCGTGCGGTGCGGGGCATTGCGCGCTACGTGGTGTCCCAGAAGCCGAGGCGCGCGAAAGTGATCGTGGCACGCGATCCGCGCTTTCTGGGCGAGACGTTCTGCGCGATGGCAGCCGAGATTCTTTCGGCGCACGGGGTCACGCCACTGGTTATCGCGGAGGCTGCGCCAACGCCGGCCATTTCGTTTGCAGTGACGCGGGGAAAGGCCGATGGGGCGATCAACTTCACCGCGTCGCACAATCCGCCGGAGTACAACGGGATCAAATTTTCGACGCCCGACGGAGCGCCGGCCCTGCCCGAGGCTACGAAGAAGATCGAGGCGGAAATCATGGCGGCCGATTCTTCCGGTGTAAGGGATTCCGAGGTCAATGCAGACGGCAACATCCCGGAACCGCAGACGCTCGATCCACGGCGAATGTATTTGTCGCGGCTGCGCGAGATTGTGGATCTCGACGTGATCCGCAAAGCAGCGGTGCGCGTGGTGTTCGATCCGTTCTGGGGCGCGGCGCGGGGGTATCCGGACGAACTTCTGCGCGAGGGTGGAGTGGAGGTCGCATCGGTCCACGACTACCGGGATGTGTTGTTCGGCGGACATGCCCCGGAACCCGACGATCATCTGCTGGAAGATTGCCGGAAAAAGATGCGCGAGACCAAGGCGCACATCGGGATCGCGACCGATGGAGATGCCGACCGCTTCGGCATCGTCGATGAAGATGGAACGTTCTTTCAACCCAACTACATCATTGCGTTGTTGTTCGATTACCTGGTGGAGAGCCGGGGGTGGAAGAACGGGGTAGGGAAGTCAGTGGCCACGACGAACCTGATCAACGCGTTGGCGCGGCATCACAAAGTAGAACTGCACGAGACGCCGGTCGGGTTCAAATACATCGGGGAACTGATCAAGGCCGACAAGATCTGTATTGGCGGGGAAGAGAGCGCGGGATTGTCGATCCGGCACCATGTTCCGGAGAAAGATGGAGTGCTGGCGGGGCTGCTGTGTTGCGAGATGGTGGCGCGGCGGGGCAAGTCTCTGGGGAAACAATTACAGGAGCTGTTTGTCAAAGTTGGTTCCTTCTGTCCGCAGCGGGAGAACTTCCGCTTGACGCCGGAGGTGAAGGAGAAGTTCACTGGGAAGTTGCAGTCCGAACCGCGCGAATTCTTCGGCCGGAAGGTCGGGGAAGTGGTCCGCAAAGACGGACTCAAACTCGTGTTCGACGATGGCTCCTGGATTTGTTACCGCCTGTCGGGGACGGAGCCGGTGGTGCGCGTGTATTCCGAAGCGGCGAATGCGGCGGAACTCGCGAAGTTGAGCACGGCGGCCAAGCAATGGATTTTCGAGTAGACAAACCGTCGCGGTTCCGGGGCTTTCCCAGGCCCGAGGACGGTCTGCGCGCAGTGGTCGACAGGGCTCCGCAGGCCGAGGCGCTGGCGGAGCGCTGGATGGAGAAGTCGAGGCCGCTCTGGAGTGTGCTGTATGCCGAGCGGCGGCGACTGGCGACTGGGGCGGTGCTGCTGCTGACGGCATGGCTGTTTCTGCATGTGATGTTCGGGGCCAATGGCATGGTGATCTACCGCTCGAAGCGAGCGGAGCGGCAGAAGTTACAAGCCGAAATCGACCATGTGCAGAAGGAGAATGATCTCTACGTGCAGCGCATCCACGGGCTGCAGAGCGATCCGAAAGCGATTGAGAAGGAAGCCCGGGAGCAGCTGCATTACGCGCGGCCGGGGGAAGTGGTGTACGTCGACTCGGCGCGGCAGACACCCGCAAATCACACGGCCCGGAAGTAAAAACTCGGAAGAACCTCAGCGACAATTTCTTACGGTGGGTGTGATAGGATTCCTTGCAACGCCCCGTCTGAAACACCTTTGAAGTTACCCGCGCTGGGGTCAGGCGTGCGGATCTCTGGCTAACGCAAGCGGGCTCGGGTTCGGAAAAAAGCAAGAATACGGTTCACTGAATCTTCAAGGAGGCTGTTCGATGAGGAAAGTATTCGCGCTGTTTGTGTTGTTTTGCCTGGTGCTGTCGATCGCTTCGTTCGCGTTTGCCGGCGACGACAAGGGTGCTACGGTCAACGGCTGGGTGACGGATGCCAAGTGCGGCGCCAAGGGCGCGAACGCGGGCGGGGCGGCATGCACGAAGAAGTGCCTCGACTCCGGCGAGAAGATGGTCGTGGTGACCGATGGCGACCAGAAAGTACTGAACGTGGAGAATCCGGATGCGCTGAAGGGCCACGAAGGCCATCACGTCGCACTGAGCGGCCACGTTTCGGGCGACAGCATTCACGTGATGAGCGTGAAGATGTTGTAGGAAGATCTGTGAAAGAAGAGAGGGCGGCCTGACGGCCGCCCTTTTTGTCTATTGAACTAACGGCCTCGTCAAACTGCTGTTCACCGGGATCGGTTTTATTTGCGGGTGAAAGTCCTTAAACGCAGAGGACGCGGAGAGCGGCCACAGAGAGCGCAGAGAAAGGCTTCAGCCGCGAGGGCGCGAAGGGAAATTCGCCAACGACGCGAGGAACTGGCCGTCTGGTCTGAGGTCTCGGCTTTTGCAGCGAATTCGGCGGACGTTAGCTGTTTCTACCGCACTGCGCCTTCCAGCGGAGAGCTGGCGGTCGCGTAGAGTTTTTTCGGAATTCTGCCGGCCATGAAGGCCTGGCGTCCGGCGAGAACGGCGTTCTTCATGGCTTCGGCCATCAGGACGGGATCCTGGGCGCCAGCGATGCCGCTGTTCATGAGCACGGCGTCGGCACCGAGTTCCATGGCTATGGCGGCGTCGGAGGCGGTGCCCACACCGGCGTCGACGATGAGCGGGACGCCGGTAATCATTTCGCGCAGGATGCGGATGTTGGCCTGATTCTGAATCCCCAGGCCGCTGCCGATGGGGGCGCCGAGCGGCATGATTGCGGCCGCGCCGGCATCGAGCAAGCGCTTGGCGAAAACGATGTCGTCAGAAGTGTAGGGCAGAACCGTGAAGCCTTCTTTCACCAGCGTGGTGGTGGCTTCGAGCGTGGCCTGCACATCGGGGTAGAGCGTGGCCTGATCTCCGATGACCTCGAGCTTGACCCAGTCTGAGAGTCCGACCTCGCGGCCCAGGCGCGCGGCGCGGATGGCCTCGTCGGCGTTGTAGCATCCGGCAGTGTTGGGCAGCAGGATGTATCGCTTGGGATCGATGAAGTCGAGGAGCGACTCCTTGTTGCGGTCGAGGTTGACGCGGCGTACGGCGACCGTGACCATCTCGGCGTCGCTGGCTTCAAGGGAGCGGGCGGTTTCCTGGAACGACTTGTATTTTCCCGTGCCTACGATCAGGCGGGAGCGCAGGGAGCGGCCGGCAATCACCAGGGGATCAGGCATATCTTTATTGTAATGAAAGCCGGGCCGGGGGGCACGGAATCGGTCACCCGGTGACGTGACCTTCGACGGGCACGGCTTCGGCGTGCGAGTACACGTCGTCGATGACCTTCCGGTAGCGCTCTTCGACCGCGCGGCGGCGGACTTTCATGGTATGGGTGAGGGTGCCATCGGCGGCGGAGAGTTCTTCGGCAATGAGGATGATTCGCTTCAGCTTCTCAAAGCGGGCCAGGTTGCGGTTGAGGTCGTCGACGATGCCGTCGTATAAGACGCGAACCTTGGGATTCGCAATCAGTTCCTCGCGGGAGCCGAAGGACACCTGGTTGGCGCGGGCCCAATCTTCCAGCAGGGGAAAATAGGGAGCGATCAGCACGGCCGGGAACTTGCGCTTGTCGCCGATGATGATGGCTTCGGCGATCAGCGCATTGTGCTTGAGCGAGTTCTCGATGGGCTGGGGGGCGATGAACTTTCCACCCGAAGTTTTGATCAGGTCTTTCTTGCGGTCGGTGACGGAGAGGAAGCCGTCGGCATCGAGGTTGCCGATGTCGCCGGTCTTGAACCATCCATCCACGAATGCGTTGGCGGTTTCGTCGGGGCGCTTCCAATAGCCCTTAAAGATGGATGGTCCGCGCACCAGGATTTCGCCGTCGTTGGCGATTTTGACTTGTACGTTGCCCAGGGGCTTTCCCACGGTGCCGATTTTGTGGGCGCTGGGAGTATTTACAGCGATGACGGGCGAGGTTTCCGTAAGCCCGTAGCCCTCGTGAATGCGGATGCCGACCATGGCGAACCATTCAGCCAGTTCGCGGCCCAGCGGGGCCCCGCCGGAAATGAAGATTTGCCCGCGGCCGCCCATGCCTTCGCGAACCTTCGAATAGACGAGCTTATCGGCGAGTTTCCAGACGGGCGAAGCAGGCGTTTTTCCCGCCAGAATTTCTGGCTCGTGCGCCCGGCCCACGGCCAGGGCCCAGCGAAAAACTAGCTTCTTCGGAAAGCCACGCGCTTTCAGATCGGCGCGGGCGTGAATCTTTTCGTAGACGCGCGGTACGGAAACGAAGACGGTCGGCTGCACTTCGAGCAAGGCCTGGGGCAGTTGGTCGACGAACGGACAATAGGCCAACGTCACGCCATTGAAGAGCATGGCGAAATCGACGTGGCGTGCCGTGACATGCGACAGCGGCAAAAATGATACGCTGACTCGCTCGTCGCCGAGATCGAAACCCTTGAGCGAGTACTCGATGTTGGAGGCCATGTTGCCGTGCGTCAGCATCACGCCTTTGGAAACGCCGGTGGTGCCCGAGGTATAGATAATGGTGGCAAGGTCGTCGGGCGAGATGGCACGGGCGAGGGCGTCGAGTTCGGGGTCGCGGGTTGCGGGAGCGTCGTGGACGAGCCGCGCGAAGCTGAAGGTGTTGCCGGTGTCGACCGCGTCCATGACGACGAGCTTTTCGACCCGGGTCTGCGACTGAACCGATTGCACCTTGCGCAGTTGTTGCTCGGAGGATACAAAGACGATGCGGCAGCCGGCGTCCTGGAGAATGAAGCAAGTCTGCTCGGCGGTGAGGGTAGAGTAGACGGGGACGGCGACGGCACCGATGAGTTGGCAGGCAAAATCTGTCATGGGCCATTCGGGGCGGTTTTCGCTGAGAATGGCGACTCGGTCGCCGGCAACGATGCCCCAGCTGAGAAGCGTGCGGGCAATGGCGGCGACGCTGCGGTACAACTCCTGAGTAGAGACCGGCACCCACTGGATGGCCTCGCGATGCAACATGACGCGATCACGATTGCGTTCGATGATGGCGAAGAAGATATCGTTGAGGGTCGAGATGCTCATCGCTGGGCGGACGCTCCGGAAGAGTGGGTTAACTCGGAAAAGATGGAGCGGGCTGTGGGATGGGGCATGACGGATGCTGCGAACTGCGACATGGTCGCGGACGCAAGAGCGCGACGGTCGCTGGCGGTCAGCGGGAAACAGGCCATAGTCAGAAAATCTGGTGTTGCTGAAAATGTAACGGCTTTTCCGGGTAGCGGCAACGGCAAAGAGGGTCATGACCGTGCGATTCAAGCTTCGGGGTAGGATGGGAATAACCTGGTAAGGAGAAATGTCAATGTCCGGATCGATACGCAAGAGTGTGCTGGCCGGCTTGCTGACGGCTGCGTTGGGCGCCGGGTGCCTGTCGGCGATGGCGCAGGAGAAGACGGCGGCGCCGGCTCCGCCACAACTGAAGGTTGGCGATGCCGCTCCCGAGTTCAAGCTGCAGTACTTTGACGGGAATGACCTGAAAGACGTGCATCTCAGCGACTATCGGGGCAAGAAGAACGTCGTACTGGCGTTTTACATTTTTGCGTTCACCGGGGGTTGAACGCAGCAAATGAAAAACTTCCAGCAGAATCTGCAAAAGCTGGAAGCCGCCGACACCCAGGTCCTGGGTGTGAGCATGGACAGTCCGTTCGCGAACAAGGCCTTTGCCGACCAGATTGGCGTGACGTTCCCCTTGCTGAGTGATTGGGGCGGGGAAGTGACGCATCAGTACGGCATCTACACCGACAAATATAAGGCGGCGCGTCGCGTGAATTTTCTGATTGGGAAGGATGGCACGATCCTGGAAGAACAGGTCGACAAGGAAGCCATCGATCCGACGAAGATCGTAGCGGCCTGCGAACGCCACAAGATCAATCGCTGAGCAGAGCGGCCGCTTGGGAAACGATCGCGATCGGAACATCGACGGATGCGCGGAGTCGTTCCTCGGCGTCGTTGAGCGATTCCAATGCCGCCGAACGGTCGTCTGTTCGCAGGAGGAAGTGGGTCTTTGGTAGGTTTCAGATCACACACGCATCTTTATGGCGGATCCGAAATGGCGTGGTGTGTTTGACGCTTTGTAACACGGTTGTTATGATCATTGCGCGGGGTGGAGCAGTCTGGTAGCTCGTTGGGCTCATAACCCAAAGGTCGGTGGTTCAAATCCACCCCCCGCAACCAAACCTCTCGCGGGTTCCAGAGCATTCCTCCAGACGCCTCCGGGTCATATAAGGTCACGACACCATTCTGTCCCTTCTCGCGGATTGTTGTCGAATGTGCTTCGTTGATGTCGAATCAGCACTGCCCCCCCGGCCTTCCGATTTTGCTTTTTGATGGACGTACTGCACTACTTGCTGCTGAATTTCACGTTTGTCCTCCAACGACATTCCACCGTACAGGTTCGAAGTGGTTGCGATGTCCTTTTGACGGACGTGGCTGTTGAAAAACTCACTCCCAGAAAAGTGTCAGAAAAACTTTGCGTTAGGAAGGCCTGCAAGCGACGTTCGCGCCTCGGGTAGACATTTTCTATCCCCGAGATTTTGGCTGTTTCGCTAAAAAAGTACTTTCCAAAAGCCACAGGCCATTACACCAACTGAGAATTCACCTCGTACCAGCCCACTATCTTTACGTCTAATCAGCGCAATAGTCGCTAAATGCAAGCCCGCTTCGCATTCGATCAACGATCCTGCAGTCGCGCGATTTACGGGCAACAACTGGAGGGCCAAACGATCTTTAGGCTATGAAGCGTCATCGCTTCTCAAGGCCTGCTCAGGAACTTCAACTGCACCGGACAACATGACGATCGGTACTTGCGGCCTAAGCCGGCTCATTTCGGCCGCCGCCTGCTGCCCGTTCATTCCGGGCATGAAATAGTCGACGATCACAACGTCAACCGCATGTGCGGAAGCTAGTTCCATCCCCTTGTCGCCGGTCGCTATCAAGACGGTGTACCCAAAGCTTTCGAGGAATGCTTTTTCGCATTCCAGCGTGTCTTGGTCATCCTCAATGCAAAGAACCATTTTGCTTTGGGGCCTCAAGTGGGTGGTGAGCGCATCGGCACCCCCGAAGCACTTAGTGTCAATGTTTCGATCATGAGGGGCTGGTCAAAATTGCCCACACCAGTGTTTCTGGTTGCGCCAGTGTTGGCTCTTAGGGTCGGGCAAACCTCAACGCTTATTTCCCGATATGGAACAGGGCAGACTGACCGCACTACCGGGATGCGGCGGGCGACTCGCTGTAGTACCCGGTTCTCGTTCGGACCCGAAGTTTGTGACGGGTGCCGTCATTCGCCTCAACGTCGATTGCGTGATAGGCATGACCTGCCATTGGATTCGAGGATTTGTACCCGATCACGTACTGGTCACGAATGTCATACGCAATGCTTTTTGTGATGGCATCCACCTGGTTGAGGTCCTTGGGAAAAAAAGCGGCTCCGCCGGTGTTCAGGCTGATCGCTTGTAGCGAACGAATCGTGGAAGTTGCTCGCTTCGTTTCGTCAACAAAAGCGATTACATAGACTACAGGCCCATCTGCCTGTTGCAGTTGCTCTAGGGTTTCGTCGAGAGTTTCCTGGCTGGCATTGTCTTTTCCGTCGGTTACCACCAGAAGAACTCGCTTCTTGATGGTTGCGTCCTGCCTAATGTGCGCGGCCGAGGCTACAATGGCGTCGTATAGGGCGGTGCTTCCCCAAGTCTCCACCTTGTCCAACGCCGCCTGAAGCTTAGCGACGTCACTCGTGAAATCCTGATCGAGGTAATACTGTTCCCCGAAGTTCACGACGAAAACTTCGTCGAATGCGTTGCTCGAGCGGATAAGATTGAGGGTTGCCTCGTTCACTTTCTGTCGCTTAGGGCGCATCGAACCTGAATTGTCGATCACAATGCCCAAAGCGAGAGGCACATTCTCGTGACGAAATGAAGTCATTCTCTGCGGCTTCCCGTTCTCAAAAACGCTGAACGCGTCGCGGTTCAAGGCCGTCATCAGGTGGTTCTGCGGATCTACCACGACTGCGTGCAGAACCACCTCTTCGACTTTCTTTTTGAAAACAAATTGTGCCTCGTCGGTCCGGGGTTGCGGAGTCGATGGAGGATCCTGGGACTTCACAGTTGCGACTGCCCCAGCAGTCGACGGTTGTGGAGTCAATACCGAGGGTGTGCCCGTTGAATCGGGACGACTGTCCTGCGCCCCGGCGCCTACCACGAGGGCCACTGCTACCGCCAAGCAGGTAACCAACAAACTACTTCTCCTCTCGAAATGCTGCGCGAAATCAGACCTGTGACGGGTGTTGCTTGGTTTTGTCGATTTCAACCACGCGTGAGGGGCTTGGACAGAATGGGCGCTCATTCAGACTCCACGTTAGAGCTTCATGGATGACACATGGATGAAGAGCGCTCCCATTTAGGTTGTCTGAACAGCCAGTGGCCAAAAATTGATCTCGGGACGCAGGTTCAGTACGAAGACCTGCCAATGCTGGTTTTCGATGACAGTTCTGCTGGCTATCGCCCAACCGCCCTGCCACCGTCGCATGCGCGAAACGCCAGACCCCAGTCGCCGGTAGCCACGTTTCCGTCAGAAGCAGGCGGTCACCGGTGTGGTCTGCCCGGAAACTACCTGGTTGAAGTACGTGGTGTTGTCGGGTGGATTGTATGTTCCGGTCGCTCCCAGGCTCTGATGCTGCCACTTCACGAGACCATAGGGTTTCGCGAGGTGGAACTCTTCCTTATCGCCACAGCTGGTGTAGTTTGCGTCGCAGCTGTAGCGGTAGCTCACGACCAGCGTTTCCAGGTTCGCTGGAAGCTGTCCGCCCAGCGATTCCTGGTACGGCCCCCAGACTTCGTTGATGACGTGACCCAGATTCTTTGTGACAAACGAATTGCAGTCAGAATGGATCTCGTACGTAGAGTCGCTGATCTTGATGCTCGAACCTGGGTATCCCCCCTTCGCGAATCGCGGGGCAAACGGAAGATTGAATTTTCCGAGCTTCGGACTTTTGAATGCTTTGAAGGTTCGGGGATTTTGCCAATCGAGTTCGGTTACCCACAGGTACACGTAGTTTATGTCGTACAGCTGAATGTCCCAGGGGTAGCCACTGCCCGTTTTCGTCCAATAGAAACGATCCGGTGTGACGCTTGTAAAGAGGGGATTGGCCGTTCCCGTCATGTGATGAGCTGCCCTGATATCCGACCGCATGGTCATCCATGCCAGCATGTCGTAGGTCGTTGGCCCAGTGGAATTTGAGGTTCGCGCCAGGTTGGGGTCGGCAGAATTGTTCGGATTCACCCCGCAGCCGACAAGGCACACGAGGAGGGTAAAAAGAACAAGGGAATTGCTCATGAAATGGATCCTTATTAAGGACAGATTAGGTCGTGCCCGGTGCGCAGAGTAGGGCAGCAGATGTCAATACACAAGGTTACCTATCACATTAAGGAGAAATACTTATTGCTGGGGGGTATTTTTAAGGGAAACCTGAGGTGCCCCTTGGTTTTTGCACAGGGGAGGTGGCGATTAGGAATCTGTATGCCGGCAGAGCGGAAGTGCTGTGAGCGGCCATCCGCATCCACCAGTGCCCTGGAGACATATGAACGCGAGATGGCCGACAGCGGGACGAGTCGTTGTGGGGCGACTATTTACCAGTAGGTGAACGTCACCTTGTCCAACCAGATCGAATAGGCCTGCTGCTTGTAGTTGCCGTCCTGCTGGTAGTTGATCGTAATGCCGTACCACGTGGTAGGAGTCGGGGATTCGTTATAGTTCAGCGTTGCAGTCTGTCCGTTCAACGAGATCGACTGAAACAGAAGGTGATTGTCGGACGTTCTCTGCGCCTGGATGACCAGGTGGTTCCACGAGTTGCTCACGGGGTTGCAGGGAATCCCGGTCGGATGCCACTTCTGTCCCGGATTGTCCCAGATATCCCATTCATTTCCTCCGGCAATGCGGCATTCGTGTCCCCAGATGAACGATTGGCCATTCACAAACTGATTGATATCGAACTCCAGCGCCTGGGAGGCACTGATATCGGTCGCGTAGAAATAGACGTCGTAGGTGAAATTGTGAACGTTGGGAATGATGGAATGATTAGTATCGGGCAAGCCTTGAGATGAAAAATCACCGATCAGGTGATTGTTCCAGAGCACATCGGAATAAACCGTTTGGCCTCCTACATCCATACGGGTGGAATTTCCAGTCAGCGCCGGCGAAGATGAGGGCGTCATTGCCCAGATAGTCTGAGGCCCGCTGGGCACACAGGACGGGCAGATGTTATAGAGCGGAGGAAGCAGCGCGTAGCCCGTCCAGCCCGACTGCTGGTTCAGGTTCGCAAATGTGCCAGAATGGCCGACGGCGGAGCCCACAGTTACCACGATCGGAGTGGTCGCGGCACCCCCGCAGTTGTCCCATTCCTGCACGACGGTGTGGTAGGTTCCTGGCTTGAGGGTCAAGAGAGTATTCAGCTTCGCCCCACTGGCCTTATATGCCAGCACGCCGGGCGCCGTGTAGATACCCATTGCTGCCACCCCCGCCGTGCAGGCGCTTGTGGCGGATGCGACAAACTGGACGGTGGGGCTGACCGCGCTATTATTCGCGGGCGCTGTCACCTGGACGGAACCGCCGGATTGGGATCCAACAACCGTAATCGCGACCGGTGTTTTCGTCGATCCGCCGCAATTGTCCCATTCCTGGACTACGGTATTGTACGTACCCGGGCTCAGCGCCAGCACTGTATTGAGCTTAGAGCCGCTGACCGTGTAGGAGAGTACGTTGGGAGCCTTGTAGATCCCCATGGCGGAGACCCCCTGGGCACATGTCGTAGTCGCGGTAGCCACGTACTGAACGTTGGTAGCGACGTTGCTATTGTTGAGCGGCGCTACGACAGACACTCCTGCGACCGCTGGGACTGCGATCGCCAGCACCGCGTAAAGCGGCAGCGTCTTCATTGTGGGGGAACCTCTCCTGCCAGGACTGCGACAAAGGGATTGTAGGGGCAAGTCGCAATGATTCTAAAGCGCTTTTGCCAGGAAGCTCAACGGAATAGGGATCACAATTACTCAAAGGTTGTAGAACCTCTGGCCCCTAGCTAGCCAGTATTCGCACCCAGCCCGGCACCAGTTCCGACGGCTAGGCCCGATTCTCACTTGCACTCGCGCAATTGCCAGGCGTCCCTGTCGTCGCCAGAAGTTTGATCTCTTCAGTACGATGGGCGTGAGGATGGCTTGCCTCCCCGGCGCACCTTTTGCGGATAACTTAATAATGAGGTTATCAATCGCAGAGCCGCTCACAGCGTACCGGAAAGTATGTAGTTTCAAGCTCCCGACCTAACCTGTGAAAGAAGCCCGGCGGATCTTGCATTTCATTCATGCCAATGTCTTGTAGCGAGCCCTGGCATCGATCATTCGACTCCCTTGGATCTGTATTGCGATGGCCGCTTGAAAAGTCTTCCTAGACCTACAGGAAAGCCCCTAAGCGAACGCGGGTTGAACCGAATACACGGTGCCCGGTCAACCGACATACGCTATTTCTGGCCAACCCGACTAGGAGGAAACAGACGTGAGTATGAACGCCACTGTCACCGAAGCCGACAGTTCAGATCTTGGTCTTGTACGAAGGGCCTTGGATGGAGATGGGGACGCATTCGCTTCGCTGTTTCACCTGCACAAACACCGGGTATATGCAGCAATCCTTCGCATGACCAAAAACACGGCGGAGGCGGATGATCTGACCCAAGACACCTTCATTCAAGTGTTCAGGAAGCTCTCGACGTTCCGCGGGGAATCTGCTCTGTCCACGTGGCTGCATCGGATCGCTGTGACTACAGCCCTTATGCATTTTCGCAAACAGGTGCCACCTCAAGTCTCTTTGGACGACCCTGCTGACCAGGATACTGTTCCGCTCACAAAGCGTGAGTACGGTCGGCATGATGATCGGCTCAGGTGTTCCCTCGATCGCATTGCGCTCGCGCGCGCGTTAGAGACGCTTCCCGACGGTTACCGCACCATTTTTGAGTTGCACGAGGTCAAAGGCTACGGACATCGAGAGATTGCCGGGCTTCTCCACTGTTCGGTCGGGAATTCGAAGTCGCAGTTGCACAAGGCCAAGGAGCGGATGCGTGAAAGCCTCTCTCTAAAGCGCCAGCCTACCCTTCATTTACGAAACTCGCGCAGAAGGCGCGGTTCCATGCACGAGAAACGTCTCGTGACGGATTCGGTTTCGCGGCCAACTCCAACGATTTTGGTTCTTGGGCCTTCGGCTCAAAGGTCGACTTGAGAGGGCGTGTAACAGGGGGAAATTCACGTGGAAATGGGTGCACTTGTAGTTACAGCAGGTGGTGACGTAGGCAGCGCTCTTCACGGATCTGGTTTATGGACCCCCTCATGGCCGGTTCTGGGTAAAACCGTTCTACAGAGATGGATCGAGAGGGTGCAGGGCCTGCGCGTCGGGCTTGTGTCGGTTGTGGATCGAAATCCCCAGGAGCCGAACCGAGTTCACACTATGGTCGAGTGGGCCAAAGAAGGGGTTGAGCAAGTCCTCCTCGTCGTTCTCGGCTCGTACGCGGAGATCGATCTCCTGGATTTGATTCGTTTTCACTCTGAGGGACAGCGACAGGTGACCAAGGTATTCGACCAGCAAGGCCCGCTCGGCATTAGCCTGCTGGACCGTGGTTGCATCCTCGTGAACCGCGAGCAGGTGAGTCAGAATGGAGACCTGCCCTCGGCTCGATACGATTTTTTGGGATATGTCGTCCGTCTTTCGTCCTCGTCTAATTATCGTCGACTCGTGGAAGATGCATTGGAGGGACGTTGTGGGATCCAGCCCTCAGGATCGCAAACTCGGAAGAGCGTCTGGATCGACGAGACGGCTCAAGTCGATGCCTCGGCGCAGATCCAAGCGCCGTGTTACATCGGCCCGGCGACCAAGATCAAAGCCGGCGTTGTCATCAGAGGCTGCTCGTCTGTCGAGCGCAACTGTGAGATTGATCTCGGAACGAGCCTCGATCACACGAGCATCCAGCCGAACACTTACATCGCTCCGGGCCTCTGTTTTCGCGAATCGGTCGTCGACGGAACAAAGCTGGAACACCTGGCTCGAGGTGTGACCGTGGACCTTGGCACGGCCGGGCTGTGCGCGCGGATTGGCACGCAAGCCAGGCACGCCCATAGGTCGCCGAAACTGGCTCGCGTGTCCGAGTTGGCCCGTCCAGACGCCGAGGCAGGGTAACTCTGATTTGTGTGTTTTGCATAAAGTTCGAGAACACAGAGGTTAAGGAAGAGGAAGACTGCCTATGACGAACACTCCGCCTATGACGGTAAAGCGATTACCAGAGCCCTGCGACAATGCATCGTGCAGATTGTTTCTTCGCGACATCAAGGGATTTGTCGATAACTCGCACCGGCCTCGCCTCATCGTGGACTTGTCGGCGGTTGAGCAAATAAGCCCCGAGTCCATCGATCTCCTCTTGGAATGCGTCGGCCACGTAGAACACGGGGACGGCGAGGTTTCCGTCGCGGGAGCTTCTCCCAAAACGAGTGTGATTCTCGAAATAACCCAGGCTGCGTCTGTTCTCAACGCGTTTCCTTCTGTCTTGGAAGCTGCCAACGGATGCCAGCTTCGTGATTTCGAGTCTTGGAAGCCCGGCTACCCGGGAGATCGCGCAGCTTAGTGGCGGGGTACGGCAGCAAGGCTATCGGCTCAGAAGGAGGCTCCGGCATTTATGAATCAGAGAATCCAGCGATTCCTCGATGTAATTCTGATCGGACTGTTGACGTCAGCGGTCAGTCTGTCCGCGGAGCCTGTTCCACAAAACACACAGGAACCTGCCCAGACCAAGCCGTCGCGGGCACCTGATGATGCCCAGAGCTCGCAACAGACCGCCGCGGGTCCGAACAGTACTGAACTGCCGGATGCTCCTTTGCCTGCACCGCTGAGTCCGCAAGAGCGGAGCGATGCCTCGCAGACCCAAAAGCCCGGTTCGGTGCCCTCAGGGGCCGCCGGCGCGAAAATGCCACATGCGAAAGGTGCCCCAGCCGCGCGGCCAATGGGTGCTGCAATCGCACCGGCGAAGCAACAACGGGGCAGGCGTTCCTTGCTGATCAAAGTCGGGCTGGTCGCCGGAGCCTGCATTGCCGTTGGGTCTGTTTTTGCTTTGTCAAAAGGGAGCTCCGCGAAACCTGGTGCACCGTAGATTGCTGGCATTCGGGCGCACTGTGGACTCTCGGAAAATCATGACTCGTCATGCCCTACAGCTTGTCACCTTTTCAGGGATCGATGGCGCGGGAAAAACAACGCAGATCGATTACATCTCCGCGCACCTCGTCCATCTAGGATATCGTGTGGCACGCGTGAGCTTCTGGGATGATGTCGCCTTCATGTCAAAGGTAAGGGCGGGCGTGAGCCTCGCTGTGTTGCGGAAACAACCCACGCCACCCAAGCACGCCGGGCTTCGAAACGATAAGAACGTCCGAACTTGGTATTTGACGCTCGTAAGAGCCGTCTTTTACTTGCTCGACACTTTCCGCCTCCGCACCGTTGTCTCGCAGGTACGCAGCGGGGGCCACGACTTCGTTGTCTTCGACCGGTACATATACGATCAGCTGGTCCAGATTCATTCCCGCAGCTGGTTGGCGCGAGCTTATATTCGATTGCTGGTGAGTTTGGCGCCCAAGCCAGAGTTCGCCTTTGTGTTGGATGCCTTTCCCGACGAAGCATTCACGAGGAAAACCGAGTATCCCCTCGACTTCATGTACGGCTACCGTCGAGCATTCCTCGGGCTGTCCACTTTTGTCCCTCAGCTTATCGTGATCGGACCCTCGACGGCCGACCACGTCGGTCAACTGATTTTGCAGTATCTGTCAGAAAGGTCGGATGTGCTCGTAAACGACTCTGCCGTCGGCTAGGTCTTGGGCCGAACCCATAGTTCACGACAAAAACTCGAGGAACCAGCACGTAAAAGTACAAACTCTTTCACACCGACACAACTAATGACTCGACTAACGCCATCTCAGACGTACCGTCGGAAAAGCGACATGAGACTTGATCCAGGCTTACCCTATCCCGACTCTGCTTCGCCAAATGCAGTCGTGGGGCGTTTCAAGGACAAGCAGCGGCTCGAACCTGGCGAAGCGGTGAAGCGCATGAGCGGCAGCAGCGGCGTCCGAGCGGTGGAAAATGTCGGGAGACTGTTGGATAGCCAAGCTGAGCCGGAGATCGATAACCGTCTCGGGGACGTTGGCGAGCGGCAGACAAAGCAACCGTTGCGTCAGACTCATAAACCATCACGATTTCACATTAAGACTTTTCTCTCGAAAGCCGGCGCCGGCAGGACGATTGTGTATGCGCCGGGGAAACAAATTCTTTTTGAGCAAGGCCAGCACGGTAATGCTGTCTTCTACATCTTGGCGGGCACTGTAAAGCTCACTGTGGTCACTCAGGGCAGAGAGACCACAATTGGCTTGCTTGGCCCAGGGAATTTCGCAGGCAAGGAGTGCATCGCGACCGTTTGTCCCCGACGTACGACATCAGCCAGGGCGCTCACAAATTGCACCATAGTCAGGATCGCGCGAAAAGAGATGTTGCGCGTGATCCAGCATGAAAAGACCTTTGCAGCATTTTTCGTCGACTACTTGCTTGCGTGCATCGGACGAAACCAAGAAGTCATCGTGGACCAACTCGTAAACTCCAGCGAAAAACGGCTGGCCCGAGCTCTTCTTTCAATCGCTAACGTCAGGCCCGGCGGCAAACCGGAGGAGGTCATTCCACAAATCCATCAGGAGGAGCTTGCGGAAATGGTTGGCACCACCCGATCCCGAATCAGTTTTTTTATGAGTCGCTTTCGGAAACTCGGCCTCATTGCCTACAAGGGGCAAAGCTCCATCACCATCAGCACCATCAGGCTAGCAAGGTTTGTGATGGCTTGACTCATTCCAAAGTTCGAACATCTCAGCAAACATGCGGAGAAAAAGCAACTCTCGGGCCCGGTATGCAAAATCTTAAGCGTGATACGTTTGCTTTGGTTGTACCCACATTGAATGAGGCCGGAAACATCAAGACTGTTCTCGGACGAGTTCAAAGTGCCCTCGAGCCCCTATCTGTTTCCTACGAGGTGATTGTCGTCGACGACGGCAGTACAGATGGAACTGCTGACATTGTCAGAGCGCGTTCTGCCTTGGATAGTCGGATCAGGCTGATTTCCAGGCCGAACCAGCGAGGGCTTGCTGGCGCGATTGTCCATGGGTGGTGCCATTCAGACGCCAGCCTGCTCGGCGTCATCGACGCCGACCTTCAGCATCCGCCTGAGTTGCTCCCAGCGCTTCTCGAAGCCATGTGCAACGGGTGCGACATCGCCATCGCTAGCCGCTACGCTGGCAAGAACGGTATGCAGGGCTGGAACCCGGTGCGTGCCGCCATCTCACGCGTGAGTACATTCGCCGCCTTGCCGTTGCAACGAAGAGAGCTGCGAATTGAGGATCCGATGTCGGGTTTTTTCATCGTGCGGCGAGAAGCCATCGATGGCCTTAGCTTTGAAACCAAGGGATTCAAGCTCCTGCTCGAAATCCTGGTGCGAGCGCGCGTTGGTTCGGCTCGAGAGATTCCCTTTCACTTCGGTGTCCGACGTGCGGGTAAAAGCAAAGCGGGCGCGGCGGTCGCTTTTCGGTATCTGCACTTGCTTGGAAAGCTTTCCAGAGACCTTATCCTCAGGCCCAGTCCACAATGAAGCTCGCACTGGTAACTGCATTTCCGCCGAGCCGCAAAGGCCTCAACGAATATGGGTTTCACGTTGCGCACGAACTCCGGCGGCACCCGGGGCTCGAGTTGACGATCCTGGCGGACTACCTGCCCGAGCCGCAACCGGAGTTGCCGGGGTTTTCCGTGCTGCGTTGCTGGGGATTTAATCGCCTCGGCAATCCAATCTCTCTCCTGCGCACAATCCGACGGCTGAGGCTGGATATTGTTTGGTACAACATCGGCCTCGCGAGCTTTGGGGGCAAGCCGCTGCCGGCCTTTTTCGGGCTGACCGTGCCTGCCCTGACCCGATTGAGTTCGTGCTACACGCACGTCACCTTGCATCAGCTCTTTGAGACTGTCAATCTGACCGACGCGGGCGTAAAGTCACCCATGCTGTACCGCGCTGCCGGGCACGTGGCCACCCACTTGCTCTTGTCCGCAAATTCCCTATCAGTCCTGCTTCCCGCATACCACCGAACCTTGCGAGACAAATACGGCCGTGGCGCTGTAAGTGTTCGTCACCACGGGATTTTCGCAAGTTGTCCCGAACAGCCCGATCTCTCCCTACGCGGAAACCCTGTGCAGCGGGTGCTCGCATTCGGGAAATGGGGAACCTACAAGCGACTGGAGTTGTTGATTGAGGCGTTTGAGCAAGCCGCAGCCAAGTCAGCGCCGGTGGAGTTGATAGTCGCCGGAGGCGATCATCCAAAGACTCCTGGTTATGTGCAGTCGGTGGCGGAGCGACTCAAAGACAATCCGCTGATACGATTTGTCGGCTACGTCCCGGAAGAGTCTATTCCCGACCTATTTCGGACCGCGAGTCTGGCAGTGATGCCTTACACCTCATCGGCCGGATCGAGTGGCGTCGCCCACTTGGCGTGTCAGTATGGCTTACCGATACTCGCCTCCGATATCGAGGACTTCAGAGAACTGGCCGAGTACGAACTTGTCTCGATGGAGCTCTTCACGCCAAACGATGTCGAAAGCCTCGCCAGTCGCCTTGTCAGCCTGCTGCATTCCCCGGAGCGGCTCGCCGAGATGGCTCGACAGAACTTCTCGGCTGCCTTGCAGATGAGCATGCCCCAAGTCATCCTGCAATATATCCGCTCGTTCGACGTGCAGCATCGCTTAAAGATGCTGAGAACTTTCTCGAAGCTGCGAAGTTCTCCTCGCTGGATGCCAACTCGACGCCTCATGGCCCGGCGCGTGGAAAGAAAGCTCCGATCAGGGCGCTCATCCCCCCTTTGAGCACTCCAGCAGACTACAGCTCCTGTCAAAAAACGTCACCTCGTTTGCAGCGCTGTTTGTCGCATACCTGCTTTCCCGGATCATTCGAATCGAGGAAGACCTGGTGGATCAATTCTTCAATTTCAGCGAAAAGGCGATTGGCTCGGGTTCTTCTGCTGCTTGGTCATATAAATGAGGAGTCGAAACCAGAGTGCCCGTGAAGGTGAGCCAATCAAACCTGGCAGATGGTTGCTACCACCCGCGCCAGGGTTAAGTAAGTTTATGAATGGGTTCAAGAAGAAGGGCTTCGTCCGCTACAATGGCGGCCTGCAAATAAATAGCGCACTGATCACCGGCTTCTTGCAAGGTCGACCCACGTCCGTTGCCAGGAACCTGTAGCCGTCTTCCCGAGGATCGGACATCCTGCACATCATGGACTCTCGGAGCACGGACTCCCTAAAGTAGTGCAAGGAACTCGGTCGCTTCATTCTGAAGAGGCTAGCAATTGGCGAGTGCGCGTTCGTAGCGGCAAAACAGCGGACGCGACTCAACACCGTTCGCCAATCGCGGCAGCAGCCGCGCGACTGGCCAAGGCTCCGTTGGATCGAGCATCCGAAACATCTCAGTTAATGGCGTTGAGGGGCATCGAATGCGCCGCCAACCTCGGGGTCGGTGGCCTCACCACCGCGGGAAGCTGAACGTGCACAATTTCGTTCCTCACCGCGTACAGCACCAGTTCAGCGATCGAATGAAGCCCAAGCTTGAGCAGGATATTACTTCGATGGGTGTCGGCCGTCTTCACTGCCACGTTGAGGACTACGGCCACTTCCTTGGAGGTCTTGCCCTCGGCAATTAGCTGTACGACCTCACGCTCCCGGGGCGACAATCTGGGCGCTTGCGCTGCAGTTGCGCCTAACCGCTGCTGTTTCAGGTAACAGTCCATGATCAGTTCCGACACTCGCGAGCTGAAGCTTGACCTATTCCGTTGCAGCGCTTCCACTGCTGCGATCAGGTCGTCGGTTCCGTCGACCTTGAACACCCACCCGCGAACCCCGGCGTCCAAACAGTCTCGGACCACCTGTTCGGAGCGAACATCGGTAAGGACCAAAATTCTCTGGGCGGGATTGTTCTTCAGAATCTGCCGTGCCGCGTCCACGCCGTTGAGTTTCGGCATACAAATGTCCAAAATAAGAAGGTCGGGTTTCAACTGCCGGCACTTCTCTACTGCATCTCGCCCGTCCGCGACCTGTCCGCAGATCTCCCAATCTTCATGAGACCCAAGCAGCGAGCACACGCCGAACCGGAATACTGGATGATCGTCAGCCACCAGAATACGAAACGCACTCATAGGCCCTCCCACAACTGAGAGGAAAACTTATCAGGGCAAATGGGAGCGGTCTGTGCAAAATTGCTCACCTGCAGTTTGCGACGCTGGAAGCCTTTGCTGAGGATCCTCCT
>Ga0307474_10000858_pt1 | contig 21864 bp, 15 predicted proteins | sample atmos_gasesECM1C_2_FD_203312 | JGI IMG/M metagenome (GOLD analysis project Ga0307474, IMG submission 203312) | Hardwood forest soil microbial communities from Morgan-Monroe State Forest, Indiana, United States - atmos_gasesECM1C_05 | ecosystem: Environmental > Terrestrial > Soil > Temperate... | reverse complement strand
AGGCCGGCTTAAGGGATTCGAGAGCCTGTACGAGAGATGTGAGCCAGGCGAGCAAGAAGACAAGAAATTAACGTTAGCAGACTGTTTTCGAGAGCGATACATCGAGCGACTTCTCAAGAACAAAGTTAACTTGTTCTTTGAGTCGGGCTCAACGGTTGCGTACGTGGCGGCCGAATTGTCGAAGCGTCTGTCTGAAGAAGTGCACATCGGCGAACGTGGACGGCCGAATATTCATATCACCACGAATAATGTCCTTGCGTATCTTCTGCTTTGGCTATGTGCAAAGGTGCCTTGCTCCCCTTGGCCGTGGAGTCCGCCAACCGAGAACCGATTTGGAGGTTGGTATGGAGGTTGGGAGAAAACTCAAGAGCGCATCCCTGATTACACATGCGCGCCTCTCGACATACTAGCGAAAGAGGAGATCGATAAGTTGCTGACGTATCCCTTCTTCATCGAGCGCCCAGCACTGCTGCTTGGAGCTGCGTCTGGCTTGCAAATCGGAGACAACCCGAAATTACATTTTCCTTCAGACGCCAGCGAGAAAACCCGAGCGGAAATGACGGCAATGATCAAGAATTGTCGTGGCCCTCACGTCGCCAGTTACCACAACAAGGTGTTCAAACGTTTCATGTATGCTACGAAAATCCCAATCATGATTTTTCTCACGGGAGACAAAATCGATTGTGAGATTCATGTCGGGATCTCCCAGTTTATGTTGGACTCCGAATTCACCTGGGGCCAGTTTTGCGCTTCACATCCCGTGGCCTTCTGTATTGGCTGTTCGCAAGAAGAGAAGACTGGGCTTGGAGACATGTTCCGTTCTCTCAAGTTCGCGATCGACGAGGCGGGCAGCGCAGGCAAATGGACCGCGTTCATCGCCAAGAATGCCCGATTCATTGCAGAGTTCGACGAGCAACTGGCCTAGCGCGCATTTTTGCCTGTCTTAAACTTCGAAATATCTGAGCGGACGGCAATTGCACTGTCTCTCAGTAGTCTCCTCTGGAGTTCAAGAAACTCGCACTCTTTCTTCGAGGCCTCCGCGGCCGATTGACTGCATCGCGGTGCACGAATGATCTTTATACGCCCTCACGGTTCCATGAAAAAGGTCAGTGCAGACCAAGGTCTCTTTGTCTCTTGGGACGGATTCAACGCTAAGATGCCCGCCGAAGAACGCGAGCAGTTCTTCACCATTCGTCTTTGGGATTCTGGAAAACTGATTAAGGCGATTCTCGACAATTACGAAGCAATATTGCCGGAAATTCAAGCGGGACTCCCGCTGAAACGGATTTGGGTTCTAGTGCAAGATGCTGCGGAATGGTTCGAAGAATGCGAACCTGACCCGATAGAGTTAACCGCCAGTAGCGACCCGGCAGAACTCGATATCGAGTTCTGAAACCTCTACAAACGAACGGTCTAGTTCAGCGTGAAGTGCTGGCGCGCGCGCAATCCCGTTTCTCTACTTCGTGAATCAATTGCGAGTTGAAGCATCCGGCTTCCCACAAGATTAGGACCGGGGACGACAGAAACTTCCGGTTACGCCGGGCGGAACCGTGGCTGCAACAAACATAACGGGATAGAATGGTCGAGCTCTTTCCAAAGAGGAGTGTTCAGTCGTGCGCCCGGTTTGCTGGCTCCACATTTCCGATATTCATGTGCTTCTTCAATTCCTCTGCGTTTTTAGGAAGGGGCTATCCTGCTGACAATGCGAAAGGCCGGGCCGGCCCATCGCAGATGATGAAGGCAAAAGCCCGGCCGTCCGCATTACCGCACGTTTCTAAAATAGTGGCTGGAGCCCAGTGTTCGTCCCTCCTGGCCCGTCATGTGTCCCTCCAAAGATGTGGCTCAGTCCATTAGGATCAAAACTTGTCATGTTGCCCTGATGGCAACTGAAGCAATTCAAGCCTTGATGGTATGTCTCCATCGTGGTGTTGGACAACTTATTGGTGCCGACCTGGGTGAAGGTTCCAGGGATAGTCCACGTTGCTCCAGTCATGACATAATTCCCTCGGATATCGCCAGTCGCCAGCATTCCACGAACATGGGCATTGGTCGAAATGACTTCGGTGTTAGAGAAAGGATTGCTAGTACCGTCGAGTCCCCAAGGTTCCAATTGCAGGGTATCGCTCGGGCTGATCGGAAAGGTTCCTGCAGTCGAACCCGGCGTGCAACTTGTGTTCGGCAGGCACGCAGATTGGATGTTATTGCTGGGCGGTCCCGTAAAAGACATATGCTCGATGTTGAATGGCCCGCCTGAACCGTTTGCCGCGAACAACCAACTCCCCATGGTGTTCTGGGATACCGTTTGCAGTCCGTTCGTCGGCGAGCTGCACGGTAGCGCATTGCAGTAGGAGTAGGTTGCTACCGGCGTGTTGCCCACGTGCTCGAACGTCGCCCAGACCATCTCCGGATGCCCCGCTGTGCTTCCGACAACATGGATGCCCACTAAGGCCAACTGCACTGTTTGCTGTCCGGTCGGCGTCCACAAGTTGGGATTGCCCTGGTTATACGTCGGAATTGTTGCCGTCATCGTGACGTAGCTGCTCAGATTGGGAAGCCCGGCTGCCACCACCCACGATGACTTCACTTCGATAGCCAGGGCGTTGGGGTCGGGGAATGGGGGATTAGGCTTCCCGTGCGCCATGGCGAAAGCCGTGGTGGCGTTTAAGTCAGCCTGAGTTGTCGGGAATTGGTTGGGCGTGGTGGTCGTAATCGCACCATCCTTGACTCCCGTGAGAAAGTACGCGTAAACGTCGTTCACCATCGTCGCGTAGTAAACCATCGAGCCATTCGCCGTGGTCTGCGCTTCCAGCACACCGGCGCCGTCCGCCTGGCCTTGTTCGACGTCAATCACTGCCAGCGACGGATCGATGAAGATTGGAATCCCGTCAATCAAGAATTTCTGGACCAGGGGCGATTGCTGGACCATTGGTGCGTCTTTCATTTTTTTCTGCTCAGCGACGGATGTTGCTGTAGCCGTGTGCTGGGCTTGAATTACCTTGCCTTCCTGGTCCAACAGGATAGTCCGTCCGTTTTCAAGCCGGGCGTGCGCGATCTCAACCACCTTGCCCGACGGATCGCGGACCATGGCCTTCAGCTTCGGGTCCGGAGGATTGAATTCGAGCAGCTTTCCAGTACGATCTATAACGACTGGTAGGCGGTGCGGGCCTCGCTGCGCGGCCCGCAAGGGGAAGGCATGAATCAGGCCCGGCGTATGCGCTAGGAAGGTGCGGTTGCCGCTCGCGTCGGGGGGCGAAACGTCAAAAAAAGCCGGCGAATCGAAGATATGTGCGCCGCCCCCATAGGCCGATGGAGCCGGCGAGGTCAGCCATAGGAACATTTGCTCCGACCACTGATAGAAGCCGCAATTCGGGGCCAGGAAGTTGAGGCTGTTTGCCGGATTCACCACTCCGTTCAGAGAGACGCTCATTGATTGAAACCAACCTTGAAATGTCGTGAGAGAGAGCGGACAGGCGTCTTGTGCGTCCGTCGGCACGGGCGGTGGAGGTGTTGGTGGTGGGCAGCCCGCAACGAAAACTAGCATGGCGAGCCCTGCAGCTGTCACCAGCGTGAGTCCCGCCGCTTTGCGAAAATGGAAGGAGGCCCAAATCGCCCTTGACTTCAAACCGGATCGCCGCGGACTCTCACTCAACTCGTCCTGGCCACGCGATCGCGCGGCCTTGTTTGTGGGCAGTACTGGGATCTTAACTCGCATAGATTCGCCCCTCTAATCTGTGGCGAATTCGTGCTTCCGGGTCCTAGGTTTTGGCTCATCATGCTACCCAAGATTGGGTCGGCACCATTAATTCCGGTGGGCAGCGAGATCGCCCTTCTCTTGATCCGGGGTTGCGAATCACCCTATGGCAGTTGTGAAAGAAAGTAACGAAGCGTTTCACTCGGACTAAATAAACTCTCTGAACCCGTCGCGTAGAGCGTCTATCCGTGGAGGCCACTTTCTCCAAAGAGTCCAAAAAACCGCTAAAGGGCAAATTCAAACGGTATCGACCAGCGAACCACCTTTCACCCCTTGCGCCAAGATGCGCATGCGGTTCTGGCGCCTACATCGTTGTTGAAAGGTCGTTCGTTCTTGCCATCGTGTCGCTCTCCACCACGATCCTCGGTAAGGGGAATCTGCGGTCCCTCATCGAGTTCATGTTGCAGCTTCCTTTCTAGCCCCACAAGATCCAGCCGCCACTGCCCCACCAGCATCTTCGTTTTGGCTGCATTGTAACCAAGCATCAGTGCCATTTCGCAGACCCTCGCGCACAATTCAGCATTCCCTGGGGATTGGATGATCGCGCCGGATTGCTCCTCCGGAAGGTTTTTGTTCTGTGGATAAAATTCGTCGGCAATTTCTGGGGCGCGTTCCATTTCGCTCTCCCGCACGACAAATGGCCCTCGTTGTTCACCCGCACAAGCTGGCTGCGCTTCGAGACGAAGCTTTGCTGGCTCGTTCATATTGGTGGCCAAGCTGTTCAGCGTGGTGCCTCCAATCTCAAGGCTCAGAATGGGGACAACTGTCACAACCGAACTTTCCCACTCTCCGAATTGCCCGGGATGCCAGCGAAGCTCGGGCCTGACCTTCAGAATGGCTCTGACCCACTTCAATCGGCCCCATTCCAACTGTGCAGTTGAGCCACCGCATTTGACAGATTGGGGACTGAGGTCTTGCTCCCCGTATGCAGTCGGCAGATGGCGCCCAAACTCGGAAATTTTTCCAGGATGAAATAAAGATCCGCCGAGGGGCCGCATTTGCCACTCTCTGATTCGGGGCATCCTTCGCTACAACCTTCGATCAGTTGGCCTTTCATAGGTCCATCCACATATTTGTGATTTCCGGGCCACGACTCTCCCTCCGGGTGTTCGGTTGTCCTCCGGATTGCCTGCATTTCGTAGCGTGGCGCATTGGCGTTGGCCTCCGATAGAGCACTAGCGTTTCTGGACCCAGTAGCTGCTTCCTAATGCGAAGGGCTGTTCTCGCCAGCAATGCCGTCGATCTGTCGCTCCGATATTCCGCGAAGCGACCAGACGCATCGACGCCATTGTCTTTGGTTTGATTTATGATTGATCCGTGTCACGCATAGTAGGCATAGACCTCGGGACGACCAACTCGTGCGTAGGGGTAATCGCGAATGGTCGACCCGTGCTGATCCCGAACTCGTTTGGGCAGAACCTTACCCCGTCGGTGGTCCGATTTCTTCCCGATGGCGCTGTACTGGTCGGGGAGCGGGCTGCCAGATCCCGCGCCATCGATCCGGACAATACCATCATCAGCGTCAAACGACTGATCGGCCGGCGCTATAACGAGCTCTTCGACCTGATCCCCCTAATGCCGTACCGTGTCAGCGTCGGGGAGAATAATCTGGCGGTGATTCTGTCTAGGGGGCGGACCTACACGCCGCAGTTTGTCTCGGGGCTCATCCTCAGGTCCTTAAGAGAGGATGCAGAGCGATATCTGGGCGAGCCGGTGAGAAAAGCTGTGATCTGCGTACCAGCGTATTTCGACACGCTGCAACGGGAAGCTACACGCCAGGCCGGGATCATCGCCGGATGGAACGTTGTGCGTATCATTAACGAACCCACGGCCGCGTCCATGCTACTGCCCGACTCGAACGTGCGCGACGAAACCAACCACGTCGCGGTCTGCGACCTCGGCGGGGGAACCTTTGATGTTTCGATCCTCGAGATTGGCTTTGGGGTGAATGAGGTTTGCTCGATCGCCGGAGACAACCTGTTGGGGGGCGACGATTTTGATGACCGGCTGGTGGAGTGGATGCGGGCGGAGTGCCTGCTGAGGCTCGGCCGGCTTCCAACTGGCTCACTTGCTGTGGGGGAGCGGTTGCGTGATGCTGCGATCAATGCGAAACACGCGTTGTCCGCCGGAACGCTTGTGGATATTGAGGTGCCGTTTCTAGAGCTGGAGGGTGGCGGCGACGGCCATCTTCAACTGAGCCTTTCGCGCACCCTGTTCGAGGAGCTGTGTGCGGAGCTGTTCGAGAGGCTGCGGGAGCCCTGCGAGGTCGCCATCCAGTCGTTACACCGCGCCAACGTGAGGAGCATTCTCCTCGTAGGAGGTGCCACGCGAATGAGCCGGGTGAGCCCCTTGGTCCAGGAGGTCTTTGCGTGTGATCGCGTGCGCTCCATTCATCCCGATGAGATCGTGGCTTTGGGGGCGGCGGTGGAGGCCGGGGTCTTGGAGGGGAAGATTAGGGACAGGCTGCTGCTCGATCTTACTTCAGCGTCACTGGGCGTGGAAACATCCGACGGGCGGATGTGCAAAATGATCGAGCGCAACACCACAATTCCAACTCGGAAGTCTGACGTCTTCTCTACGTCCCAAGACGGTCAAACCTCCGTCGAAATACGGGTCCTGGAAGGCGAACGGGCGCTCGCAAATGACAACCGGACCATCGCCAGATTGGTGCTGGATGAGCTTCCGCCGCAGCCCCGGCACCTCAGGAAAATTGAGCTGACATTCGATATCGACGCGAATCACACGCTGACGGTTGCGGCTCTGGACCGAGACACGGGGAAAAAGGCTAACCTTGTCGTCAAACCCCAAACCGGCGTCTCGGAAGAGCAGCTGGCCGTGTTCAGCCGCACGCTTCCGCCGATGCGAGAGCTATGAAACACCTCCAATCAGCAACGTGACAGTGACCCGAACGTAAGGATCGGGATCCTGTTCAACCTCCTGCTGTAAGGCAACTGGGTCGATGTTGCTTGAATATTTCAACAGAGCTCCATAGGCGGACACACGGACCGATGCCATCGGATGCCGCCGGTAAGAGCGGAGACACTCAACTACGGCGGTACGAAGTGGATCGCCAGCGGCCGGGAAACTCTCTGCCTTCCCCAAGAGCCAGAGGAGATTCTTCAGGTGCCATGGCGCCAAAGGCGGGGACGCCGTGAGCCGCCGCAAAACCGCTTCGACGAGTTCGGGCTCCACCTGACGGGTCTGGAAGAGGCTGAGCGCGTACCGGTGCACCCTGGTTTGCGAGGACGTGACCAGTTGGAGCATGAATTCGGCGGGCTCCGGACCGTACCGATTGCGCAGCAGCCAGGCGCAAAAGACGCTGTATTCCGGTTGGGCTGATTTCAAATGAGACCGAACCGTCCGATAGACGAGTTCGCTATTCGCGGCGTCGATGGACTTGAGGGCGCGGAGCGCGGCGTCAAGGTCCACGCGCCCGAGTTTCCTCACAGCGAGGTCGAAATCCTCGCCCTTTGCGAACGAAGCCAGCAAGGAGATTGCGCTCAGCTTGGTTTCCTCGGAGTAACTATGAATGGCGGGCGGCAGAAACCCGGCGAATTCCCCCGCATCGCTGGTCGCCGTTCTTGCCATCCCTGGCGACGTTGCGGGCTTCTTCGTCGAAGCATCCGGGAGGGGCGGGGATTCGAGCGAGCCGACACAGGGTGGCGGTTCCTTCTTGCCCGAACGAACCAGCCGTCCGATCAAGTTCCACCATCCTACCCTCTCCGGCTGCTCCGGAACCGGTGTTTTGCGTTCACTCGAGCTAGCCGGCTTCGGTACGCTTTGTTGCGTGGGATCGTGGCTGTTGCTTTCGAGTTCTACGATCTGCCGGACGATGCGCTGGAGGATCGGATCTTTGGGATTGTGTTGGGCGAGGCGTAAGGCGATCCGCGCAATTCGATCACGAAATTCGGAGGGTGCGGTTTCGTGCATCTGCTGCAGCAGGGTTGTGAGATCGCGGTCCGCCTCGGCGGGGGCCATCCGCTCCATCAGATACAACGCCATCGTCCGTCCGGCGGAGGCAAGGAGGCGTTCCGGGCCAGCGACGCGCACGGCTTCGCCGAGCAGGCGGCCAGCGGAGGCCGACAGAGCATCCAAGAAGGAGAGAGCACCCAGGGCGGCAGGGAAATCCGGCGCCCTCTCCGTCACCTCCCGCAGCAAATCGAGTTGCACGCCGTGCCGATCGTCGGAGTCCGCGAGGCGCTCGTGCCAAGCGCGAGCGAGCATGTACTCCATGAACTCGTCGTAAACGAAACGAACGATTTTGCGGGACCGTCCGGCTTGTGTCTCCTGGAGCAGCAGATTCTCGGACCGGATCATGTTGTAGATCGATTCTGACGAAGCGGCCGCATCGTGGGAAATCCCCAGCTCGGCTGGTTCCACCGCAGTCTGCCTGAGCTGCCACATCTGGTTTGCCGCATCCACCAAAAGGCGAGTCACGGGTTCGGTGTCGAGCAGGCGCAGGCGTTGCGCGATACTCCCGGCGGCCCGCTCCAAATACTGCTGGAAGACATCCGTCAGGCCGATATCGAACACTTTCCCTAAATGCCTGTTCCTGTTGGCTTCGCAGAAGAACCGCAGCAACTGCGGATTCCGCAGGGCTCGTTCGGCGACCGGTTCGAGCTCGGCGTCCACCATGAAACGGGAGAAATATGTCTTGAGAGCGTCCCGCCACTCGAGATCGCCGTAATCGTGAAGCACGAGCGGTGGCCCGAAGAGCTGAGTCGATAGGCGATGATGGAAAGCGTCCCAAAAGAGGTCCCGGCAAGAGACGATGAGCCGGATCCTGCTGCTTGTCAGGCGGCCCGCGAAACGCTCTAGACCACGCGCGAGCGCGGCTACGTCCTCGGTTTCGTTCAATCCATCGATGAAGATGTAAAGCCACTCGTGAGCGTCCGAGAGACCAGAGGAGGCGCGCGGCAGCCAATTGGCCATGCCACCGCCCAGTTCCGATTCAAAGCGCCGCTGCAACCAAAGTTCGGGATCGGACCCATCTTCGGCGTGAGCCCCCAGGATCACCACGGCGTGCCGGCCAGAAAGGGCTTCCGCGCAATGACAGAGAAGGTTGGTTTTCCCAGCTCCGGCCCGATCGACGACTGCTAGACAGCGGCGGCTAGCTTTGTCAGCAAGACCACCAAGCTCCGAGATCAGGTCATTGGCCAGGGTGATGCTGTCCTTAACTTGCACCGACGGAAACAGACGCAGCGCCGACCGGTAAACCTGCATAGCACCGAGCGGCGCGGATGGATCGGTGCTACGCGCCTGAAGGATGAGATGCAGAGTTCTTGGGAGTTCCGCGTATTCCTCGGCGCTGACAAAAGGCTTGCCGGAAATCTCGCTACTAAGTAATTTGCCTTCGGTGGGATCGCCGCCTGACCGGATGTAGCGATCCAATAATGATCGCGCTGCGGCCACTTCGTTGAAGTAAAACGCCGCACGGAGGTGGGATAGCGTGGCCTCGCACAATCGCCCATCATGACTCGCCTGCGCCGCGGACAGGATCTCGCCGCACGCCCGAACCGCATCGGGGCCTAGCTGATACTCGTTGGCAACGCCACCTAGGTCCGCGGCGATGGCCGCTGCACGCTCGACGTACACCTGCTCAATACCGTCGAACTCGGCTAGATCGCGTTCGGCTGCCCTCGGAATGTACAGCGATGGGTTGTACTTATTCCCACCGCCTACGGTGGTGACCTGCTGATGCAGCAGCGCCCTGGTTACAGCGTGCAGCGTTTCGAAGCTGATCGGCGCCGCTCCCAATCCGGCTTTGTAGGAGAGACGTCCACGGACCTCGCGGACGAAGTCGATCAAGAACTGGGTCTCCAGATCATGAATACTCTGGTACGTGTAGGGCGTGTGGCGTTCCCGCAGCAATCTTTTCAAATGCACCTGGCGATCGTCGTCGGGAACGGGTCCGTCGGGTGAGAAATAGAAAAGGCACGGAACTCGGTTCGCGTACGCCGCTTCGTACTCGGGATGAGTGTACGATTTACCGGTCGCCGAGTCGGGCGTGCCGTAATGGGGACCAAACAGCCCTACGTACAGATCAGACTCCTGAACCAGCCGGGCGTCTAGAGCTGCACGCTCCGGGTCACCTCCGAAGTACTCCATCCCGACGAAGATTTCCTGAAGGCGCATGACCTGCCGCCGGAGCGCGGAACGTTCCTCATGAAGCGCGGAAACAGAGCTGACGAATACTCGCAACGGCATCTGGGTGCCATCATCTTCCGTAAGAGTCAACGCCTTCAGGCAAACGGGGTGCGTTGCTCGAGGATCCCTACAGCTTGTTACTGAACCGGCTAAGCGGCAATTGTCGCACACCGCAGCGCGAATAGAATACTGTGGAATGTTGTTACGTGATACCGCACCACTCAACGGTCTGCTTTTTGCCGGATAATGACGCGCGATTCAGAAATTGACTCATGGAGAGCCAGCGCGGGCCAGAAGTCCCGTTCGAGGACATGAACTATAGACAAGTCCGTAACGAAAGGCGCTGGCGCGGCGATCTCCCGGACACGCATGCGTGGTATGCCAGTCGCCGTTCGCATCCCCAATTCATCAAGTCCAGGAGAAGTCGTCGAGATAGAGTCTATAGCAGAGCGTGCCACGTCGTCGCAAGTCGGCTTGAAAGAAACGAGTAGGAGTTTCTTCGCGCAGCCCGTCTATGTACAATCTAGGCCGGGCTACAGCACACTGGGGATCACGAAGTAGGAATGCGTGCCTTCTCCGCCTCCGAGGGCTACCGCCATGCGGAAGACCACGTCCTTGCCAAGGTAGATGGAGATGCCGCCGCCGAAACTCTGGTGCAGGTTCGCGAAGTTTAGGTCGCTGCTCCTGACCGCGACATTTCCAGCGTCGTAGGCCAGCAGAAGACCTAAGTGGCTGCAAACGGTGCGCACGATGCCTTCCTTGCAGGGAGCACAGCTGCCGCACACTTTGCGGTCGTACTCGGTCTGAACCATCAGCAGATGGGGCCCGCGAAATCGGTAGTCTTTGAAGGCGCGTAGCGTTGGCTGGTTGTCGATATCGGAACCGCCTAGCGTCTCCTGGAGATAAAACGGGACGACGTTGCCGCCGCTGGTATACGAGCCGGAATATCTCCAACGGACGAAAAAATAGTTTTGCTCGATGACACCGCCGTGTTTCTTTTTCTCCGGATAGAAGCGGTGGTCCAGAATGGCTTCGAAACGCCGAAACGAATAGTGCCCAGTGTCAACATCCTGATAAAAACCGTAGGAAAAGTTGTAGTCGATATCGAACCGAGGCCAGACTCGCTTGTGCGGGCGAAGGAAAACCTGTTCGTGGATAAATGGCGGCTGGGTGGCGAGACCGGGGGCGGTCGCCTCGGTGTATTCCTGGGTGATCGAAACAACGTTGCTGCCGGTCACGCCGCCGACGCTGGGCCAAAGACCTTCGAGCTTTCCGCCCGCAGAGAGCCATGACACGTCGGGAAACGGCGTGGTGACGTCGAGGCCGGCGGACGTGTCACGCTGATTAAACTTCACAGAATTGTTCACGTTGGTGTTCGGGCCCAATCCATAAAAAGTCATCACCGGCAAGGTGCGATTGCGCACATAAAGGTTCAGGCCGAAAGACTCGCCGGATTTGTTCCAGTCTCCCGTTATGGCGCGCTGGCTACTGAACTGCACTTCCGCCATCCAGAACTGGCGAATGGTGATGACAGAAGTCGCTTGTAGCTGGTCCTGTGCGCCGCCAGCTTCGTTCAAATCTTTGGAATAGCGTCCCCCGCCGCCGACGGCGCTTCCGGGCACAATGCTCTGCGCCAGAAAGTGAAAGGGCCGCGCGGTAAACGTGGAATCTCCGCAGTCAAAAATCTTTTTTGCGAAGTCGGTGAAAAGCGAGGAACAGTTTCGTTTCCATTGGTCCCAGTCCGTCGTTCCAGTGACGGGAGTGTTGGCTGGGGCCGGTGCAGGGGCTTGCGCCGTTGTAGGTGCTGGTGTTGGTGCCTGTGCTCGCGCCGCGCTTACGAACGACAAAGACACCAATGCGAGAGCAACCGTGATTGCTCTCCAGTTCCATAAGGTCTTGCAGTGGCCCATGGTTTGCTCCTTCAGTCGTTCGAGCCATGAAGCTTTGCGTGCACGCCTTGCAGATACTGGGCTGCCTGCGCCTCAGTTTTGATCGTGCTCGGGTCCACGCCGGATCGCTGATTCGGGGGAAGGCGTTGTTCCGAGAGAGCAGCCTGCTGCACGAGCATCTTGAGGTGATCGTTGATGGGCTGAGCTAGTTCGGCTGCCGTGGGAGGCCGGGATTGTGCTCCCGCGCCGAGATCGATCTGGTCGGTGCGCGGCCCCGGCAACGACAGATTCTCTTCGAAAGTATTGGCAAGTTTGTCGCGCTGCGTAAGATTCACACCGGCGACATTCGGGAGAAACAGTTTGAAGGTCGTGGCGATGACCGAGGTGTGGTCGTAGAGGGTGTGATCGATGCTCGGCGGGATATACGGCGAAATGAGAACGGCGGGCACACGGACCCCGAGGCGCGTGAAGTCGAATGAGGGATCCAGAGTCGTCCCATCGTTCGGGTTGGTCCAGACTTTGCTGTCGGGATTGACCGTCGGCGGCGGGATCGCATGATCATAGGTTCCGCCATGCTCGTCGTAGATGATGACGAGCAGCGTGGAGTTTCGCACCTTTGGATTTTTCCAGACGGCGTTGAAGACTGTCTGGATGAGCGCTTCCCCTTCTTTCACGTTGTGGTCGGGATGCTGGTCGCTCGCGGAGAAGGCCGGCTGGCCGTTGCCGCCTGCGGAGTTGGCAAAACGCGGCTCTAGGAAGCTGTAAGTGGGCAGATCGTTGTCGTTGCAGGCAGCAAGAAAATCGTTGTCGAAAGAGCCAAAGAAATCTTGATTTCCTGCGAGGCCGTTAAAAGTCGAGGCCATCGTGGAGTCGTGGTAGTAGATGACGGAGTCGAGATGGTTCTCGGCAAGACGTTCGTAGATCGTGGGCGTCAGGTTCCGCCAGTCGATACCCATATCGACCCTTCCCAGAGATGTGGCGGCGTGCACAAACGCGCGATTGGGAAAGGTCGGGCCCGGCAGCGACGAAAACCAGCGGTCGCAGACACAGAATTGTTGGGCGAGCCGAGTCAGGACAGGGAGCTTCGAAGGGTCGAAGCATTTCATGATTCGCGCGGAGTCAGCAGGATTGCCGGTCTTGCCTTGATAGCTCACCACGAAACCGCTCATGTCCGGGTCCTGGCGGACATCCGTGTTCGGATTGCCGTAAAATTGCGTGAGTGCGTCAAAGCCGGAGTGTCCCGGGTCGGGGGTGAGATCCCCGGCGTAATTCGCATCGTTCGAAACCGGGACTTCTTTGCCAGTTGAGTCTTTGTTGGATCTGACTTGACCGCCGACCAAGCCATCGATCGCCCAGGTCGGGCTCTGTGCAAAACCAAGCACGTGATCGAATGAGCGGTTTTCCATCATGAGAACGACGATGTGTCTCAGATTGTCGAGTCCTGTGGGCATACAGCCTCTCGGTCAAAACCGCGAGGAGACGAAGCCGGCGGCTAAGGCTTGCCTCCAATTTGTAATCTGAGTGTTCGGCGCCGATAGCGCCACGACGGACTTCTGGTCCGGCAAGGCCATGCCGTTCATCCAGTTGGCGCGCAGCGTATCGTAAGCGGACTCCCGAGTGATGGCCGAGGCGCGCCTACCCGACGCGGAAGCCGGAGGAATCAGTTGCGAAATCACCATCTTGATGTCGCCGAAACCCGCCCGGGACACGCCTCCGCCCAGCGCTTTGGTGGCGTCCACAAGGCCGTAAGCGGCAGTGCCGAGACCGCCGACAGCTAAAACGAGTTTGGATAAATCGACCGAGGCCAAGGCAGTGTCTAGCATGGCGCACCTCTTCTCGCGAAAACAGGCGCAAGTTCGCGCGTCTGCACATAAGAACGAGGGACGATGAAAAAACCCTTTGGGGACATTTGCATTGGCCTTTCCCGGCAGCGAATTAGTAGGCGATTCTGCTCTGCTGCTCAGTAGCTTACGTCATCTGTGAGCCAATTTTATCGGAGATAATGTACGTCGAAGAGGCCAATGTCAACTAGAAAAGTGCGAGGAATTCGACTAGGCTTCCGGGATGAGTTCACGCGGCGTCCTGTGGCGGCTTCTCGCGAGGGACATCAGCGCGAGCTCCCTTTTCGCGGCGGGCCGTGGCGACCTAGGACTAGCCTCCGACACGGGCCAGAAGTCCGCTTCGGGGAGATTGCCAATGATCTCCGCGAAGCCCCTACCTGGGAAGCTTGGCGATCTCGCGTTCCAGCATCGCGAGCCATTGATCGACCTCGAGATTTTTGACACCCTTGGATTTCAGTCCGAGGATGGAACGCTCAGCCCGGATCAAGCAATGCACGTTGGCGCTTTTCGTCGGCTGCCTATAAAGCCCCCAGCACGCGCGCGCGAAATTCAGAATACGACCAGGGTCGAAAGGTGAGGCCAGCATCAGTGCTTCTGAACTAGAGAGTACGTCTCGCTCGGTAGCTGCGCGCCACACATATAGGCTATTCTCACTCGTGACAGCCGCGAGCGTGTGACCATCCGCTGACAGTGCGGCATGCAAAATCGACGTTGGTAGCTGGGCCAGAGTCGCGCGCTCTTGCATCAACGCAAGATCCCAAACCTTGATTTCCCCCGCGTTCTCCGTTAACCCGATTCCGCTTGTCGAGATGAGCGACCGACCGTCGGGAGTAAACACGAGTGAACTGATCGCCATATAATTCCCTCGGATCCGGCCTCTGTATTGCAAGGGGTTGAGGTCCCATAGGGAGATGTCTCCTGGCTTGTTGTGGTCCGCCCAGCCGACCACAAGCGTGTCTCCAGATTGTGAAAACGCGAGAGCATGAGTGGGTACAGAGAAATCTTCTAATAGTCCTAAGTCGCGTGCGGCCGGTAGCTTCAACAGAGCAAGAGTCTGTTTGTTACCCGAGTTTTCGTACATTGACCCAACGGCGAGCCAACCGCCTTTGTCGGAGAAAGCAACAGAGGAAGGATTGTCCAGGGGAAGAGGGACTTCTGCCTTGGGGCGGAGAAACTCAAGATCCCATATCTGGGCGACTCCGTGAGGGTGCCCTCCCACGGTGGCAAACTGGTGTCGAGCCCGATCAACGGTTACCGAATAAATGGGAAAGCTCGGATTGTTTGTCAAGACACCGCGCGATCCGCCGCAATCCGCATCCCAAAGTCGGACAGTTCCGTCACTGCTGGTTGATAAGACTTTATTTGTCGAATAGAAAGCCACCGCGTTAACGCCGCTTGAGTGTCCGTGCATGGAACACAAGTGCTTGCGCGAATCGACATCCCAAACATCTACGTCCCCCGGTCCTCCACTGCTCGAACCTTCGCCCGCAGTCACAATACGCGAGCCGTCATCCGATACGGCTACCGAGAGCACCCGCCTTCCTGGTTCTTTCAGTGTTAGGGAAGCTTGGTCCGTGTTACTGTCCCACAGCTTCGTAGTTTTGTCGTCCGATGCTGAAACGAGAAAGCGACCCCTGGGAGCGAACGAGACCGATGTCACACCCGCTAGGTGACCGCGATAGATTCTCTTCGTGCCGTACCGATCCCACACTACGACTAGCCCGGGTCTGTCACTATTGTATCCAGTCGCGTCTTGGGTGGCGGCAGCGAGGAATCTGCCATCGTCAGAAAAGGTTAGCGCTCTGATTTGCGCGCCGCTGTCTGGAACACCTAGCGTGCGAGTCATTTTGCGCTCTTTCACATCCCACAGCTTCAGCTCGCCGCCAATACTTCCTGTGGCTATTTGGGTGGCATCGGGCGTGAAAGTGACGGATTCAAGGGCGCCTTTCTCTTGGCCCAACTTGGATAGATGACCCATGTTGTCTGGTTCTGTGACAAGAATTTCTCCGTTCCCACCGACGACTGCAACCATTCGACCGTCGCGGGAAACAGCTATAGCCGAGATGTTCTCTTGCGGCGGCTGTAGCAGCGAAGGTGGTCCAGGCTCGATTACGGAGTCGAGCACTATATGACCTGACGTAGCCCAATAAGTTGCGATCCGACCATCTGCCGAGAGTGCGTTAGTCCCCCAACGCACGTTCGAGACCCTGCGATCCCGAAACTCGCCAGACGTCTTAAGATCCCAAATACGCTCCAGCCCACTGCGAGTGCACCCGACAAGAGTATTGACTGAAGCAAATGCGAGGTGATTGAACTGATCAAGGCGAGACGTGGCAGGCAACTCTTGCTTGAGATGACCCTCGGGATTGTAGAGGCGAACTTTACCGGCTGCACTCGCCGTTGCAACCGAGCCCCCGTCCGGGGCCGCCGCAACGGCAGTGATTGAATCCGTGTCGATTATGTTTGCGAGATAGCTGTGCGATACACGCCACAGATAATACCAGTCGAAAGAGCGAAGGTCTTCGTGTCCAGGGTCTGCAAGATGGGCATTAAGCAGCTCATAGGTCAAAGCTGGGTTGTTTTCTTCCCATGCATGATACGCAAGGTTCATCTGCGAAACGTATAAGCGCTGTAGCGCTGTTGCCTCTCGCTCTCGTGCAAGACTTTCATTTTGTTCAGCCTTTGCCTGGTTCGTCACGGCGCGATCTGCATTCTCCTTGGCGGTTTGTTCGTTCCTGTGAGCTAGCACTTCGTTCGTCCGGGCAAGATTTCGCTGCCCCAGAGCAACGAACGCCGCACATGCCAACGCCAGCGCAAGGACGACCAGGCTAACAATGGCACTCCGCCTGAAAAGCACGCCTTTGCGATGCTGCCGAACGTCCTCGCCGATGAGTTGATCTTTCGGAATTTGTCGTAGCCCGGAAGATAGATCGGCTACTGCCTCGCGGAATGCTGGGTTCTGGAGCGAGAGGTCCTCTTCCTTCTGCGCCCATCGCAGGTCAACCCAAAGCGGCTCTTCGGGAAACCGTCCGCGCAGCGAGGGCGACAATGCGGTCGTTCTTTTCCAGTCGAATTCTTTGACATCGGCATCCCAGGTGATTTCCCCATCGGTTAACACCAGTAGCATCTTGCTCGCTTTGCTTCGAGTGAGCCAGTGTTCTACCTCCTTCTGAACCCAAGGGGAACAGGCGGCTCCAGGCGATGCCAACAGCACAAAATTCTGGGAACTCTCGAGTGCCATCTCAATGGCCGACCACAGAGCCGGGTTCGCTGAGAGTCCTGTCTTATCGCGAAACACACGCAATGCCCGTAGGCGATTCCAAGGCCTGGCGAACTGCTGCAACCCCGATTGCAGTGCTGGCGCCAGCCTTCCGTCTGCCGCATGCGAATAGGACAGGAACACGTCGTATAACAATGGTCACCACCTTTCGGAGACCCACTCCGGTTCCACAAACACTGCTCCCATAATAAACACTCTCCTCGCGTGTTCATGCGTGGAACTTTGCCTGTGGTGGCTCGCTTTCATGCTCAGACAATGCCGTTAATTAGGGCTTGCAGTCGCCGGTCTATCCGGTCTATCACGTGGCTGACTGCGAGTCTGACGGATTGGCGGCACTGGCAAGATATCAAATCGAAATTCGATGGCTGAAGGGAGTTCCTGTCAAGTCCGGGTGTGGGAGACGAGGTTTCTGGAGGTCGATTGAGCTCATATCTCCTCGAACGCGGTTTCTGCATAGCGGCTCCGAGGAGGCGCGCGGCACGTGCACGGCTTACTGTATAAAACTGCATAACTACCATCTTATGCCGCCAAGAGTCTCGTAAATGTAGGCCGTGGGGTGGTCCTTCAGAATCTTCCTTCGCTCCGCGGCCAGTTTGCACTTCGCCGAAAGTAACCCGCCGATAGTCACCGCAGCTCCGGACCACGTCAAGGTCTCTGGAACGGGAATAGTTGCATTTAGAGTTGCCGCTGCGATTGTACCGATTCCAGTCAGTACAGACACGAGCACCTCCTTGTTTCCGAGTGTCTGAATTACCTCTGCTTTTAGGGCCTCTTTGAGCTCTCGATAGTCGTCTTGGATGTCTTGTTCGAATGCGCGTATGGTCTCAGTGCGGACGAGAGAGGAGGTCGCGGCACTTAACTGTCTCGCTTGGGTCTCAATCTTGTCTGCCAGCCTGTGTCTCAGTTCTCGAATCGAAAAGACATGGGTCGCAAACCAAGTCGTGCTGAATTCAAAGGAGTTAGCTTCAAGAGTCTCTACGTTGCCTGACGTTGAGGGATTTTCATAGAGTTTCGCGGGCCGAAGGCCCTAAAAGGACAGATGGGAAATGACAGTGGCCAATCAATTCGAAAGCTTCTTGTGCTTCGCGCGAAGTGTAGCGGAGTGCACGCCAGGAAAGTGATGGGTCATGCGGCCCTGCGCTCCCAGAAGTCCTGAAAACGACCACTGAGTTTTGAGCAGCGGAGAGCAATGATGGCGTTGGAGCCTTGCTTGGTCCAGTGCATACCGGCACGTTTGAGGCGTGTACCGATGGCTACCTTACACCCAGCCTCGACAACACCGGAGGACGTGCACAAGCCCTGGGCGTGGAACTCCGGATAGCGCATACGATCGCGGTTGGTCTTGAAATAATGGAGACAGCGCCGAGCCAGATCGGAGTGCGGGACATGGCGACGAATGGCGTTGAGCAGAGCTGGGAATTTTCCGGTATCGAGTTCTTCCTTGCGGCGTTCTGCCCATTGAGCAGCCCGTGGGGCGGTGGGACCGTAAAGGGCTTTTCCAAGATCACTCAAATATTTTTTGGCGTGATAGCGGTCGACAATCTGGGTGGCACCGGGAAACTGATCGTCGGCGATGTTCCAAATCCACAGGGCCCCATCCCCGAGCACGACCCTGCGGGGCACTTGGCAGAAGCGGCGGCGCGTGGCCTCCCGCCAGACGCGCTGGGCGAAGGGAGAACGTTCGGCGGCGGTGTCCAGCGCGGAAGCACTCTCTAGAGCCGCTGAATAGCTGACCGACCCTTCGTCGCGGACCGGAGTGCCTTGTTCATCGAGCGATTCCGCACTCCAAATGGTGCAGAGTTTCACCTCGCCGGTCTTGGCGGATCCGTCCGGTTGCTTGCCCGTGTGGCCCACCAGTTCCTCGGCGCGTAAAGGAATCCCTGTTCCATCCATACCGAGATACAGAGTCTGCGGCAGTGGAAGAGAATCCCGCGGTTCGGTGTGCACGCGTTCGTCTTCGGCGATCTCTTTTCCCAGCGCTTCTGCGGTTCTCTCCACTTGCTTAGCGTCTACGGCTACACCGGCCAGTTCCGTCAACAGTGCACTTCCTTCCTGGAAACTTACCAAAGCGCCTACCGTCCCCGTCATGCGCGTCAGCGCCGGAGAGAGCGAGGTATTTTCTATGCCCAGTTGTTGATCGCGAGGACAGTACCCGTGGCCGCAGGGGGCGCAGTGATAGTAGGCGCGCTCCAGTCGTAGGGTACCCAGGACACTCTCGACCCGTTTAGTCCGGCGTCCGGCAAATCGCGCTGGCTCCCCACATCTACAACAAGGGCGTGAGCTTTGCTCATCGCTGATGTCGGCGTTGAGACGTTGCTCGACGGCAGCTGCTGCCAGTTGCATGACCTGCTGCCGCACGGCGAGCTCCAGCGCTTCCAGATCCAGGTCTTCCACCGCCTGACGACCGAGGAGCGTCTCAATCTCCTGAACGATGTCGCTGGCCAATAGATCGGCGAAGAGGTTTTTTTTTAGCCCGGCTCGCGGGGAGGCCCTCCAAATCCCGCACCTGGGCGGAACAGATCTGCTCACTGACGACGATCAGTTCCCGTACCAGATTTCGGAAACGGTGGTATTCGGCAATCTGCGCCTTGGCGCGTTCGACGGCGGGGCCTTGGGGAATGACCTGGGTGACTGTCTTTCCGCCAACCCGATGAGTCAGGGAATAAGACGGACCATGTCCCGGAGAGTCCTTCTGGGCGCAGTGGCAGTTGGGCTTGCCACATCTCCGGAAACGTGCGGTCAGAAAGCCGGGCCGCAGGTCCTCGACGCGGGCCAGACTGGCCGCGAGCTGATCGCGACGATCTCGCAAAGCTTGCACGGAAATGGTCATGGGAGCCTCCTATCTGACAGTTATTATACACTGTCAGACACGTAAAGAAAACCCCAGCCAAACCCTATCAGACCTCGAAGTGAATTTTCACGTCGTGCTCCCAGTGTAGCGAGGTTCGTAGTTCGGCCACGGAGCAATGACATACACTTGGTCCCAGAGCAACAAAGCTGTCTTGAACAGATTTTCACTCTTGATTTCAGTGTGGGGATAATAGAGGGCGCTTCTCACCGCGTTCTCCCCTTTTGTGGCCGCCGTTTCGCCATTCGGCATAGATGGCTCGGGTCCGCCGTTAACCTTAGGTCGTTAGAACACCACAGTTTACTCGGATGGAGGGAACACTGTTATGCAGAGGCGTTAGTTAGCGTTAGTTAGCGGGCGGACAGTCACGTCTGCCTGCTGTGCAAAAAGCACCGCCGAAGCCTGGCGATAAGCCGACGATTTCGGCAACAGGTCTTCTATTTGATCTAAGGGAAGCCCGCGGTGAACCAAACGCACGAGGCCGCCCGGCGGCGCAGTGTACCAGTGGTCAGCTTCTCCATTCGTTCCGATTTTTCTTCGCTGATCTCGAAGTCGTATGGCGTGTTCAAGTAGATCAATGAGAAGGATTCCACAGGGCACTGTACGTCAAAGCAGTTCCCGTCGATCACCTCAATTCCTTTGGTACGCGCCTGTTGGGCCCGGCCAGCGTCCAGTTCAACGCCATACCCCGAGACCCTTTTGTCAGAGGTGATTTCAGCGAACGCAGCACCATCCCCGACGCAAGGGTCGAGCGCGCAACATTGGGTGTCAGAGAATGCTAAGAATCCCCGGATCCGTTCCGCCTCCGGAAGCGGCAATGGATAAAAACCGAGGCGGGTCCGTCAAACCAGTCGCATCGTACACCTCCTTCTGGTCGTCTTTATCTAGAAGAAGGCGCGCTAGGGCACAATGCGCGCGGCTGAATCGCCCTCTGAGATGACGCATCCCAGCGATTTATAGGAGGGAAGCTCAGATATTTGGCAAGGGATTCAGCTGGTGTTAGAGTCCGCGACGAAATGCGTACCACGGTTCAAGCCAAAGGGGACTCACTAGCGAACGTGTGCCAGCGCAAGGTCCTTAAGACAAATCCGAGAGGCCTCAAGACAGAGAGCCTCTTGGTTGATGGCAGTTCCATCTTGGTCTCGAATTTCGTGGCGTCTTTCATTCGCGCCGGTGACGAATTGCTTTTCCCTTTGGGGCATGAAGCAGCCGCCGCGGGCACACAAATCTACATTCGCAAGACCCATCCTGAGGAAAGAGGGTGGGACGTTTTTCAAGCCGAGATCGGTTACGCGACGCAGCCGCAGAAAGATAAACGCAATAACCTCTTCGTTTCCGCCGAACTTCCTGACTCTCAGTTAGGTATTTCCACCATCAAGCTTCGCTGTGAGGTAATGAGAGATTACTTTTATGTTGGCAATCGCCGCCTCGGGTGGAACCGGCAGCCGACCTTCTACGAACTCCTGCGGGTCAATCCGAAGGTGTCGCCGGCAGAGTTGCGACTCGCTTTCAAACTCCGCAGGCTGGAGCTCAGCACTGTACACGCGCCGACTGGGGATCTTCGCGCGCTGGATCGCGCATTCAACATCCTCGCTCGCCCAGAGCTGCGCGCTTGCTACGACGCTCTTCTAAATGACGCAACATCACCGGCACTGTTTCCCTACGGCGGATTTGGCTCTCTGCTAGTTGCAGGCGATGTCTCACACGACGGATCGACATTCTACGCGTCGCGCATCCTTTCCTTTCTCCCGGATCAGGAGTTCAGACACTTTCGAGCACCATTGCGAAAGGTTGCATTTTACGATGACCACGCAATCTACCGAGATTCGCGCCGAAAACTGGAAATACTCTTCGACCAAACATCATTGTCATTGTTGTGGGATTCGAGTTGGAATCAGTGGAAGCATCTACTGGGAGCCAAGATCGGCGTAAAGGCGAATTTCATTCGGAGTGGCAAATATCAGCACCGCGCTGGAGCGTGGCATCTCGTGAAGTGGCAAACCGCTTTGCCGAGCCGCATCGAAGTCGCACTTCCCGCAAACATCACTGACCAAATCGCCGAAGCGCAGCAAACGTACCATCGCTTCGGACAATTTGCCGACGCCCTC
>Ga0307474_10000857_pt1 | contig 21865 bp, 14 predicted proteins | sample atmos_gasesECM1C_2_FD_203312 | JGI IMG/M metagenome (GOLD analysis project Ga0307474, IMG submission 203312) | Hardwood forest soil microbial communities from Morgan-Monroe State Forest, Indiana, United States - atmos_gasesECM1C_05 | ecosystem: Environmental > Terrestrial > Soil > Temperate... | reverse complement strand
AAATTCAAAGCCGCACTAGAATTAACAAATTGCTAGAGCTCCTTTGATTCCGAAGTTCGCATCAGAGGTCGCCGCGATAGCTTGCGAACTTCGGAATCGGAGCTCTAGTGCGGCGAATTTGAAGTTCCTATCGGTATCGCGGCAAGTTCGTGATAGGAACTTCAAATTCAAAGCCGCTACTCAAATCAACAAGTTGCCAGAGCTCCTTTGATTCCGAAGTTCGCATCAGAGGTCGCCACAATAGCTTGCGAACTTCGGAATCGGAGCTCTAGCATCGATGGTGGCGCGGACCAATTTCCATCGTATCGTCGTTGATGATCCGGCTGAACTTGCGGACACCGCCGCGGAACGCCTGATGGCGAGGATTGACGCCAATCCTGGCCGCATCGCGATTTGCCTGTCGGGGGGATCAAGCCCGAAACGGCTTTACCGGTTGCTCTCGACCGATCCTTGGGCTGACCGGATTCCCTGGGAGCGCGTGCATTGGTTCATCGGCGACGAGCGCTTTGTCCCTGCCGACGATCCTCTCAACAATATGGCCATGGCGAGAAGCATCCTTCTCGATTCCCTGGCGCCATCCGCCAACATTCACCCGATCCCGACCGACACCGCCGGCCCGGACGAATCGGCTCGCTGCTATGAGCGTGAGCTGCAAGCTTTCTACGGCACTTCCAGGCTCGATCCGGTTCGGCCCTTGTTCGACTTCGTGCTGATGGGGGCCGGACCCGATGGCCACACCGCTTCGCTTTTTCCGGACGATCCGGCCCTTGAGGAAAGGACCCGCTGGGTGGTCGGCGTGGGACAAGCCCATGTCGAACCTTTTGTGCCAAGGGTGACCCTCACCCTGCCCACCCTCTCCTCCTGCCGGGAAATGCTGTTCGAGATCGCGGGTGCGGAGAAACGCGCGATCTTGACGCGGCTGTCGGCGGACGAGAACTTGCCGGCCAACCGAGCGCGCTCGGAAGCGGAAACGGTGTGGCTGGTGGATCGCGCCGCACTAGAGCTCTGATTGCGAAGTTCGCAAGCGATCGCAGCGACCTCTGATGCGAGCTTCGGAATCAAAGGAGACTTCGTGAAGGACGAATTGAACAGGCTGCCATGCGCCCTGATCGTGATGGGCGTGTCCGGCTCGGGCAAGAGCACAATCGCGGCCAGTCTCGCCGCGCGGCTTGGCTGGACCTTTGAGGATGGGGATCGGTTTCATCCCGCCAGCAATGTCGCCAAGATGGCCGCGGGCCACCCGCTGACCGATGATGACCGTTGGCCCTGGCTGCAGGCGATCGCCGACGAGATCGACAGGATGTGCCGAACCGGTGGCCACGTCGTCATCGCCTGCTCCGCGCTCAAGCGCGCCTATCGCAATCTGCTCGTTCACGGGCGAAGCGACGTCCGCATCGTCTTTCTCGAGGGGACCAAGGCCCTGATCGCCGACCGGCTCGCCCGGCGCAAGCACCACTTCATGCCGCCCGGGCTGTTGGACAGCCAGTTCCGGACGCTGGAGCCGCCGGAGAGCGACGAGCATGTGATCACAGCGCCGATCGACGCGAGCGTCGAAACGGTCGTCGAGGATATCGTCCGTCAACTCCGCGTCGGTTCCGGCGCCGGCAATCGCCCGGGCGGGAGGGACCAATGAGCCGCATCGCGCTTGTGGTCTCGGACGTCGACGGCACGCTTCTGACAAAGGACAAGACGCTGACCGAAAGCGCGAAGGCCGCCGTCCGGCGGCTGCACGCGGCCGGCGTCGCCTTCACCATCACTTCGAGCCGCCCCGCGATCGGCATGCGTTTTCTGATCGAGCCGCTGCAGATAAAACTCCCGGTCGGCGCCTTCAACGGCAGTTGCATCATCGGTCCTGATCTGAACCCGATTGAGCTGCACATGATTCCAGCACCAGCAGTGCAACGAAGCCTCGAGGTACTGAACGAATTCGGTACCGATGTCTGGCTGTTCACCTGGGATCGCTGGCTCGCCCGCGACGAGAACGGGCCATACGTGCCGCTTGAGAAACGTGCGATCCGCGCCGATCCGACCATCGTTGCGGATTTCACGCCTTATCTCACCTCCGCCTGCAAGGTTGTCGGCTCCAGCGCCGACGCGCCGCTGCTGCAACGCTGCGAAATCGCCATGCAACAGGCGTTGGGTACGCAGGCCACCGCCGTGCGCTCGCAAAGCTATTACCTGGACGTCACCGCGCCGGGTTGCGACAAAGGCACCTTCGTCAAGGCAATGGCAAGCCGCCTTGGGATTCCGAAGCAAGCGATCGCGACCATCGGCGACATGCGGAACGATCTGCCGATGTTCGAGGCGAGCGGCCTTTCCATTGCGATGGGAAACGCCACGGATGAGGTGAAGAAAATGGCGACGCAGGTCACCGCCTCGAACGAAGAGGAAGGATTTGCGAGCGCGATCGAGATGATTTTGCGGGCATAACGCTCACGTCGTCCCGGCCAAGTCAACGGGTCGCGCAATTGCGCGCCCGATGACAGGCTCCGCTCGTTCGCCTTTTTCGCGTCGCTGAGGTTATGCGCTTCACGCCGCCGCGCGTCTCCTCTCCCTCGTCGCGTCCTTGAGCGCGGCAACGTCGATGGCGCCGGCAATCCCCTCGATCGCAATCGGCAGCCGCTGCCGCCAGTTCGGGTGCTCGTTCACGGTGCCGGGAATATTGGGCTGGTCGACGACGTTGAGGAGATCCTCGAGCGAAATCGCGAGCAGGCGCGACCTGGTTTTTGCGAGAAAGGCCGCCACCGCATAGAGATCGTGGCGGTCGATCGAGTGATGTTGCAACACGTCGCTGAGCATGGTGAGCGCATGCCAGCGGGCGTCGTCGCTCTCGCCGGGATCGATCCCTAGCGATCGCTTCATCTTCAGATCGTTGAACGAGCGCCATCCGGCATAGGTCGACAGGTCGTGAGTGTTGAAGGTGACGAGCGCATTCGGCGCGTAATAGTCGGCGCCACGAAATGCGCCGCGATCGTCACGCTCGAACATCATCACCTGATAGGACCAGATACCCCAATCGGCCGTCCGGTCCCGAAAACCCTCCGGCACGGTGCCGAGGTCCTCGCCGATCACCACGCATTCCAGCGCCACGCTTTCCTGTGCGGTTACCGCGAGCAGAACCTCGAACGGCATCTGCACATAGACACCGTTATTGGGGGCGAAGCCGTGCGGGATGAGATAAAGCCGTTTCAAGCCGAGCACGTGATCGAGCCTGATTGCGCCCGCATGGCGCATCGAAGCCCGCAGCATTTCCCGGTACGGTTCGAACGATGTCAGTTCGAGCCCCGCGGCATTGAAGCCGGCCAGGCCCCAGTTCTGGCCGGCGGGCATCAGCGGATCAGGCGGCGCGCCCACCGACAGGCGGCGCGAGATCGCGGTCTGCTCGTTCCACGCATCAAAGCCGTCGGCCTGGACGCCGACCGCGACGTCGAGATAAAGGCCGACTTTCATGCCAAGCCGGCCCGCCAGTTCGCGGCAGGAGCGCAATTGCGCATCGGCCGTCCATTGCACGAATTCGATGAATTCGATTTCGTTCGCCGCAGGCCCCTGGCGTAATTGGGCGCACATGGCTTCGTTGGGTTGCCGCCAGTCCAGCGGCCATTCCCACCACGGCTTTTTCCATTTGTGCCGCAGAGCCTCGAAACAGGCAAAGTGCGACAGCGGCAGCGCGCGTTCGGCGCAGAACGCGTCGAAATCGCGCCTGCGGGCAGCGGTCGCGTGCGACCTGAAATTTTCAAAGGCTGCGCGCAGCGCCCGCCACTTCAGCTCGGCGACGGCTACATAATCGATGAGAGGGCCTTCTCGCAGCCGAGCGATGGAACTCTTTGCAAACGCCTCGGCATTGAATTCGGGAATCCTCTCCACATCGATGTAGAGCGCGTTCAAAAATAGCCGGCTGTTCGGCGAGTAGGGACTGCAATCGGCCGGCCGGTCGTCGAACAAAGCGTGCAGTGGATTGAGGCCGATGCCATCGGCTCCCAACTCCGCCGCCAATTCGAGCAATGCCGCAAGGTCGGTGAAATCTCCGATGCCCCAATTGCGCTTCGAGCGAACGCCATAGAGCTGCACTGCGATCAGCCAGCACCGGTCGAAATCGCCGCCATAGGCTTGTGCGGGGGAAACGATCAGACAGGTATCTTCGGAAAAGGACGAGGCGTCGGTCAGATGCAGCCGGTATGCCCCCTCCGGCAGGCCTGCGGGCCACACGATGGTGTGATCTTCCGCCTCGCCGCGCGCGACAATGTCCGGACCCGACACGATCGTCCACTGCAGAGGCAGCGCCGCGACATCCTTGATCACCGTCCGCGACGACCGACCGGACCGGATCACCACGGTTCCGGAGACAAAGCGGTACGGAACCCGCTCCGGTAAGGCATCGAGAACGATCTTGAGGGCGGCGGCATCGGTTACCTGACGATGACCGCGGCCATCAATAAATTCGGTCTGGATGTCCAGCTCTCTGGCTCGGCTGTAAAGGTCCATTCGGCACGCCATTTGCACGCAACGGAAACGGAACCGCCGCGAAATTCTTGTGGTTTAGGAGGAGGATAGCCTTGCTTAACGCCAATCCGCCTCCGCCGTTCCCCAAGGAACCAAAGCACGGGGAACGGCTTTTTATATATGTCCCGAGCATCTCCTTTCGCGCAAACGAAATGGGACCCCCCATTGCAAATCGCATCACCTTGATCAAAACAACCAAAACCGTCGAGGGCGCCGCACGCGGCGCTGCCCGCCGGCTTGAACGCGTCCATAATGTTGGACACGTCCATAATGCCGCCCCGCTCTTTCGCTTTCTCGCGCGCGGAGCTTTGGAATGAATCTGCTGTCGTCAATCGATACCGAAGAAATGCCGGTCGCCGCGCTGGATCATGATGAACTCTGGTACAAAGACGCCATCGTCTACCAGCTTCACGTCAAGGCGTTCGCCGACAGCAACAATGACGGCATCGGCGATTTCGCCGGTCTCACTGACAAGCTCGATTACCTGCAGGACCTCGGGGTAACGGCGCTCTGGCTGTTACCATTCTACCCCTCGCCCGGTCGCGACGACGGCTACGACATCGCCGACTACGGCTCGATCAATCCCGATTTTGGGACCATGAAGGATTTTCGCCGCTTCATTGTCGAAGCCAAGCGACGCGGCATGCGCGTGGTGATCGAACTCGTCATCAATCACACCTCCGACCAGCACGACTGGTTCAAGCGCGCCCGCCGCAGCGATCCGAAGTCCAGCGCGCGCAACTGGTATGTCTGGAGCGACACCGACCAGAAATATGCGGGCACGCGGATCATCTTTACCGACACCGAGAAGTCCAACTGGACCTGGGACCCCGAAGCCGGGCAATTCTACTGGCATCGCTTCTTCTCGCATCAGCCCGACCTGAATTTCGACAATCCCCGCGTGGTCAGCGCGATGATCCAGGTGATGAAGCGCTGGTCCGACACCGGCGTCGACGGATTCCGACTCGATGCCATTCCCTATCTGTGCGAGCGCGACGGCACCAACAACGAGAACCTGCCGGAGACTCATGCCATCATCAAAAGGCTTCGCGCCGAGCTTGACGCCTATGCGAGGGGCAAGGTGCTGCTGGCGGAAGCCAATCAATGGCCGGAGGACGTGCAGGAATATTTCGGCAATGGCGACGAATGCCAGATGGCCTATCACTTTCCGCTGATGCCGCGCATTTACATGGCGATCGCCCAGGAGGACCGGTTTCCGATCACCGACATCCTGCGCCAGACGCCGGATATTCCGCTCAATTGCCAGTGGGCGCTGTTCCTGCGCAATCATGACGAACTGACGCTCGAAATGGTCACCGACGTCGAGCGCGACTATCTGTGGTCGACCTATGCCAACGACCCGCGCGCGCGCATCAACCTCGGCATCCGCCGGCGCCTTGCGCCGCTGATGGACAATGACCGCCGCAAGATCGAGCTGATGAATTCGCTCTTGTTATCGTTTCCGGGCACGCCGATCATCTACTACGGCGATGAAATCGGCATGGGCGACAACATCTATCTCGGCGACCGCAATGGCGTCCGCACGCCCATGCAATGGACGCCTGACCGCAATGGCGGCTTTTCGCGCGCCGATCCGGCGCGGCTCTATGCTCCGATCATCATGGATTCGGTTTACGGCTACGAAGCCGTCAATGTCGAAGCCCAGTCACGCAGCCTGTCGTCTCTGCTCAGCGCGACCAAACGGCTGATTTCGGTACGCAAGTCGACACTGGCGTTCGGCCGCGGCAGCATGACCTTCATCCGCCCCGTCAATCGCGCGGTGCTGGCTTATGTCCGGCAGCTTGGCGACGAGGTCATTCTTTGCGTCGCCAACCTGTCGCGATCGGCACAGGCGACCGAACTCGATCTGTCGGCCTTCAAGGACCGCGTTCCCCTGGAAATGCTGGGCCGCACGCATTTTCCCGCGATCGGCGAGCTGCCTTACATGATCACGCTCGCGCCATATGGCTTCTACTGGTTCCAGCTCCAGGAGCGCGCCGAGACGGAATTCGTCGCGCCATCGGTGGTGCCCGAATTCGAAACCCTGGTCGTGCCCGTAGGCGCAACCTGGGTGTCGCTCGCCCGAACGCGCGGGGTATTCGAGCGCGACGTCATGCCAGGGCATCTGGCGCGAAGCCGCTGGTATCCCGAACACAATCCTTCGGAGATCAGTCCGACGCTCACCTCGGCGATCCCGTTCTGCGACATCGGCGACAACCGACCGTGGCTCGCCTTCTTCGAGCCGAAGCAGTGCAAGGGGAGCGTGCGCTACGCGATGCCCCTGCAAATCGAATGGGTTCGGTTCGATCGCGAGCGATTCAATCCCAATGCGCTCGCTGCGGTGCGCCAGGGTGCGCGCGAAGGCACGCTGCTGGATGTCGCTTTTGACCCGATCTTCCATGGCCTCCTGCTTCGCAACCTTCGCCAGTCGCTGACCATCGAAGAAAACGGCATAGGCCTCGAGTTCCGGCCGACAAACAGATTTTCGCCGAGACCGATCAAACAACCGGAACGCGTCACCGCGGTCGACGTCAGTCCGTTGAGCAGCATGGCGCTGCTCGACGACAACTACTGCGTCAAGCTCTATCGAAAGCTCGAACCCGGAATCAATCCTGAGATGGAGATCGGCCGGTTCCTGACGGAAGTCGTCGGCTTCGCCAACACGCCTGCCATGCTCGGCGGCGTCGAACTCGCCGAAGGCGAGACCAGATCGGCGATCGCGATCGTGCATGCCTTTGTCGGAAACCAGGGCGATGCCTGGACGGTGGCGGCTGCCCATCTCGACCGCTTTGTCGAGGAACAGCGTCTTTTGACGACGAGCGCAATTCCCGGCGAGAGCGATGAACGCGCGCCCCTGCTGCGTCACATGTCGCAGATCGGAAGGCGAACTGCCGAAATGCATCTCGCCTTTGCGACCGCGAGCGGCTTGACCGATTTTGTGCCGGAGCCGATCCGGCCCTCCGACGTGAAGCTCTGGACCGAAAGAATTGCTGCGCGCGCCGAACGCGTGTTCGAGAACTTAAGGCAGCGCCGGGATTCCTTCAGCGAAGCCGATCGCCCGCTGGTCGATCAGATGCTGGCGCAGCAGGCGGTTTTGCATCAACGCCTCGAAGCTCTTCTGCCGCCGCATGTCGACGGCCTGAACATCCGGCATCACGGTGACTTCAATCTCATCCGCTCGCTGATCGTGAAGGACGATATCTTCATCACCGGCTTCAAGGGCGACCTTCGTTTGACAATCGAGGAAAGGCGGCGCAAGGCGCCGGCGGCGCGTGATGTCGCCAGCCTGATCAGATCGATCGAACATTCGGCAAATGCCGCGCTTGAACGCGCCTTCATGCTTGCGCCCGATGAGCACGGCAGGCTTGCCGCGACGCTCGCCGAATGGGTCAACCGCGCCACCGAAGCCTTCCTTGCCACATATCGCGAATTCATGACAAACTTGTCGCTCTGGCCGGATGATCATGCGGCCGCGGCACGGATGCTTGACTTCTTCCTGCTCGAAAGGATCTTTGACGAGCTGGAATACGCTTTGGCGCAGCGGCCCGAACGGGTGCGCCCCTCATTGGCGGCAGCACTTCGAATTTTGTCATCGCGGACCGACGAGGCCACATGAGCGAGCTTTCCGCCGAGGCCTATGCCATCCTGGAAGGCCGCCACTCCGATCCGTTTCACTATCTCGGACCGCATAAGGAGGACGGCAAGACCATCGTACGCGCATTCCTGCCGGAAGCCTCCAGGGTCGACGCCGTGGTCGACGATGGCGAAGCGGCGGCCCTGACCCGCATTCATGAGGACGGATTATTCGCGGGCGTGCTGCCGAACGATTCAAAATCCTATCAGTTGCGCGCGCGCTTCGGCGACACCGTCGTCGATCTCGATGACCCCTACCGCTTCCCCCCGGTGCTGACCGACTACGATCTGTATCTGCTCGGCGAGGGCAACCATCTGCGGCTTTACGACAAGCTCGGGGCGCACCCACTTGTGCTGGAAGGCGTCGAAGGCGTGGCCTTCGTCGTGCTGGCGCCAAATGCGCAGCGAGTGAGCGTGGTTGGCGATTTCAACTACTGGAATCCGAGGCGGCATCCGATGCGCGTGCGCGGTCTCGGTTATTGGGAGCTGTTCATTCCCAATGCCATCCCCGGCGACCGTTACAAGTTCGATATCGTCAGCCGGCAGGGACATCATCTGCCGTTGAAATCGGACCCGCTGGCTTTCGCAACCGAAATGCGCCCGAGCAACGCGTCGATCGTATTTGACGAAGAACATCTGCCGCGGCCCTGCCCCGCTCCGCCGCGCGTCAACGCGCGTGGCGCCCCGATTTCGATCTATGAGGTGCACCTGGGCTCATGGCGGCGAAAGAGCGATAACGAATGGCTGACCTATCGCGAGCTCGCCGAGCAGCTGCCGCGCTATGCCCGCGATCTCGGCTTCACCCACGTCGAATTTCTCCCCGTGAGCGAACACCCCTTCGACGGCTCCTGGGGCTACCAGCCGACCGGCCTGTTCGCGCCGACCAGCCGCTTCGGCCCGCCGCAGGATTTTGCCGCCCTCGTCGATGCCTGTCATCGCGAAGGGCTCGGCGTCATGCTTGACTGGGTGCCCGGCCATTTTCCGGACGATCCGCACGGCCTCGGCAATTTCGACGGTACCGCGCTCTACGAGCACGCCAACCCGCTGCAGGGCCGGCATCTCGACTGGGGTACGCTGATCTACAACTTCGGCCGCACCGAGACCGTCAATTTCCTGGTATCGAACGCGCTGTTCTGGCTGGAGCGTTACGGCATCGACGGCCTGCGCGTCGATGCGGTGGCCTCCATGCTCTATCTCGACTACAGCAGGCCCGCCGGCGAATGGGTGCCGAACCGGTTCGGGGGCCGGGAAAATCTCGACGCCATCGCATTCCTGCGCCGCTTCAATACCGAGGTGTTCGCCCGTTTTCCGGAAGCAACGACCGCGGCGGAAGAATCGACCGCCTGGCCGCAGGTGTCTCAGCCGGTCGAACATGGCGGGCTGGGCTTCGGCTACAAGTGGAACATGGGATGGATGCACGATACGCTGCAGTACATCTCCAAGGATCCGATCCACCGCCAATATCACCACGGCGACATCCTGTTCGGCCTGCATTATGCGTTCTCGGAAAATTTCATCCTGCCGCTGTCGCATGACGAGGTCGTTCACGGCAAGCGATCGATCCTGGGGCGGATGCCCGGCGACGACTGGCAGCGCTTTGCGAATTTGCGCGCCTACTACGCCTTCATGTTCGGTCATCCCGGCAAGAAGCTGATGTTCATGGGCTGCGAATTTGCGCAGGCGCGCGAATGGAATCACGATCATTCGCTCGACTGGCATCTGCTTGAACAGCAAAGCCACGTCGGCGTCCAATCCCTGATCCGCGACCTGAACGACGTCTATCGCAAATATCCCGCGCTGCATGAGCTCGATTGCGATCATTCCGGCTTTGAATGGCTCGTGACCGACGATGCCGGCAACAACGTGTTCGCCTGGATGCGCAAAGGCCGGGACTCGCGGGCGCGCTGCCTCGTCGTAGTGAATTTTTCGCCGAACGTGTATTACGACTATCGCATCGGCGTGCCATTGTCCGGTGCATGGCGCGAGGTTCTCAATTCGGATTCCGCCCATTATGGCGGCAGCAATATCGGCAATATCGGCGAAGTCCGCACCGTGGACGCCGCACGGCCGGAACTCAAACTCACCATCCCGCCTCTTGCTGCCATCTTTCTGGTACCGGAAGGCTAGTGCCGCCGATTTGTTGTCGTTCGGTTCCTGACGGGCTACAGGGGGCGAACGTCAGACCACCGCAATGAAAGATTTGTCAGTGCCCATTGCCTTCCGAAGTTCGCGCAAGAGGGTGCTGCGGGGGTTCACGAACTTCGGAAAGAGGGCGTTCGTCATGCGACTTTCCGCCGGTTCGTCCTCTCGCCTCGGCGCAAGCTGGGACGGCCGGGGCACCAATTTCGCGCTGTTCTCCGCCAACGCTCAAAAGGTCGAGCTCTGTCTGTTCGACTCCCAGGGCCGCCGCGAGCTCGAACGCATCGAATTGCCGGAGCGCACCGAGGACGTCTGGCATGGCTATCTGAACGACGTCTCGCCCGGGCAGCTTTACGGCTACCGCGTGCACGGTCCTTACGCGCCCGAGCACGGCCACCGCTTCAACCCCAACAAGTTGCTGCTCGATCCCTATGCGCGACGGCTTGCCGGCCGCCTGGTGTGGAGCGATGCGCATTTCGGCTATCGCACGGGAAGCGCGCGCGAGGACCTCTCATTCGACCGGCGCGACAATGCGCGCGGCATGCCGAAGGCGGTGGTGGTCGACGAGGCCTTCAACTGGGGCCGACGCGAAATGCGTCCCAATATTTCCTGGGAAGACACCATCATTTACGAGGCCCATGTCAAGGGCCTGACGCAGACGCGTGAGGACGTCGCTCCCAACCTGCGAGGCACCTATGGCGGCCTCGCTTCGCCTGCGATGATCGAACACTTCAGGCGACTTGGCGTCACGACGATCGAATTGCTGCCGATTCATGGCCTCGTCGACGACCGGACGCTGGTCGAACGAAAACTATCGAACTACTGGGGGTATAACACGATCTCATTTTTTGCGCCCGAAGCGCGCTACGCCCAGGACAATCCGCTCGATTCCTTCCGCACCACCGTGGCGCGGCTTCACGATGCCGGGATAGAGGTGATACTCGATGTCGTCTACAACCATACCGCCGAGGGCAATCATCTGGGCCCGACGCTGTCATTCCGCGGCATCGACAACGCCTCTTACTATTGGCTGAAGCGCGAAAACCCACGCTACTATGACGATTTCACCGGCTGCGGCAGCTCGGTCAATCTCACCCATCCGCGCGTCCTGCAGATGGTGATGGACTCGTTGCGTTACTGGGTCGAGGTCTGTCACGTCGACGGCTTCCGGTTCGACCTGGCAACGACGCTCGCGCGTGGGGAAAACGGCTTTGACGGCAAAAGCGGCTTTCTCACCGCAATCCGGCAGGACCCGGTACTCGCCTCGGCCAAGCTTGTGGCCGAGCCATGGGACCTCGGCATGGGCGGATACCAGGTCGGCGCCTTCCCATCGCAGTGGTCGGAATGGAACGACCGTTATCGAACCGCGATGCGCCGCTACTGGAGCGGCGAAGGCAGCCTGATCGGCGAAGTCTCCAGCCGCATGACCGGCTCTTCGGACCTGTTCAACCACGACGGCCGAAACCCGCGCGCCAGCATCAACCACATCACCGTGCATGACGGTTTTACGCTGAAGGATCTGTTCAGCTACAACACCAAGCACAACGAAGCCAATGGCGAAGAAAACCGCGACGGCGCCAACGACAACCACAGCAACAATTGCGGCCATGAAGGACCAACGGACGATCCGTCGGTCAACGCCCTGCGCAACCAGCTGCGCAGGAACCAGATCGCCTGCCTCCTGCTCGCGCAGGGTGTTCCGCTGCTTCTCGCCGGCGACGAAGTCGGCAATACCCAGAACGGCAACAACAATGCCTATTGTCAGGACAACGAGACCGGCTGGGTCGGCTGGAACGGCATCGGCCGGGAAGGTGACGACCTCATCGATTTCATCGGCCACATCACCGGGATCCGCCGGCGTTTCCCTCAGCTGCGCACGCGCCGCTGGCTTGAGGGACGGCACGCGGACGGAACCTTCGGCGCTCTTTGGCTGACGCCGGCCGCCGAGGAGATGAAGGAAGCGGATTGGAAATTTCCGGAAGGTCGCTTCCTTGCCTATGTGCTGGGGCCGTCCGAAAAAGGGGCGGCCCCGATCTTAATCGTGCTCAACGCGGCGCTCGAGGCGATCCCCTTCAAGCTGCCGAAGCTACCGGAATACAGTCGCTGGCAGCAACTATTGAACACCGCCGACGTTAAACAAGCCGTCGCGGATTTCGCATCGGGTGCCGAGGCCACCGCGCCTCCGCGATCGGTGCTGGCGTTCTCGGGTTCGGCATGAATGGACAGCATTTCGGCGCGAAGCTGACAGCGCAAGGCACCTTGTTTCGCCTGTGGGCGCCCGCGGCCAGGCGGGTCGACGTTCTGCTCAACGAATCCTATCCGCTCAGGCGCGGCGAAGACGGCTGGTTTTCCGTCGACATTTCCGCTGCCAAAGCCGGCACGTGCTACAGATTTCGAATCGACGGCGAGATCGACGTGCCGGATCCCGCTTCGGCATTTCAGCCGGACGACGTGTCCGGACCGAGCGAGGTGATCGATCATACGGCCTATCGCTGGCGCGCTTCGGACTGGCGCGGGCGCCCCTGGCACGAGACCGTGCTGCTCGAAGCCCATGTCGGCGCCTTCACGCCAGAAGGCACCTATCGCGCCATGATCGACAAGCTCGACCATCTGGCCGCGACGGGCATCACAGCGCTGGAATTGCTACCGCTTGCCGATTTCGCGGGCTCGCGCAATTGGGGCTATGACGGCGTTCTCTGGTACGCGCCGGACAGCGCCTATGGCCGGCCCGACGATCTGAAGGAGCTGATCGACCAGGCGCATCTGCGCGGGCTGATGGTCTTTCTCGATGTGGTCTACAACCATTTCGGGCCTGAGGGAAATTACCTTAACCGCTATGCGCCGAATTTCTTCACCGAAGCGCAGACGCCGTGGGGCAGCGCGATTGATTATCGCGTGCCGCAGGTTCGCACCTTCGCCATCGAGAATGCGCTTTACTGGCTCGATGAATACCGTTTCGACGGGCTGCGCCTTGATGCCGTGCACAGCATCGTGGAGACTGGCGAAATCTCCATGCTCGGCGACCTCAGCGTCGCGGTCGGTGAATTTGCCGCACGCACCGGACGCCATATCCATCTGGTGCTCGAAAACGATGCCAACAGCGTTGACATGCTCGACCCTGGACAGGACCCACCGCGCGGCAAGTATCAGGCGCAGTGGAACGACGATTATCACCACGCCTGGCACGTATGGCTGACCGGCGAAATGCAAGGCTACTACCGCGACTATCAGCGCTCTCCGCTTCGCAACATCGCCCGCACCCTTGGCTCGGGCTTTGTCTATCAGGGCGAGCCTTCCGAACACCGCGGCGGCAAACCGCGCGGGCAGCCGAGTTTTAGTCTTGCCCCGACCGCCTTCGTCAATTTTCTCCAGAACCACGACCAGATCGGTAACCGCGCTTTCGGCGAGCGGCTGGAAAGCCTCGTCGGTGCGGATGCGATCGAGGCGGCGCTCGCGATCACCCTGCTCGCGCCAGGAATTCCCATGCTGTTCATGGGCGAAGAGTGGGGATCGAAGCAGCCGTTTCCTTTCTTCTGCGATTTCAAGGGTGACCTTGCTGACGCGGTCCGCCAGGGACGGCGGAGGGAATATGGCTGGGCTTACGAGAAATACGGCGACGAGGTGCCAGACCCTCTCGACACCTCCACCTTTCAATCCGCGATACTGGATTGGGACGCTCCGAACGGAAGCGCCGCGCGCCACCGCCTTGCCTTGGTGCGCGACCTTCTCGCGGTACGCCGGCGGGAAATCGTGCCCCGGCTCGCCAATGCCGCCTTTGACGAGGCGCACGCCGCTGACAATGGATTGCTGACCGCGCGCTGGCGCTTAAGCGACGGCACAAGGCTCGTGTTACGTGCCAACCTGTCGACCAGCGAGATCACCGATCTGGCCTGCGATGCAACCGGTGTCGGCATATGCGGCAACCCGCCAGGCGAGGTGCTGCGGCCATGGTCTGTGTTCTGGTGCCTGGAACCGCACTGATGCGAGCCACCGTTCCGATCGCCACCTATCGCCTGCAATTGACGGCAAAGTTTGGCTTCGACGCGGCTGCGGCCATCGTGCCGTATCTTGGGGCGCTCGGCGTCTCGCATTTATATGCCTCGCCTTTCATGAAGGCGCGCAAGGGCTCGACCCATGGCTATGACGTCGTCGACCACGCCGCCATCAATCCGGAGCTCGGCGGCGAGGCCGGTTTTGAGCGATTGAGCGAAGCGCTGCGAAAGCATGGCCTTGGCCTCATTCTCGATTTCGTACCCAATCACGTCGGCGTGCATTTTGCGGACAATCCTTGGTGGCTCGACGTGCTCGAGTGGGGCGAGGCTTCGCCACACGCGGTATCTTTCGACATCGACTGGGAACAATTGCCGTACCGCGCCCGCGGCGGCGTGCTGCTGCCGATTCTCGGCGCGGCTTACGGCGAAGCGCTCGAAAAAGGCGAGATCGAGCTGCGTTACGACGCCGACGAAGGCAGTTTCTCGGCCTGGTATTTCGAACACCGCCTGCCGATCGCGCTCGAGCGTTACGGCGAAGTCCTGAACACGGTCGTCAAGGAGGCCGCCGCGGAGAACAGCGCGGCCGGAAAGCGCATTCTTGAACTTGTCTCACAATATGCCGGGCTGCGTCACCCGAACCGTAACGAGGCGCCCACCTTCAAGGCGAAACTAAGGGAGATCGAAGGCGCTGCCGACCTCGTGGGCCGTGGCCTTAATGCCTATCGCGCTGATCCCGATCGTCCGTCGCAGACGCTTGCGCTGCACCATCTGCTCGAGCGCCAGCACTACAAGCTCGGCCACTGGCGGCTCGCCTCCAGCGACATCAACTATCGCCGTTTCTTCGACATTAATTCGCTGGCGGGACTGCGGGTAGAAGACGCCACAACGTTCAGGATCGCTCATCGGCTGGTCGCAAAGCTGATCGCGGAAGGAAAGCTGCAGGGCTTGCGGCTCGATCATGTCGACGGCCTGCGCGACCCCACGCAATATTTCCAGCGTCTGCACCGCCTGATCCGGGAAGCGCAGGGAAGGAACAAGTCGGGCAAATCGCTCTATATCGTGGTCGAGAAGATTCTCGGCGAGCACGAGAGCTTGCGTCCTTTCGTCGGCGTGCAGGGTACCACCGGCTATGAGGCGCTGAACCTGATCACGCGCGTGCTGATCAACGGAGGCGGCCTCGACCCGCTCGACGAGACCTTGCGGCAAGCCACCAACATCGCGCCGGCGCTGGCCCCCGTCCTCAAGGCGGCCAAGCAGCGGGTGCTGGAGACCTTGCTGACCAGCGAATTTACGGTGCTCGCCCGGCTCCTGGCGCGTATTGCTGCCGGCCACTACTCGACACGCGATTTCTCCGCCGACAGTCTGCGGCAGGCGCTCGAACTTTACGTGTTGCATTTTCCGATCTACCGCACCTATCTGACGCCGGCCGGCGCATCGGACAGCGACCGCGCCTTGATCTGTCGCACGACCGAACAGGCGCGCGGCGAATGGTTTTCCGCCGATGAGGGAATTTTCGATTTCCTGCGCGACGCGCTCACCATGGATCTGATCAAGCCCGGCCGCGCATTGCACAGCAAGCCGCGCGTGCGCCGGTTTGCCCTGAAGGTGCAGCAGTTTACCGGACCGCTGATGGCAAAATCGCTGGAGGACACGGCGTTCTATCGCATGCCCCGCCTGCTGGCGCTCAACGAGGTAGGCGGCGAACCGACTGCCGCGGCGCTTTCACTCGACGAATTTCATGAAGCCATGAAGCTTCGCTCGCGCGATTGGCCACAGGCCATGACAGCGACCGCAACCCACGATACCAAACGCGGCGAAGATGCACGCGCGCGCCTGATGGCGCTCAGCGAAATTCCCGGCGAATGGACCAGCGCGGTCGCCCGGTGGAAGCTGCTCAATGCCCCGCTCGTCGTCACCGAGGGCGCCACGCGCGCGCCATCGACGGCGTTCGAATATATGCTCTATCAAACCCTGCTCGGCGCATGGCCGCTCGGCCAGTTCGACCACACTTTCACCGAACGCATCCAGGCCTACGCGTTGAAAGCCGTGCGCGAGGGCAAGCAGGAAACGAGCTGGCTCAATCCCAACGGACCTTACGAGCGGGGCGTGGAGAATTTCGTCGCCAAAATCATGGATCGATCGGTCGCCGGCGAATTTCTCGATTCGCTGGAAAATCTGGCGCGGCGCGTGGCGCTATTGGGAGCGTTGAATTCGCTGAGCCAGCTCACATTGAAGGCCACGATGCCCGGCCTGCCCGACTTCTATCAGGGCGGTGAGTTCTGGGATTTGTCCCTGGTCGATCCCGACAACCGCAGGCCGGTGGATTTTGCCGAGCGGGCTTCGGTTCTAAAGACGCTCGAGCGGCCCGACTGGCACGCTCTCGCGCGGCACTGGCAGGACGGACATATCAAGCTTGCCTGGACCCGGCACCTCCTAAAGCTTCGCAACGAAGTCCCGGACGTGTTTGCAGAAGGAAGTTACGAACCGATCCAGGTGAGCGGTCCGCACCGCGATCATGTCATTGCCTTTGCGCGCCGCCGCGATCATCACGCCGTGGTCGCCGCCGTGGGCAGGCATTTCGCTCCATTTTCGGACGGCGGCCGGCACTGGCCCGACGGGGGAGCCTTTGACGCCACGCTTCATGTCAACGGCTATTCGGTGGAGGGTTTTGGCAACAAGGACGGCGTCACCGAGATCCCGCTGTCCTCCTTGTTTGTGCATGTTCCAGCGGCGGTTTTGAAGGCAAGGTTCGTCGGCTCGGCGAGGCCGGCGACCAAGAGGAGCAAGCAGCTCGCCTGAAGATAACCGCAGATTGGCGGTCTAAAGGCCGAGGTTGGTCATTGCGAGCGCCAGCGAAGCAATCCAGAAAGCAATGCAAATAGTACTGGATTGCTTCGCCGCTCTCGCTCCTCGCAATGACAAGGCGACAGGTTCAACGCTTGGTCAGGAGCAGATTGCCCCGTTTTCTGATCGCGGCCTGCGCCACTTCGGCAAAGCGCTGCAACAACCAGGGCAACGTCACTTCCAGGCGCACATGATCGTCGTCGACATCGAGATGGCCTGAGGCCACCTGTCCCAGCGCGCGGACGCGAAAGATCATACGATCGTTCTCCCATCGCTCTTCGTCGACCGCAAGCACCGGAAAGCTCGCAGCCGCCCGCGTCAAACCGTTTTTGAGGCGGCGGATTGCTTCTTCGCGGCCGAGACTATGCGGAATCGAAACGATGAGAGGCGCAGCCATCGGAAACCTCTTTCAACGTTATGGCATGTAGTTCCGCTTGATCGACAAAAAAGAGCCACATCGCCAAAATGGAACGCCGGAACTTTCCAGGTTCGGTTTTGTTGCTCCGCCTGAAGTCGGGGTGTCAGGAATACAGGCTGGAGGAAATCTACATGACTATCGGAACGATCATTCTGATCATATTGATTATCGCGCTTCTCGGCGGCTTTAGCGGCATCGGCGGCGGGCCGTTTTACGGAACGGGATATTATGGCGGTGGCGGCCTTGGGCTCATCGTCGTCATCTTATTGATATTGGTTTTGCTCGGGCGGATTTGATCCCCGCCTCCCTCTTTGATTCCGGGTTGCGCTGAGCGCCGACCCGGAATCCCCCTCGCATCCGTGATCACGCTTTCCTCGTGCAAGCTACATTCTCCCCGCCAATTTCTTCATTGCGCCTTTGATCGACGATTCCGTCTCATCGTAACCTTCCCATGCCTTGCTTTTCGCAAGCAGCGCCGGCACGGTGCGGATCGTATAGCGCTTCGGGTCGAGGTCGCCGCGCAGCTGCGCCCAGGTCAACGGCATCGAGACGGTCGCGCCTTCGCGTGCGCGCGGTGAAAGCACCGCAACCGCGGTCGCCATGCGATCGTTGCGAAGGTAGTCGAGAAAGATCTTTCCGCGGCGCAGCTTCTTCGACATGTTGAGCAAATACCGATCAGGATTTTCCTGCGCCATCCATTGGCAGACGCCCTGGGCGAAGGCCTTTGCTTCCTTCCAGCTCACCTTTTCCTTTGCGCCATGCGCCAGAGGAACCACCACGTGGAGGCCCTTGCCGCCGGTCGTCTTGCAGAAACTTTCAAGGCCGAGTTGGTCGAGGCGCAGCTTCATTTCCTTGGTGGCTTCGACCACATCGGAAAATTCGACCTCGGGCGCGGGATCGAGATCGAACACCAGTCGCCCGGGCGTGTCTGTCGCATCGGGTGCGCAATTCCAGGGATGCAGTTCAAGACCGCCGGACTGGGCCACGGCCGCAAGACCCTCGACGCGGTCGATCTGCAAATAGGGCTTGCGGTCGCCGGACACCTTGACGAGTTCAAGAAGGCTGGACGTGCTCGGCATCGCGTGGCGCTGAAAGAATCTCTCGCCCTTGATGCCGTCAGGTGCGCGCACGACCGAACATGGCCGACCTTTCAGATATCCGATCATCCATTCGCCGACCGCTTCGAAATAGCGGGCGAGATCGAGCTTGGTCACGCCCTTGCCGTCACCACCATCCGGCCACAGCTCTTTCTCCGGCTTTGAAATGACGACACCCATCACTTCGGCGGAGCGATTCCCAGCAGGTTTCGTAAGAGGTTTTTCCGGTTTCGACTTTGCGACCTTTCCGGTGCCTTTTCCGATGGGCCCGGTGATTTCGATCCTGGCAGGTTTTTCCGCGACGATTTCGGATGCCGGTTTGTCCTGCCGCAAACCCTTGAATGATGCCTGACGGATATTGCCGGCATCGGTAAAGCCTGCGAATTCGATTTCGGCGACAAGTTCGGGCCTCAACCAATGGATGTCGCGGGTCTTGCGCGGCGCATCCTTTCCCCCGAACGGATTTTCGTCGCTCTCCACCGCCTTCAGCGCAGGCATGATGCGCCTGACCGTGTCCTGTCCAAAACCGGTGCCGACCATCCCGACGAAGACCAGATGGTCGCCGCGATAGACGCCGGCCATCAACGAACGGAACTTGCCGTTGGTGGTCTTCCATCCGCCCAGCACGACCTCCTGCCCGGCGCGGCATTTGGCCTTGGTCCAGTTCTCGGAACGGCCGGAGCGATAGGGGGAGACGAGCTTCTTGGAGACAATGCCCTCGAGCGACAGCTTGCAGGCCGAGCGCAGGATCGCATCGCCGCCGCTTTCGAAATGCTCGACATATCGGATCGATTTCGCCTTGGACCTTGACCTTGATTTGGGCCGCGTTTCGAGCAATTGCTTGAGCCGCGCTTTTCGCTCGCGCAGCGGCAGGTGACGAAGGTCTTCACCGTCGGCGAACAGCAGATCGAAGCCATAAAAGATCAGATCGCCGGTCTTGCCGTCGGAAATGGCCGCTTGCAGCGTCGAGAAGTCCGGCGCGCCGTCCTGGTCAAGGGCTACGATTTCGCCGTCGATGAGACAATCGCCAAGCTCGCTTCCCTCCTCGGCGATTGCCGGAAATTTTTCCGTCCAATCCAGGCCCTTGCGCGTCTTCAGGCTGGCCTCGCCATCCTCGACACGCAACTGCACACGATAGCCATCGAACTTGATCTCGTGGCCCCAGCCTTCGCCGCCCGGCGGGCGGTCGACCGCAATGCAGAGTTCGGGGGCGACGAAATCCGGCAGCTTCGCGACCTTGCGAGGACGCAGAGCCTTCGCAGCCGTCGTCTTCTTGCTCTCCGCGCGCGCCTCAGCGGCCTCGCCGCGGTTCGAATGCCATACCGCATCGGCCCTTCCGCGACCGGACCTTGCCGTCATGAATGGTTTTGGCGCCCTGCCCTTGCCGCTGGCGATCTGCTCCATCGACCGGCCTGAGGCAACCGACCGATCCTCCTCCAGGATGTCATTGGCCTCGCCCTCGCGCGCATATTCGTCACGGTGCTTGATCAAGAGCCAGTTGGTGCGCTTGTCGCCGTCACGGTTGTGGCGCATGCGCACCAGTACCCAGCTGCCATGCAGCTTGTCGCCATGCAGCGTGAACTTCAGGTCGCCCTTGCTGAATCCCTTTTCGGGATCGTCCGAGTCCCAATAGCCGCGATCCCAGAGTTGCACGGTGCCGCCGCCATATTGGTCTTTCGGAATGGTGCCTTCGAAATCGCCGTAGTCGAGCGGATGGTCCTCGACTTCCACCGCCAGCCGCTTGTCATGCGGATCGAGCGAGGGCCCCTTGGTGACCGCCCAGGATTTGAATACGCCATCAAGCTCCAGCCGGAGATCGTAGTGCAAACGCGTGGCGGCGTGCTTCTGGATCACGAAGCGGCGTTGCTTCGACGGCTTGACCGGGGTATCGCCGCTCGGCTCGGCTGTCTTTTCGAAATCCCGTTTTTTCCGGTAGGTGGTCAGGTCTCTCAGCGACACGATTGAACTCGCTACCCGTATCGATTTGGTTTTACACGTTGCCACATTCAGGGGATTGTAATGCTCGTGCCCACCAGATTGGAAGGTGGGGCGGCCAGCTATCGCTGCCCGCCGCCCGACCTCATCTCACTTGCGGGATTTCCCCCGGGACTTGGCGCGCATGCCCGACCGCTTCTTCGGGACCTTCGCCCCTGCGGCCCTCGCTTCTGAAAGGCCGATCGCGATTGCCTGCTTGCGGCTTGTGACCTTCCGCCCGGAGCGGCCGCTCTTCAAGGTCCCGGCGTTGCGTTCCTTCATCGCGCGTTCGACCTTGGCGGATGCCTTCTTCGAATATTTTCGTGCCATGATTTTTCTCCCTCTGGCGCAGAACCAATCGGCGCGGGCGGAGATGGTTCCCATTTAGCCCCCTCGCTATTGTAGGCTCCTGGTATGGCCCCGCGTTCTCGCGACGCGATGCGCCCGAGCTATGCGTGAACGATCCGCCCTCAGAGGGCGTGGGGAATGCCGGGTGCCCGCCGCACCCGTAGCCTCGCGTGGGAAAAATAGTAACCACACGAGCATAGTCACCACGGTCACAGCCGGATTCACCCGGCATTCCCGCACGCGAATGGTTTTAACGGCTTACTTCGTGCTCTTCCCGGCGATCGGGCTTTCTTGTCACCGTCGTCGGCGCGATGCGAAGCATCGTCGCCAACTTGACGCCAGCGTCGAGACGTCAGAACCACACGACTTCGCCGTCCGCGCAGCGCCGTTCGTCTTCCAGCGCACGCGCGTCCACCGCATCCCGCGCCCAACGTTCGTGACGATCGCGAAACGCCCCTCTAATCGGGCGCGAGACGCGCGAAGAAGTGCCAGTGATTTGCCCGACATCACAAGCGAGAGTGTCTGCGACACAATGGCACGACGGGCAAATCACGCGCGGCGGCGCTCGGAACACGGAACGCAAAAGTCAAGAACAGGCATGAACCCCTAGATTCAGCGTGGCCGATGGAGGTCCGCTTTCGTGCACATTGCGGACTCAAGTCGGACATTACGGCACTTCGGAAAAGTGCCAATACCGGACCAATGCATGGCAACGGATCGCCGCAAAAGGAAGACCGCCTCGCGACGGTCTATTAGACTTCCGACCGGGGTATTTTGATCAGGCCATTGCCTTTCAGCGTTACGCCTTTAGGAAGGCGAGTAGGTCTGCGTTGATTGTGTCTGCATTAGTAGTCGGCATGCCGTGCGGAAATGCCTTGTATGTCTTCAGCGTCCCGTTCTTCAAAAGTTTTGCTGACAAG
>Ga0307474_10000856_pt1 | contig 21877 bp, 13 predicted proteins | sample atmos_gasesECM1C_2_FD_203312 | JGI IMG/M metagenome (GOLD analysis project Ga0307474, IMG submission 203312) | Hardwood forest soil microbial communities from Morgan-Monroe State Forest, Indiana, United States - atmos_gasesECM1C_05 | ecosystem: Environmental > Terrestrial > Soil > Temperate... | reverse complement strand
GGCGAAAGCTGATGGCAGGTGCGGTGCTGTCGGTGATTGGAACCATGGGCTACTATTCCGCCTACGTTTTCGTTATATGGCAGACAGCCCGCGGCGCATTGAGCATCGGCTCGATGACTTTCTTGACGTTGGCCATTCAGCAGGCGAGCACAAATATTGAGCAAATCTTCTCCACCATTGCGGGCATCGGCGACCAAGCCCTGTTCCTCACGGACTTGCTGGCGTTCTTCGAGATGAGGCCAACCATCCGCTCTAAACCCAACGCCCTTCCGGCGCCGCGGCCTATTACGCGGGGCGTGGAATTTCGCGATGTCTCGTTCAGCTATCCGGGAAACCCGCGGAGAGTTCTCGATAGCATCAATTTCAGGCTGCATACCGGGGAGCGGCTGGCGCTGATCGGCGAAAACGGCCAGGGCAAGACGACGATCGTGAAGCTCATAACGCGCCTTTACGACCCCACAGAAGGGCAAATCCTGCTGGATGGAGTTGATCTTCGCGACTACGATCTGGAGGACCTGCATCATGAGATCGGCGTAATTTTTCAGGATTTCATGCGCTATGAAATGACGGCGCGAGAGAATATCGCCGTGGGCCGGATCGAGGAAATCGGGAATCTCGATTTACTGAAGGACGCCGCAAGCAAGAGCCTGGCTGACCAAACCATCGGGCGTCTCTCTTTGGGCTACGACCAGATGCTGGGACGACGCTTCGACCAAGGGGTTGATCTCTCCGGAGGCGAGTGGCAAAAGGTCGCGCTGGCCCGCGCCTATCTGCGCGACGCCCAACTGTTGATTCTCGACGAACCCACGGCCGCACTCGATGCCCGTAGTGAGTTCGAGGTGTTCCATCGTTTCACGGAACTAACCGCCGGCAAGATGGCGCTTTTTATTTCGCATCGCTTTTCAACCGTGCGTTCGGCGGATCGCATCTTAGTCCTGGAAAATGGCAAAATCGCAGAAGAAGGCACGCACGACCAGTTGGCCAGTATGGGCGGCCGTTATGCCGAAATGTTTGAAATGCAAGCATCCAGCTACAGGTAAGATATTTACGGAATGATGCCCAGCGGTCATCTCGAGCTAGTTGGCGCGGAAGGGGAAGACACGCGTCCAAACGCTTCTCGTATGGCGACGGATATAGAAACCTTGAGTGCGAGCGCATCAAAACTGGCGAACGCATTGGCGTGGCTACCGGGACAGGTGGAAGCGCGCCCGTTGCTTGATCGCTGCCAAAGTTTAAGTCGTGCATTCAAGCCAATCCTTTCGGCGCTGCAACCTCCTGCTGCGAGAGCCGCGTCCGGCGATTTTCGCGTGCTGCACGAAAACGTTCATCTTCTGCGAGCGGAACTGGGCGATACTTTAGGGACCTTCCAGCAGCCCCACAAGTTACCGCTCGTGAGGGTCTCAAACGGCGCGGTTGTTGCTCGAGTTGCCGCCCTTGCCGATGATTATCTGGCAGCTGTGGCGTACCAGTTTTCAGCAGCAAGTTTTACAGAGTACGTTCAATCCTTTCAGGACGTTACGGTCCTGAATATGGAGGAACTCTGGGTACTGATTCTGGCGCTCAAGGTGGTCTTGCTCGAGCAAATCGCGCAGCTCGGTAGTCGCTCCCCCCAGGATCTCAGCAGCTCTGTTGATGTCGCGAGTATCATCCGCAGCCTCCGAGAGATTAAGCAAACTTCATGGAAGGTTGTCATCGAACCGTTGATTCGATTCGACCGCATCTTGCGCGAAGACCCAGCCGGGGCTTATTCGCGGATGGATTATGAAACGCGCGAACTGTATCGCAGGAAGCTGGTAAGACTCGCAGACCACTCCGATTTGAGCGAAATGGAAGTCGCCGGACACGCTCGCGAACTAGCCCGCAAGGCTTTGAAGAATCCAGACCCTGATCCACGCGTCACCTTGCGACGCTCACATGTTGGCACTTATCTGCTTGCGGAAGGGGCTCCGATTCTTGAGAAGAAGATCGAGTTCCGCCGCCCGATTGCCGACCGCGTCCCTGCCTTTTTGCTGGCGCATCCCGACGAATTCTATTTGCCTGGAATTGCCATCGTCAGTCTTCTGATTGTTTTGGGCACTGTGCTTTTGCTGACCGATGCTTCCACACCTCTCGGGCTCATTTTGCTGTCCACGCTGGCGGTACTGTTGCCGGGTTCGCAGAGTGCGGTGCAAATCATCAACCATCTTGTAACTCTCATATTGCCTGCGCAAATCTTGCCAAAACTCGATTTCTCTGAAGGCCTGCCTTCGGACTGCGTCTCTCTCGTGGCGGTCCCGACTTTGCTGCTGAACGAACCGCAAGTCCATAAGCTCGTCGACGACCTTGAAGTTCGTTACCTTGGCAACCGCGACCCGAATCTTCACTTTTTACTACTAACGGATCTCCCTGATTCGCCCGAGAAGCCGCCAGCCAGCAACCCTTTGGTCGACCTGTGCACTGAACTGATCCGTGGATTGAACGAGAAATACGCTGACCAGAAGACGGGATCATTTTTCTTATTGCACCGCCATCCGGTTTACAACCCGCCGGAGCGGCTTTGGATGGGATGGGAACGCAAGCGCGGCAAGTTGATGGATCTTAACAACTTTTTGCGCGGTCAATTTGACAGCTTTCCCGTGAAGATCGGCGATCTCCCAGTTCTCTCCAGCGTTCGTTTTGTCATCACTCTCGATGCCGACACGGAGTTGCCGCGAGGTTCCGCGCGCCGCATGGTTGGAGCCCTGGCCCACCCTTTGAATCAGGCCATTGTTGATCCCGAGAGGGGTGTTGTCGTTGCCGGATACGGCATCCTTCAGCCTCGCGTTGGAGTAAGCGTTCAAAGCTCGGCACAGTCAAGGCTAGCCAGCATTTATTCAGGACAGACGGGACTCGACATTTACACTCGCGCAGCCTCCGACGTATATCAGGATCTGTATGGCGAAGGCATCTTTGTGGGAAAAGGAATCTACGAAGTGGACCCGGTCCGCCGCGTTCTCGATCGCCGCTTTCCCCGCAACGCCCTGCTGAGTCATGATCTCGTGGAAGGCGCATACGCGCGCGCCGGGCTGGTCAGCGACGTCGAAATCATCGAGGACTATCCCTCTCACTATAGTGCCCACAATCGGCGGAAGCATCGTTGGGTGCGGGGCGACTGGCAGATTGCGGAATGGTTACGTCCGTTGGTTCCGGACGAATCCGGGCAGAAGGTGAACAATCCTCTATCGGTCGTGTCCCGGTGGAAGATTTTCGACAACCTGCGCCGGAGCCTGGTGGAACCTGCCACCTTCTTGTTGTTCGTATTGGGTTGGTTGTGGCTGCCCGGAAGCTCTGTGGCTTGGACTCTGGCCACGGTTGTGATCGTCTGGCTTCCGGCCTTAGTCCAGCTTGCCATCGAACTCATTTCCACAGTCGTCCGCGGCAAGTTAAGCACGGTCGTCGACAGCCTGAATTCGTTTGTGAATGCAAGCATCGCTAATTGGCTGACGATCACGTTTCTGGCGCACCAGGCTCTGTTATCGCTCGACGCCATGGTGCGAACCACCGTCCGGCGCTTGATTACTCGGCAGAGACTGTTGCAGTGGGAAACCGCCGCGCAGGCGGAACTCGCCGGCTACAAACGCACCATCCTCGACATTTACCTGGATTGCACACCTCTGGTTGCGTTGGGGCTTTTTCTCTTGCTCTGGTTCGTCCATCGCACCGCCGTCTGGGCGGCGCTGCCGATCCTGTCACTCTGGGCGCTGAGCAAGCCAATTTCGAGTTGGCTGAATCGCCCGCCTCGCGGCCCGCGGAAACAGGTCTCGCAGAGAAATCAGTGGCTGCTTCGCACGACCGCTCTTCGCACATGGAGATATTTTGCCGAGTTCAGTAACGAAGAACATCATTGGCTGATTCCCGACAATCTACAGGAAGAAAACACCAAGATCGCGCCTCGCATTTCTACAACAAATCTTGGCCTGCTCTTCAACGCGCGCCAGGTAGCGTCCGAATTCGGATACCTCACCGTGCCGGAATTTACCCAGCAAACCCTGGCGACGCTCGCTACCGTTTCACGCTTGGAGCGGTATCGCGGTCATTTGCTCAACTGGTATGACACACACACTTTAGCGGCGCTCATTCCGAGATTTGTCTCCAGCGTCGACAACGGCAACCTGGTAGCGTCCTTGTGGACGCTCGAGCGAGGCTGCCTGGACTTCCTCAACCAACCGCTCCTTCAACCCGAGTTGCCCGACGGCTTCCTGGATCACCTTTATATTCTGACAAGTCTCGGAACCCTGCCGCGCCGAAAATTCTCTGCTATGGCCCGCGCGCTCAAGGGAGAAGGCTGGCTGCAGTATCTGCTGGACGTGCCCGACGCGGCGCTGAAAGACATTCATCGATCGGCAGATTCGAAACACGCAGATGAGGCATCCTGGTACCAAAAACAAGCAGAAGAACGGATCAGCCAAATTTGCAGGACCGTGCAACTCTATACTCCGTGGCTGCTTCCCGAATTTGCAGCGCTCAAGAGCGATCCTGCGATTCACCAGCAGGGGCGGCCTGACGTTGCGCCTGCGCTGAAACAGTTGCCTGGCTTCATCGACGGCCTCGCGGCTCGATTGAAAACGGCTGACGCCAAGGCCTCCGGAAGCACAAATTCGCTCTACCGACAACTCCTGGAATTGCTGCCTGATGCGCGCTCGCGTGTTGTGCGGCTCATCGAAGACCTCAAGAAGATTGCCCACAATGCCAGTTCGCTCGCCGACGAGATGGACTTCGAATTCCTTGTGCAACCAGCCCGGGGCCTTCTCTCGATCGGCTTCGATGTTGAAAAGGAGCAGCTTCACACTGCGTGTTACGACCTTCTAGCCAGCGAAGCCCGTATCGCTACTTTTGTCTCCATCGCGAAAGATGAACTCCCCCAGGAAGCCTGGTTTCAACTGGGAAGAGCGCAGATCCTCGATCAAGGCATGGCCGGATTGCTCTCATGGACAGGAACCATGTTCGAATACCTGATGCCTGCCTTGTGGATGCGCGTTTATCCGAACACGCTGCTGGAACGCGCCGCGCTGGCGGCAGTGCAGTCACAGCGAGCCTATGCCGAAGACAAAGGCATTCCGTGGGGCATTTCCGAGTCATCGTGCTTCATGTATGACGATGCAGGGAACTATCAATACCACGCCTTTGGAGTGCCGCACTCGGCAATTCACAAAGTCGACGCGGATGGGCCAGTCGTATCGCCGTATTCAACTTTCCTTGCATTGCCCATCGATTCCATCGCGGCGCTCAAGAACCTGCGTAAGTTGCAACACAAAAAGGCGATCGGAACGTATGGATTTTACGAATCCGTCGACTTCAACCCTGCCCGGGTACGCTCGCGCTTTCGCCGCTTCGAAGTCGTCCACTGTTGGATGGCTCACCACCAGGGAATGAGCCTGCTGTCGATTGCAAACTTCCTGCACCAGGATGTGGTGCAGCGCTGGTTCCACAGTCATCCCCGCGTGCAAGCCACGGAATTGTTGCTGCAGGAGAAACCTGCCGGGCATCTGCGTTCCAAGCCGTCGCGGTCCCATGCGGCATGAGCTCATCGCGCTCGCGCTCTAGACTAAAGAACAACCCGTCGCAGGCGCTCTACTTCACCCCTGTTCCTTCTTGAACCCCGCCCGCTCCATCCCGCGTTGCGCTTCAGGATTTTTCATGAATGTTTCCCACACGAAACTGCTGCGCGCATTTTCCGCCATCAGCATCGTGATGCCCGAATCAATCCCCACCACGTCGGTGTCGTACCAATTCTTGAGTGGATTGAATGCATTCACGAAGCCATAGCGGCTCCATGCCTTTCCGTAATGGTCGCGAATGTTTTTGAGTACGCGCATTACCGGCTGCGGCAGGAATGGCAGCGAACCAGCCGGCGCGCTGGGAACCACGGATCCATCAATCGGCCCGATCATGGGAGGCCCTCCCCAAATCACGTAGCCTTTCTGCGAATCGGAAGCCGAAATTCCCCAAAGATCGTCGCTGTAGTCGGGAAACTGCTTGCCCAGCTCCAGGCAGAAACGCCGATGTGCATCCGTGGCCAGCGCCGAGTTCACGAAGTAGTTGGCATAGGCATCGCGCTTGCCGCGAAAATCGAACCATGCCTGCGAATACTGATGCACAAACAAGGGCGCGAACGATCCGATGTAACGAATTCCATCGAATTCAAACTTCGTTCGCTTCCATGCATTCCAGGCCTGTATTGACAAGGGATGCGTGAACGACCCCAGTCCGAGGAGATAGATCATCATCATCTCGCTGTAGTAATCCCAGCGATAAGGCAGGAAACCGCCTTCCGGAGTCCAGCCATGCGGCAACAGCGACGTGTCCTCGGAGAGCCAGCTCCAGTCGACCCGGTTAAAGATTTCATAGGCGAGAAGGCTGGTTTCAGAGTGCTCCTCGAAATGCCGACGGCAGGTAAGAATCCCGCATAAAAGGATCGCCGTATCCACCGACGAAACTTCCGAATCCCATACACGCTCGCCGGTATTGATGTCGGCAAAATGATAGAAAAATCCGCGATGGGTCGGCATTTTCTTCCACAGGAATCTTAGCGTCGCAAGTACTCGATCGCGCGCTTCCGGCATCGGGATGAAGCCGCGCTTTTCGGCGATGCAAAGCGCGGTCAACCCAAACCCCGTTGCTGCAATACTGGCGACTGTAGAAGTCTCGCTCGTGGCCACCTTGGATCGATCTCTAATCAATCCTGTCTGTGGGTTCGCTTGTTCCCAAAAAAACTGGAAACAGCGTTTCTCGATTTCATCCAGGAACTGGTCGTCCTCGGGCGAAAATGCGGCGGCACCGGCAGGATGCGCGGGTTGCCCCTCCTGCGAGAGCGCAAACGGGGAAAATACTCCGCTTCGGCCGAGCATCCCGCACAATCCCAAGCCGCCCATCTGCAACAAAAGATCTCGTCGCGAAAACAGGTGAGCACTAACTTCACCTTTTTTTCTCTTCTGCATTCCTTGAATTTTGGACAAGTTGGTTCCGATCGACCGTACACAGGCTGGTGCTAAAGTCTACTTCATGTCCTCAATAACGCACTAACGGCCATCCTACAAAAATCCGTAAAACTTTGCGATCCTGAGAATACGTCCTAAAATGTTAACCGAAGGGGTTGATGACGAGCGGAAAAAAGACTGCGCTGTGGATCGTTGTGGCCTTGATAATCGTGGGTGCGATTATCGCCGTGACGCATCGCCGAAAACCGGTCGTGCTGAATGGCGCAGTTTTGCGCCAGGACAACGATCCTAACAAGCAATTGCCCTTGGCGGGCGTTCAGATCGTCGCCATCAACGAACTCGGGAGCGGCCATTCTCAATCCGACGCCTCGGGCTTTTTCAGTCTAACGTTACCGAAAGGTTTGCGCCGCCGCCAACCTGTTCTGCTTCAATTTCGGCGGGAGGGCTATCAACCGCTGGATTGGCACGATTTTATCTCGGACAAAAATTACATCGCCCGCATGGTGCCGCTCCGCCAGGAGTCGGTCGCTCAGTCCCGCACCGAATCACCGGTTTCAAATCCCCGCATCCGCTATTCCGTAAAGAGTACAACGGAGGCAAACATAGGCAGCGCGGTGAAAACTTTCCAAGTCGTCAACAAGGGAAACCAGCCCTGCGCCAAGCGGCCTCCCTGTGCGCCCGGCGGCAAGTGGAAAGCCGTTGTCGATTCCTTTTCTCTCGACGCCGGGGATGGCAATGAGTTCCGCAACGCCAGAGTGTCCTGCATCGCGGGACCGTGCCCTTTCACCAAAATCGATTCGGAAACTTTTTCAATCGATCGCCACCGTTTCAATGTTTCCATCCGCAACTGGTCAGACACCACCACGTTTCTCGTCGAAGCCGAGGTGGTTCGCCCCATGACCAGCAATATCGTTCGCGAAACTTATCCCGTGATCTTTGGACGCGCTCTGGATTTCAGTTTGCCACCCTCGGCGGAAGGTCCAAGCATCGAAGCGGAAGTAGGCGGCGAAGCCATCATCTTTCCCCTCGGACCCGATCTCTTCTTAAGTTGGGCGGATTGCCACCTGGGAGTCGACAAGGACGAATCCAAGAACTATCGCTGCGAACTCAAGCCGGGTTACCAGTTCCGCTAGCGTTCTCACGCGGACGATCTACTGCAGTTTTGCGTACTCCGTCTTGGCCTGCTTCAAAATTGGGATTTCCGGATCGGCGTCGTTCCACAGCGCGAGAAACTCCTTGTACTCTGCCAGTGCGCGCACTCGCGCTGCATCGGCATCCGCACCCTGCGAGACTCTGGCTTGTTGCGCGTTGGCGCGAGCTACGCCTAAATGCGCCAGCGCTCCTGTCCAACAATTCCAAACGATTCCGCTGTGATCCAAAATTTTCTGAAACTCAGCCGCCGCCGAGTTCGCCTGTCCTGCCACTAAAAAGGCTTCGCCGCGCAAGTAAACGTCGTAGAGGCAAGAGATGTTCGTCACGAACGTAATTTGCCCCAGTTCATCGCCAAACGCAGCTTGCAAGGCGCTCAATGCTACTGCCGAATTTTTTTTATTCAGCGCGAGTTGCGCTTTGATTGCAGGGAGCCACAGCGATTGCATCTGCGTATCCAACGGGTAGCGCAGATCCAGATCTTTCATCAGCGCTTCAGTCCGCTCCGCATCTCCCGTCATCGCAAAGGCAAGCGCCGCTTCGCTCTTCACACCCTGGCTGTCCGGGGCCAATTTCAATCCTTCCGCGGCGGCCTGCCGCGCCTCGGCAGGATTTCCATACGCTGCTTCGCGCAGCGCACTGTTTTCCTGCCAGATTGCGCCGTTCTCTTTGCTATCCGCGTGAATTGCGGAATCCTCGGCTCGCTTTGTCAGTTCGCGCGCTTTCTTCAGGTGCCCGGAGTATCCTTCGGTGTCAGCGGCTAGTGAAAGTCCATAGTTCTCTTCCGGCTTACCCGTGAACCACTGCATCTGCTCGGCCATTCCTGCAGCATCGGAGGAGACAAAGGCAAGGGCGTAGACTGCGCTGCGGGTAATGTAGTCATCCAACTTCTTTGCCTGAGCTTCACGAATGGTCCCGCGCGAATCCTCGAAGCGCTGCAAGGCAAGATAGCAGTTGGCCAAATTGTCGTAGGGGGCGACGTTGTTCGAATCCAGCTTCAGTTCTTCGCGGGTCAGCTCCGCCGATTTCTCGTATTGCCCTTGTTCAGCGTAAACCACGCCTAGATTCAAGTAACCCCTCGAATTTTTTGGATAGCTGGCAATCTCTTCTTCATAGGCTTGAGCGGCCTTCCCCAATTCTCCCGTGACATTCAGATAATAATTGGCCGTCAGAGCAAGCTTTTCCCTCTCGCTCGCATGATCACGCAACTGAAAAGCTTTGGCGAGATATTCGCTGGCCCGCCCTGGTTCCGCGAGACTAAAGTATTCTCCGCCGACGGCCAGGTAGCCCATGGCGAAATTCGGATCGAGTTGAATGGCGCGCTGGTTGTAAGGCAACGCTGCGCCAGGCCCCTTTTCGCGGTCGGCTTTCTGTCCCAGGCTGTAAGCCTTCAACGCTTCGAGAGAAGGGGTCGTGGCCTGTTCGAGGGGAACATCGAATCGTTGCACCGTGGCCAGCGATTCCCCTAAATCACCGCGGAGCTTTGCGACGGCGTCGCCCAGCACGTCCAGTACTCTTTCTTTCGCCGCCGCGGTGACCTGTTCCTGCGCCAGCGTGTTTCCGTTCTGGCAATTCACTGCTTTCAATCCCAGCACATAGTCGCTGCCCAGGCTGCCGATCGAGCCGGCGATGTATGCTTTGCTGCCGGCACGCTGGCAGAGTTCCCGCGCCAACTCTGGCGTCAGTTTCGTCCCGGAGGGACGCGTCATCTGTTGCAGCGTCTCAGACACTCTGTTTTCGGAAAGCACATTCAGAAACGGAGACTGGTTCAGCGCAACGCTGAGTGCAGTCTTGAGCGTATCGTCGAAAATCGCATCGCCTGTGCTGTTGGCAAAGTCCGCCAGGACCACGGTATCTTTATCGGTAAGTCGTTTGCTGAAGCTGAAGCGCGACCGTGAGTAAATTGCTGCCGCCACCAGAATCGCGACCATCACTGCGGCCGCGGCATACCGACCCACCTTCGAGCGTCCAGTGCTGCTGGCAACGACGGCGCTCCAACGTTCACTCCCAGTGCGTTCCGAAGAATGAGCCGCAGTCACGTGTGACTCGGTATCGCGCTTTAGGCGTTGCAGGTCGGCTCGCATCTCCGCCGCACTCTGGTAGCGCAGATTGCGATCTTTCTCCAAAGCCTTGTTGATGATCCTTTCCAGGTCCGCAGGCACGTCCGGATTCAACCGCACCGCTGCGGTGGGCATGGCATCCAGAATTGCTTTGAAGATTACCGCCGAGCTTTCCCCACGAAATGGCTGCGTGCCGGTCGCCATTTCGTAAAGCACAACTCCGAAGGAGAACAAGTCGCTGCGCGCATCCAGTTCTTTCGCGCGAGCCTGTTCCGGCGACATGTAGGCCACAGTGCCCAGCGTTGAGCCGGGACTGGTCAGGTGCGATTCGTGGGCCGATAAGCCGAGAGTGCTGTCGGCCGCAATTCTGCTGGACGACACAGCGGAGAAATCCACCTTAGCCAGACCAAAGTCCAGAATCTTGGCGTGACCGCGTTTGGTGAGAAAAATGTTAGCGGGCTTAATGTCGCGATGAATAATTCCGAGTGAATGAGCCGCATCCAGGGCATCGGCTATTTCGATAGCAAGGCCGAGCAAAACATCCATGTCGAGCGGTTTCCCGCCGATGCGATGTTTCAGAGTCAGGCCGTCCAGAAACTCCATAACAATGAACGGCTGTCCGTCTTGCTCGCCAATTTCATGAATGGTGCAGATACCGGGATGGTTTAAGGCGGAGGCCGCTTGCGCTTCCCGCTGAAATCGGGCCAGGGCTTGCGAGTCTTTTCCCACCTCGTCCGGCAGAAACTTCAACGCGACAAAACGGTGGAGCGTAAGATCTTCGGCCTTATACACAATACCCATTCCGCCGCCGCCGAGTTTTTCGACGATGCGGTAGTGAGAAATTGTCTGGCCGATCATTTGCAGGAGATGCTATGACCTGTGAGGGGACAAGTCAATGTAGGTAAATGTTCGCTGGATTCTTGGGCCGAGCACGGCTAGGACTTCGCAATCTGATGTATGTCGAGAAAGTAGCTTTTCGATTTGGGATCAAACAGGAGCCGCCAGTAGAGATTGCGGTGGGTCGCAGTCAGGGTACGAAGCAGGAGGTCGCGAGCGGACACTCTGGTTCCACCGACGCTGACAGGAATGTTTAACAATGTTCTCGGCACCACCCCGATCGTGACCGTGATTCGCCGCTCAGTAGCGATTCTCTTGCCGATCAAATCGAGCATGGCAGAGACAGTTCTTTGCCTCGTTACTACCGTCAAGGCTGTGTCAAACGCCGGTTTCTGAGGAGAGATCTTTCCCTGGGCGTCGGCAGATGCAACGCCCACTACTGTAAAGACGCCTTCGGCGCTTTTCCGCAACTCGAATCGTCCCGGATTGCTACTTTCGTTGTATGCGTCGACCATACGTTGAAGGTCGTTTTCTTTGTCTTTGTCCTCAGCGCCGGGAAGATCCACTCTGAATCGCCCGCCTGCCGGCAACTGGTCGCCGGTCTGGTCCGTGGATTCAACGATATCCGCCTTGGAGACGTACTGAGGGTCCTCGTAGTTCACGATCCAACCATATTTTTGGTGGAGTGCGTCCAGAGTTTGGGCGAGGGGACGAGGGCTATTTGCATTGACCTGGACTTTGCCCTCGCTCTCGGAGAGAATGGCCGGCTTCGGAATCGCACTTGTTTCAGGCTTGGTCTGCGAAATCGCGGGCGCGGCAGTCATCAGACCTAAACAAATCAAATGTTGAATCAATTTCATTCGAGGGTTCGTCCACGTACGCGGGACGATTCTAGCATTCAACGAGTTGAACCCGAGTTCAACCAAAGATGGGGCCATTAACTGTCTTGGGTACGAGTTTAATCATCCTTTTTGACTAGCACAAAAGTGCTAGTCGTTAAAATTTTGTTCGACTAAGAGCCAAGAACATCTCTTTGAGACTTGACAACCAGCGGTTCTGTGCGACAATTCAAACGCTCCTCTTTATCCCTACGGAGAAGCCTTTCCTCCCCCAGGAGAGTCTGCACGATCCTCCCCAATCCCCAGGGAGAATGTTGGCTTGCTGTGAACACTTGCAGTGGAGAGTTTTTGAACGCATTCGATTTTGGGAGCGCACAAGTAACTTCTGGCCGCTGGTAATCATAAAAACAGCATAGTGTTGGGACCCCCTCTACGCCTGGGGCCAGGTGAACTCGTCACGGCGTTGGCCATCGTGGTGCCATCGCAAAAATGAAGGGGAACGAAAATTGCATACTGCTCCGGCACGTCCGGGTTTGATAGTCGTAGATTCTGCTCTAACTGTTGTCGCCTCCAATGCGGAGGCGCTGCAGATACTTGCGTTTCCGGAGCGTCCCGAAACCATTCACTATCTGGAAAGCTGGCTCACCAACAAGCTCCGCGCAAATCTCGTTGAAAAACAGTCCCAACTGCGGCTCGTCGGAGAATTCCGCTCAGCCAAGCGCACCTATCTTTGCCGCTCTTTTTCGCTGAATCTGGCCTCGAGCAATGGCAATGGCGGTCAGAAAAAGACCTCGGATCAATCCGGGGGATTGCTGGTGGTCATGCTCGAGAGGAAAAGCAACGAAGTGGTCATGCTCGCTGAAATTTCCGAGCGCTTTGGTCTTACGGCACGAGAAATCGAGACGGTGCAGTTTCTGTTGGAGGGTTTCACCAGCAAAGAGATCGCCCAACGGATGAAAATCAGCCCCAACACCGTGAAAGCCTTTGTCCGGCTGGTCATGGTTAAGATGGGGGTCTCAACCCGCTCCGGAATCATCGGCAAAATCATCGCTTCGAAGGCCGGGCTGGAGTCCAGCAACGGAAACGGTCGTCCGCGGGGTTAATAACATCGGATTAGTGCTCTTAGAGGATTGTGGCGCTCAGTAGTTGCGCTTAGACTACGCCGAGCGCCATTAAAGCTGAGCAACCCCTCCCCTGCTTAGCGGCGTAATCTCAAGGAGGAACACTAATGCGTCGAATCACAATGCTCGTAGTCTGTACGTTGGCATTGGCCCTTTGCGCTGGCTTCGCGGCGGCATCCACCACGCCCCCGCCTGCCGACACACTGAAGGTCGATTATTTTGCTAACGCCAACACCGCTGGCGCGCCGGATGGCACGGTGCGCGTCACGAATCCTGGCACATCTGGCACCGGCCTTTGCGCTGCCATCTTCGTGTTCGACCCGAATCAGGAATTGTCGGAATGCTGCAGCTGCTACGTCAGCCCCGATGGCTTGCGGACTCTTTCCGTAAACACCGACCTGACCAGCAACCCGCTGACCGGCGTCGTCCTGAGCACGGGCCTCATCAAGATCGTCTCCACGAAGAACAATGGCACGACCTGCCCCAATCCGACCAGCCTTATTCCCACGGCTGCGGTTCGCGCTTGGGCAACTCACATCCAGAACGCTAACTTCGCGATCACTGAGACCTCTTCGCAGGATGCAACTCTCAGTGCTGCTGAAGTAACGAGCCTGGACAATCAGTGCCACGCTATTCACCTAGATGGCAGCGGCAAAGGTATTTGCAGCTGCGGTACTGGTGACTAGTTGTAACGGTTGTAAATGAGCAACGGGTGGGGCTCCGACGAGCCTCACCTCGCGGCTCGAACCCCGCTATGGGCGCGGTTGTTGGCCGGGCTAATAACTTTGGGCTAGTGCGCTTGGGGACTTGTTACCGCCGCGATTTACGATAGAGTACGCATGCGCCACCAAAGTCGAGCACACCCCTCCCCAGCTTGACGGCGTAATCCCAAGGAGGAAAACTTAAATGCGTAGAATCACCTTGCTCGTAGTCTGTACATTAGCTCTGGCCCTGTGTGCGACGGCGTCAACCACGCCTCCGCCCGCTGATACTCTCAAGATCGACTACTTCGCGAACGCCAACACCGCCGGTGCGCCGGATGGTACAGTGCGCGTGACGAATCCTGGCACATCTGGCACCGGCCTTTGCGCTGCCATTTTCGTGTTCGACGTGAACCAGGAAATGTCGGAATGCTGCAGCTGCTACGTCAGCCCCGATGGCTTGCGGACTCTTTCCGTAAACACCGACCTGACCAGCAACCCGCTGACCGGCGTCATCCTGAGCACTGGCGCGATCAAGATCGTGTCGACCAAGTCCAACGGTACGACCTGCCCTGCTCCGACCAGCCTTTTCCCGACGGCGGCCGTACGGGCGTGGGCAACCCACATCCAGAATGCCAACTTCACCATCACTGAGACGGCTTCGCAAGATGCCACCTTCAGCGCTGCTGAGCAGGTTGGTCTTCAGAACCAGTGCCATGCCATTCACCTTGATGGTAGCGGCGCCGGCATCTGCAGCTGCGGAACAGGCGACTAATTTGCCTTAGAGTGAGCAAGGGTGGAGCTCTAGCGAGCTCCGCCCAAGTTCGCTAAACTCTTAACTGCAAAATCTTAATTTTATGAGACGGGGGATCTCATGTCAGTTTCAGAAATAGCTCTAAAGTTTGGAATCACCGCCGCGCTGGCTTTACTATGCGCGGGACCCATCGCAGCCCAGGACACCAGCGTCGTGGCCGAAGTGGGTGGGGTTCCGGTAACCATGTCCGACCTCGAACAGGAAGAATCGGCAAAATTGCTCGCCGCGCATTATACGTATTATCAATCCGAGACCAGAGCGCTGAATGAACTCATCGACAAACGGTTGATCGAGCAGCAGGCCAAGCGCGAGAACCTTACGGTCGAACAACTTCTCGACCGGGAAGTCAATTCCAAAGTCAAAGACGCTACTGAAGATCAGATGAGGGTCTATTACGAGGGACTGGAAGTCGATCAGCCCTACGAAACCGTCCGCGGAAAAATCGTGGAGAAGATCCGCCAACTGCGCACCGATAAAGCACGCGCAGCCTACGTAGCTACCTTACGCGCAAAGACTACTGTGTACATCGCTCTTGCACCCCCCAAGGTCAACGTGGACACACAGGATGCGCAAATGCTCGGACCGGAAAAAGCTCCAGTTACTCTGGTCGAATTCGCCGACTACGAGTGCCCCTACTGCCAGAAGGTGGCCGCTGATCTCAGACGCCTGAAGACAGATATGGGTGACAAGCTCTCTTTTACCTACAAAGACTTTCCTTTGTCCATGCACGCACGAGCGGAAAAAGCTGCCGAAGCCACACGTTGTGCCAGCAAACAGGGTAAATTTTGGGAGCTGCACGACGAGATTTTCCGCAGCAAGGGACTCGACGTGGACCAACTGAAAGCCGAAGCCAGGACACTCAAATTGAACGGAGACGATTTTGACAAGTGCCTGGATTCGGGCGAAGAAGCGGCTGTCGTGGACAAGGATCGCAGAGAAGGAACGCGTCTCGGTATCACAGGGACCCCGGCCTTCTTTATCAACGGCCACTTCTTGAGCGGCGCGCTGGACTATGCGACTCTCCGTCAGGTTGTGGAACAACAATTGGCCGCACAACCCCAGAGCGTTGCCAATGCAGGTAGCAAGTAATCGAGCTTGACAGCCCTCCCCCGGCTGAATAAAGGCCCAAGCCGTTTTGGGCCTTTTTCTTTTTGCTCGTAAAACTGTCGGCGTTTTCTGCCGAATAGCACGAATGGGCCATTGATAGCCTGATCGTGCCGGGGTAGCCTTGTGGACGCTGGTGCCGCAAGAAACTCCCCCTGAAACTGAAAGTATCTCCCTGCATCCCCCTTTGCAGCGTGCGCGCTCCGGCCATAGCACTCTTCTTTGCAGTGGTTAAACGGGACATTCCGGTCCTTGCCATCAAGGATACGTCGAGTCCTGTAAGTGAGTGAGGTCACTTCACGTTGATTTGCCCACGCATGCACTGTCTTGGAGAAACAAAGACTTTCGTCCCGGGAGAACACATGTTGAAACGCACGCTCAAAGGCCTCGTATTTTGTCTCTTAACCGGCACGCTCGCAGCTCAAGCGGGACAATTCCTGGAGGCGCCACAATATGCGACCGGCACCCATCCTCAAGCCGTGGCTTTCGGTGACTTCAACGGTGACGGCAATCAGGATCTCGCCATTGTAAATACGACGGCCAATACCGTCAGCGTGTTGTTGGGCAACGGCGACGGTACATTCGGGGCTAAGGTGGATTACCCAACTGGAAGCGCCCCCATGGGCGTTGCAGTTGGAGATTTCAACGGGGACCGACACATTGACCTGGCGATCACGAATTCTACCAGCGCCACGGTCAGCATCCTCTTGGGCAATGGCGATGGCACATTCCAGGCCAAGAAAGATACAGCCGTCGGAAACGGCCCACTGGGCGTCACGGCAGGCGACTTTAATAACGACGGCAATGTTGACATCGCCGTAGCCAACTCGACGGACGGCACCGTGGGAGTGCTTCTGGGAAACGGCGACGGGACATTCAAAGCGCAGGCCACTTATCGCACGGGCAACAATCCCACCGCTATCGTAGCGGCGGACTTCAACAATGACAAAGTTCTTGACCTCGCTGTAGCCAACAACAATAACTTCGCTCAGTCCGGCGTTAGTCTATTTTTAGGCAAGGGCGACGGCACGTTCCAGGGTCAGCTACAGGCCACGACGGGTTTGAACCCCGTTTCGATCGCGGTGGGGGACTTCAATGGCGACAAGAATCTCGACATCGTGGTTGCCAACGGGGGGCCACAAGGCTACTCCGTTAGCATCCTGCTTGGCAATGGAAAGGGCGGATTCGCAACCAACGTCGACTATCCCACCGGTCTGTTTCCCACATCGGTTAGCGTCGCAGACTTCAATGGTGACGGAAAACTCGACCTTGCCGTTTCCAGCGGTGACGGCAACGCAGTAAGCGTTCTATGGGGAGTTGGCGACGGAACCTTCCAGGGACAAGTAATAGTCGGCGCAGGAGACATTCCGTCTGCAGTGGTAGCAGCGGATTTCAACAACGATGGCAAGCCAGACATGGTAGTAGCGAACTCGCAAGCAAATACTGTCAGCATAATTCTGAACAACGGGAATGAAACGTTCCAATCGCGCACGGATTATCCCGCTGGCCATAGCCCTTATTCGGTCGCGACCACCGACTTTAACGGCGACGGTTTTTTGGATCTGGCAGTGGCGAACAGTAATGGATCGGTCTCGATCGTTTTGGGAAACGGCGACGGGACGTTCGGAGCGCCCACACCTTTCTCTACCGGCTCCGGTACCGATCCGTATGCCGTAATCGTGGCTGACTTCAATGGAGACAAGAAACAGGACATTGCAGTAGCAAACTATGGCCCGAAGGGTACTGTGGGCATTTTCTTAGGCAACGGTGACGGGACTCTTCAGACGCAGGTGCTCTATGACGTGGGTGCCGAACCGGCTTCCCTTACGGCCGGAGACTTCCGCGGAGTTGGCAACCTTGACCTCGCAGTCGCGAATTTCAATGACAATACTGTGAGCATCCTGCTGGGCAATGGAGATGGAACATTCAAGGCCGCCGTACCCCCGACTTTAACGGTGGGCAACGGCCCTGTATCCGTCGCGGTGGGCGACTTCAACGGCGACAAGAAACTCGATCTAGTGGTGGTGAATGAGACGGACAATAACGTCGGCATTCTTCTCGGCAATAGTGACGGCACTTTCAAACCGCAGGTGACCTACTGCGTAGTGACTACCGTCCAATGCGTAGGAGGCAACCCGCGCTCAGTCGTCGTCGGTGACTTCAACGGCGATCACTTCCTCGACCTGGCTGTCGCAGATTTTCAGAGCCAGCAAGTCACCATCCTGCTGGGCAACGGTGACGGAACGTTCCAGGCTCCCAAGCTGTATCCTGCGGGGGCAAATCCTTCCTCCATCGTTGCTGCTGATTTTAATGGGGACGGCTTGCTTGATCTCGCAGTGACCAGCATTCCTCTCGGCCTTAATCCAGGGAACCTCGTAAGTTTGCTTCTAGGCAATGGCGACGGCACCTTTAAGCAACCACAGATTTTCGGTGCAGGATATTTATCCCACTCGGCGGTCGTGGGCGACTTCAACGGAGACAGCGCCCCGGACCTCGCAACTGCCAACGGCGGCAGCAATACCGTAAGCGTACTGCTGAACGCGCGAGGCACGGCAATGACTTTTGTTTCGTCAGCCAATCCTTCCGCACTGGGGCAGTCGGTCATGTTCACCGCCACGTTAGCGACCAGCGTTCCCAACGGCACGCCGCCGACGGGTACCGTAACCATCAGCAATGGCACTACCGTGATCGGCTCCGGGACCTTGGTCGGCGGCCAATTCTCGGCCAGCACATCCAGCTTGCCGGGAGGCACCGATACCATCTCAGCCGTCTATTCTGGCGACGTTAACTATCAAAAGCACACGGTCAAGATGACTCAGGCAGTGAATCAAATCGTGCAAAGCGGTACGACTACAGTGTTGAACGCGCCTGCCTCAGCGAACCTGAACCAGAGCGTCACATTCACTGCGACCATCGCTCCAACCATCCCAGGGGCTGGAACTCCCACAGGCATGGTAGCGTTCGTCGATGGCGCAAAGCAGATTGGCACGTCTTCGCTGAACGGAAGCGTCGCTACCCTGTCAATCTCCACGCTCTCTGCCGGTGCGCACAGCATCACAGCCGCCTATGGTGGCGACACTAACTTCACTGCCAGCACCTCTAGTGCTGTGAACCTCGCCGTGGCTGCTCCGGATTTCGGTCTCTCCTCGGGCGCACTCAACCCATCTTCGATTGCCCCCGGAAAATCGGCGCAATCGACGGTCACGGTCACTCCCTTCGGGGGACTCGATCCATCGACCGTGGCTCTGACCTGCAAAATCTCGCCTGCAGTCACTCCGGCGGCCACATGTTCGCTGGCAGCCATCTCCGTGGCGAACAATACGGGCACGGCAACTCTCACCGTTACGGCTGCTGGCCCGACAGCGGCGCTGACATCCCCAGCCGGCAGAATGGGTTCCGGCACGCTCTTCATGCTCGGACTGATGATCCCAGCCATCCTGTTCGTTGGCAGCGGAATGAATAAGCCAGCTCGAAGGAAGTTGGTTATGTTCTCGCTGGTCTTCCTGGTAATCGGCGGGTGCGTGTTTCAAGTGGCCTGTGGCGGGGGCGGGGGTGGAAGCAACACCACTCCGCCGCCCACGGGCAATTCCGGTACTCCGGCAGGCAGTTACTCTGTCGTCGTGACTGGAAGCGCCAATGGAACGCAACACTCGACGTCTGCGGTTTCGGTAACGGTGCAGTAAGTCAAGCCCATCCACCAATCCGCGTTTTTCAGAAAAACAGCGCCTTCGATTGAGGACGCTGTTTTTTGCTTCGGTAAAAAACCTTGCGAAACCATGAGTCCGGGAAAAAGCATTGTGAAGAACGAACCGCAAGATCGTCCAAAGAACTTGGTCCGGGAATGCTACATAGCCTCCTGCGGCTTTCCCATTGTGCTAACCTTGCACTGCCCACCGTCTGCGGTTCCGCCCATGGAATCCTCAGCCCAAGCCCGTTTGCCTCAGCCGCACGCAAGGGATATCCGCATCGGCACGGCTGGTTGGTCCTACAAAGACTGGGAGGGGATTTTCTACCCTCCTGGGATGCCACGCCGCAAGCAGCATCCGTTGGAGTATCTGGCTCGATTCTTCGATACTACGGAAATCAACACCTCGTTTTACGGGCCGCTGAAGCCTGAGCTCGCTAAACTCTGGTGCCGCAAAGTTGAGCCGGTGAATCGCAACTTTCTTTTCACCGCGAAACTCTACCGGGCGTTTACGCATTCGCCTATCGCGGTGATGGAGCCTACATCCGCCGCTACGATCCGTCCCACGGACGACGACGAGGCTCGCACTCGTGAAGGCCTCGACGCTATCGCCAGCGAAGGTCGTCTGGGCGCTCTGCTCATCCAGTTCCCCGTGTCCTTCAAGAACACGTCCCTGAACCGCGAATATCTCGAGCGACTGCTGCGGCAGTTCATTGAGTATCCGCGCGTGGTTGAAGTGCGGCACTCCAGTTGGAACGACGCAGCCACGCTCGCCGCGTTCACGCAGCAGAACGTTGGCTTCTGCAATATCGACCAACCTCTGCTCGGGCGGTCGCTGGCGCCGACCGAGCATGTCACCGGAGCGATCGGCTACGTCCGCCTGCATGGCCGCAATTACGAGCACTGGTTTGCCGATCAAAGTTCTGCCGATCAAGGTTCCGATTCCGACAATCGCAACGACCGCTACAACTATCTCTACAACCAGCGCGAATTAGCCGGCTGGAAAGAAAGAATCGAGAGCGTGGCCGAGCGTGCGCAGACAACCTATGTGATCACCAACAATCACTTCGAAAGCAAAGCCGGAGTCAATGCGCTGGAGTTAAAGGCGATGATCACCGGCAGACGAGTGCAAGCCCCGCCGACGCTGATCCAGAAGTATCCCGAGCTAAGAAACATCGCCGACGCCGCCGATGATTCCGCAGTAACGAACCCCACACCGTTATTTCCCTAAGCTGTCATAAGGGGAAATTGTCATGCATGGCAGGGAGATTAGGTTAGGTTGGGATCGGACTACCTCTACGACGTTAGGCTTCTTCTACGCGCCCATCGCCGCGTGGTCCGACATCCTGCGCTTATTGTGGCGCAGGGCGACATTCATAAACACATTGCCCATGGACGTTTCGAAGCAGATCATCAGCGCTTCTACATCTTCGCTGGTTTTGTCGCCTTCTTCGGCGGTAAGCAATATCGGAGGGTGGACCCGGAAGTGAAAGCCCTGGTCATTGAGCGAGCAGACGGCATTTCCGACGACCTGGTTGGCCAGCTCAAAAATCGTTTCCTTGATCAGCCCATCGGACTCAGGCAGGTCCGCGCCCGCGTAGTGGCTGGCCACGCGCACCGCGGTTTGCGGTTCGAGGTCCAGGACGATGCGGCCCTCGATGTCGCCGGTAAGCGCCACCATGCCCGCCACACCTTTCCGGCGATAGGCATCCTCTTCCATCGAGAGATTGCCCACTTTGGTGGTGCCGTGCAGGCCTTGCGATAACACGGCGTCGGCCGCATTGATGAAAGGCTGAATCAGCTCCATCTTCATGGCGATCAGACCCCCGCGCCGGCCACATTGGCCACAGCGCCATCTTCTCCCAGCACGTATTTAATAACTTCGTACAGAACCTCCGGCTTCACCGGCTTCTGGACGAAATGGCGCGCCCCGCGCTGCAATGCGGCCACGATGTTCTCCTGATAGCCGACCGACGAGACCATTACGACGCGGGCTTCGGGATGAGCCTGAACGATCTTTTCCGCTGCCTCGATGCCCTCCATCTGCGGCATGGTGATATCCATGAGCACGATGTCGGGATGGGTGCGGTCGAATTCGCTGATGGCAGTCAGACCGTCACCGGCCTCAGCCGCCACCTGCCCTCCGAAGCTTTCGATCATGCGGGCGAGATTCTTGCGGGCGAACACAGAATCGTCCACAATCAAGTAGCGCACCGCTTGTCCGTCCTTGCTTCGCTTTACTGCTGCAAACTGCTCCATAACAACCTCCTCGAACAGATTCCATCACAATGGCTCACCGTCGGACAGATGACTCAGGTCACGACACCTGCGTGGCCAATTCCGTTAAAACCCAGCTCGGACTGCTCTCCCCGTGCTGTCTTTCTTTTCCCGACCTTCGTTTCGGTTGCAAAGCGCCTGCAAAGTCGAGGAAAGAACGTCCAAAGAAACAACTCGAGTGGCATAACCACGTTCAATCGCGGCTTTGGGCATGCCATAGACCACGCAGGATTCTTCACTCTCCGCAATGGTCATGCCGCCGGCCTTCTTCACGGCTCCAAGTCCTTCAGCGCCGTCGTCGCCCATTCCAGTCATTAGCACGGCGACCGCTCCA
>Ga0307474_10000853_pt1 | contig 21907 bp, 26 predicted proteins | sample atmos_gasesECM1C_2_FD_203312 | JGI IMG/M metagenome (GOLD analysis project Ga0307474, IMG submission 203312) | Hardwood forest soil microbial communities from Morgan-Monroe State Forest, Indiana, United States - atmos_gasesECM1C_05 | ecosystem: Environmental > Terrestrial > Soil > Temperate... | reverse complement strand
TCCGCAGGGGCGGCAGTGGTCAAAGGACGATTGCGCGCGAGCGCCGCTCGAGCGGCGGTGTACCACTTGGCCAGAGAGCGCTGCTCCGCAGTCGTGCTGTCAGGCAGATGGTCCGTGCTCTTAGGGGGGAAGGTTGGGGCTGTCATGCTTCCGAAGATAGATATACAGGAGTTACCAGTAATATACTCGCAGGAGAAGTCGGGAGCAACACGGATGTTTGAAGGCCATTCTGAGTGTCGTAGCGACAGCTGATCCTGTCCCATTGAATGATCCGGATACCTATGATTTCAAAGCCCTATCGTCAGATAGCTCGGCAAATTGTGGGACAATCCTGCCAGTTCAAGTACTTGTTTTTGAAGGTTTAATCACCACCAAATATGGGGTTCTCTTAATCAATTGGTCGTGGGTTCGATCCCTGCACGGCCCACCTGACCGGCACTATTGTGTTGTCAATATGGGCTCTTTTACGGCGCACCGACTCCAATGCCTAGCACCGGTAAGAGCAGCCTCGATGAGGGCAAAATTGTGTTCAAAGAGCTGGTGCCGATAGAAGCATGTCTAAAGAAAAGCAGGGCAGGCTTCTCTTCGGCTTGATCATCCGTGGTGAGATAGAGCCGGATCTTGTGGCCGGCTTTAAAGTGCCGTGCGTTTGGCACGACTGGAATCCGATAGCGCACCTCTTCGCCGATCGGTACTGCTTCAAAGGTCTGACACGGGATTACGGGAGCACCCAATTTGCTCTCGGTTTCGTCGACCTTCCGCAGCCCCGCGCGCAGGTACCCCGCCGTGACATCGACTGCCTCGCCGGCCTCGTTCACGTCCTGGAGGATCGCGATGAAGGCGGTATCAGGTGCGGTGCTTATGGCGTCAAGCTGCAACTCGATCGGACCGACGATATCAAGGTCACGCACCAGTGGCGGTGTATCCCAGGCGAGAAAGGACGGAGGATCCGTCTCGCTGGCGCGCGGCCGGTTGAGCCCAAACCCTAAGTTCATATAGGTCCGCGCACTGGTTTCGCCTTCGCCTTCGCCTTCGCCTTCGTCTTCGCTCAACGCTCCGTCGCTTCGAAGTGCGAGATGGCTATAAGACGCCTCGGCGGGCGGCCACGTCTCCATTGTTCGCCAGCTACCGTCCGACTCTGGAATGATGTAGCGGAAGCGCGGACCATCGAGGATCCCCGTGTCCTGACCTTTGAGCCAGTGATCGAACCAGGCGAGCGCCTCGATGTGCAAACTCTCCCACGGCCACGCGAGCCCGTGTTCGCCCATCATTGCCACCTGCACGTGTTTGCTGTTGACCAGCTTCTCATAGGCCTTGAAGGTGTGCGGCAAATGCAGGGGAACGTTCTGCCAATCGCAGCCTAGGTAGACCGGGATCTCAATTTGATCAAGGAGTGGCAGGAGGTTCCGCTCCTCCCACCACTCATCGTGTACGGGGTGCTCAGCCGCGATTGCGCGCCACAGATCGTCCCAGGGATGCGGTGCGTGATGCAGCTTGAGCAAGACCTTGAGCCCAGCGATGGCGGCCTCACCATTGGCGGTTTCGAATTTTTTGTGAATCATCGGCGTCAGGAGCACGTGCCGTACCGCGTCCAGCAGTTTGCTGCGCCAGAGTTTATTGGTGTGACCCGAGGTCATCCCGATCATGGCGAGAAACGGCGTAACGAAGCTACTGCTCATGAGTCCATGGTGGGTTGCGGATTCGTACAGGTCGTAGGTGCCTGCGATCGGCATGATGGCCTTCAGGTGCGGCGGGCGCTCGACGGCGGCTTCCATTTGCGTCCCGGCGAAGTAGCTGATGCCGATCATGCCCACATTGCCGTTGGACCAGGGCTGAGCGGCGGCCCATTCGACCAGGTCGTACATGTCGCGACGCTCTTGTCCGTCGAAAAAGCCAAAAGTGCCCCCTGAACCGCTGGTGCCACGATTGTTGGCTATGACGTGCACATACCCTCTCGGAACGAAGAAGTCACTAGATCCGGCCTCAATGAATCCTGCAGGTGCACCCAGGTCCTGGATCTGCCGCGGATAAGGGGATGCGGCGACCAACACCGGATACCGCCCCGGTTCCGAGGGCCGATGCACGTCGGCCAATAGACTAATCCCGTCGCGCATCAGCACGGGTACGTCGTCGTCCCGCGTCATGCCGTGCGTCGGCAGGGAAAGGTTCCGGTAGTCGCGGCCGGTGGTTTGCGGGCCGTTGAGACGACGTTGTCCGGGCTCGATACCGGATGCGCGAATTTTGGTCATCGCTTCTCTCCTGAGAGCAAATCGAAGGCGAGACTAAGGGCGGCCTTTGCACGTGCCCTGCCGTTTTTTCGGCGGGTGGCCAGGTCAATGATAGAAAGACCCACGAAGAGGGCGTGAAGGAAGTCAATTCGTGCTTCGGTGGGCGAGAGCTTCAGCTTCTCCAGAAGCGTGCCCAGTTCGGCGATGAACCCATCAAGCAATTCATTGAAGAGCGCCCGAACCGTCGGCTCCTGATCGGCAGCCTGATTGAGAGCTGCGAGGACCCGCGTGTTTTCGTGCCGCGCCGCCGCAGCCGCCATTTTGGCGGCAGCTTGCCCCGCGGACGCTATGCCCTTCGTCAAAGACCGAGCGCCGGCGAGCTGGGCTTCGATAGCTGCGCGAGTCACTGCAGTGAGCAGGTCGGCGCGCGTCGGATAGTAATAGGTGAGGTGGCTTTGCCGCAGGCCTGTCATGGCTGCGATACGCGGCTGTGTAAGCCCGGCGAGCCCCTGCTCCCGGAGAATAGTGAGTCCGGCGTCAAGAATCTTTTTTCTGCGGTCCTGCATATGCATCCTTGGTAGGTATACCAAACAATATACAGCACACGAAGAGGATGTCAAGAATCGATGCCTGTCTGCATCGAGGCAGGCCACAGAGCCGACGATTGAGAGAACATCACGCGTAGACGCTTGATCACTTCGGACGCGCGATTTGCGAAGGCGACGAGTTGGTGTTCATGCACCGGATGCTTGCCGATGAAGATGGATCCAGTTTTGGAAAGCGTCGATAACACCCGACCAGATAAATCCGGAAACGGGCATGACGACCATCAACACGAGCAGACCGCCGTGGACCAGACGAGCGCTGCGATGACTCCACGGCGCGACGGTGTTCGAGTAGGGAGGCGGCGGATCAAGGAGACGCCAAACGATACGCACGGACGTCAGACCGAGAATGCTCATGCCGATCGCTTCGTGAACATCCATCCAAAAGAGAAACGGTGGAGTTTCCGCGACCGCGGAATCCACGATCCAGGCAACCGGCAAAATAGAGAACATCATCAGCACCGTCAGCCAATGCATGATTTGCTGTGCCGGCGAGTAGCGAGTCTGCATTCTAGACGCCACCGAGCGCCAGAGAAGCGGCGGAGGCGATCAGCAGCACGCCCATCACCCGCTCGAAGCGCGCGCGCGCCAACCCGCCCTGTAGAATCCGCGCGGCCCAATGACCCAAGACGGCCCAGGCCAGAAGCGAGGCGGTGGAAATGGCAACAAACAACAGCGGGAGGATGAACTCTGCAGCTGCGGCGGCGCGTGCAGCCGCAGACACGGTCAGCACCAGCACCCACGCTTTGGGGTTGGCGAACTGAAACACAAACAGCGCCGGCGCCCCGAGCGGCGCGGGTGCTGATTGCGACGGTGTATCCGGCGTGCCGAAGCTGCGATGCACGTGTCGCAGGCCGAGGGCGCCCAAGTACACGGCGCCGGCACCAACCACCAGATAATCCAGCCAAGGGTAGCGCGATACCGCGTCGAGTCCGATTTGCGATAGCACGATCAGCGCCAGGCCGCCGGCCACGATGCCGGCGATCGCCGGCAGCGCCGACTTCATGCCGCGCGCGCCGGCCAGCTGCAGCACCATCAGGTTGTTCGGCCCCGGTGTGATGGCGGCGACGAAAATCAATCCGCTGATGCCGATGGCGACATTCATCGAGGTCTCCGCTGCACTTAAGAGAAGCATGCGGTGGCTGGGTGGTGACTCGCAGCGGTTTATTGGTCTAAAATTAAGACCATGCTGCCGCTCAACGCCCTTCGCGCCTTCGCTTTGACCGTCGACAAAGGCGGCGTTCGCGCGGCGGCGCGCGAGCTGACCGTTTCCCATTCAGCTGTCAGCCGCCACTTGAGCGAACTCGAACGGTACTTGGGAGTAACGCTCTTCGAACGCAGCGGCGGCTCTCGCGGCTTCACAGTGACGGCACAGGGGCGAAGGCTTGCGGCCGCGGTGCTCAATGCGATGAATGACGTGCGCGCTGCCATCGATGCGGTGCGCGAGCAACGTTCACGTCATGCGGTGACGGTGTCGATTGCGCCCTCATTCGCTGCTCGTTGGTTATTGCCGCGGCTGCCGGATTTCGAACGAAAGTATCCGCACACGGAAGTTTCGATTCTGGTTGATCAAAGACTGGACGATCTGCGCTCAGTGGGGAGCGATCTGGCTGTGCGAATGGGCGCAGGCCCATGGCCTGGGCTCACGGCGCAGCGTTTGATGGACGATGAGTTATATCCGGTGATGAGTCCAGCATTTTGGCAGAAGGCTGGCCGGCCGAGTGTCCCGAAAGATCTGTCCCGGCTGCGCTTGCTGCACGATCGCGATCCCTCTGCGAGCTGGTCTTTGTGGCGCACTCAGTACGGCCCGCACCATCTCGATGTTCGCAAGGGGCCGCGCTTCAGTTCGTCGGACCTGGTCCTGCGCGCCGCCGCTTCCGGCTTGGGCGTCGCGCTCGCCCGGGATCGTTTGATCGGCGATGATCTGGCGACCGGCGTGCTGATTCGTCCGTTTGGCAATCGGTCAATTCCGGTCGCCGATGCCTATTGGATCGTGACGCCGCGAGGCGTTGAAATCAGAGAGGCAACCTCACGCTTTATCGCGTGGCTGCGGCTCAAGGTCGCGCGGTAGTTGCAAGGGGAGGTTGATCTCAGCGCTCTTCCGTCGCGGCCTGCTAAGGCGATAAGGCGTGCAAGGCCTGCCGCGTGAACTCATCCAAGGGAAAAAACGTTTCGAGCGCGAGCTCTTGCAGGGTGACATCGGCAGGAGAGCCAAAAACGGTCGTGGTGCTGATCAAGTTCAAGATTCCGGTGGCCGTCCGAATCTTAAGCGGTACCGCGATTCCCGTGTGTTCACCTTGAACATGCTCATCTTTGCCGTTTTCCGGCGCTGGCAGGCGGCGCAGTTCGCCCAGGAGCAAAATCAGCGCGGGGTCTGCGGTCGCGGCTATTTGATGGCCCAGGCGCTCAAACAGATGCTCGCGCCATTGCGTCAAATTGACAATTCGGGGCGCGAGACCCAAAGGATCGAGGCTGAGGCGCAAGACATTGGTCGGCGGCTGCAGCAAGGATGCGTGCACGCCGGCGAGCAGGCGCGGTACCACCGCGTTGGCGGCCAACAAATTCCAGCGTCGATCGACTGCCAATGCAGGATACGGTTCATGGCTTTTCAGGATCAACTCTACGGCTTGCCTAGCGGCGGCAAATGCCGGGTCGTGTAGGTCGGATTCGCTGTAGACGGGCGCGTAGCCGGCGGCGAGCAGGAAGGCATTTTGTTCTCGCAACGGCACTTCGAGCCGCGATGCGAGCCGCAGTACCATCTCCCGGCTCGGATTGGATCGCCCGGTTTCGATGTAGCTTAAGTGGCGGGTTGAAATATCGGCATGACCGGCGAGTTCCTCTTGGCTCAGTCGGCGTCGAAGGCGCCAATTTCGTAGGCGCGCTCCAAAAGTGGGGTTTGCCTGGTCGAACTGCATCTGCGATGCCGTTTGTGTGGACATGGTCATCAACTCATATTAGTGCCAAATTGAAGCGTGTCCATGACCTGAGAGGTAATGGACGGTGCACCGCCTCCGCGCCATGCTCCATCACAACGCAATTGTGCGGGAAGCGTCGGACGGAAGCAGAAAGTGGAAGCTCTTTATCGGATTGAGGGTGATCAAGTCCGCACCGGGCCGTTGGCGGCGGGGCCGTGGGACCCGACGGTGCAACATGGCGCGGCGCCGGCGAGCCTGGTGGCCTGGGCGGCGGAACAGGTTCCTGTTGAGCGGCCCATGCAAGTCTCGAGAATTACCATCGATCTCATGAGGCCAGTGCCCGTTGCACCGCTCGAAATGAAAACCGAGATCCTGCGCCAGGGACACAAGATTCAGCTCATTGCGATCCGGCTCTTTGCCGGCCCAGTCGACGTCGTCCGGGCGAGCGTCCTGAAGGTAAGGCTAGCCGAGTTCAAGCACTCGCAGGCCGCGTGGTTTAGCATCGAGTCGCCCATCATCGATGGAATGCCGACCTCCGCTCTGATGCCCGCCGCGATGGCAGCGGACTTCTGCAACGGGGTCTCGGCCGTTGTCGATGTTGAGCGTTGGACTTTTGTCAATGCGAACAGCACGCTCAGTCTCATCCGGATGCCCATTGGAAATTGGATTCTCGTGGATGCGTGCACGTGGGCGGGCGCCTCGGGAGCGGGCATCGCCTGCGCTCGCCCGTCGGACCGTCAGGGATATTTCGCACGCGCCGCTCAAACCATTGGCCTCGAGCCCAGGCGAGAACTGCGATGAGGCGATCGCTGCAGGGCAAACATGTGGTCATCACCGGCGCTTCCTCCGGTATAGGCCGTGCGCTGGCCATTGACCTGGCGCGACGCGGGGCGCGCGTGAGTCTCGCCGCTCGCTCGGTGGACAAGTTGGAAGCGGTTGCCGCGCAGATACGGCGGGCGGGCGGCATCGCGCAGACGATCTGGGCGGATGTTTCCGTGGAGGCCGAGTGTAGCGCGTTGATCGATTGCGCCCTCGAAGGCTTTGGAGAAATCGATGTGCTCGTCTGCAATGCGGGCGGCAGCGTGACGCTTAAGAAAGATGAAAGCATTTCGCGTGCCGAAATGATCAAACGCCTGGTGGATCTGAATTTCATGAGTGCCGTCCACTCAACCCTCGCCGCGGTTCCTTCGCTGCGAAAGACCAGAGGACTCGTCGTGGCGGTCTCATCCGTGCAGGGCTTGATCCCCTTTCCCAATGCAAGCGGTTATAACGCTGCCAAGCACGCGATGCAGGGGTTCTTCGATTGTTTGCGAATGGATCTTCGCGGGGCGATCGATGTACTCGTGGTTTCCCCCGGTCCGGTCGCGACCGGTGTGCACGCGCATACTGGACTCACCCCGGAGCAGATTGTCGCCCGTGCTATGCCGGTAGACACCTGTGCACGCATCATCCGCTGTGCGATCGAGGCGGGACGGCGCGATGTGGTGATGACCGTGAAATTGAACCTAGCCGCAAAGCTATACCCTTTCGTGCCCGATTTCGTGGACGCCTGGATGCTGCGGGAAAGCAAGCGTTTCTATGCGCCTTAGCGCAGACGGTCGAGGCGCGATTTAGTACCCGAATCCGCAATCAGAGAGGTACTCGGGGGCTAGCGCGCGCATCGACTTGGGAGTCGATGCGCGCTACCGGCAAGCGCACTATCCGCTGAGGGCGAGCCCGTCGTTCGCGGCGTTCACTACGGGGTGTTGCATGGCTTCGCTGCCTGCCGAAGCACGTGCGTTCATCTTGAGTTCGGCGGCCACATCGGCAAAGAAGGGGTGATCGCAGAAGATGTAATTTTCGCATACACGCCCATCGGCCGTTGTCTTCATCCTGTCAACTCCGTGGAACTCCATGGGGCCATGGCGGCCGGTGCCGGTCGCAGCCCAATGCACGATGTGCACATCGTCGGTGCGCATGTAGTCGACCACGGACAGCGACAAATTCGGACAGGTGCGAAGGATCGCGTCGATGACAGGCACATAAGCCTTGGCGCCGCGCACCAAGCCGATCGGCCGCGGCCAATGACCGACGATGTCCTCCGTGCACACCTGGTAGATGAGGGGTATAACCGACAGATCGGGCTGGCCCCAGAATGATCTAAATCCGTCGATGCTCCACGCGCGAACTTCTGCTACTGACTGGGTCATGTCGGTGCTCCTTTCCATACAAGTGATTAGGTGCACCAAAGATGCCGGAGGCGGAGTTTGAGGTCCATAACCTCGGAGGTCATGGGCGTCGATGCTCGCCGCGCGGGCTCGTCGCGCGCCTCGAGAGGGGGATTCGTGCGATCGAATCGTACCAGTCGTCATGGCGCCTATTGACCAACCTGAAGAGGACAGGATGATGAAATTTGCTGCGGTAGCAGGACTCAGTTTCGTTTCACTGGCGCTGACAGGATGCCTCACCGACAAAATGGTCTTGACCAACGACCAAGGGCAGACTCAGGCGTGCGAGTTTGCGGGTCATGTTGGTCTCATAAGCCCAATAGTTTTACATGAGCGCTACAAGAACTGCGTCGATAAAGCCAAGGCGAACGGATTCAAAGAGCCGTCAGCCGCGCAGCCGGAAGCGTAAAGGGAAGCCAGAGCGCAAGGGCAATCTGTAATGCGAACGACGCTCTTGTTTTCAATGGCAGCTCAGCATGCGCCGGGCTATCAGGCAGGTGTTTGAAAGTTCATGACCCCGGAGGTCATTGACGACATGTTGTCCTCCGATGGCATGATCTCGCATAGAGGCGGCGAAGCAACACGGAATGGTGGCAGCATGGAAAGCTTTCGACTTCTGACCAATTGCGATGCAGAGCCCGATAGTCCCCCGCCCGCGTTGTTGCCGGTCATATCCAAGGCTCATGAAGGGAAATTCGCGCAGGAAATACTGGGCCCATGGTTGGCGGACAAGGCACTTGCGAGGTCGCCCAACGGACTCGGAGGACTAACGTACTCGGATCCCACGAATCTCACCGACGAGATCATCGAGTATTATCTATCTCCTTTGTTGAGTTCGACGCTGCGCAAGTCGCAGGCCAACGGCTACGCAATCGCGCTCGAGAACAATCCCCTTGCCGGCATCGAGGCCTCGCTGCGCAAGTCCCGAGTATTTGAATCGGATTTTGCCGGGGTCGCGGGGTATTCGACGAGTGCCAGGAGCGAAGCTGTTTTTTCCCGAGGAATACCCCGACATCATTGCCGAAGAGGCGGCCTTGCTCTGGAGCGGCGGCAACGCCTGAGTTGAAAACATACCTTGAGTAGACCGGAGACCGCGACCTCGGGTTGGGCGCCGAGCGCTGCCCCGCTCCCGGCCGCAGCGAGCAGGCACAACGCCGACCAAAAGCCCACCACTGTGTCTACGCGGCGGCATTGCGTCGTCAATGTTCGAGCGGACTCATTGCAGCGGGAACCGGCGCCGAGGTCTTCGCCAACGCAATCGCGCGTTCGAGGGTTATGCTTATCGCGCGCGAACCGGGCTGATCGATCAGCGGACTGTCGCGGATGGAGCGGTCGAAATGGGTGTAACTCACCTCCGTGCCAAACGTCCATCCCTCTGACAGGGGAAGCGAGTAATGAAGCCGGGCGCTGGGGTTGAGCGCGCTTCCGGGCGAGTAGGCGGGCCGATTCGGCAGCGCTTCCGCAGGCGTCACGCCATAGTAATACCTCGTCTGCGCCGCACTTTCCCAGGTCAAGCCGACACCCGGTGAGAGATGCCCTGCGCCAATGGGGATGGGGAAGGAATAATCGAGTTTGAGTTCCGTGCCGTTGCTGCGGTCGAGCACATCGTGCAACGCGGCCAGCGAAGCGTTTCCCCAGGGCTGATCGACCGCCAGCCTTACGCCACCATCGATCGTCCATTGGCGGGGGGTCAGTCCCTCGAGCTCCGGGGATGCATTGCTCTTGAGGCGCATCAGCTGCGGAACCAATACCACACTCAAGTTGTACGCATCGCCTTCCGCGGCGACGACACCGGCGCTCGTGCCGGCGACAAAAAACCGCCCGTAGCGATAGCTCACCAGCGGAAAGGGATCGATGCGATGGTGATAGCCCACGTAGGCCGGATCCACCGCGCTGATGCCGCCGCCCAAGGTCAGTCCCTCGTTCGGTACGCCGAGCCGTCGCCCAGCCGGTTCGCGCACGGCAGATTCCGCAAAATCCCAGTCGCTGCGATCAAGATATCCCTTGTGGCCGTGATCGATTTTCTCAAATCGCTGCTGTAAGCCGGCCGTCTGCTCCTGCGGGCTCAAGGCTCGGAAATTCCGGCCGATCGTTGCATTGGCTGACATCAGTCGCTTGGTCATGTACGCCTCGAATTCCTGCAGCGTCACGCGGCCGTCGTGGTTAACATCCGCATCGTCGAAGTTGCCATTTTTTTGCGCTCGTGCGGGCGAGGCCGCGAGCGTCATGGCAACGACGAGCGCCGCGGCGCCCAAGGCGCGATCGTATGAGGGGTCGCCGCCGCTGCCGGCACGCCGCGGTGGGATTGAGCATGTCCGCATGAGAACTCCGTTGGGCAATGATTCCCCTGATACGCATGACTCTGATCCGTCCCCCACGATGGGGCTGAAAAGAAACGGCGGCGACCTGGGGAATCAAAGCGCTCTGAATTGCGCACGAAAAAGTGTTTGCCTGCCGCACCAACATAGACCGGCCAGAATGGTTCAGAGCGATCCTCGATAGTTGCAATTCGCTGCGCGATATGAATACTGCCCGCCGCAAGCGGCACGAATGGCCGTTCACAACCGTCGGAGCTTCAAAGAAAATGAAAATAGAACCATTCGATCGACGACAACTGGATGCAATCGTTCAACTGTCGCTTCGTGCCTGGGCGCCCGTCTTTGATTCGATTGAGCAAATGATGGACCCCAACGTTTACCGGTTGCTGCATCCGGATTGGCGCGTCAGCCAGAGCAAGGCGGTCGAGGACGCTTGCACAGCGGCGGATGCCAATGCGTGGGTTGCACAGGAGGGTGAATCGGTGGTCGGCTTTGTCACTGCGAAGCGCCATTCCCCCGTGCTCGGAGAGATCTACATGATTGCGGTCGATCCTATGCATCAGCGGCGCGGTATCGGCACCGGTCTTGCCAAATACGCCCTGGATTGGATGAAAGAAGCGGGCATATCGGTGGGGATGATCGACACCGGCGGCGACCCGGGTCATGCCCCAGCGCGCCGCACGTACGAGTCAATGGGCTTTCGGGTCTTACCCGTGGCAAGGTACTTCAAGAAACTCTAGGAAAGAGCTTCGGAGGTTATGTCCGAATTCCGCCAGTGTTTGATGTGAATTTTGGCAACATAGCGGCATGGACCTCGATCACGACGCTTGCTATCGTGCACTGAAGACACGCGATATCCGCTTCGATGGGCGTCTGTTTGTCGCGGTAAGAACCACCGGGATCTATTGTCGCCCGGTCTGCCCGGCACGCATCCCGCTTTCCAAGAATGTCATCTTTTATGCGACGGCCGCGGCGGCGCAGCAGAAGGGCTTTCGTCCTTGTTTGCGCTGCCGACCCGAGACCGCGCCGGATCTGGCTCGCTGGCGTGGCACCTCGAATTCCGTTTCGAGGGCACTGTCACTCATCGAGATGGGCGCCCTCGACACGGGAGACCTGGAACACTTGGCGACCCGTCTCGGGTTGGGCGAGCGCCAACTTCGCCGGCTATTTCAGAAGCACCTCGGCGCCTCACCAATGAGCGTGGCCTCGACTCGGCGTGTGCTCCTGGCCAAGCAGCTTATTCATGAGAGCTTCCTGCCGCTCACCGAAATCGCATTCGCTTCGGGCTTCGGCAGCATCCGCCGCTTCAACGAGGTGTTTAAACAGCTCTTCAAGCGCTCGCCGAGCGCGATCCGCCGATCCCTGGTGGCGGATGGCGAGAGTAGATGCGGGAACGAGGTGCGGGTGTTGCTTCGTTACAAGGCTCCTTACGACTGGGAGTCGATGATCAATTTCTTGAAAATGCGCGCCATTCCCGGGATTGAAACCATCTGCGATGACGCCTATTGCAGGACCGTTGAGATTGGCGGCAAACGGGGCGTCGTTCGCGTGAGGTCCACCTCGAGCAATGCGCTCGAGGCGAGAGTCAGTTTTCCGCAGCTGTCCGCGCTGCCGATCATCATTGCGCGCCTGCGTCGAGTTTTCGATCTTGCGGCGGACCCCGAAACCATCGAGAACGATCTGGCGGAAGATTCCTTTCTTGCCGCCTCGATCAGGAAGCGCCCCGGCCTTCGCGTACCGGGTGGGTGGGACGGATTTGAGTTGGCCATCCGCGCGGTGCTCGGCCAGCAGGTCAGCATTGTCGCGGCGGTCAAGCTCGCCGAAAAACTCGTGCTTCGCTATGGCCAAAAGTTGGCGCCGTCGGAAGGCGCGCTCGATGGCTTGACCCATGTATTCCCGAGATCCGAACAATTGGCAGGCGTCGATTTGTCGGTCCTCGGCATGCCGAGAAACCGCGCGAACGCGCTTTCCGCGATCGCGCGCGCGGTCACGGCCGATCCGGATATCTTTGGCGCGAGGCGCAGCTTGGAAGAGGCCATCGAGCAGCTTAAGAAAGTGGCTGGAATCGGGGAATCTACGGCTCAGTACATTGCCATGCGCGCGCTACGGGAACCGGATGCATTTCCGGCGCGCGACCTGGCATTGCTTCGTGCACTCGCTCATGGCACGGGAGTGAGGCCCACGGCGCAAGCGCTTCTGGTGCGTGCCGAGGTGTGGCGGCCCTGGAGGGCATACGCAGCCCAGCACCTATGGGCCTCGTGCGCTGAAGAAAAGGACGTTCGCTGAGAATGACGCAAGAGAACAGCGCAACATGACGCCAGCGGAGATTCAAACATTTCTTGAAAGATTCCAGCGTGCCTGGGCGAGTCGAGAGGACGCCGACTTTGTCGCCATCTGGAACCCGGATGGGCAGCTCATTTATCCGTTTGCCAATCGCATCATCAAGGGCTCTGAACTGCCCTTGCTGAATGCGATCACCAAGAAGCAATTGCCGGACCTAAAATGGCGCATGGTCGACTGGTCGACGCGCGGCAATGTGATCATCGTTGAGTGGGAAAGCTCCAACAGGTACGGCGAACGCCAGTTCAGCTGGCGCGGTGTGGACAAGATCACACTCGTGGAGGGCAAGATCCTGGAGGAAATCGTCTATACCGATACGGGCCCATTCCAGGCGATGCGTCAAGGAACGGTATTTCCGGCCCTGATTTCTTTGCCTGCACCCTAAAGTAAGCCGCGTTCGCTTTTCGGCGGCAGTTGCGATGGTTCCGGGTGGGTGATCGATCCCTGCGCCATCCCATATTGCCCAGTCAACTCCTCCCGCCCCGGCGCGTTTAACTCACGGCAGATTTTTCTTGGACTGGGAGGGGGATTGGCGCACGTGATTCGTATCAATGAAAATGCAGCGTCCGGACGCCATGGCGCGAGTGGCGCCCACCTCCCGAGCCGTGCGGCCCGCGTTCGCGCGCTCCGAGGCTAGTCGGCGCGCGGGCTCGAGACATGGATATCTTGCAGCGAGCCTATGAAGACTCGCCGGACGAGGAGCTCATGGTCTGGTCGGCATCGGGAGACACCAGGGCGTTTGATGCGATTGTGGTGCGGCATGGGCCCTTCGCGCTACGTGTGGCGAAGCGTCTGGTCGCCGATCGGTCGCTTGCGCAGGATATCGTACAAGAGGCCATGTTTCGCGCTTGGACCCAGTCGAAGCACTTTGATGCCGGGCGCGGCCGCCTCACGACTTGGCTGTATCGGATCGTGATGAATTTGTGCATCGATCATCAACGCCGCGTGCGAATGAAGCCGACACCGGAAGGATTTGATCCAGTCGACCCGACGCCTGGGGTGAGCGAGGCGATGGAATCGGACGAGAGGCAGATCGCACTCGCGCAGGCGCTGGAGGCATTGCCTGGGAGACAACGCGCTGCGATGACGCTGGTGTATGACGAGGGTCTATCGGGTGCCGAGGCGGCGGAGATTCTGGGCGTCACGGTCAAAGCGGTCGAGCGCCTGCTCGCTCGTGCGCGGGCGCTGTTGCGTGAGCGCTTAGCCTCAGATTTTACTCGGGCACCGTGCTGACGATGTCCATTAAACGGTTCAGATCGCTCTCGGCCGCCTACGGGGCGGATCTTCGGCGCTGGCCTGAAGAGGAACGCCGCGACGCGCAACTGCTTCTTGAGGCCTCTGCCGAAGCTCGCGCCGTGCTGGCGGAAGCGAGCGATTTGGACCGGATCGTGGCGCACGCCGCTGAGCAAGACAGAGCGGCGCGCGATGCCGAAGAGCAGGCGGTCGCGCTCACGCGATTGCGCTCACATGTAGCGCTGCGGATCGGGCAACCCACGCAGCCGCGCATCCCGGGCGCCTTGCGCTTCGTAGCTGCGCTGCTCGTACTTGCCCGGGCAAGGCGACAAGGGTTCGGCGTCATGGGGTTCGCCAGCCTCGGGGCGTTGTCGATCGCCGCCGGCCTGATCATAGGTTGGGCGTACACCCCGCCGCCTAATTCACACGATCCGATCTTACTGTTAGAAACAGCCCCCCTGCGCATCTTGATCAGCGAGCACGAATAAAATGGTTGATGAGCTTCGAAGCCTACCGAAGGCAGCGAAAATCGCCTTGATCACATCAGTCATCCTGAACTTATTCTTAGTAGCGCTGCTGGGCGGCCACCTGCTTCGCGGCGAGCTGCGTGCACGAGCGCCGGTAGGCTCGCTCGCTCGCGCTTTGGCAAACGCTGGTGCGAATCTTAAGGAACCGGACGCCGCGGTTTTCAAATCGATCATGAACACCAATGCGTCGCATTACACCGAGGCATCGCAACATCTGGTTGAGGCGCGACAGGAGCTGCGTCGTCAAATCGCCGCCGATCACTTCGACCCGGATGCGGCCAGGCAGGCCTATGCGGCATGGCAGAACAGCTTGAACATGTTCATCGATGATTTCGGTGATGCGCTCATAGATGCGCTTAACCACATTTCGCTGGATGGCAGGCGCCAGATCTTAAGCGAGCGACGTCAAGGGTTGGCCGGGGCCGCCGCGTCCCAGGGACCGCCGACTCCGTAGAGCGGGCGCAGTTCTGGGTCGGGTCCTTGCGATACTGGTGGGGGATTTGCTTCGGGGACGCCATCCCGTGCTTCTTGATCTTTAACAACGGACCCGTTCTGCTTAGCGGGACACTGTACGCCCCCAAATCAACGCGCAGGGTCCCTGCACTGATCGCATTTCATGGTGCGTCTGAGCCGACTCGCGAATTTCCGCTCTATCGTCACTTAGGCGAGATGCTTCCGCCGCTGGGAATAGCCGTTTTTGTTTATGATCGGCGTGGCACCGGCAAATCCGGCGGCAAGCCCGCAAACGGCGACTACGAGGCCCTTGCCGATGATGGCATCGCTGCGCAACGGCTGCTCGCGTCAGATCCGCGGATTGATCCGAAGCGGATTGGCTTCTGGGGACTGAGTCAGGGAGGATGGTTGTCGCTGCTGGCGGCCTCGCGCAGCCCCGATGCTGCATTTGCCATCTCGATTTCCGCTCCGATGACCACGCCGGACATACAGATGAATTTCGCCGTGGCCAATATCCTGCGCATAAGGGGCTATTCGGACGGGGACATTCAAACAGCTATCGCTGCGCGAAAGGCCGTCGATGATTTCGAGCGAGGGCTGTTGGACCGATCAACCGCGCAACAGCGGTTGGATGCAGCGGTCGGCAAGCCTTGGTTCGATCTCATTTATATGGACAAGACCTTCGCCGATCCCGAGCATGCGGGATGGGCAAAGGAGATTCGCCAGGATCCTCTGAGATCGGTTGATTCAGTAAGGTGCCCCATGCTGATTGTCTACGGAGCGCGTGATCCGTGGGTGCCCGCAAAACAATCCGTGGAGGCCTTGAAAGGAATCGCGGCTCGACATCCGGGCATGAGCGTGGTGGTGGTAGCCGGAGCCGATCACAGAATGATGTGGTCAGCGCCGCCTGCGCTTCAGATCGATGCGCACGCATTTTTTACCCGGGCGCCTGAATCTCCCACCTATTTCGCGCTGCTGGCATCTTGGTTGACTGCTCAAGGCCTTGCCCGCGTGGAGAGCGAGTGACATCTTCTGGTTCAAGACCAGTCAAGTAGAGATCGGGCCGCCGAGGCGCATTGTCGAGTGATCGCGTACTTTCCGTTGCTTATACTATCAGCCAATCTTTCTGCGAATCCACGGACGTTCCACTCTGTAAATCGGAGTAGCCGTTGCGGTTTTCGATGAGACTTGAATCAGTTTTCTTCTTCTGAGAAGTCTGACAGCATCTTGCACCGCAGATTTTGACAGCCCCGTGCCGTCCGCCATTTCCTGATAGCTCAGGGCCGCAATCTTCTGACCGTCACCCAGACTGTGTCTCCAAAGATGCAGGTAGATGAGAAACGCAGAGGGCCGCTTTTCATGCTCGGTGAGGTCGCGCATCAATACATCCAGAAGATAGCTGTCTACGACAATGTCCATGCAGGTCTTCCACTATATTTAATATTACTATAGTGGTTAATGATATAGTTATTTGAATTCGCTTGCAAGGCTAGGTTGTCTGTCTATACTTTGTCCGCAAGCGATTATTGAGCCCTCGAGGAGAGCAGGATGATCAAGGCAGTGAAATTTGTGAGCATTCCCGTGAGAGATCAAGACCAGGCGCTCAGCTTCTATACCGAAAAACTTGGATTCCAAGTCCTGACGGATCAGCCCATGGGCGACACGCAGCGTTGGATCGAGCTGCGTATACCAGGCAGTGAGACCAAGGTGGTTTTGTTTACACCTCCGGGCCACGAAGATCGGATCGGCACGTTTTCGAATGTCACTTTCGTGGCAGACGATCTCGATCGTACCTATCGGGAGTTAAGAGATCGGGGAGTGGCGTTCACGGATCCGCCCACGAAGCAGCCGTGGGGACACTTTGCGAAGTTCAAGGACGTCGACGGCAATGAATTTGTCCTGTCGACAAAATGACGGGCAACCATCGCCACGTTTCGGCGATCAAGGAACCGACAGTGAAAACATATTTTAGTACCCTTGGATTGACGGCGCTGTTCACCCTCGGCGCAATGGCCGCGCTCGCGGAGCAGGCAGCGGCGCCGGCGACTAAACCCGAGTCCGCGTGGGTCGCCCCACAATCTCCCGAAGTTCAGCAATTGACCGCGGTGTTGGCCGGTGAATGGAAGACCACAGAACAATTTGGGCCCAAGGAGCGTGGAGCCGCCGGTGCCGGTACTTTCTCGATTCGCAAAGGGCCGGGGGGCAATTCGTTGATCCTTGACTACTCTTCCCAAAGCAAGATGGGACCTTATTCCAGCAGTCGCATCATCTACTGGGACCGTAAGGAAGACCATTTTCGAGCTTTTTACTGCGACAGCCTGCAACCCATTGGGTGTGGCGAGTCGGGTAGCGGTACCTGGGAAGGCAAGGACCTTGTTTTCGAAACAACCTCTCCTGGACCCAATGGCCCCATCCAGATGAAGCAACGTTTCTCCGGGATCTCCGCCGTGGGTTTTACTTTTTCGATTGACATCATTAATCAGGGTGAGCCGCAGCGAACTTTGACGATTCAGGCGCGCAGGAGTACAGCAAAGTCATGAGGGCACCAGGACTCGCAGCAAAATTGGGCATCAAGCCTGGAACTAGGACCTTACTGCAAGGCGCGCCTGCAGAGTTCATCGCGCTGCTCGGAACCTTGCCGGACGGCGCGAAGTTGCTCAAGCGTTCAACCGGCGGGGCCGACTGTGTCGTCGCGTTCGTACGCAACCAAGCCGACGTTAAAAGGATCACCCCCTCGGCGCTCAGTGCCATTACCGACGACGGCCTACTTTGGTTTGCGTATCCCAAACTATCCGGCCCGCTCAAATCCGACCTGTCGCGCGATGAGGGGTGGGAGCCGTTATTTCGCGCAGGGTTTGACACGGTTGCCCAAATTTCCATCGATGAAACATGGACGGGATTCCGCTTCCGCGCGAAGCGCCTTGTCGGAAAGTCTAGAAATGCGAATTGAGCCGTTCGATCGCCACTAACTCGATGCGATTATCCGTTTTTCGCAGCGTGCTACAACGCGAAGCGATACAGCCGAACAGTCCAAACGACGAAGAAGGCTCGCTATAATCAGTTGTCGCGCACAATTTCTTCAGTGTTGGGCGCCCGGAGGCAAGATCGATGGAGCACTTGGGACCGGTAACGATCGAAGGACGGGGATTGCGGCTGGAACCCTTGTCATTCGAACATCACGATGAGTTGGTGGCTGCGGCTGCCGACGGCAAGTTGTGGGAGCTATGGTTCACCAGCGTGCCGGAGCCCTCACAGATGCGCGCTTACATCGAGAGCGCACAAAGCGGGCAACGGGCCGGTCACATGTTGTCCTGGGCAGTACGCGAGCAGAGCAGCGGCAAAATCGTCGGGAGCACGCGGTTTCACGATATCGTCGCATCAATCGACCGAGTCGAAATTGGTTCCACTTGGTACTCGAAGAGCCGGCAACGCACTCGTACCAATACCTCGTGCAAGTTGTTGCTGCTTGAATACGCGTTCGAGACTATCGGTTGCAAGGTCGTGGGGTGGCGAACGGACATTTTCAATTTTCGCTCCCAGCGAGCGATCGAAGCATTGGGCGCCAAGAAAGATGGCGTCGTAAGGCATCATCAGGCGCGCCGCGACGGAAGCGTTCGCGATACCGTCATGTACAGCATGTTGGTCACTGAATGGCCGGATGCAAAGAAGCATCTGGAGCAGCGCTTGGCGCGCCACGAGACATGCGGATAACGTATCGCGGTTCCTATCGATTTGGCGCGATCAAGCGATCAAGATGGTGAATTGCTTTACACGGAATTCTCAGAACGGTACGTCCTGCCGGCGGCCGGCCCGATTATTCGCTCCAGGCCGCCCTCGGCAAGTTCGTCCGGCGAACTCGCCGTGGCAAGCGGATGGTCGGTCCTGCTGACTGAACTTCTTCTTCACGCCGCCTGTTGCATGCCCGTCGCATCGTCGAGCGCCAGGCCGCGAACCGCGGCGGGGCGTGAGTGGCAGCGATCAGGCTGTGGCATCCTTGCGTCGATGTTTACATTTCGAACCCGCAGACGACGGTGGTGTCTCGCAGCGATCACCGCGGCCCTGGCCATAAGCGTGGCTGCGGTGTTGCTGAGACCCATGCTAGAGCATCGGGTGCGAGCGCGGATCGAGTCCGAGGCCGTGCGCCATGGCGCGGTTGCCCGAATCGGTGTCGTACACGTCGGCGTCTGGCCTTTGCTGCGGTTGGAGGGATTCGATCTCGAGCTTGGGGCTGGAGTGCGACTGCATGCCGACATGATCGCGGCCACGTGGCCCGGCCGCCTGCGACTCGCAGTTCGCGCCGCCACTCTCGCAGGGCCGGCGGGGGTCAGCGTCAGAACGCCGGCCACTGCCTGGGACACGGCGGGCATTTTCGGCGGGGACCTCCGGCTCACGCTGGTGGAGCCACAGGCAGGCCTGTCAATCCGCAAGCTGGCGTCTCCGGTGGGCAGCGCGTGGAACATCGAGGCACGTGGGCTTGACGCCGGACGTCTCCTCGACGTGCGGCGCGACGCCCATCCGCTGCTCGATGGTGGTATTGCGGACGGCCGCGTGGACTTTCAAATCAGCACCGATGCGCTCCGTTTCCACGTGGACGTAGGAGCGCGCGGCGCGCGCTTGGGGGCGCTGGCGGATAACGCCGCCGATGAGCCGCAGCTCGGCGATCCGACGGACGTGACCCTACGATTCAATGGCGCTTGGCGCCGGATCGTGGGCACGATCGAGATCCCCGAGGTCCACGCGACGGTGGCCGGTGCCGCCCTGTCGGGCTCGATCACACTGCGAGATCTCGACACCGATCCGGTCGTCGATCTCGCACTCAGCATGCAGCATCTGGACTTCGCGCAACTGCTGGGCGCATCCGGGATCGCGGTGCCCGAAAGCTTGGGAATGTCGCCCGGCACCGACCGTGACATTGGCTCGGCCACGATCGACGTGCGTGTACGCGGACGCCTGTCCGACCCTGCCTCGCTCTCGGTGAGCCAGAAGATCGACTTCAGGCCACCGCGTCAAATGCCGCCGGCGATCGCGCGCCTGCGCGGTGATTTCATCTTCAGATCCGAAGACGGCGCCGGGCCGCACCGCCCCATCGACGTCTCGCTCGCGTCTCCCGACTTCATCGCCCTCCGTGACGTTCCGCCACTGTTCGTGCGCACTCTGCTCCTTGCCGAAGATACAGGCTTTTACGGGCATCGCGGCATCGACCTGCGCGAACTACCCACCGCGCTGCTCACCAACTGGTCGCGCGGCGGCGCCGCGCGCGGAGCGTCGACAATCACCCAGCAACTGGCCAAGAACCTGTTCCTGTCGCGAGACAAGCAGCTCGGACGCAAGCTGCAGGAACTGGCGATCACGTTCCTGCTCGAGTCGGCGCTCGGCAAGGATCGCATCCTCGAGATCTACCTGAACGTCATTGAATGGGGACCGGACCTGCGTGGCCTGCGGCCCGCGGCCCGCCGCTATTTCGGTCGCGAGCCTCGAGAGCTGACCCCGGCCGAGATGGCCTTCCTGGTCGCGATCATCCCCGGGCCGATCAAATACCAGATTTCATTCGCGCACGGCACGCCGGGGCCTGGACTGCGTTCGCTCATCGACGAGCTGCTGGCGAAGCTGCGGTCGGTGGATGCGATCGGCGAGGAGGAATATCGGCGAGCGCTGGGAGAACCCATCGTGGTTGCCGGCGGCAGGCCGCCCGGATGATCGGTGGCGAAGGGCGCAAAATCAATGGACGTAAAATCGAATGTCCTCGGTACCCTGGGGCCCGGTGGCCGAGTCCGTGAAGACTTGCGCGTAAACGCTGTGCGTGCCTCGCCGTAAGGGCCATGGGAAGCGGGTGTCCGTGGTACTCGCCGCGAGCTTCCCATCGACATACCAATCGACTCGCAGCAACCCGGTAACCGCGGCGATCTGCATGGGCAGCGCCTCGAATTCGGCTGGGATTCGCGGGTCGTGCGCGATGTGCAATCCCGCCGTGGGCTGGAGCAGACGGTATTGCGGTGCCGCGGCTACCTTCAAAGTGCCGGTGGGCTGCGGCACTGTACCCGGCACGAACCATTCGGTCGTCGATTCGCAACTTTCATCGGCGAGCAATCCATCTTGACGGCAGATCTTTGCAGGGACGAGATCGCGGCTGAGCGCGAGCGGCTCGGTGTCTTGATTGCGATTGAGTTCTGAAAACAATGATCGCAGCACCATGGCGGGCCCGACGGCGCCGGTGACGCCATCCATTGCGGAGCCGTCGAGATTGCCCATCCAGACTGCGATGGTGTGCCGGTAGTCAAATGCAATCGCCCACGCGTCGCGATAGTCCGTGGAGGTGCCGGTCTTGATGGCGGTCTCCACCGGAAATTGCAGCCCGCGCCCAAATTCGAGCATGCGTGCATCAGGGTCGGCCAGGATGTTGGCGATCAAGGTCGCGACCGCCGGGGTGAACACGCTCGTCTGGGGTCGTGGTGCCGGGTCACTTGCCAATAGCGTCAGAGGCTGATAGCGGCCTTGACGCGCCAACACCGTGTAGGCCTGCGCCATCTCATACAACGACACCTCGCCATTGCCGAGCGCGAGGCCTTCGCCATAAAACTCCGGATGTTGCGTGAGACTGGTCACGCCGACCGCGTGCAATCTTTCCATGAAGGCGTTCTCGCCCACGTATTTCAGTGTCTTGACCGCGGGGATGTTAAGCGAATTGCCCAGCGCATTGCGCAGCCGCAGAAGGCCATAGTGGCGGTGGCTATAGTTCTGAAAGGTATGTTGACCGCCACCGATGGATTCCGAGAGTTCGGCGTCGTCGATGAGCGTGGCCGCGGTCCAACCGCGCTCGAGGGCGAGCGCATAGAGCAGCGGCTTCATGGTCGATCCCGGCTGCCGTGGGGTCAGCACCGCGTCGTAGCCGTGGGCCGCAGCATCGCCCGTGCCTCCGGCCTCCGTGGTTCGCCCCACCACCCAACCCAGGATTTCATTGCGCTGGTGATCGATCACGAGGACTCCGCCGTCATGGACGTGGCGCTTGGCGAGATCAGCCAGCGCGCGGTCCAGAGTGTTTTGCGCGGTGATTTGTACATGCGGATCGAGGGTCGTGCGCACT
>Ga0307474_10000852_pt1 | contig 21912 bp, 23 predicted proteins | sample atmos_gasesECM1C_2_FD_203312 | JGI IMG/M metagenome (GOLD analysis project Ga0307474, IMG submission 203312) | Hardwood forest soil microbial communities from Morgan-Monroe State Forest, Indiana, United States - atmos_gasesECM1C_05 | ecosystem: Environmental > Terrestrial > Soil > Temperate... | reverse complement strand
GTAGTCGAGGGCATAGGACTTGGTGAATCGGTCTGCCGACACATCCGAGAAGGTTCAACTCCGACAGCTGAGCGAGGAAAGCTGCGGCGGAACGGGAGCTCGTACGACCAAGCGGTATGGATCGTCTGGAGCGCTCAAATCAACCTTTGCCCAGATACACCGTTCGACCCTGGTTTGACCTTTGGTCAGCCGTAAGCAAGTGACCCGCAATCGACACGCGGGCGCTCACGCTCGGTCCGGCAAAAATCATGATGGCCCCCGCCACGCCGCGTCTCGACATGGCCGCGGAACAGAGACACCAACCGCGAGGCGTCCGTTGTCGACGCCGCGCCCGGATAACTCTCCCGTAAATAGCCGTGCTCGGGCCCAGGAGCACGATGCTTTCCTCCTGCCGCCCAGCGCATCTGCGTGGCACACGATGATGCGCGCATCCCAGACCCAAGCTTTCGGCGTTGCTCTGATCATCGCCCTGGCTACCAGTTCGCTCGTTGCGACGGTCGCTCCTCCTGTTGCTCAGACGCATACGACGCACACGCCGCCGAGCCCAGATGCCGGCGTCACATCAGCGCCTCAGAATCCTCCCGCCGCTCAGCCCGAACGGCGGCCAACCGCTCCTGTCATTGCTCACGCTGCTGTTCCACGATCCGAGCAACCTGATCGGCTCGATCGCGTACCGACACAGGCCCGTCACAGTGAGTCACCCGTCAGCCAACCGAATCTTGAAGCCCCCACGGATGACCCAGATCTTGAAGCCGCTCTCAACGAGTTGGATCGGCAGGCGGATCGAGATCAGGCTTGGGCATCACAGAATCCGGGCACAGCACCGATGCCGGAACCGTTGTGTCCACCGGACTGTGGAGATACCAAACGCGGCGGGCCTGACAACGGTCGCTAATCAGCTTCAGCCGTGCATAATGCAAACGCTGGAATGATCATCGGCGTAACACGTGACGCTTGGTTGCCCAGTTCACTAGTAGGTGATCTTTCGACAGGCTTCGCGCGTCGCGGCCGTGACGTCCGTCACCGTCTACGTCGACCGCGTGACGCAAGATCTGCTCGACAGTGAGAGGGCTCTGCACCATCGTGCTCAGCATTGATTGACCGTCCTAGGCTCGGATCCAGAAAGTAGCCGCAGTGCGAACGGGGGCGTCAACGGAACTCGGAGCCATTCACATCGCACTCGTAGCGGTCGCCGCAGACAGTGCTGGAGTGATATCCATGAAGACTCGGTATTCCGAAATCAAGCCGCCGCTCAACCGAAAGATGTTGCAGCATGGAAGGCTTACCTGGTTTCCGTTTTGGAGCGTGTAGTGAGCCGTCGCCTGACTGACCGCAGCATCGGGATTCTCCACCACACTCCAGATGTTGTGAATGTCATGGCGGACTCCCTGGACCGTGCCGGCGAACTGTTCGTACAGATCGGCGAAGGCCGCAGGCCCGGTCAAGGGCCCGATGTTGGCGAACTGGATCATGATGTCACTGCTGAAATATTTGATCGCTTCGTCGATAGCGCCTGCGTCGATGGCGGTGAAGACTGACTCGATGGTCGCGCGAGGCGAGGCGTCGTGATCAGGCATGGCAGTTCTCTTCTCTCGTCGCACCTAAGCCGCCGTTCAACAGACCCGTGGTCAACCTCATGCTCCAATCTCGGCTTCGACATCTGCGTCATGCGGCGAAGAACGAACCAGACAGGGCTGCAAGTTGTAGGCGCGGACCTTGCGGTAGAGCCGTGAGCGGGATATCTCCAAAAGCTCCGCGGCTTTGGCTTTGTTCCAACCGGTGATTTCCAGTGTTTTCCTGATCACCTCGGCTTCGGCTTCTTCGATCAACGTCCTTCGATGCTTGGCCGCGTGCCGGCGGATTTCATCGGGTACGTCATTGATCGCGACGTCGGACCACATCGACCTGCCCAGGCAGGCGAACACCACTCCCCTGAGCTGGTGGCAGTTTCCCGGCCAGTCATACTTGCAGAACAGACTCACCACCTCGGGGCTGAAGCGGATACGGTGGTCGCTCAATCCACGATCCGCAATGAACTGTTCAGCGAAATGCTGGGCCAGCACAGGAATGTCATCGTGACGGAAGCGAAGTGACTGTAGCTCCACACTCACCGCTCCCAGCGCCGAGATAAGCCATCCATATGGCTCCGTGGGAAGATCCGAACAACCTGTGAGCGCGATCTTTCCATCGCGAACAAGGTCTGACGGCAGGACGTCTAGAAGGGCTTCGACTTGAACCTGGTCGAGTCGATCAACGTTGGTGATGACGAGCGGATCAGTACGAGCCGCTAGTTCGATGGGGCGGCCGTGGGCTGCCATGTTGAGCGCAGTGACGACCCGAGGTGTCTGCGCCGGGAAACGCAGCTGCATGAGAACTTTCGCGGCGTGCGTGCGGCCGGTACCTACCTCGCCCAGCAGCGCCGGCGTCGTCGACGAAGCCCTCAGGCTGTCGAGTTGTGATCGCAAATGTACAGTGGCGGCGCTGGTTCCGACGATATCAGCGAAATCTTGAGCGTCACGCAACGCAGTGTCGGCCCGGGCATCCCGGTCGGACGAAGCAACCGTCTCCGACATCTCGGTGACGACGCCGCACACTTCACCACCGTCGACGATGGGAATGCTTTTGACCTTCATGGTGCTTCCGCGGTCTTGCGCCAGATACAGATGACGCTCTTCACCGGCGGACGCGGCATCTTGGACCGATGCCCACAACGTGGTCTGGTCTATACGGTCCATCGCGGAAACGGCGGAGGCATTGGCAATCAGCGTGTCGGGCCCCGAGACGAATACCGCGCGGCCCGTCGCACTGGTGCGTGCCCTGAATTTGTTCAGCAGCAGTTGGTGATCGGGATTGGTTGCATCGAACAACTGCGATTCGATATCGCGAGCGCAGCGCTGGGCTACCGGTAGCAGCAACCCGTTGGCATTGCCGCGTAGACAGGTGAGGTCGACTACGCCGACGAGCCGGCGGGTCGCAGGATGATGTAGCGGAATCGCCACGCAGGCCGCATCATGCATCATCTCGCTGTAATGCTCAGCCCCGACGATGGTTGTCGCGCGACGCTCTTCCAACGCGGTCCCGACAGCGTTCGTACCTGTCGATTCTTCATCGAATCGGTAACCGGGCTCGGGTCGTAGGGCCTCCATCTTTCGGCGCAACACCGCATCCGGCACCCAACACATCAATACCCGAGCTTGCGGATCTGTCAGAAAGATGGCGGTCGAAGTATCGACGAGGCTGTTGGCGAGTTCCGCCAGAACCGGCTTCGCCAGGCGACACAGTTCGGATTCGATGTCGACCTCGCCGCCGAACACCGGCTCGAGGGCGTCCGGGTCGACGCCGCTGGCCCGGCTCCGCCGCCACGATTTCAGCACACGATCGGAGATGATGCCATTGGGTATCTCGGTCGACTCCAGGAACGCCGCTCTCGCGGCGCGCACACGCTTGTCGTAAGTAGTCAGGCCCGGTGAACCTTGCACGACGTGCTCTCCGTTCGACAACCGACGGTCTTTTGATGCAATGGCGCCTGTCCTCGGGCGGAGCAGGAACTGACCCCCGAGATAGACCTTTGCCTGGTTGATTTTAACAGCTGTTAATTCATTTGAGTCAGTATAATACCATTTAGCTTAGCCTGAGGTAAATATCCACTAAGCTTTGCTCATGCCAGCTGCCAAGCGTTCCTACCGGTCGCCGATCCGGGAGCTTCAAGCGCAGTTCACGCGCGACGTGATCTTGGACGCTGCTGCGGAGTTGTTCACTGAGACCGGGTACGCGAACACCACCGTGAAGGACATCGCCGGGCGGGCTGGGGTGTCGGCGCACACTGTCCATCTGCTGGGCACGAAGTCTTTCCTTCTGCTGGCCGCGGTGGATCGTGCGCTGTCGGACAACAACGAAAACTCGGCCGAAGAGGATGCGGCGGGCCCGCCGTTCCAGCAAGCGCTCGACGCTCAGTCCAGGCCAGACAAGCTCCGGCTGATGAAGGTGTTTATCCGACAACGGATGCCAGTCGCGGCGCCGATATTGCGTGCGTTCCGCAATGCAGCGTCAAGTGATTCGACGATCGCCCAGGCATGGCAGCAGCATGAAGAACGGCGCTACGCCGATGTGAAAACTTTCGTGGAATCGTGCGCGAATCTGCTGCGCCCGGATGTATCGATCACGCAGGCTGCCGACATCACCTGGTCAGCGTTGGTGAGTCCGCAGGTGGGTGACATGTTGATGCTGAATCGCGGCTGGACCATCGACGACTATGTCGACTGGGCTGTCGACGTCTTCGATCAGCTGCTATTGGGCTGAGACGCCTCGATCCGCGGCGTCGGCACGCAATTTCGCCTTGAGCACCTTTCCCGACGCGCTCAGGGGAAGTGCTTCGACCAACTCGATGCTGCGCGGACGCTTGAAAGCGGCCAAGACCCCCTCGGTGTGCAAACGCAGGTCTTCAATCGTGAGTTCCGCTCCGGCAACAGGCTCTATCACCGCGTGTACCCGTTCGCCCCACAACGCGTCGGACACGCCAATCACGGCGCAAGCAGCAACTTTCGGGTGGCTTGCGATGGCGTTCTCGACCTCAGCGCAGTACACATTCTCACCCCCGCTGACGATGATGTCTCGGATACGGTCCACCACAAAGAGATAGCCGTTTGCGTCTAGATAGCCGGCGTCTCCGGTGTGCATCCACCCGCCGCGCAAGGCTGCCGCCGTTTCAGCCGGACGTCGCCAGTAGCCGCGCATCACATGTGCGCCGCGTACGACGATCTCTCCGACCTGCCCAGGTGGCAATGGTGCGCCTTGCTGATTGATGACGCGCATTTCGGCGTGGGGACCCGCCCGGCCCGCCGAACGCAACAGACCAGACGAGCGTCCGTCCGGCGAGTGCCCTTCTGGGCCGAGCAATGCCGTCACGGGTGAGAGCTCGGTTTGGCCGAATGCCTGCACGAACTTCGCATCCGGTAGCCTTTCGATCGCTCGCAACAGAAGCGACTCGGCGATGGACGACCCTCCGTATCCGACGCTGCTCACGCTCGACAAGTCGAAGTCGTCGATGCGCGGGTGATCCAGCAGCAGCTGCAGCATGATGGGAACCAGTCGCAAACCCATTATTCGATGTTCTTCGACGGCTTGAAGTACCGCGATCGGGTTGAAGGACGGCAAAATCACCTGCGTTCGCCCAATCAGCGTGCTTATCACCAGCTCTGACAACGTCGCCAGGTGAAACAGCGGCGCTGCGTGCAGAATTGCTCCATCGAAGTCAGAAAAGGCCTGTGACGCAACGATCCCCAATGCTGAGGTGATGAGATTGGCGTGTGACAGTATCACCGCCTTCGGAACGCCTGTGGTGCCGCCGGTATAGAACAGGCCCGCCATCGCCTGACCCCCTCGGCGCGCGTCGTCGACGAGCGGACCATTGGATACCAGGTCCTCGTAGCACACCATTCCCGGCGGAGTCGTGCGCTCCCCGGCGTAGATCACGGTGTCCAGATTTGGATAGTGTTCACGGATCTGTGCAACTGCGGGGCTGAACGTGTCGTCGACGATCACCACGCGCGTTTGCGAATCATCTAATGACGCAGCGACTTCCATCGGTGTCCAACGTATGTTGACGGGGTTGACTGTGGCGTCTGCCCACGGGACCGCGAGATAGTATTCGCAGTAACGGTCGGAGTTGAGTCCGAGAAATGCCACCCGCCCACCGCGTCGGACGCCGAGTCCACGGAGCCCGCCGGCCAGTCTCGATACCCGCTGAAACTGTTGAGCAAATGTTGTGACTCGGTCGCCGAACACAGTCGCGACGGCATCGGGACGCTGCTGGACAGCCCGGTGCAGTCCTTGGGTCAGGTACATGATGGAAGGGCGCGACCCGGAGTGGTTAAGCGAACTCGGGAACGATGTGCTTTCCAAATAGTTCGAGTTGCTCGCGGGTGACCTCGTGCGGCGCGATCCCCTGGGTCAGCAACTGCCAGCTGAAGTACTCGAGGTTGCCGTCACCGTGGCACGTAGCGACGTCCTCGATCTTCCGCTTGACATCATCGGGGGTGCCACAGATCACCAGTCCGTCTTCCCATAGACGCTGGAATAGTTGCCGCGGACCGCCCAGGTTCAGCGGAAACGCCGGGTTGTCGTCTGGGCGCCGGACGATTTCAACGAACCCGAATCGCGCCAGGTACTCACCAAAGACGTAGCCGACAGTTTTGACGCCCAGTTCATACGCTTCCTCGAACGTGTTGCCGAATACCACCCCTCGAGTGACTCCGACGCCTTCGCCGAGGGCCAGCTTCCGGCCGTTGTCGGCCGCAATGTGTTGGTACTTGGTGCAGAATTCCAAGAGCTGTTCTGGCTTGGACACCAAGATGAACGGCGTGATTCCACGTGCTGCGCAACGCAATACAGTGCTCTCGCTGGCGGCATAACCCTGCCAGAATCGCGGATGCGGGTCCTGCAGAGGCGCCGGCGTCACACTGATCTCGACCGATTTCCCGGTATCAGAATCGATTTCGCCAGGGGCTCCGTAGCTTTCAGTGACCTCCCGGCACGGCCAATCGACGCCTTCGGGGGTGCTCGGCACCTGATAGTACTTGCCCCGATGCGAGAAACTCTCCTGCGTCCAGGCTTTGATCATGACTTCCAAAACCTCTTCGAATACCTCGCGATTTTGTTCGTCAACCGCCGAGCCGTCCATCGTTGCGCCCTGTACGTGATATTTCTGACCCAGCACATTGGTCCAGCGCGACTGGTAGCCGCGGGCCAGGCCGACCATTACCCGGCCGTGCGACAGATGGTCCAGCGTCGCGATCTCTTCGGCCAGACGGATCGGATCCCAAGTCGGGAGAACAACTCCGAGCGGCGCGAAGATGATCCGCTTGCAGATCGCCGCCAAGTGCGAGTAGAGCACCAGCGGCGACGCCGATAGCTCGAACCCTTCAGAGTGGAAATGATGCTCGGTTGTGCTGAACGATTCAAAACCGAGATCTTCGGCAAGCTGGCAGACTTCGATGACTTCCTCATACATCTGCCCGAGCCGCTCGCGGTTTCTGCCGATCGGACGCAGCCGTGCCCGATCCTCCGGCGTTCCAGGGACTGTTGGCAAAACGAAGACATTGAATTTCATGGTGGGAACCTTTCGTGTCGGGTGAAGCTATACACAACGGTTAGGGGCGAATCGCATTGTTGGATCTACTATTTGGGCTTACTCGTTCACAAATGACATCAGTGCGGAGTTGAACTCGACGGGGTGTTCGATTGGTGGAAAATGGCCGCAGCTGTCGAACTCGAGCAACGTCGCGTCCTTCAGTTTCTGGCTGAGCCACTTCGCGCCATCGATCGGCCAGGACGGGTCCTGGGCGCCGTGTAATTGCAGGACCGGCATCTGCACCGCAGCAATGAGATCCGTCTGATCCAGGTCGCTCAACGCCTGTAGGCATTGAACTCCCGCCCACGACGGCGTCTGCAGCGAGTCGTTCAGGACCCAGTCCAGATACGGCTGAGCTGGCGGCGTGTGAAACGAAGCCGACAGGGCAGCGTGGCGAAACAACACCCGCGCCGTGCTTTCACCGGCGATCATCGCACCAGTCACCGCGGCATCGACACCAAACGGATATTGCTCGTTTGGATGGAAGCGAACAGCGTTGGAGCCCACCAGTGCAAGCTTGGCTATGCGTTCTGGCCGGGCGGCGGCGACGCCAAAGGCAACCGCTCCACCGAAGGACCAGCCGATCACGGCAGCGTCACTCAGGTCCAGCTTATCGATCACACTGACAACATCGCTTACGTGCTGCTCGACGCTGTATCCGGCGACCGGCTTGCTTGACCGGCCATGTCCACGAAGGTCCAGCGCCAAAGTTCGGTATTTGGCTGATAGTTGACGCACTTGGTCATCCCAGACCTGATGGCTCATGAACAGCCCAGGCAGAAGGATCACAGGCGAGCCTCCGCCGAGTTCTTGCACATACAGCGTGACGTCGTTGTCGACCACGATGTTCATAGCGGTGACTCCTCATCTCACTTCGGCGATTCGACGGTAGGGACAACGGCCGTCGCCCAGCTGTACCGTTTCGGTCCGATCCTGGGTTGTTGAGGATCAGCTGACCTCGAGTACCAGTGCGCGTTTGTGCCGTAGTCGCTCAGCGGGCTGGCGGCAGACATGCGCCCAGGGCGTCAGGGGCGCCACCGAAGCGTCTGAGAGCACTTCGATTCCGGCGCGGGTAAGCCGTGCCAGCAACGCAGCGTCACCGTTTGTCACCGCAACGGTGGTAGCGCCGAGATTCTTGAGCATCTGCGCGGCAATGTCGCATCCGTGACCGTCGACGTGCGGCGCGCGAGTGGCCCTGCCGATGAAATGTGGATCATCGCCACAATGAAGCCGCGGGGGCATCTGATGTGAGAGCCCAACGCGGTCACCACGCCGACCCCGCAGATACAACACTGCGCCGTGTTTGGCCTCGGCCACCCGCGACATCGATGCGGTCAGACGCTGGTGGCAGTCACAGCCCCGCGACCCGAAGACATCGCCGGCAACACACTCGGTGTGAATGCCGACCAGCGGCGGTTTCGAAGCCGACGTGAACTCTCGGCCGGTCATGTCCCCGTAGACGAATGCGACGTGATCGCTGCCGTCGACTGCATCCCGAAACGTGATCGCAGTGAATTCGCCGCAATCGGTGGGGATGCGAGCGTGGGCAACTTGTCGCACCAACTGTTCGGTGCGGCGGCGGTAGCGCACGATGTCGGCTATGGTCACCGCGGTCAGGCTGTGAGCCGAGGCGAATTGCTTGAGCTGTTCCGATCGCGCCGCGCTGCCGTCGGAGTTGACCACTTGAGCCAGGACTCCTACACCGCCAAAGCCGGCCAGCACACACAGGTCGACGGCGCTTTCGGTGCGTCCGGCTCGGCTAAGAACACCGCCGGGGCACGCGCGCGACGCGAGCACATGACCAGGCCTGTTCAAGTCCTCGCGGCGTGTCGTTGAGGCACCCAACGCCTGAATTGTTGCGGCACGATCCTTGGCTGAAATGCCCGTGGTCACGCCGGCCTTCACGTCCGCCGACACGGTGAGCGCGGTGCCCCGCGGATTGTTGCCGTGGGCGACCATCAACGGCAAGCCCAACGCGTCGGCCCGCTGATCGGTCATCGCCGCGCACAGGAGCCCGCTGGTGTAGCGAACCATGAACGCCACCGACTGGGCAGTGGCACTCTCGGCGGGCAGCATCAGGACTCCCTCGTCCTCGCCGCCCTCACCATCCACCACCACGACCATGCGACCGCGACGCAGCTCGGCTATTGCCTCGGCCACAGCCTGCACCCCGGGCTCGAACGCGGGGCAGTCGGATGTGACCGGATCAACCTCATTCATGACGCCAAGGTAGGTAGCCCTCCGGCTGGCGAGCTGTACCACAACAAGACACTCGACGTGACGCCGCAACTCGAGGGTTTGAAAGCGTCGCGAAACGCTACAGCTGACAGAGGTCGCAGTTTCCTATTGTGCAATCACCTGGCCACATAGCGAAGTTGTGCTGCCACGGCCGGGTACAGACCGGGGCCCGCCGCGTCCTCCGGTGCCAGCGAAGACATTGGGGTGCTTATGCGATGCCGAGGTGCCATTATCCGAGAGGCTCCCGGAAAATACGAGATCGTTGACCTGGACGTCGACGATCCTCGCCAAGACGAATTGCGCGTCAAACTCGTTGCGGCCGGATTGTGTCATTCCGACGACCATGTCGCCACCGGGGATCTGCCGGTAGCCACCTATCCGTTCGCCGTTGGTCATGAGGGGGCCGGGATCGTCGAGGCGGTGGGGCCCAACACGACGTCGTTCTCGCCCGGAGACAAGGTCGTGTTCTCGTTTCTGCCGTCGTGCGGGAAATGTCGGTGGTGCGCGACAGGCCACCAGAATCTTTGTGATCTGGGCGCGCATTCGCTGCTGGGCTCCCGCGCCGACGACCCCACCAGTTTTCGGTTGCATCTGACCGACGGAACACCAGTCGGCCAGATGGCCGGGGTATCCGCGTTCTGCGAATTCACCACCATATCGGTGCATTCCGCGGTGAAGGTACCGGACGACACCGACTTGACCGAGGCATGTCTGCTCGGCTGCTGCGTGGGCACCGGGTGGGGGGCTGCAGTCAACACCGGTGGGGTGCGCGCTGGAGACACCGTCATCGTGATCGGTGTTGGCGGCGTGGGAAGCAACGCCGTGCAGGGCGCAGTCCATGCCGGCGCCCTGCATGTCATCGCCGTGGACCCCGTGTTGTTCAAGCGTGACAATGCTTTTCAGTTCGGAGCCACGCACGCAGTCGAAACAACCAGCGAAGCCGCCCAGCTGGCCCGGGAATTCACTAACGGGCAAGGTGCCGACGTCGCGATTCTGACCGTCGGGGTTCTTGAAGGCGCTCATCTCGCCAAAGCATTCGGCGCGGTACGCAAGCGTGGCGTCGTCGTGGTTGCGGCGGTCGGTGATGTGCGTCCGTCCGGTGTGGCGCTGCCGCTTGGCGAGTTGACGTTGTACGAAAAGCAAATCAGGGGTTCGCTGTTCGGCTCGTGCAGCCCGCACGCAGACATTCCGCGGCTGCTCGAACTGTATCGCGCGCATAAATTGAATCTGAGTGACCTGGTGACCACGACCTATCGTCTCGACGATGTGGCGCGCGGTTTCGAAGACATGCACGCCGGCACCAATATCCGCGGCGTCATAGTGTTCGACGACGCCCAAGCCGACGCGGCCCGTTGACAATGACCGGCGGGCCGATGCAGGGGCGGACTGTCCTGGACTTCTCCCATGGCGTCGCAGGTCCTTTGGCGGCCATGATCATGGCCGATCTCGGCGCACGGGTGATCAAGATCGAACCACCCGGAGGCGATGGCGCTCGCCAGCTCGGAATGCCCAACGGGGCTGAATATCTCGGACTGTTCGAAACCTACAACCGCGGCAAAGAATCCGTGGTATTGGACTTGACCAACGACGACGGCCACAACCGGGCAATAGCGCTGGCCAAAGATGCCGACGTGTTGATCCAGGCATTCCGACCCGGCGTCATGGCACGGCTTGGCCTGGGCGCGGACGCTGTATGTCACCTCAACCCGCGAATCGTCTACGCATCGGTGAGCGCTTACCACCCCGATGACGAGCGTCGCGGTGTCGACACCGCGATTCAGGGCGAAACCGGATGGATGTCGATCACCGGCGAACCCGACGGTCCACCAACGAAAATCGGCGCGTTACCCATCGACGTGGCTTCCGGCCACGTCGTTGCGCAAGCCGTCCTGGCGGCGATGCTCAACCGCGAACGCTTCGACCACGGCGAGATCGTGGATGTGTCGCTCTACGACGTCGCCTGTCATCTGCACGCCCACGACTTCACCGAGTACCTCATGACTGGGCGAGTTGCCCCCCGCACGGGCAATCAGATGGGTTTGTCGGCTCCTTCAGGGGTTTTCGCGACCAGTGATGGCGCTATCGTGCTCGCCACCTATTTGCCCCAGCACTGGGAAACGACTCTGTCGGTGCTCGACGATGACGAGCTTCGCAGCGACGCCCGCTTTGCCACCACGAAGGATCGGGCCGCGCATCGCCGTGAGTTCTATAACGCGGTTGAACGCGTGACCCGCACCAAGACCACCCGCGAGTGGACACAGTTGTTTGACGAAGCCCGCTTGACGACCGGCGAGGTACTCGACACCGGTCAGGTCGCGTCCTCGGCTCAGTTCAAACGTAATCAACTGGAACTGCGCCTCGGCTCTGACGGAGATCGGCAGGTGCGCACTATTCGAAATCCCATGAGATTCAGCACGTTTACTCCGACCACTGCCCGCCCGGCTCCTCTTCTCGACGAGCACCGCTCCGAACTGGCCGTGGGGGTCGTCGGACGTTACCACCACAGCACGCCCTCACGCCGCGAGGACTTTCTTGAACGGGAGCAACAATGAGCACCAACAACACTGGATCAGCGACGCCTGGCGACGATGACACCGTTCTCACCGAAGCCCGGGGCTCGGTATTGCTGATCACGCTGAACCGCCCCAGATCGGGCAACGCGATCAATGCGGCGTTGGGTCTTGGGCTGGAAAACGCCCTGCACCGACTCGACAGCGAGCCGGAATTGCGCGCGGCCGTGCTGACGGGAACGGGCACAATCTTCTGCGCGGGCGCCGATTTGAAAGCGGTCGCGGCTGGTGAGTCACTAAACCCAGACGGTAAGCGCGACCGGGGCGTTGGTGTACTTTTCCGCCACTGGGTGCGCAAACCGGTCATCGCCGCGGTCAATGGCGCCGCTCTGGGCGGTGGAACCGAAATGGCGTTGGCGTGCGACCTCGTCGTTGCGGCCGAAACTGCGATCTTCGGTTTACCGGAAGTAACCCGTGGACTGCCGGCCGCGGGTGGAGGCGCCCTGAGGCTGCCCAGACAGATACCGCTGAAGCTGGCGATGGAGCTGCTACTGCTCGGCAATCGCATCGACGCGCAGACCGCACTCAACTACGGACTGGTGAACCGCGTCGCTGCGCCCAATCAGCTTGTCTCCGAGGCGCTGGCGATGGCCGAGCAAATTGCTGCCAACGCGCCGCTGGCTGTCCAGGCCAACAAGAGACTGGCATATGACAGCCTGGCCTACGGGATAACACAGGACCCCGAATTGTGGCGTTGGCACGACGAGATCTCGCGCGAGGTGCTCCGGTCCAGTGATGCCAGAGAGGGACCGCGCGCATTCGCCGAGAAGCGCACACCGCAATGGAGCGGACGTTGACGATGCCGACAACCAATTGCGCGATCACCGGCCTTGGGTTGACCGACGTCGGAAAGGTCTACGGAAAATCCGCCGGCCAGTTCGCCGCCGAGGCGGTCCGACGGGCCGTTTCCGATGCCGGGCTTTCAACCGGCGACATTGACGGCCTACTCGTGATGTCTGGTCTCGCGAAGGGCGTCAACCTCGACCTGGCCGGAACGTTGGGCCTGTCGAACCTGGGCCTGCTAGCTCAGATGAACGTCTACGGCGCCACGGTAGGCGCGATGATCGAATACGCATCGCTGGCCATCGCCACCGGCAACGTCAGCGTCGTCGCCTGTGTATTCGCCGACGCACCATTGCGTCCTGACACCACCGGTGGGGCCGCCTGGTCCGAGTACACCACTAGAGGGGCACGCCGAGGGCTGCCCGGGTTGAGGGCAGCAATCGGATTATCCTCCCCGACGGCTCATTACGCGCTAGCAGCACGTCGGCATATGTCCGAGTACGGCACGACGAGTGAGCAATTCGGCGCAGTGGCGGTGGCTCAGCGACAGTGGGCGCAACACAATCCGCAAGCTCAATTTCGCGGCCCAATCAGCATCGAGGACCACCAGCGCTCGCGGATAATCTCCGATCCCTTGCATCTGCTCGATTGCTGCCTGGTCAGCAATGGCGGTGCGGCAATTATCGTCACCAGCGCTGAGCGCGCGCGTGACCTCAGGCAGCCGCCCGCCTACATATGGGGGTGGGGTCAAGGACACCCGGGCCATGGGTGGGAACAGGGCAGCCAATTTGGGTTGACCACTGGAGCTGTTCAATCCGGCAGAGCCGCAATGAAAATGGCGGGTGTCACACCGGCCGATGTCAGCATCCGTGAGATTTACGACTGCTACACCTACACCGTCTTAGTGACTCTTGAAGACTACGGGTTCTGCGCCAAAGGTGAAGCGGGACCGCTTGCCGAAAGCGGAGCCTTGGGACCAGGAGGTGCCCTACCGACTAATACCGGTGGGGGGCAACTTTCAGCGTATTACCTCGTCGGCATGACACCGCTGATCGAAGCAGTCACCCAGGCCCGCGGTCACGGCAACGAGCGTCAAATTGCTGACAACAGCATGATTTTGGCCAGCGGCAACGGCGGCATTCTGTCTCACCACAGCACCGTCCTCCTAAGTCCTGAGTTGCCTGCAATCTGATCTGAAACCGGAGATGCGATGAAAATCCCTATCGTCGAGCGCGATGACCGCTCCGCGCCATTTTTCGACGCCGCTGCGCGCCGCAGACTCGTGATCAAACGCTGTCAAAACTGCGCCGTGTACGGGCCGCCTCGACAACGCCACTGCGGTCGTTGCGGGGCCGAGATGACGTGGAGCCGGGCGAGCGGTGAGGCACGGTTGGTCACCTGGACGGCGTCGCCTGCCAAGAAGGGCGACGAGAGCGAAACACGGTTCGGCTACGTCGAACTCGCCGAGGGACCGTGGCTGGAGACTCTTCTCGTTGACCTCCCAATCGATGGTCACCTTGCAGGCACGCCGATGCACGTGACATTTCTTCATCCTGATGGCGGCGAATCCGTACCTGCTTTCACCGCAAATACTTCGAGATTGGCAGGCGATCAATGATCTTGCAGTACCTCCTGGTCGCGATGCACCACTACGAGGTGGTCTGACGATGCTCGAATATTCCAAACTATTCATCGGCGGCAAGTGGGTGTCGCCGTCGAGTGACCGACGCATCGAAGTGCGCAGCCCGCACTCCCAGGAACTCGTCGGCTCGCTGCCCGACGCTGGCGCCGCTGATATCGATCAGGCTGTCGCCGCTGCGCGCGACGCTTTCGACAACAGCGAGTGGCGCCACCTACAACCGGCCCAACGCGCAGAGGCCCTCGCCCGGCTGCGCGAAGCCTATGTGCGCCGCATCCCGCAGATCGCAGAGTTGCACGCCCAACAGATGGGCTGCCCCATAAGATTCGCTACGCCGCTTCACGCGCAGCTGCCCGTCACCGTACTGGACTATTACCGCAATCTGGCCGACAACTTCCCATTCGAGGAGGCCCGACCGGGCCGCCGGTATGACTCGATCATCAGCAACAAGCCAGTCGGGGTGGTCGGCGCGATCATCCCTTGGAATGGGCCGACGTTCCTGGCCGTGTGCAAACTAGCTCCAGCAATTCTTGCCGGCTGTAGCGTAGTTCTCAAGCCGTCTCCCGAAGCCCCACTGGACACGATGGTGCTCGCCGAGATCGCTGAGGAAGCGCAACTTCCCCTTGGGGTGTTCAATGTCGTCCCCGGTGGCGCCGAAGCCGGAGAAAGTCTCGTCACACACCCCGGCGTAAACAAGATCGCGTTCACTGGCTCGACCGCGACAGGGCGGCACATCGCCGCACTGTGTGGCCAACTACTCAAAGGCTGCAGCCTGGAGCTTGGGGGCAAATCTGCAGCCATCATCTTGGACGATGCTGATATCAGCGCCACAATGCGCGGCTTGGCGTCGGCCTCCTTTGTCAATAACGGCCAGATGTGCGCCGCACAAACGCGATTGCTGGTCTCCCAGCGTATCCATGAGCCATTCGTCGAAGCGCTTGTGGCGCTGGCGAACTCACTGAGAGTCGGCGATCCCCTCGACCCGGCAACGCAGATGGGCCCTCTGGTCTCTAGCAGACAACGCGATCGGGTCGAAAGCTACATAGAGGAAGGCCGGCACGCGGGCGCCAAACTCGTTGCAGGTGGTGGCCGGCCATCCCACCTGGACCAGGGCTGGTACATCGAACCGACGATCTTCGATGTGGTCGACAACGGCATGCGCATTGCACAGGAAGAGATATTCGGCCCGGTGCTTTGTGTGATTCCCTTTGCCACCGACGACGAGGCGATACGCATCGCCAACGACACCGAATACGGCCTGTCGGGCACAGTATGGACTCGCGACCAGCTACGAGGATTGAACCTGTCACAACAAATTGCGGCCGGGACAGTGGGAATCAACCACTTCTCCATGGACCCGGCTGCGCCATTCGGCGGCGTTGGAGCGAGCGGAACAGGCCGCGAACTCGGTCCCGAGGGGCTTCGAGAATTCCTGCATACAAAAACCACCGCGTTGCCGTTAAAGCTAGCAACCACCCATAAGGGGAAAGTGACCGCATGACTGAAGATTCCGACCTCCAAACGCCGGTCTTAATAATCGGCGGCGGTGTCGCGGGCCTAACAGCCTCCATGTTGCTGTCCAACTTCGGTATCCCGTCGGTTCTGGTGAATCGATATCCACATACCTCACAGCTGCCGAAAGCCCACATCCTGAATCAACGCACGATGGAGATCTTCACCGACATTGGGGTAGCCCCAGCGGTATTGGCACAGAGCACACCACTGGCCAATTTGCAGGGCGTGGCGATGTACACCGCCTTTGAAGGTGACGGTCCAGCGGAGCAGTACGCACGCCGGATCGCCTATGCAGACGGCTGGGGCGCAGGAAACACCGACCCTGACTATCTCGCTGCCAGCTCCTGCCCCACCGCCAACCTCCCTCAAATCCGCCTCGAACCAATCCTCAAAGCTCACGCGGAAAGCCAGACTCTTGGTGACATTCGGTTCGGCCACGAACTGCTCGAGCTGACACAAGACGAGCACGGAGTATCGGCACTCATCGTGGACAACAACCGCGAAACGTCCTATCGCGTGCGTGCTAAATACTTACTGGGCGCCGACGGTGGACGGACCGTGGCCAACCTGGCCGGCATCAACATGGCAGACCACGTGCAGCTCGGTCACGCACTCAACGCGCACATCGCAGCCGATCTCACGCCCTATTTCGACGATCCCGAAGTGTGGATTCGCTGCGTATTCAATCCTGATCACCCCGAGTATTTGGACTTCGGCTGCGTATTGATCGGGATCGGTCCCGACAACTGGGGTCACCAATCAGAGGAATGGCTGGTGTCGATGCCACTGGCGACCGATGACCCCGACGCCACCGAACCAGCCAATATCGCAGCCCGCCTTGGCGACTCGCTGGGCATCCGCAATTTCGACCCAAAGATCCATCACGTCAGCAAGTGGGTCATGGACTCGATACTCGCCGAAACGTTCCAAAAAGACAGGGTTTTTCTACTCGGTGATGCTGCCCACCGACACCCCCCGACCGGCGGCCTTGGCCTCAACAGCGCGGTTCACGACGCCTACAACCTGTGCTGGAAGCTCGCCGCGGTCATAAAAGGTCGGGCCGGTAATCGCTTGCTGGACACCTACACCACCGAACGCCGACCCGTCGACGCAGCCAATATCCAGGCATCACTCAACGCCGCCATCCACCATCTGATCATCACCCAGACCCTGGGCCTGTCGTCGTCGAAGACCGCAGATGAGAACTGGGCCGCACTGCGACCACTCGTCGATGACACCTCCGTTGATGCAGAGGCCAAAAGACATGCGGTCAGTCAGGTCTTCGGCGAATCGAGCAACGAATTTCGCCTCCACAACATCGAATTCGGATACAGCTACCAGTCCTCTGCTGTCGTCCCGGACGGCGATCGCCTTCCCACCCCACTCGACCCGGCACGGCTCTACCAGCCCAGCACCGCCCCGGGACATCCCCTGCCTCACGCCTGGGTCGAACGGGCCGGCGCGCGCATTGCCCTGCGTACGCTGACCCATGGGGGCCACTTCCTTCTCATCGCCGGGGAGGACGGCCACGACTGGATCGAGGCCGCCGAACAGACCGCCGCCTGGCACGGTGTCGGCCTGCGCACCGCCCGCGTCGGAATGGGCGACGTCGATCTCGTCGATATTCGCTTTGCCTGGCTGAAGAACCGAGGAATCAGCCGCACCGGCGCGGTCCTAGTAAGACCCGACGGCCACATCGCGTGGCGTTCGGTCGCTGCCCATGAAAACCCAGCAGACGTCCTCGTCGACGCATTCACTCAAATCCTTGCTACCACCCCCGTGTGAGAGGAACACATATGCGTATTGGCAACCTATCCGGTCGATTGACCATATTCACCGAAGCAGGAGCGGTCGACGTCGAACGCGCCAGTGACGGCCATTTCGCCGCGAATCCAGAATCAATCTATCCACGGTGGGCGGAGTTCACCCAGTGGGCGCGCACCTGCCCCGATGACTACGCGGTGGACTTTTTACCCGCAGAACTTGGCCCACCATCGCCAAAGCCTGCTCAAATCTTTGCAATCGGCGCCAACTACCGTGACCACATCGCTGAGGGGGGCATCGAAACGCCCGAATATCCAATGGTTTTCACAAAGTTCGTTTCGTCGGTGACTGGCCCAGCCGGGGCGATCACCCTCACAACCGCCACGGTCGACTGGGAAGCCGAGCTCGTCGTTATCATAGGCAAGGAGGGGCATAAGGTAGCCGTCGAGAATGCCTGGGATTACGTCGCCGGATTGACCATCGGGCAGGACCTGTCGGACCGAGTCATCCAATTGCGCGGCCCCATACCGCAACTGAGCCTCGGTAAATCTCTACCCAACTTCAGCCCCACCGGTCCCTGGCTGGTAACACCCGACGAATTCGCCGACCCAGACAATCTCGAGATCAGCTGTGCCCTCAACGGCGACACGAAACAGAAGGCGCGCACCGCCGACATGATTTACTCGGTGCCCGCCTTCATCTCCGAGCTGTCAGCAATCGTGATGCTCTACCCCGGCGACGTGTTATGGACGGGCACGCCCGCGGGCGTCGGAATCGCTGAGAAGCCACCTAGATATCTGCGCGCCGGAGATGAACTCGTCACCGTAATAGACGGCATCGGCGAGATGCGCCACAACTTCCTTCAAGCTTAAAACCGACACGAAAGCGACAACCATGCCATTGCACCGCATCACCGACATCACCATTGGCGTACCCAACGTCGATGAAACTGCCAGCTACTACGAGGAATTCGGTCTTATACCGGCCGCGACCAGCAGCACAGCACAGCGCGATTTCGAAACCACTGACGGCGGCCGCCAGCTGCGCATCGTCAAAACCCCCACACGACGACTCGTGGCATTGAACCTTGGCGCGGACGACCCCGATGATCTGGAACGGATCGCCGGCTCACTGAGGCGCCTCGACGTCGAAGCAACAATCGGTGACGGACGCTTGAGCGCGGTGGAACCTGTCACAGGCGTCCAAGTGACCGTCGCCCCAACTGCGCACCTCGCCCAACGGCCGACGCCGACACCTGAATACAATTCACCCGGCATCATTCACCGCGCCAACCAGCGAGCGCCGTGGCTAGAACGGTCAGAGCCCGTGCGCCCCCGCCGACTTGGCCACGTCGTCGTTGGCACAACCGACATCGGAGGCACCGAACGGTTCTTCGCCGAAGGGTTGGGTTTCAAGGTCAGTGACACCGCCGTCGGCCTAGCAACCTTTTTGCGCTGCTCCGCCGACCATCACAACTTGCTCATTCAAGCCGCACCCGTGAACTTCTTGCACCACACCGCTTGGGAGGTTAACGACATCGACGAAATCGGGCGCGGCGCAAAGGCCATGCTCGAGGACAATCCCGAACGGCACGTCTGGGGTTTCGGCCGACACTGGGTCGGTTCAAACTTCTTCTACTACCTCCGTGACCCCGCCGGCAACTTCACGGAGTACTACTCCGACATGGACGAGATCCTCGATGACCAACTCTGGAACCCCGGCGTCTTCGAGTTCAGCGACTATGCCAAGCCCAAGGATTGGGGACCACCGCTGCCCGTGTCGATGATCGCACCAGACGATCTCGCAGAATTGATGTCTGGATCGCACTGAAGTTCAGCGCTGAAGGCCTCAGCGGCCCAGCGACATTCGACCGTTTCCATCTAAGGAATAAAGTGGCAAGGATCTCCTACCCCGAGCTGGCATCACTCCCACCCGATATTGTTGGGCTGCTGAGCCAAATACCTAAGCACGGACCGGTTGAAATGCTCAGCCATACCCCGGCTCTGGCCAAACTCTTTCTGCTGCAGGGCCAGGCGCTGATTACCAGCATCGAATTGGCCGCTCGCCAACGTGAACTCGTCATCTTGACCGTCGGGACACTCACGGGCTGCGATTACGAGATCACACAGCACGTGCCGATCTCGGAAGCCGCAGGAGTACACGCGGCTCAACGCGATGCGCTGTTGCGCCGAGACTTCAACAACTCCGTACTCAGTCCCGAGGACCGGGCATTAGTCTGTTTCGTTCGGGGCGTCATCGACGACCCCCGTGTTTCCGACACTGTCTTCAGAGACCTCAGGACACGCTTCAGCGATCGGCAGATCGTTGAGACGATTCAGATCGTAGGCGCTTACTGGGCCTTCGCCCGACTCTGTACGACCCTTGATATTGAGGTCCAGGCGGCCACCGACTTGACTTCGGTCCAAGCGCTGGAACGCCTCCGCCCGTAAATGTCGCGAGATCAGACGAGCAGGAAACATCTGCCTACCCTGATTAGCAAACGCGCACGCGAAGTACTTGGCTCGCAACCTGATCCGCCTTGCGTAGGCACCAACCGCGTCACGAGTGGAAACGCATTTCGCAATGCTCGCCGATCACCGAGCCGGTCGGGGGCCAAACCGCGCCGACTCAGCAGAGTGCCCGCCGCCGCAATCGGCTTGGGCTCTTCGCCGTCCGCCGAGCCAACATCGCTGGTGTTGATCACCGGAGTCATCACCTCGTCGCGGGCGGCCAGCGCGACCCGCATCCCGTCCGCGTCAACTTCCCACCGACGGGTCGAACCCTCAATATCGGTGAACAAAAACGTCACAACGCCTGCAAAAGTCACTCGTCGCGATCTTTAAATATTCGGTGCGAAGTTCTATGTCAGCCGACAGGCTCTAGGCGGATGACGGGGAATTTCCTGGAGGTGTTCTTCTGGTACTCGTGAGCGTCGGGCCAGTAGGTCGACCAGATGCCGTAGAGCCGTTCCCAGTCAGGTGAGTGCGGCCGGATGACTGTTGTCCGTACTCGCAGGGTGCGGTCGCCCTCCTCGATGGTTGTTTCTCCCGGACCGGCTTCGATGTTGCCGACCCACAGGGGGTCGGTCGGAGCGCCTCCCATGGAGCCGCAGATGAGGAAGGCATCCTCATCAGCGGCGCTCACAAGAGGTGTCACGTATTCCTTGCCGCTGCGGCGACCGGTGTGGTGGAGTAGCACGAGCCGCTTGCCCTCGAAAGGACCGCCGACCGCTCCGTGATTGGCGCGGAAGGCGTCGATCATTTGGTCGTTGAGGTCAGAGCCGTTGTCTGCCATAGTGTTTCCTCTCTGTGTCTTCGTTCTTCGGTCTTGTTGTTGGTCCTACGGCTAGTTGTGCCCGATTGTCAGCGCGCGGTTGAGCGGACGAACGCGAACAGCGCGCGGTAGATGGTCGGTTCATGCCTGATCACCTTTCGATGACGCACTCGGGTGCTAGATGCTCAGCCGATGTGCGTGAAGGGTACGAACCGGACTATACCCCGTTTAATACGGTCGCGTAAAGTTCCACCCATCGATGAACTGATCGACCACATCTTGAGTTTCTTTGTCGAGAGACCGAGCGCCCCGGCGGACGAGCGGGTTCTTAAGACAGTCATGTTTACCGACATCGTCGGTTCGACCGAGAAGCTCAATGCCCATGGCGACGCACACTGGCGTCACCAACTGAACAACCACGACACCGTCATCGATCACATGCTCTCGCGTTACGGTGGCGCCCGCGCCAACCACACCGGAGACGGCATTTTCGCGCTCTTCGATGCACCTACAAGGGCTGCCCGCTGTGCCTTGGAATTGGTCCCGGCCCTAGCCGCACGTGCTATTCGCATCCGCGCTGGCATCCACACCGGCGAGTGCGAAAGACGCGGCGGCGATTGGAGCGGCATGGCTGTGCACACCGGTGCTCGCATCGGCGCACTGGCGGGCCCGGGTGAGGTGCTGGCCAGCCGCACGGTCCGCGATCTCTCCGCCGGGTCGGGCTTGACGTTTGAAAGCCTTGGCCCACAACGCCTCAAGGGCCTGCCCGAAGAGGTCGATGTCTACCGCGTCACTACACCAACGACCCTAACGCCGTAGCGCGACGACATTGCCCGCGTTCACAATCGGTGTTGCCATCGCCCCAAGCGCCGCCATCGCGTCGGAATGGTCGTCCGCGGACCCGATAAAGCAAGATCTGCTTCATTACCTGACCTGCGACAGAGTCGAGCCGATGGCTGTTGGCGCGGCGAATTATGTATCGCGATGTGGCAGGAGTACCG
>Ga0307474_10000851_pt1 | contig 21918 bp, 15 predicted proteins | sample atmos_gasesECM1C_2_FD_203312 | JGI IMG/M metagenome (GOLD analysis project Ga0307474, IMG submission 203312) | Hardwood forest soil microbial communities from Morgan-Monroe State Forest, Indiana, United States - atmos_gasesECM1C_05 | ecosystem: Environmental > Terrestrial > Soil > Temperate... | reverse complement strand
ACGCTCTTGTCCATACGCTCGGAGCACGGCGATACGCTCGGCGTGAAAACCGGTCGCGGAATTCTCGACGTACGGCGCGCATCGCTCGCCCTGCACCACCCGGTGCCCCTGACGCTCGACGATCTGCTGCAGCAAGGCGGCGCCGCGGAACTGGCGCGTCTCGTCGCCGCCGCACAGAAATCGCCCGAGGCCGGCCGCCTCTACGTGGACGAGGCGCAGATTACGCATGGGAGGCTGTTCGCGCAACCCGGCAAGATCATCTGCATCGGCCTGAACTATCGCGAGCACGCCATGGAAGCGGGTGAGAAAGTGCCGGCAGTGCCGATCCTCTTCAACAAGTACAACAACGCGCTCACCAGTCATGGCGCGGTCATCCGCCTGCCCACCGAGGTGGCCGTCAAATTCGACTACGAAGTGGAAATGCTCGTGGTCATCGGACGCCGCGCGCATGGCGTGAAGCCGGAAGACGCGTCCAAGTACATCGCCGGCTACTGCACGTCGAACGATTTTACGGCGCGCGATCTGCAGCTCGAGCTCGATGGGCACCAGTGGATGCTCGGCAAGACGCTTGACGATTTCGCTCCCATCGGCCCCTACTTCGTATGCGCCGACCTGGTCGAGGATCCGAACAACTTGAATATCGAATGCCGCGTCAACGGCGAAACGCGCCAGCATTCGAACACGAGCTCGCTGGTATATAACACCGAGTATCTCGTGTCGTATATCAGCCGGCATTTCCCCCTCGAGCCGGGCGATGTAATTTTCACCGGCACACCGCCCGGCGTGATCCTCGGCATGCCCAAGGAAAAGCAGGTATGGCTCAAGGCGGGCGATCAGATTGCCTGCTCGGTCGGTAATCTCGGCGAGCTGCGTTTCACGCTCGCTTGAGGCGCAACTGGATCCTCTGCCGCGGAGATCAGTCATAAAGTCGAGCGCATCCCGCTTCTATCTTGTTGTGCTGACCGCCATCGTCTGCGGCGCGTTGGTCGGCTATTTCTGGCCGCCTGCCGGCGTCGCGCTCAAGCCGCTCGGCGACGGATTCATTGCGCTGGTCAAAATGTTGATCGCGCCGGTAATCTTTCTCACCGTGGTGCTCGGAATCGCGGGCGGCGCTCGGGCAAGACAGGTCGGCAGGGTTGCCTTGAAGGCGGTCGTCTACTTCGAGGTGGTCTCTACTTTCTCGCTGATCATCGGGCTCACGATCATCAATGTGCTGAAGCCGGGCCAAGGATTCAATGTGAATCCCGCCACGCTCGATGCGGGCGCCGTAGCCAAGTATGCGGAGCAGGCGAAGGAGCAGTCCGCGGTCGAATTCATATTGCACATCATCCCCAAGACCTTCACGGATGCCTTCACGAATGGCGGCGATTTGCTGCAGGTTCTGCTGCTGGCGCTGTTGACGGGCCTGGCGCTGATGTCCATGGGTGAGGCGGCGCAGCCCGTGTTGCGCGTGTTCGAGGCACTCTCCAAGGCCTTCTTCAAGATGATTGGCATGGTGATGAAACTCGCGCCGCTCGGCGCCGGCGGCGCCATGGCGTTCACGGTGGGCAAATACGGCGTACATAGCTTGCAGCCGCTGCTCAAACTGATGGGAAGCTTCTATCTGACCTGTCTACTGTTCGTCCTCATCGTGCTGGGCTTCGTCGCGCGCATGGCGGGTTTCAGCATTCTGCGTTTCTTGCGGTATATCCGTGATGAGCTGTTGGTGGTGCTCGGCACTTCATCGTCGGAGGCGGCACTGCCTCCCCTGATGCTGAAACTGGAACGTTTGGGGTGCCCCCGGCAGGTCGTTGGTTTGGTCATTCCCATCGGGTATTCATTCAATCTGGACGGCACCAACATCTACCTGACCATGGCCGCCTTGTTCGTCGCGCAGGCTCTCAATATCGACCTGACGCTGTCGCAGCAACTCGCAATCCTCGCGGTGGCGATGCTGACGTCCAAAGGTGCCTCCGGCGTCACCGGCGCCGGGTTCATCACCTTGGCCGCGACACTGATGGTCGTGCCGTCGGTGCCGGTGGCCGGTCTGGCTTTGATCTTGGGCGTCGACCGGTTCATGAGCGAAGCGCGTGCCCTGACCAACATCATCGGCAACGGCGTCGCGACCATCGTGATTGCGCGCTGGGAAGGAGCGCTCGATCGACCGCGCCTCGACGCCGAACTGGCCGCGGGTTCGCGGGGGTTGCTGGGCGAACCGCCGGCAGACGCGCCGCTCGAAGGCCGGCCCGGTTGACGTGCACCAACAGAATCGGGATCGCCTAGTGCGAATCCGATCCGCGATCCCTGCAGGATGCACCATCCTGTGCACGCGGGTCCTCCTCCCGTTGCGTCGTGTTAACGAACACCAAGCCGCCGGGACCCTTGAGTCCGGTCACTATCGGGGTGATGATTCCGCTGGTCAGATCGATCGTGCCGACGAACGGACCTCCGTCGGCAGCGGTGTAGGCCGTCCCGGGGACGAAGCCCTTCTTCTTCAGCGCGAACACCTTGCTCAAGCTCTTGTCGGCGAACAGGATGAACCCTTGCGTCGAGGTCACGAACGCCGTGTCGTCAACTTCGACGGGCAGCTGTCCCGAGGCCGTCTGATAGCTCAGCGGCAGATGCAGCACACGCTGGCCGGAAGACCCGGGATCGCTCACGATGATCAACTCTTGATCTCCCTGACTGTCGAGAACGATATTGCCCTGCGGATCGAGCGTCATGGAGTCAGGATCTTGCAGGTTGAGCTTGATGATCGCGTCGGTGGGGACATCGATGGCACTCGCCTCCCCGGCGAGCACGGGCTTCACGTCGACGAAATTCCCCTCCAATGTGGCGCTGACGATGGCCGGACCCGTGTTGGGATTATTCGCCGGATTCGAGGCGCTGATGTACACCTTGCAGCCGCGGAAAACGAGATCATCATAGCCGCCGCCATGAAGCGTCGGACCGAAGCTGTAGAACGTCTGTTCATGACTCACCGGATTGATGATCACGAGATTGGCATTGGCGTCTTCGTTCTGCAGGGCCCAGAGCAGATGCGTCGACGGATCGACTTTGAGCCCGTCGTTATGGCCCTTCACCGTGTAAATGTGTTTGACCGTTCCGTCCATCCCAAAATCTACGATTTGAGTACTCTTGCCGTCGGATCCGTCCGGCGCATTGCCATCGCCGTAGCCGACGAACACGTGCCCGCCGAGGACTGCGATCGAATCGGGCGCACTCAGGCCGGCCGGCGCTGCGGCAAACACGGACAATTGATACGGGGGGCTGGCCTTCTGCGCGATTGCAGGTGCGGCCACGCCGGTGAGGACGGCTACTGCGAGAGAAAGGCCGCCAACAGACATCGGTTTCATCGTGCAACACTCCCATGCGGCCGTTAATGTTTGAGACTCGATCCTAAACGCCCGGCCAAGAAAATTTCATGACCGGGAGATGACGGTTTCACTACGGTTTGGCGTCGGAAACCGCGTTTGGCAGCCCATGTACGCCCTGCCTCGGCCCGGCTTTCATAAAGTGGTCACACGGCGTCAATAGTCTACGACGCAGGGACCCCAACTCCTTGCGCGCGCGCGCTGCGCCCGCACCAAATTCAAGAGGGCAATCGCGTGAACAAGCAATTCGTGGCATTTCTTTTTGCAGCTGCAGCTGCAGCTGCAGCTGCGGCAGCGGCCGGCGTCCGGGCCGAAGATCACTCGGACCAACTCGCATTCCGGCCCGATACCTTGGTGCTCAGCCGCAGCGTCTATGAGGGCACGGCCTCGCTGCTGGTGCCGGGTGTAACCGTGTTGCCCCCCGGCTGCGTTGCCGGCACGGTCAACGTCCCGCTCATCGCCGGGGGCACGGTACCGGTGGCCGTAACCTGCAGCACGCCCATTGCCGACGGCACCTTTCCCGGCGTCTTCAACAACAGTGCGGCCGACGGCCATTTCGGAATCACCTCGCCGATCTTCCTGGATAATCTGACGGCGGATGGACATCTGATCGGCACTCTGCCGATACCGACCAACGAGATCGTCACCAGCTTCAGCTCGAAATCCGAATTGGCCGTTAACCGCTCCGTCGATGGCAAGTCGATCACCTTCATGGGCTACCGCGGCGCTCCCGGCTTCCCGACCGCGGTCAACGTGTTCGACGTCTCGAATGCGAATTCGCCGGGCGTGATCGACCCGACGAATGCAGCGGTCGGGCAGTACTACCGCTCGGTTGCGGAAGTGGATTCCCGCGGCCATCTGCGGATAACGGAGGGCAACGCCTACAGCGGCGATAATGGCCGCGCCGCGATCAAAGGACACGGGTTGTATTACACGGTCGGCAATGACAACAGCGGGAACCTCTCCAAGAAGCAGACCACCACGACCATCGTTGGCGAGGAACTCGTTCGATCCACCGGCGCCGAGCTGCTGGTCCCCGGCCAGGCGCCGCCCGTGCCGCCCAATATCAACAAAATAGGCGACTTTGAAATCAATCAGGTCATCGAGCCGTCCACCGGCTTGCCGTATGCGTTGGATAAGGCCGGCAAGGACAACAATTTCCGCGGCATGACGATTTTCAAGGACACCTTGTACGTCACCAAAGGCAGCGGTGGAAACGGCATCAACACGGTCTACCAGGTGGGCAGTGCCGGCGTGTTGCCGGCCGGCGATACTGCAGCCTTGGCGGCGCTGCCGATCACCATCCTGCCCGGGTTTCCCCATACGCTGGCAAGTGGAGTGTCATCGACCGGCGCGGCGACGCCGGTCGCCTACCCGTTCGGGATTTGGTTCGCCAACCCCAAGACGCTGTACGTTTGCGATGAGGGCGACGGGACTCTGGTCAGTCCGCCGGTCAACGGGAATGTGGCGGACGCGACGAGCCTGGCCACCGCCGGCGTGCAAAAGTGGACCCTGGTCAATGGCGCTTGGCAAATGGACTACGTGCTGCAAAATGGCTTGAATATCGGCGTTCCCTACACGATCGCGAATTACCCGGCCGACTTGAGCCCCGCAACCGGGGGCTGCCGCAACATCACGGGCCATGTCGGCCAGGATGGCATCGTGACCCTCTATGCCGTGACTTCCACGATCAGCGCCAGCGGCGATCAGGGAGCCGACCCGAACCTGCTCGTGAAAGTCACTGACCGCCTCGACGCCACCACACCAGCGAAGTCCAGCGGCAAGGATTCGCTTGGTCATTTCGTCACCATTCGCGCAGCTCGCGCGGGAGAGGTGTTTCGCGGGGTGGCCTTTGCCCCCGCCGACGATGGCGAGGATTAGCCATGTGCGTGCATGGCCCCGGGCGCACCGCCCCGGGGCCGCTTGCGCTAACGGGCCAGAACGGCGGTTGCGTGCATCGCCAGCACTCCGGATGGCCCTAGCGCCCTGAGTGCCACCCGATCCGGTTCCGGCTTACCCATGAATCGAATGGGTTGATTCACGTACAAGGGGCTGCGCGCGCGAAACTCGAAACGTGCAATTCGGCCCATTCGATTCAGCGACAGCAATTGCGCCAGCACGATCGCAACCAAGGGGCCGTGTACGACGCGCTCCGGGTAACCTTCCTCGCGCTGAGTGTAGAGCTGGTCGAAATGGATGAGGTGCGAATTGAAGGTCAATGCGGAAAAGCGCATGAGCATCACCGGATCAGGCGTGAGCGCCATGGCCCATGAATCGGATGGCGTGATCTTCTCGAACTCGTCGTTTGGAGCGGTCTGCGCCGGCACCGGTCCCTGCAAATAGACGATATCCCTCTCCTCGCGCACGCACAGCGTGTCGTGTTGAAAATACTGATGTTCGACGGTGAGGATCTGGAAGGGTCCGTGTCTGCCTTGGGTGTCGCGTCGCCCGATCACGCGTTCGGCCATTTGCGCCCGCACGCCGATTTGCAGAGGCCGAATGAATTCCGTACGGGCCGCGGCGAACAAGCGCCGCCGCTTCAAGGTGGAGTCGACCCATTCTTGGTTGACCATATGTCCGTCCGGACCGATCGCGGAGCGCGCGGCGGTGCGCAGGAAATAGAGCCAATGCCATAATGGGGGCAGCTCGGCGCTCGCCGTCGCCGGCGCGCCCAGTCCCAGCGTGGCCTCGAGCGCTTGAACGGGCCAGGGATCCAGGTTTGACTCGATCATCAGTTGCCGGTCGATCGCGCTACTGCTCGGCCGTGCCGCACGCGGCGGCACGGCCGAGCAACAGCGTGCGCTCGCGCGCATTCTGCGCAAGCCCTGCGGCGCGCGAGAATTCCGCGCGCGCTTCCTCGAAGCGTCGCAGCTTCTCCAATAAATCACCGCGCACGCTCGACAGCAGGTGATAACCCTGGAGCCGCGACTCGTTCGTCAGCGCGTCCACGATTTCCAACCCGGCAGCGGGTCCAAACGCCATCGAGACGGCCACCGCCCGGTTCAGGTCCACGACGGGCGACGGCGCCAGTTGCGCAAGTGCATCGTACAGCGCCACGATTCGTACCCAGTCCGTTTCCTCCGCCGTGCGCGCCCGGGCATGGCAGGCCGCAATGGCTGCCTGCAGGGCATACGGCCCCAAGGCGCCCCCGAGCGCCTCGGCGCGTGCGAGCGCGGCGAGCCCGCGCCGAATCAAGAGCTGGCTCCAACGTCCCCGATTCTGCGCCAGCAACAGGATCGGCTCGCCGGCGGAATCGACGCGCGCACCGATGCGCGATGCCTGGATCTCCATCAGCGCCACGAGCCCATGCACCTCCGACTCCAGCGGCGCAAGTTCCGCCAAAATGCGCCCCAACCTCAAGGCTTCATCGCACAATGCGGGGCGCATCCAGTCCTCTCCCGCCGTCGCCGCATAGCCTTCATTGAAGATGAGATAGATCACTTCGAGCACCGAGGACAACCGTGCCGCCCGCTCCGCGGCGGGCGGCACCTCGAAGGGAATGCGGGCTTCGGCGAGCGTCCGCTTGGCGCGCACGATGCGCTGCCCGATGGTGGGCTCGGGTACGAGAAATGCCCGGGCAATCTCCGTGGTGGTGAGGCCCCCCAGCAACCGCAGCGTGAGCGCGGTGCGCGCCTCGGTCGAGAGCAGCGGATGGCAGGCAACGAACATGAGCCGCAGCAGGTCATCACCGATGTCATCGTCGGCGGCGCGATCCGGTTCCGGCGCCGGTGTGCCGAGGAGCAGCGTTTCGTTCACGATCGCCTCCTGGTTTCGCTCGACGAGCTTGCGGTGCCGCAGTTCGTCGAGTGCGCGGTTCTTCGCGGTCGCCATGAGCCAGGCCCCGGGGTTGTCCGGCGTGCCGGTGCGCGGCCACTGCTCGAGCGCCGTGACGAGCGCGTCCTGCGCCAATTCCTCGGCAAGACCGACATTGCGCAGCATGCGCGCGAGCTTGGCGATGATCTTCGCCGATTCCATGCGCCACACCGCCTCCACCGTTCGATGAATGGGCGACTCAACCATGGCGGCATCGATCCGGCGCGGCCATCAAGAAAAGCACGGGCCAAGTTCCCGCACTTCCACGGTGGCCCATCTGGCGGCCGGGCATTCTTCGGCGAGCGCAATCGCCTGGGCGCGGCTCTCACAAGTCAAGATGAAGAATCCGCCGATCATCTCCTTGGCTTCAGCAAAGGGACCATCGACGACCGTCGGTCGATCGCCCTGAACCCGCACGCGCGCACCTTGGGTGTCGGTCTTGAGCGACTGCGTCATCGTGAGCAATCCGCGGGATTTCAGATCCTCGCTATACCGAACCATGCGCTCGTAAAGCGCGCGCCCCTCGGCCTCGGTTCTGGTCTGGCGTTGCCCTGAAGGCTCGACGATCAATAAAGCATAGGCCATGGCTGTCTCATTGGATGAATTGACATGCGATGTGATTATGACTGAATTCATGGCGCCTCACCTCAAGCTGCGACCGTCACCGTCCACGGGCCTGTACGTATGGCCGGGTTTTCAGTGCTGAACGTTTTTGTCGATCTGATCACGCTGCCGCTCGCCCTGCTCGCGGAGTTCGGGCGTGAGGGCCTCGCCGAAATCTTCGGCCTCGAAGACCGGCCGAATCTCGATCATCGACTCGCCGGGATGAGGATTGGGGCAGCGCTTCAGCCATTCGACCGCCTCGTCGATGGATTTGACCTGCCACAGCCAAAAACCCGCGATCAATTCCTTGGTCTCCGCGAACGGACCGTCAAGGACCGCGCGTTGATTGCCGGAAAACCGCACGCGCTTGCCGCGAACGCTGGGATGCAGACCCTCGCCCGCAAGCATGACGCCCGCTTTCACGAGTTCCTCGTTGAACTGACCCATCGCAGTCAAGAGCGCCTGGCTCGGCATGATCCCGGCTTCACTGTCTGCGGTCGCTTTGACCAGCACCATGACTTTCATCGATATTCTCCCGTACTGCCAACACTGGGAAATCCCGCAAGGGGCGCCTTGATCCGGGCATTTCCCCCCGCTTCATCTGACGACGAACCGGACCAGCCGATTTCGACATCCCGCCGTGTTCGACGCGTTGTGGCCGCGCTAGACCCCCACGAAGGTGACGAACTCTTCGAGCGGGGCCCGCTCGGTGCGCAATCGATTGATGGGCGCCGTTTCGTCGCCATGGCCTACCGCCATGCCGCAGAACAACATCAACTCAGGGCGCAACTGCAGGAATTCGCCGACCGTCTTGGGCCAAACCGCCCATGCTTCCTGCGGACAGGACCGTAGACCGTGCTCATGAATCAGCAGCATGATGCTCTGCATGAACATGCCGACGTCGGCCCATTGATCGGGTCCCATCTCTCTATCGATCGAAAAGAATAATGCAATCGGAGCGCCGAAAAAATCGAAGTTTCTGGCGAACTGCGCCAGCCGCCCCGCGCGATTCTCGCGCGCAATGCCGATCGTCGCGTACAAGTCTTCGCCGCATTTGAACCGGCGGGATCGGTAGGGGTCCTTGAGCTTCGGTGGATATATGTTGTACTCGCCGCCCTCCCCGTTGGGCAGACTCGCGAGCTTGTCCGCGATCAAAGCCTTGAAATCGCGCATACGCTCACCCCCCAGCACGTGCACATGCCACGGTTGAAGGTTGCCGCCGGACGGCGCCCTGCGTGCGGTCTCCAGAATGCTTCGCACCGTTTCGATCCGGACCGGCTGGTTGGTGAACGCGCGGCAACTCGTGCGGCCGATGATGGCTTGGGTGACATTCACAATGAGTACCTTTTAGTGTGGCAAGCAGCGTAGCGAATTTTGAGTCCGCGTGCGGCGAGTTACGAGTGCAAGGGCGCCCGGTGTGCGTCGGAGCAAGCGGCGGGAACCGGGCCTGTGTCGGTAACGGGCGGATTATTAAGAAGTTCTTGGCGTCGGCGACAGGGGGTGAGGCCGGGTGCAGCCGTTCGTCGGCGAAGTCTTGCGCGGCCGCGTCAGTTTTTTCCCACAGTCAATGAAGATTCTGGGGAAGGAGCGTCTCAGCGGTGCCTCGCGCGACAATGATCAGACGGGCGGCCGGAAAGTACAATGCGACCACATCAGCAGCACAGCGAGATTGGCGGCACTTGGGCATTGGTGCTCGCCGGTGGCTCGGGAACTCGCCTACGATCGCTGACCACGCGCGATGATGTTTTTGTCCCGAAGCAATATTGCTCGCTGCGGCGGGGCCCCAGCTTGTTGACGCAAACGCTCATCCGCGCGGCCTCCGTGGCGCCCACCGTGAGGACTTGCGCCGTCGTCGCCGCGCAGCACCGTTGGTGTTGGGAATCGCAGCTTGCATACATGCCGCGCGCCAATGTGTTCGTGCAGCCCCAGGACCGCGGGACGGCGCACGGCGTGCTCCTCGCGCTCTTGCAGCTGCAGGCTCGTGATCCTCATGCGACGGTGTTGATGTTGCCCGCCGACCACTACGTCCGGAATGAGGCACTGTTCGCGCGCTCGCTGCGGAATATGACCGAATTCGCGTCCCACACGGAGGACGCCATCTATCTCTTGGGCGCAGAGCCCGGCGGACCTGACGCGGAGCTTGGCTATATCGTCCCCGCGCATCGGCACGATGAGCCGGCGCGAGTGCTGAGTTTCGTGGAGAAGCCGGATGCGGTTCAAGCGCGCCATCTACTGGCTGCGGGTGCACTGTGGAACATGTTCATCATCGCGGGGTCCGCAGACGCATTGCTCCAGCTCTACGCCGTATCGCACGCTTCTTCGGTAGCGTTGATGCGCGCGGCGTTCAGGGAGATGGAGATGGGCGACGCCGCGGCGCTCGCGAGCACGTATCGAGAATTGCGCGCAGTGGATTTCTCGCGCGATCTGCTTGAGCCTCAAGCAAGCCGATTGCTGGTGCTGCGGGCTCCGCCGTGCGGCTGGAGCGATCTGGGAACCCCGAAACGGGTGATCGAGACGCTCACGCAGCTGCAAGCGGAGCTCGGCCGTGTCCCGGTTCCGTCGCCGAGCGCCGCGTTGAGCCTTGCCGACCAATATGGGCGGCTCAGCAGGGGAAACAGCTCCAGTACGCTGATTTGATCCCCTCCGCGGATCTTCAAGGTCGGTGGAGCGGGCATGGGTAAGACTTTTCCTACTACCCGCCCTCCACAATGCCTATTGTGGTGAGGCGTGCAGATCTAGAGCGTTGCTACAAGCAATTCTTCGGGGGAACGAGTTGATCATCGACCTTGCGATGCGCCGGATCGCACCGTACGGCGCGTCCGTGCTGCTCATTGGTGCCGCGGCACTCGCGCGCGCGGGCCTCGGGCCTTTCCTTGGAGATCATTATCCCCTGGGTACGTTCTATGCCGCGGTGGCGATAATCGGCTGGTTCTGGGGCGTGGGACCCGCGGTGCTGGCCGCAATCCTGGGGTATCTCGTTGGCGATTATCTGTTTCTGTCGCCGCAAGGCTCGCAGAAACTCTTGGTCTTGGAACTTACGGTCTATGGCGCCATCTGCGCCGGGATCATTGCCTTGGTCTACCGCGTCTCTGAGCGCCAGCGGCGCCTCGATCGGGCGCTCGCGGCCCAGGCGTCTGCTCAACATGAGCAATTTGCCGCGGCCCGCGCGCGCGATCAAGCCCTGCAACGGCTCGAGGTGGTGACGAACGCCATGTCCGTTGGCGTCACCCAGTGCAATCGGCAGTTGGAATACGTCTGGGCGAACCCCGCCTACGTCCGCGGCTTCAGCCCCGCGGCCGGGCCGATCGAGTCCTTGCAAGGCCGCAAGATCGAGGAAGTGCTCGGCAGCGAAGAGTTCGAGCGCTTCTTGCCGCATTTCCAGCGCGTTCTGGGCGGAGAAACCGTTGAATACGAGGGACCCTCGGGCGGCGGCATCGATCCGAATCGGTGGATCCATGCGACCTACACGCCCATTTGGAACGATCATCCGCTGCCTGTCGGTTGGGTTGCCGTCATCAGCGATCTGACGGAGCGGCGCGCACTCGAGGATCAGCTGCGCCAGTCGAATCGCCGCAAGGATGAATTCCTGGCGACCCTCGCCCACGAACTCAGAAATCCGCTCGCCCCGATCCGCTATGCGTCGCAACTGATGAAACCGGGCACGCCGCCGGAGATGGCCGCGGATGCGCGGCGCATGATAGACCGCCAGCTGGCGCATATGGCGCGCCTGCTCGACGACCTTTTGGACGTGTCGCGTATCACGCGCGGGACGCTCGAAATCCGCCGCGACGCGGTAGATCTGTGCGCAGTCCTCAGGCTCGCGGTCGAAGCGGCGCGCCCGCTCGCGCAGGCCGTGGAGCATGAACTGCAAGTGCAGGTTCCCGAACTCCCGCTGGTGGTACGAGGCGACGAGACGCGCCTCATACAGGTCATTGGCAATGTGATCAACAACGCCATCAAATTTACCAACGCCGGCGGCGCGATCGCGGTTTCAGCGAACATCGACGGCCCGATGATCGTCGCGCGCGTGCGTGACAACGGACGCGGAATATCACCGGAATTGCTGCCGCACGTCTTTGAGATGTTCATCCAGGGTGACTCCACCGCGCGCCAGACGGGGCTGGGCATCGGTCTCGCGCTCGCCAAACAGATGATCGAGCTGCACGGCGGGCGCATCGAGGCGCACAGCGACGGGCCTGGCCGCGGCAGCGAATTCCTTGTGCTGCTGCCGCGCGCTGCCGAGATTCCAGCGATGCAGGAGTCGCCGACCGACCTGTCCAATTTGTCGGTGCTGGGCGCCGATCGGGTCCGCATCCTGATCGTTGATGACAACGTTGATGCAGCGGATTCGCTGGCGCAGTTTCTGAAACTGGCGGGCTATCAAACCCGCGTCGCGTATGACGGACGCATGGCGGTCGAGATGGCCGAGATTCTCGAGCCGGCGGTCGTGCTGCTCGATCTTGGTTTGCCCCATTTGAACGGACACGAGGTGGCGCGGCGCCTGCGAGCGCTGCCCTGGGGGCGCAGCGCGGTCTTGATCGCCTTGACGGGCTGGGGCCAGGAGGACGACGTGCAGCGCAGCCGTCAGGCCGGCTTCGATGAGCATCTCACGAAGCCCGTGGATCCCGAGGTTCTGCTCCAGCACATCATCGTACTCACACGGGGCGAGCCGCAGACCGGCAGCTGAGCGGTGGCCCCGACCGCCGCCGTGGCCGGCGGTTTCATCAAAGCAGTTTTTCCCAGGGTTTCCAGAACCATTCGCGAGCTCTCTGCAGCCACGGGCGCGCTCGCCAGGCCGCCGCCTCGATGCGTCGCGCCTCTCGCATATCGGCGAGAAACAGCCGGGCCAACGCCTTCGACGTGCGCGCACCGACCACCACGACATCGACCTCGTCGTTGAATCGCACGCTGCGCCGGTCGAAGTTCGAGGAACCGACCGCTGACCAGGAGTCATCGACGATCACGGTCTTGGCATGCAGGATCACTCCCTCGCGCTCGTAAATTTGCACGCCGGCCTTCAGCAATTCGGCATAGCCGGACCGCTGTACCGCGAGCGCCGCCGTGGAGTCATTGTGCGAGGGCAGCAGCAGCCGCACATCGACTCGGCGCCTGGCAGCGCCGATCAACGCCGCGTTCTGCTCGGCGGTGGGCAAGAAATAGCCCGCGGTGATCCATACTCGGCTGCTGGCCGAGCGCAGCGACGCGAGCAGCGCGTTGTAATACGAGGGGCGGTCGCAGGCGGGCGCGCTGCCGAGGATCCCGACGCGCTCCGGTCCGGACTTGCCGGACAGCGGGAAAAATCCAACCTGCTGCAAGGGGCCGCCCTCCTGCTCTACCCAGTGCTCCAGGAACAGCTGCTGCAGTTGCGCTACCGCCGGCCCCGTCAGCAGCAGATCGGTATCGCGCCAGCGGCACATTGTCGCGCGGCCGCGCTTAGGTCCGGCTGCGCGCCCGGACGCGGCGCTCTCGTACGACGAACTTAGGTTCACGCCGCCGACGATGGCCACCGTCCCGTCGACGATCAGGATCTTTCGATGATCACGCCGATTGGGCGACCAACCGCGCCGCGCGTCGAGCGGGTTGAGGGGATTGAACCTCAGCAGCTGCACGCCGGCGTGCCGCAACGTTTCCAGGAATGTCGGGGCCGTGTGCGCCGAGCCGACCGCGTCGAAGATGACGGCGATTTGCACACCCGCGGCGCGGCGATTGACGAGGAGTTCGCTCAGCTTCTCGCCTGCACAGTGAACCTCCTCGAACACATAGAATTCAAGCTGCACGCAGCGTCTCGCACGGCGAATGGCCGCGAACATCGCGGGGAGAGTCTCATCCCCGTCACGCAGCAGCTGTACTGCATTGCCGGGCAGTAGGTGCGCCTCGACCCGAGGATGAAGGCATCGAGCATTGCGGGCTCCGCTCGATTGATCGCTGCGCGCAACATCGAGCGATTGGTGCTGCCGGCCGTCACCCATGGATGTCTGCTGTTGAACAATGGGCCTTGAGTGTGCGGTCTTTGTCGAGCGCCGCGCTGTCGGCGTCAGGCCGAGCCACCCTGTGGGATTAGGCCGACCGGAAGTGCGCGGCTAGTTCCACAGGCGTAGATGCGCGGGCACCTCGACCCCGCCGCGCATGTCGGCATCGCCGCGGCCCGAGCCGCCCGTCGCGCCTGTTCCGCTGGGCTCGTCCTTGTCGTTCAAGGCGGTCGCCGCCGGAACCTCGAGCGGTTTCCGGCCGCCCGCTCGCAGCGCCTTGTTGAGCGAGGGCAGTACGGTGTTGGTGAGGCGCGAGAACTCGGCATCGATGTCGACCAACTGCGCCCGCAACGCGAGGGTATTGTCGAGCTGATATTGCGACGGTGGACCCTCCCACGAAGTAATGGCTCCGTACAGCTGATCGGTGTGCTCGCGCAGGCGCTCTTCACCGGTGATCGCGCCGCCTTCCGTGGTCGCGACTATCTCCTTGCGCACGGCATCCAATTTCTCGTCGAACGCTCGGAGCCGCGCGCTCAGCGCATCGCCCGGGCGCTGGCCGGCGGCGGCGACTTGCTGACGCAAAGCCGCGATCCGGTCGAACAGCGCCGACTCGTCGTTGAACAGGTCGTAGACCTTGATGGCTGCCGCGTACTGGGCTTGACGGTCGCTCGCGCTCCATTTCACCCGCGAGTCGAGGCCGACATTGAGCTTGGTATCGTAGCGCGCGCCGTTTTTTTCCAGCCGCACCGTGTAGACACCGGGTAGTACGCGCGGGCCTTGAGTGCCGGCCTGCGCGACTTGTGCGGCCGGCGGTACGCGCGGCGCCCGCAAATGCATGGTCCACACGACGCGGTTGAGGCCGCGGCGCGTGCTTGCAGGCAGTTCGTCGATCACGGTGCCTTGGCTGTCCAAGACTTCGATCTTGAGCTTGCCGAAAAGATGCCGGGAACGCTGGTAGTACGTGATGACCGCGCCGGCTGCAGGATTCTCGCCCACGAATGCCGCGGCGCCGCTCGGCCAGCCGCCATTCGCCTCGATTCGTTGCTGGATCGGCCGGGCCGACAAGAACGCGGCGTCGGCGGACATCACGTTCGCATTCAACATGCGCAGCGGCGTGATGTCATCGACGATCCAGATGCCGCGCCCGTGGGTTGCAATTACCAGGTCGTTCTCACGGGGGTGAATCGCCAGGTCGCGAACGGCCACGGGGGGTAGCTGGCCGCCCTTGAACCGCGCCCAATGCGTCCCGCCGTCAAGCGAGACCCAGAGCCCGAACTCGGTGCCGAGAAACAGCAGTTGTGCCTCGACCGGGTCTTCCTTGATGACATGGGCATACCCGCGCACTCCTTTGGGGTCGGACGGTGCAACCAACGGCTGCCATGTCTTGCCGAAATCATGAGTCGCATAGACATACGGCGCCATGTCGCCGAGAGTGTGCCGATCGAAGGCGGCGTAGGCCGTGCCTGGGGCGTACTGGCTTGCCTGCACCCAGCTCACCCACGAATTCTTGGGCAGGCCCGCGACGTTGCCGGTGAGATTGTCCCAGTGTCCGCCGCCATCGCGGGTCAACTGCAGATTGCCGTCGTCCGTGCCCACCCAGATGAGTCCCGCCTGCAGCGGCGACTCGCTGATCGAGTAAACGGTGGTGTGCATTTCCGCGGCGGAATTGTCGACGGTGATGCCGCCGGATTGCTCCTGCAGCTGCTTGTGCGGATCATTGGTCGAGAGATCCGGCGAGATGCGCTCCCAAGTTTGACCGTGATCGCGCGAGCGCATCAGAAACTGCGCTCCGATGTAGATGGTCCCGGGCTCATGCGGCGACAGCGCCAGCGGCGTATTCCAGTTGAATCGCAGTTTCTTGAAGCGCTTGAGGTCGGCCGCGGAGAGTTTCGGCTGAATGTCGCGCGTCTCGTGGGTGCGCAGGTTGATGCGCGCGATGGCGCCCCCCTGATATTCGGCGATGACATAGTCCGGAGCCGACGGATCCACGAACGCCCAAAATCCATCGCCGTTGTACAGGTTTTCCCAGCGCGAACTGGTGATGCCGCCCGGGTACTGCGAATCTCCGACCCAAACGCTGTTGTCCTGCAGGCCGCCGTAAACGTGATACGGGTCGGCCGCATCGAGACTCACGTGATAGAACTGAGAGATGGGCAGGTTGTCGGTTTTCCACCATTTGTTGGCGCCGTCGAAGGACATCCATAAGCCGCCGTCGTCGCCCGCGAATACATGCTGCGAGTTGGCCGGATCGACGAAGACATCGTGCACGTCGCCGTGCATCCCGACGAAGCCTCCAATGGTGCTGAAGCTCTTGCCGCCGTCCTCGCTCAAGATCAATGCGCCGTCCGTCTTGAACACGCGCTTCTCATTCTTCGGATCGACGATGAGATTGGCGAAATAAAAGGGCCGCCAGACCATCCACTGGCTTTTGTCGCCCGAATCCCACGTGGACCCACCGTCGTGCGAGATCAGCAACTTCGAGTCGGTCGACTCGACGAACGCGTACACGGTTTTCGGATTGCTCGGCGCTATGCCTACGGCGATGCGGCCATAGGGCTTCGGCGGCAGCCCTTGGTTGCTCTCGGACTTGAGTTCAGTCCAGGTTTTGCCGCCGTCGGCCGTACGGTACAGACCGCTTGCAGAAAGCGCCTTCGGTCCATCCCCGCCCGAGCGAAACGACCAGCCCTTGCGGCGAAAGTCCCACAGGCTGGCGAACAACACGTCGGGGTTGCTTGGATCCATTGCGATGCTGCCGCACCCCGTCGAAAGGTTGCTTGCTTTGAGCACGAGGGCCCACTGCCGGCCGCCATCCGTCGTCTTGTAAAGCCCACGGTCCGGCGAATCGCCCCACAACTTGCCCGGCACACACGCGTAAACCGTGTCCGCGGCGCGCGGATCGACGATGATCTTGGCGATGCGTTCCGAATCGGGCAGGCCGGCATGCGTCCAGGTTTCTCCGCCGTCGGTCGACTTGTAAATGCCGTCGCCGACGGAGACGCTGTTGCGAGTCCATGGTTCACCGGTTCCGACCCAGACGTTTTGCGGATGGCTCGGATCGAGTGCAATCGCACCGATCGACTGCACCGGCTGTTCGTCGAACACCGGCTTGAACGTGCTGCCGCCGTCCATCGACTTCCACACGCCGCCGCTCGCGGCGCCGACGAACAGGGTCAATTTTCCCGAAGGGTCGTTGTACCCGGCGAGCGCGGCAATGCGGCCGCTCATGGCTGCGGCACCGATGTTGCGCGCGCCGAGACCGGAAATCGCACCGGCATCGATGACGGCGGGAACGGGCGCCGCCTGCGCGCTGCCGTAGGCGGCCGTCAATACTACCGCGCTCAGAATCGCTGATTTGCTGCCCATGCGGCGCACTCCGGACGTCACTGGCTGACCGGCGCATTGCCGGTTTTCGCGGGAAAATGGAACACGCCGTCATCGGTCGCGCCGTTGATCGCGGCGGTTTCAAATTGTACTTTCTGGCGCTCGGAGGAGCCCTTCTGCCGCGATTCCTCGGACAAGGGCAGGTACACACCGTCCACCTTCTCGTAATCCCCATAGTCGGTAATCGTCTCATTCGGCACGCCGTGCTCGATGCGCCGGCTGAGGGTGCGGATCTCGAGAAAGTAGTCCGGATCGAGATAGACGTAGATGAGATCGCCGTTGCCGCGGGTCACGCGCAGCTTGTGCGCTTCCGTGCCATCGACATCCTCGGTCCCAAGATAGTCCAGTTGGTAGCCCTTCTCTTTATAGTCGACCAGCGCACCAAGGACATCGGCGGCATCCTCGCCCATGCCCTTGGCATCGTCGGCTGACAGCTTCTCCGGATCTTTGCGCCCCATGAACGGGTTGATTTGCCACGCCTGTGCACCATCAAATGCCTGCACCTGCGTCAGGCCCTGCAGCGTCGCCTCATAGCGAACTGATTCAGGGCGCTCGACCAGCGCCACATAATCGAGTTGCAGCATGCCGCCGCTGATCACCAATTTGCCCGACAAACGGACCGAGTGAATCGCATGCAGCTTGTCGATGCCGCCCTTGGCATCGATGTTCTTCGCGGCCAGTTCCTCGGCGGTGTATCCGAGCGCGGCGGGCGCGGCCAATAACATCAGAACAGCCGTCATTGATTGCATGTGAGTCCCAGGTTGAACGCGAAATGCGACATCATGCCCGTCGCCCGTTGAACGGTCGACCCCGCTGATGCGGGGCGTCCGAAGCAGGGACGACGCCTGCTCGCCGGAGCGTTAATAAACCAATGTAAGTATTTGTTTTATATAAGATACAAGGACACCTGACGCGCCGGGATCGCGCTGTGCGCGCTGTGAGAAGCGCGCGCAAATGAGCGCAGGTGATTTCCTACGGCAGTGCTGTAAATCCCATTAATATAATAAGTTGCGCTTCTTTCATCAGATGAATTAGAGTTTGATCACAACACTGGTTCAAGGGATGGTTGGAACATGGCTACCCAAGCTCGCTCGATTGCGTCGCTCACAATTTCATTTGGGCTGGTCGCCATACCGGTGAAGCTCTATTCCGCCACCGTGTCTTCCGAGCGCATTTCGTTCAATCTGCTGCGCCAAAAGGACGGTTCGCGAGTCAAGCAACAGTACCTGGCGGTGAACGACGGCAAGCCCGTGGAGCGTTCGGAAATGGTCAAGGGCTACGAGTTCGCCAAGGACCAGTACGTCATGTTCAGTCCCGAGGAACTCAAAGCGCTCGAGGATACGACGACACATCAGATCGATATCAGCCAGTTCGTGCCGCTCGAGTCCGTAGACCCCTTGTATTTTGACGGAACCTATTATTTGGCGCCCGACAAGGGCGGTGCCAAGCCCTACACGCTGCTCGCCACTGCGCTGCGTAAATCGGGACAATGCGCTGTCGGTCGCTGGATTTCGCGCGGCAAGGAGCACATCGTCATCATCAGAGCGCTGGAAGACGGCCTCGCCATGCATCAGCTGCATTTCCAGGCGGAGGTTCGCCACCTCAAGGAGTTGGGTGTGGAGGCGGCGCCGGTGTCGGAGGCCGAACTGAAACTCGCGCGCCAGCTCATCGATCAGCTGGGCGCGAAGCGCTTCGACCCCAATGAATTCGCCGATGAGCACAAGGTCAGGGTGCAGGCCGCGATTCAAAGGAAGGTCGACGGCAAGGAGGTCTCCTTGGCCGAAGGCCCGGTGTCGAACAAGGGCGGCAATGTCATCGACTTGATGGAGGCTCTGCGCGCGAGCATCGATGCCCGCGGATCGAAGACCTCCGATCTCAAGGAACGGAAGGCACCCAAACGTGCAGCAGCCCAAGCATCTTCGCGCAAAACCGCTCGACGATGAGATGCATGCGTATAACACGAAGGATTTGGAGCGTCTGTTTGGCTTGCCTGCGTCGGCCGTCCGTTCGCTGACGCGCGCCGGACACGTCAGTCCCGTCAAGCGCGGCGGGCGCCTGCACTACTCTTTTCAAGACCTGCTCATGCTGCGCACCGCAGGGGCGCTGCGCTCCGCGAATATCTCGGCGCAACGCATCAATCGCACGCTGCGCACTTTGCGCGCCAACCTGCCCGCCGGCGCCAATCGCCGCTCCATCACGGCGCTGGGCAATCAAATCGCCGTTCGCGAGGGAAGGCTGATTTGGGAGTCCGACTCCGGCCAGTACGTCCTGGCGCTGGATCTCGGCGACGAGAAGGGCGGCTTGCATGTGATCAGCCGACCGGTTGCGCCACCCGCGACGACGGAAACCTCCGCCGATGAGCTCTATGCAAGAGCCTTGGCGCTCGAGGATACGGATCCGAACGGCGCGCGTGCCGGATATGAGGCGAGCCTCGCTGCCGATCCACGGCACCTGGAGGCGCGGATCAATTTGGGGCGCCTGCTGCACATCGAAGGCCGGCTCGCGGAAGCCGAGCAGGTCTATCGCGGAGCACATCAACCCGAGCCCTTGCTGATGTTCAACCTCGCGGTGCTGCTCGAGGACCTGGATCGCGAATCCGACGCCATCGTTGCCTATCGCGAAGCGCTCGCGCTGGATCCGCAGCTCGCCGATGCGCATTTCAACCTCGCGCTGCTCTATGACCGCGCTCGAAACCCCAAAGCGTCATTGCGCCACCTGCTGGCGTACCGGCGCATGATCGATCAGCAGGGCACTTGAATGAGCAAGCCCGGCCTCTCGGTCTATCGGGCCAAGCGCGACTTCTCGAAGACCGGCGAGCCATCGGGCCACACGGCGGCGGCGGCCTCCTCGCAGTTGCGGTTCGTCATCCAAAAGCACGCCGCGCGGCGCTTGCACTACGACCTGCGGCTTGAACTCGATGGGGTGTTCAAGTCCTGGGCCGTGACACGGGGTCCTTCCCTCGATCCGGCGGAGAAGCGTCTCGCGGTCGAAGTTGAGGATCATCCCCTCGATTATGGAGATTTCGAAGGCACGATCCCCAAAGGCGAGTACGGCGGCGGCGCCGTGCAATTGTGGGACCGTGGTTATTGGCGACCCGAGGGCGGCAAATCTCCGCAGGACGCTTTCAACAGCGGAGATCTTAAGTTCACGCTCGAGGGCACGCGGCTGCACGGCAGTTGGGTCTTGGTGCGCATGCGCGGCGACCGGTTCGGCGGCAAGCGCACCAATTGGCTGTTGATCAAACACAGAGACGAGGCGGCCAAGTCCGGCGACGGCGATGCCCTGCTCGCGGAGGATCGCTCGGTCGCATCGGGGCGAACACTCGAGCAAATTGCCGACGGCACCGGCAGGCGGCCGAAACCCTTCATGCTTGCCGCGGCGCAGCCGGCGCGCGCGGATGCGGTGTGGACCTCCAAACCGGCGGCCAAACCCGCCGTGGCGGCCAAACCTGCAGCGGCGACGAAGCGCAAGCGGGTGCTGGTTGCGAAGGTGCCGCCGTTTGTCGAACCGCAGCTGGCCAAGCTGGTCGATCGGCCGCCGGATGGGCCGGGCTGGGGGCACGAGGTGAAGCTCGATGGGTATCGCGCGCAGTTGCAAGCCGCTCGGCGCCACGTCGCCATCCGAACGCGCACCGGTCTTGATTGGACCGACCGCTTCAGCGCCATCGCCAGAGACGCGCAAACTCTTCCGGGCTGCTTGATCGACGGCGAAGTGGTGGCGCTCGATGAGCATCGGCTGCCCAGTTTCGGCGCTCTGCAGGCTGCGCTGTCCGAAGGCAATTCGGAGAGTCTCGTCTTCTTTGCATTTGATCTTTTATTCGCCGGAAGGGAGGATTTGCGCATGCTGCCCTTGTCGGAGCGCAAGGCCCGCCTGAAGGCGCTGCTCGAAAAGGCTGATGCGTCGGACACACTGCGCTATCTCGAACATCTCGAGTCCGATGCGCAGTCCGTGTTTGCGTCCGCCTGCAAGATGGGCTTCGAAGGCATCGTGTCGAAGCAACTGAATGCCCCCTACCGCTCGGGCCGCACCGGAAGCTGGACCAAAGCCAAATGCCGCGCGGGCCAGGAGGTGGTGATCGGCGGCTGGACCACCGAGGGAGGAACCCTTCGCTCTTTGCTGGCGGGCATTTACCGGAACGAAAAGCTGGTCTACGTCGGGCGCATCGGGACCGGCTACGGGCAGAGAACTGCCGCGGATCTCCAGCCCAAGCTCGAGCAACTGACGCGCGGGACCAGCCCCTTCACCGGCGATGATGCGCCCGCGCAGGAAAAAAATGTTCGCTGGCTCAAGCCCGTGCTCGTCGCGGAAATCGAATTTGCCGGCTGGACCGGCACCGGGATGATCCGCCAGGCTGCCTTCAAGGGGCTGCGCCAGGACAAGTCGGCGCGCAACGTCGTCGCCGAAATCCCCGCGTCCACCGAGGCAAAGCCCATGACTCAGCAACGCTCCCGCAAGCCCGCCAACCCATCGAAAGCACCGGCGGCCAAGGGCGCCGGCGCGCTCACCGTCATGGGCGTAACCATCTCGAAGCCCGACAAGGCGCTCTGGCCGAATGCCGGCGGCGCGCCCGTCACGAAGGCAGATCTCGCTCAATATTACGAGAACGTCGGCGCTTGGATGCTGCCGCATCTGGCCGGCCGCCCCTGCTCCCTCGTTCGGGTACCGGACGGTGTGGGGAGCGAGCAATTCTTTCAGCGGCATGCCATGCCCGGCATGTCGAAGCTTCTCAGCGCGGTGAAGGTGAAGGGCGACAAGGCGCCCTACGTGCAAATCGATCGAATCGAAGCCTTGATCGCGGC
>Ga0307474_10000850_pt1 | contig 21934 bp, 23 predicted proteins | sample atmos_gasesECM1C_2_FD_203312 | JGI IMG/M metagenome (GOLD analysis project Ga0307474, IMG submission 203312) | Hardwood forest soil microbial communities from Morgan-Monroe State Forest, Indiana, United States - atmos_gasesECM1C_05 | ecosystem: Environmental > Terrestrial > Soil > Temperate... | reverse complement strand
AGCTAACGCTCGACGGAGATTCATGAAGGAGAAAAACTCCGCCTGGCCATTTCTGATCGACTTATACCAGGCTGCAATCTTGATGGAACAAGACCGTCAGGGCGAAGCACAGCGGCTGTGTATCGGTGCCCGGCGGTTTTTTCAAAAAGCAAAACTTCCCAGCACGATTGTCCAGAGCCAACTTTTGCTGGCCCGGTCCTACTTGTTATCAGGAAAGCCACATTTGGCACAACGGCAGTGTTTGAGAGCGCTTGCGGTTCTAGACAGAGTCGAGCTACCGCTGCTGTCGTGCCGGGCGCAACAATTGATGGGTCAGGCCTGCTTGGCGGCAGGATCAAATGGGAGTGCCTATGGTTGTTATCAAAAAGCGCGCCGCCTACTGGAGAAGACGCGAACTGCTCTGCGCAACGAAGAAATGAAGATCTCGTTCATGGAGGACAAACTTGAAATCTACGAAAGCTTGATCCAGTTGTGTCTCGACACGGAGCCGGATGGTTCTAATCTTGAGGAGGCCTTTGAATACGTCGAAGAGTCGAAATCACGGATCTTGCAAGATGTGATGTCAATGCCGGAAGCCGATCGGAGCGCCCATGCCGACGACGGAATTCAGCCCAGAGTAAGGGATCTTCGTGCGGAGATCAACTGGTATTCCAGCCGGCTCGGACAGGAAGAGCTTCGAGGTCAGGATGCGTCTCACGAAACAATGGCTGACCTTCAGACCGCAATCCGCAGGCGCGAAAACGAACTGCTTCGCCTGGTGCGCGAGATGCCTGTTTCCGAAGCGGTCTCCGCTGGACTTGCTGCGTCCAGACCGGCGACCATCCCGGAAGTTCGCAAGAGCTTGCCCGCGGATTCCACCCTTCTAGAGTACTTTCAGATACAGGATCGCTTGCTCGCCGTCATCCTCACTCAAGAGAACTTTAAAATTGTGCCGGTAACCGAAATACAATTCGTGGCTCCGCTGTGGGAAAAACTGCAATTTCAGCTTGGCAAGTTCCGCCTGGGATCGGAGTACGTAGACACATTTAGCGATTCTCTTCTGAGAACGACGCAAGTGCACTTAAGAGACCTGCATGATAAGTTGCTCGCTCCAGTGGAAAAGCACCTTCAAGGCAAGCATCTTGTCATTGTTCCTCATGGGTTCCTTCACCGTCTGCCCTTTCAGGCGTTGTACGATGGCAGCGATTATCTCATCGACAAATTTAGTGTTTCCTATGCACCGAGCGCTACGGTTCAGGCTTTTGGCCATTCGCGCACGTTTAACCGTCAAGGACCTGCGCTGGTAATGGGAATTCCGGACGCAGCCGCGCCACAGATTGGGGACGAAGCGAAAGAGGTTGCCAAGATTGTTCCCAAGGCAAATCTCTTTCTCGGGAAAAGCGCCACTCTCGATGTGTTGCGAAAGAAAGGACCCAATTGCCGGTTCATACATATTGCCACTCATGGATATTTTCGCCAGGACAGCCCGATGTTCTCGGGAATTCGTTTGGCCGATTCGGTACTCAGCCTGATGGACCTCTATCAAATGAAGCTTCCCGCTGAATTGGTCACGCTTAGCGGGTGTGCTACCGGAGCGAACGCAATCGCGGGAGGTGACGAATTGCTTGGGCTTATCCGCGGTCTGATCTATGCCGGGGCGAGAGCGGCGTTACTGACTCTTTGGGATGTGCATGACCGAAGCACTTTGGAGTTTATGACCTTGTTTTATCGGCACCTTACACAAGGTGCTAACAAAACTCTGGCCCTCCAAAAGGCCGCGTGTCATCTTCGGGAGCGTTATCCCCACCCTTATTACTGGGCTGCGTTCAGCCTGATCGTAACCTAGGCTCTCGGTTACCAAAGATAGTCATATTTATTTCATCCAAGATCTATTTCCAAGGGCACTTCCTGACCCTTATTCCCAGAAGCAGTTACTCCCATGTTCAGGTGAGAAAGTTATGGAACACTTTTCCGCACAGAGTTGGTTTGACTTCGTCCGGGAGAGGGCGAATTCGTCGACGGCGTTGGAGATGCAGCGACACCTCGACGAAGGCTGCCCGGAATGTTTGAAAATCATGAATACCTGGAGGTTTGTGATGCAAGATATCCGGCAGTCGAGTCGCATGGAGCCGCCAGACGCCTCTCTGCGCGCTGTCAAGGCTGGCTTCAGTTTGCGCAACGTCGTTCCGTTCCCCTCAGGCAAACTGGATTTGGCAGCGCTTCAGTTCGATAGCGAGCGCCAACCGCTAGTGGCTGGAATGCGGAGCGGTAAAGCTACGGCGAGGCAGCTTCTTTACAAATCAGGTAGTGTCTGCATCGACGTGCGGATGGAACCTACGCCGGGTTCAGAATCGATAGTGCTGATTGGGCAACTGCTGGACTCAGTGAATCCAGGCCGGGGAATGGGCGGCGTTCCCGTCAGTCTTTTGTCGAAAGGAGACACTCTATTTCGCAAACAGACAAACCAGGCCGGCGAGTTTGATTTCGGCCTTGAAACCGGCATGGAAATGCAGCTGGTCTTTGGAATGGGCAAAAGCAGAACAATTGTGGTTGCCGTCCCCGAAGCAGGGACCCAGTCGGGCCATAGAGTGATGTAGGTGTTGGCGTCATGACGCAAGTAACCAGTTGGATTAGGAAGTCGTAATCTTGAGAGGAAACTATCGCGGTGTTGAAATTAGCAACAATGAATCGCTACGCCCTCCACCAGGAGTTCAAAAACATGAAGTTCCACCGATGGGTTCTATCGCTCGTTGTACTTGCGGTTGCAATCACGCCCGCCCGGGCGCAAACCGGGATTGTTGTTCGTCATAGTCTAGGAGTGACCGGCGTCAAAGCCACCTGCCTCCTCTTGCAGTGCCATGTGGCATCGAGCCTAGGAGATCCCTCCGGCGAGGTTTTTCTGATCAGGGTAAACAATACGGTAGACCCACTGTTGTTCCTGACGTCTCTTCTCAACCAGTTCGGGGTTGTGGATGCGGAAATCGATCAGCCAGTCAGCTTGATCGAAGGAACGGCTGGTCCGGTTCCCGAATCCCTCCTGGACGAAACCCCACTGCCGTATTACGGCGCTTCCGTGTGGGATGGGTACGCGAATCAGCCTGCCGCCCAGATAGTGAGCGTGCAACCGGCGCAGGATAGCTTCAACGTCACCGGCGCCGGCATTGTCGCCATGATCGATACTGGCGTCGATACTGGGCACCCTGCGTTAGTCCCTGTTCTCGTGCCGGGTTACAATTTTGTTAACAACACTGCAGGTGGAAATGAAACCGGTACCTTAAATCAGTCGTCGGCTGCGCTTTTGGATGGAACAGGCCCCGCATATCTAAATGGGACCACCATCGCCGTACTCAATCAGTCCTCCGCCGCGCTGCTCGATGGTCTCGGAAACGCCGATTTCGGGCACGGCACCATGACAGCCGGAATTGTGCATCTGGTCGCACCGACGGCCAAGATCATGCCGCTAGTCGCCTTTTCCTCGGATGGAACCGGGTATCTTTCGAACGTCATCCGCGCGACTTACTATGCCGCCAAGAATGGCAGCAAGGTGATCAGTATGAGTTTCAGCTTCACCTCTTCGTCGCAGGAAATGACAAAGGCCGTCAGCTATGCCACTAAGCACGGCATAATCTGCGTGGCCTCGGCGGGAAACAACGGCGCAAACGAAATCGTATATCCGGCGGGCATCAGCGGCGTGATGGGTGTGGCTTCAACATCGGACACCAATTCGCGTTCCAGCTTTTCCGACTACGGTTCCGACGTTTGGGTAGCTGCGCCGGGAGAAGGTATTGTGAGCACGTATCCTTACGGAACGTACTCGGCGGGGTGGGGAACATCTTTCAGTGCTCCGTTCGTTTCGGGCACAGTTGCGTTGCTGGTGCAGGTCTCGCCCTCGGTAAATCAGGCAACCGCTGCCGCTGCCATCGCCAATGCAGTGCCGCTCTCGGCTAGTGGTATGGGCCATGGAGAGCTCAATGTTCATCAGGCGGTGCAGGCTTGGGTAGACTTGCTGCAGTGAGAGTAGGCATCTACCGCATGAGACCGGCTGACCCTATCTCAAAGGGATACTTCCAGGCCGTTAACCTTGCCTTTGGAGGCGATACCATCGAAGAGGTCGCAACCCTAGGCTGACCTCTTCCGGTCTTTTGTGGCTGAGTCTGCGGGCCGTGCTGATTTTCTACCCGGCACTGACCTGCTGGGCGCAATCGGGGTTTCGATGAACAAGGGGCGAAGGAAGCGGCGCTTGCAATCGTGGCATCTGACGGGGCGAAGCAGGAGCAAGATTGCCAACGCCTCCCAAATGCGCTTAGGGTTTGAGATGTAGATCTCGGATGATCGATGGCAGTACGGGCATGCCTCGCCTCCTATCCTGAACACTTCGACCTCCTACCGCTTGTTGGTCATCTCTCTCAGCAGTTCCTTCGATGTCTGACGCAGCCGTTGAGCGAGCAGAGCTGCGAGTGAGCGGTAGAACCTCGCACCAAAGCCGGGGAATGTATCGATGATTTGACGTAAGTCGCCTGCCCAGATCGCGTCAACTTGAACTTCATCTTTAGCAACCACCGCCGCAGTCGCCGTACTGCCACCAAGAAAGGCCATTTCGCCGCAGACATCGCCCGGTCTAAGCGTTGCAATCACCGCACGAGAGGTCGTTCCGTCTAGCTCTACCGAAGCCGTTCCGTGCCGCAAAACATACAGGTGGTCGATGCGAGCCCCTTCCTTGATGATTTCCTCACCTAGGCTAAAATCAATCCTCTTGGCCTTCGATTCAATCAGAGTCCAATCATTCCGGGTTAAGTCTTGCAGGGTACTGGGAAGCATGTTTATGAAATTCTATCCCTGTGATGAGTCTCTTGCCGCAATGAAAAGGTGCAATGGGGATTATGCAAAGGGTGAATAACGATTGTCTTAAAGTTGACCAATGTGTGGAATGCCGGTTTGAGTAAGACGGTCCGAGGAGTGAGATAAGGACCGGCACTTTCCTGCCAACTAACACTCCAACTCTCTCTTCGCATTGAGGCAAATTGCTGCAGCGCTAGGTCCGGCGGGTATCCAACACAGCATAGGCTGGGAATATCGAGCGGGGAGCCCGCGCGGGAGACTGCTTCCGCACCGCCTGGCATTTATGTCTCTTGTAAACGGGGGGTATCGTGTTGATAATTCCGAGTTGCAGAGTCGAGTGCCTGTGAATACCTTAATGCATGGGAGTCTGAGATACGCCCTCCGCACCCTCTATGAAGAAATCGCCGAATTTCGTTTCGCTTACCCGCTGATGACGGTGCCGGAGGCCGGTCCCAAGGAATCACTTCATTATTATTGGTTCAAGTACCGGAAAAGGCCACCTAACCGAAGCGTGATGCGGCTTGATTCTAATGGCATCGCTATGGTATGGGGGCGAACGACCGGGATAGTTTATAGACCTGCTTTCATTGCGATGTGGGGGCTGGGGAATCTTGGCCATTACCTGAGAAATGGCAATCAAGAGCATCTCGACATCTTCCTGAATCAAGTGAATTGGCTTGAGCAACACGCGGTCATTCGCGAGGACGGTGCCGCCGTATGGCCTCACAATTTCGACCTCCAGGAGGGTACTATTCTATTGAAAGCACCTTGGGTTTCCTGCAATGTGCAAGGGCTAGTCATTAGTGCCTTGGTCCGCGGTTGGCGAATCACACGTCGGCCCCGTCTTCTTGAATTGCTAAACGGTTCGGCGCGAGTGTTTGAGCTCGATTGCGCGAGCGGAGGCGTGCGAATTGAAGCGGAAGGGCACGTCGTGTACGCCGAGGTTGCCGGGCTTCCCGCACCCGGAATCATGGATGGGTTTATGACCTCTCTCCTCGGTCTGTATGACCTTTACGTGGAGACCGGCGATGGAAAGGTTTACAAGTTGTTTATGCAAGGGGTGGAAGGGCTGAAGCATTTTCTTCCTCGATGGGATTACCGGAGGAAATGGAGCTTCTATGCGAACCGGAGCTATTTATGCCACCCCATGTATCATTGCTTGAATCGTACGCTTCTGACTTCCTTGGCGGATCTGACAGGCGATCAGTGCTTTGCGGAGTACGCCGAAGCATGGGACCCAAAGCGTCTTTCGTTGTTCGGTCGCGCTGAGATATATGTTGCATTCGTTCTGACAAAGAATTGTCGCCGATTGAAGCGCCGAACATGGCTTCAGAAAACGGTGACTTCCAATTAGGCGTGAAAGAGGACGCTTATGGCAGCGACTTCCCGGCGCTCACGTCTCCTTTTAATAACGGTTCTCGGCGGTTACGCTAGCCTGGTGAGAGCTAATTCGACTTCATGTGCATCGATCGTTTCTTTCGACCCTCCGCATGAATGCAAGGTTCAGGAGAGAAGTTCGATCTTCACTTTCGCCCATAATCGTGTGCCGTCTGCTGTGACGGGAACTTTGGGGCAAACTCTCGAACGGGGTAATATGCTTGAGCCGTACCCCAAAGGTGGCTTGGTTGCATTTGTCGCCCTTCCCCTTGGCCACTATCCCTCTCGGCTACATCAACGCTTCGGAGCGATGGACTGGCTGAGGCAAATCCTGCGAAGTCTTATACTGCCGAACGGCCCCAAAAAGCGTTTTTGACTGACTGTTGTCCTTGATCGCCGCTGAACCGCCGAGCCAATCGCAGAGAGCGAGAGAGACCTTGCGAAGGTTCTGGGACCTTATGGGGCACTTTATAGGATAGTCGGATAATCGATAGAATTGGTGATTTGTCAGCTTAGACTGGTTATTGGAACCGCTGGTCAACACAGCTTGCGAGGCCTTCGATCCTCCGGTCGGCGATGCGACCTAGAGGGGTGTTCGATTTGAGCCAGAGTCTGGCATCGAGACACAGAGGACACAGAACAGTCATGGAACGCACAGCCAGCGATGGGTCTAGCTCGGCTGCCGGGCTTTCGGGCGGATAGCCCGTATCGGTGAGCAAATGGCCGATGCTCGCCTCGATGTCGCGAATCTGCGATGGAGTGAAGATTCGTCTCCAGCAGCCGATGCTGTTGGCTGCGGTCTCGTAGCTGTCGCCGCAGAACGAAGAATTCGGCGTACGAACGGTTCCCATGGCAACCTGCTGGATTCGGTGATAGTCCAGATCGTGTTCAATGAACTTGCCAACGCACTCTAATGTCTGGCGCGGATTCCGGACCAGATCCTCGTAATGTACCTCCATGTAGTCGGGGCCCAGCGCCCGCGTGGCGACGGCCTCTTTCCACGAGACATCCCCAGAAAATTGCACGCGCCAGGAAGTCACGGCTGCGGTCCCACGGTAGTGCCCGAATCCAGCCCATGCGGTGCAGGGAAGCGGCCACGTCGCGACCGTCGCGAATGATGTGAACGATGAGAGCGTCGGGCATCAGTTTCTTGATCAACGGAATATAGAGCAGGTGTAGGGGCGTGCATTCGGCCCACCGTTCAACTCCCTGCTTGCTCGCGATGGCTTCCATGACGATGCGCAGAAAGTCACCGGCATTTCGGCAATTTTCCAGTATTTGCTCTTCGATGTCCTTGGGGTCTAGTCCGGTACGATGAAAGAGCCTGCTGAGAAAATAGGCGTCGAGTAGTCGGCGGCGGTTGCCGCGGTTCACGAGGTTGCCGAAGTGCCGTCCAAATAGGCAAAAGGCGGCACTTTCTTCATGATAGATGGCGAATCCTCCGGCGGAAAGAAGCGTGTGATACAAAAACTTCGTGCCCGATCGATTACAGCCCAACACAAATACCGGAGCCAGGGCGCGCGCGCACCCTGATTTTGGCGGACTTGTTTTCTGGTTTTTGGTAACGGCGTCTTCCATGCCTGGCACTGGTCCTCAACGCGAGCGGAACCGAAGGATGGACTGATTTAATCACAACCACTTGGCGACACCGCCGTGATGCGAACAGGTCCCGCTCCGGCTCTGGCTGAAGCTGTAACTTCCGTCGCGGCATTGTGCAGTGGCGCCTTGAGGCGCGGACGAACAATTCTCGGGGCGCTTTGTCGTCTCACCCTTGCTGTTCATGTAGGTGCCAGTGTCCTCACATTTCGACTGAGACTTCTGCGGCTGGGGAGGGGTAGGCGACGGCTGAGGACCTTGTGCGGGCAGCGAAGTAAAGAACACTGTTGCGAGCGTTACGATACAAACGAGTCGGCGCAAGAAAAGCATAGTTACCTCTCTTTCAGATTGTCCGTGCCTGAACGGATGGGAGCCTCAAAGCCGATGCCGAGTATACATTGGAATTCAGAGGAACCGTCGCCTAGCTAATGTAGTCGATTACGTTTTACGAATACCGAACAACCCCCGCAGCCTTAGGGGACTTGCTTAACTGTGCCGCCACAATCAGGGCATCTAGTACGCATGAATGCAATTCCCTTTCCCCCGTCTACGGCTTGCAAGTTGAAACCAGAACCGCCGCAACCCTGACAGTCGTCGGCTGCTTCCTGCCGAGCCACACCATGCAGGGGTCGCAAAAACTCAAACCCATGACGAAAAAGATTACGGTTTCGCACAACAGCACGACCTGTTGCGACTCCAATCGATGTCTTTATGTTGAGATCGACGACCTCTCCCACTTCCAGTTCGGCAGGCAAGAGCGCTGACATTCCGGTCTTGCTTATGTCAAGAGTCCGCCCCGGTAAGGACTCAGTTGCTGAACGAATCGTCACTTCGGTTCCGAACTCAAGTCTCCGGTGACGCCGGTTTTCTGGGTTTTGGTTGTGTTCGGTCTCTAGCCGATCCATGGGTCCCCTGCTCCTTAACGTCCAACCGCGCGGAATAAGGTTTACCAGTTGAGGTAAAATCTCAGCCCGCCTTTTCCGACGGGCCACAAAAGCATGCCTTTCGTATCCTTCTGGATGACATTTCCGCCAATAGTCAGCGTCCCACAGTTCGATTAGTCGCAACTCCCCCAACAGTCGCTCGACTTGGCTCAATGTTTGATCGTCTGGGACTGACGGCATACGGCATTTCGTTGGCACGGCAGCGACCGTCATGCTTGTTCTCTGTTTTCAACGACTTAGGAGCGGATGCCGCCCTCGCAATGCCGACATTGCGGCAGACTGCCGACGTTTTGGCACCAAAAATCCAAAATAAAGTTGGGGATGTCCTAAAGTTCTTCCGGTTTGAGTCGATATCCCTTCTTTAGGAGGGCACCATGATTGCCGACTTGATTCCCGCTGCTCAATACCTTCGGATGTCCACTGAACATCAACAGTATTCCCTTGACAACCAGGGAATCGCGATCCAAAGCTATGCCGAAGCACACCACTTCCAAGTTGTTCAGACCTACACCGACGGGGCCAAGAGTGGGGTCGTTCTCAAGCGCCGGAACGGTCTCCGTCAACTCTTGCAGGATGTGATAAGCGACAATCGTCGATTCAATGCCATTCTGGTTTATGACGTTAGTCGCTGGGGGCGGTTTCAAGATGTTGACGAAGCTGCCTCTTATGAGTTCCTCTGCAAATCCGCTGGAATTCCCGTTCATTACTGTGCCGAGACGTTCGTCAACGATTGCGCGCTCCCAAACATGCTCATGAAGGCTCTAAAGAGAACTATGGCTGGCGAGTACAGCCGCGAGCTGGGCGTCAAAGTTCTTGCGGGGCTGAAGCGACTGGCAAAGCTCGGCTTCAAACAGGGTGGATGCCCTGGTTACGGGCTGCGTCGAATGCTAGTTTCTGCCAACGGTGAATCAAAACTGCAACTCTCCCAAGGTGAACGGAAAAGTATAGCCACGGACCGCGTGATTTTAGTTCTCGGACCTGTTGACGAGGTGGAATGCATACGAGAAATCTATCGAATGTTCATCGAAGAGAAACGAACGGTATACGGCATCGCACGGGAACTCAATCGAAAGAACATCCGATACCTGGGAAACTCCAAATGGGACTACTCCGCGGTCTTTTCCATTTTGTCGCACCCCAAATACGTTGGTTGTAACCTCTTTGGCCGCACATCTCAAAAACTCGGTGCTCGTTCCGTCCGCAACCCCGAATCAGATTGGATATGTACACCCAAAGCCTTCGCACCCGTGGTAGATGAGGTGAGTTTCCGCAAGGCACAGCGGATCCTGAGCTCACGAACCTTCAACAAGTCCGACGAGGAACGCTTAACTGCTTTGCGTTCGTTACTTGCGCTCAAAGGCAGACTCTCATCCCGGCTCATCGCTGAGACACCCGAAATGCCATCGCCGTCCTCCTACCGTGAACGATTTGGCGGTCTGCGAAAAGCGTATGAATTGATCGGCTATGGCCGCTCCGTCGAGTTTGATCGCATTGATCTTCGTCGACGGACACAAGCGCTGCGCGAAAACCTTGTTAGAGAAATTCTAGCGATGTTTCCTAGTGACGTCTTTCTTGATCAGCGCGGGGGCAGGTGGAGGTCGCGTCTTAAATTACAGGGCGGTCTCATAGTCAGCGTCGCTGTTTGCCGTTCGATTGGAGCCCGAAGTAAAGATTTGATATGGCAGATCGATCCTGTTGCTCACGAACGGCTATACCTAACGCTTCTTGCCCTTCTGAATGAAACAAACAGTGCCGTCCAGGAAATGTACCTCTTTCCGCGCATCGACAGGGCAAAGCGTTTTAGCGTGACGACGCGGCATGTTTGGCTCAAAAACGGCTTGTCTCTGACAAATAAATCACAGTTTCTTGAGGCCGTTAACACTATTTATCAAGCAGAAGTAATCACGAAAAATGTCTCTTAATAGATAAATAACCTAACTGGACAAGATCGAGTAAACTTCTTTCCTTGTAGGAGTACCCCTGTGAATCCGCTCTCCCTCATCCCGGCCGCTCAATACCTGAGAATGTCCACTGACCGTCAAGAGTACTCGATCGAGAACCAGTCCCAAGCAATCGCAAAATACGCTGAAAGCCACGGGTTCTCTGTTGTTCAAAGCTACTCGGACCCCGCCCTCTCAGGGGTAGTGCTTCGGAAACGCAAGGGACTCCAGAAATTGATACAAGACGTCGTACAAGGCAAAGCATCTTACAAGGCAATTCTCGTGTACGACGTAAGCCGTTGGGGACGTTTTCAGGACACGGACGAGTCTGCACACTACGAGTTCTTATGCAAAGCTGCTGGTGTACGTGTGCATTATTGTGCCGAAACCTTTTCGAATGATGACGCCTTGCCGAGCATGATGATGAAGGCGCTGAAGAGAGTGATGGCGGGCGAATACAGTCGTGAATTAGGAGTCAAGGTTCTTGCGGGACAAAGACGAGGCGCAACACTCGGTTTTAGACAAGGAGCACAGCCGGGCTACGGTCTGAGACGATTGCTGGTCTCAGCAGACAGAGTGCCGAAGCAATTCCTGGCCCCAGGCGAACGAAAGAGCATCGCCACCGATCGGATCATCCTTGTTCCCGGTCCTGCTCAGGAGGTGCGCTGTGTACGGGCGATATATCGGAAATTCATCCAGGAACGCATGACATTTTCTGAAATTGCGCGCGAACTAAATCGCCGACGAACCAAGTATATTGAAGGCTCAGAATGGAGTATTCATGCAGTCGAGACGATTCTTAGCCACCCCAAATACATGGGCTGTAATGTCTACGGTCGCCTCACTCAAAGACTATATACGCGACCCAAGCAGACGCCGCGAAGTGAGTGGACCATTACGCCGGGAGCCTTTGAACCACTGGTCGATTCCACAACCTATGAGAAAGCACAGCGGATCATAGGAGGATTCCCACGGAACAGATCGGACAACGACCTTCTTGACGCTCTCCGTGCCATTCGTGCCCGAAACGGCAGAATCACCATTGATCTAATCAAGAACGCCCCGAAAACGCCGTCTGCGCAAACATACAACACTCGGTTTGGAAGCGTCAGCCATGCTTACGAACTGATAGGTTACTCCGGGTTCTGGCGCGACGGCTGGCTTGAAAGGCGTCGTCGAATCCAGGCGCTCCGAAGTGATCTGATGAGAGAAATCGTAGATCTTAACCCTACGCGAGTTTCGATTGAGAACCGTGGAGGAGCCTATCGCACTCGCCTTCGCATGCAAGACGGAAGTTTGGTCTCCGTTCTTGCGTCTCGGCCTCTAAGGTGTTACAAGGATGCGATTCGTTGGCTTTTGATTCCCCGGCCGGATGAGTGTCGCCTGATAACTCTTGTTGCGCGGCTCAATTTGGAGTTTGATGCCTTCAAGGATATGTTTGTCATTTCCCCAATGTGTAGGCCTACAGCAGTCTACGTCAAGGAAACCGATCCGTGGCTGCAAAAGGGCATACGATTGATAGCTCTTAAGGAGTTTTGTGAAACGATCGAGAAGTTGACCAACCAAAACAGCGGATGAGTTTGGATTGTCTGCGTCTCGTCACATGCCGCTCGTCCCAGAAATGGGAAGACCAGTTATTCCGCGTCAAAATGCTACGATGCGAGAGATCAAATACGTTCAAGACTCGCGACTGCATAACCGTGGCATCCTTTCTGGATGAAACGATTCCTCCTGTCCTGCATGCATAGGGTGTTTGAAACGTCGGTCACATCTAGCGGAGAAATAACGGGTTCCGGGGGGCGAGATGGCGTCAGCAGAACCTTCAATCGTAGCTCTGAGAGCGAAAATCTTCACCGACAGGTCGAAAAACGCGCACGTTCTACCGATTGGACTCTTCGCGGAATCGAAGGAAACCTGGCATCCTTTGCAACATTGTGGCGACATAGGTCCGGTAGGAAAATGAGATGCGCCTCGGAAGCTGGGACGACGATCGCTACGCCTCCTGGGCCTGACACACCGGCACGGTCAAGGCTTCGGTCCACGATCCATGGACCGCAGCACATGGCCGAGTGCATTCGGTCGAGGGGATGTGCGAACAACAGATGGCGTCGCTGGTTTGGCTCGAGCGCGCTGTTTCTAAGTGTTGTTCTCGCCGTAAATGCGGCGGGACAGGAGAAACGTCACTCCTTCGGCGATTCCACCCTTTGGCAATGGGCGCCGAGCCGAACTTATCACGTAGAGAAATACAAGCTGATGCTGCGCTTCGACGAACCGAAAGGTGAAGTGTTCGGAGATGAATTGGTCACACTGCGGCCATTCCAGTCAGATTTGCGGAAATTCTATCTGAATAGCAGCGAGCTGACCATCGATTCCGTGACTCTAGAGCGAGGGCACAGTACGCCGGTCAAGTTGACGTACTCCGCACAAGATCCGCGTCTATGGATCACGCTCGATCGCAGTTACGACCCGGCTCATGTGCTGAACGTGCGGATTACCTACCACGGCTTTCCGCGCACCGGGTTATTTTTTGTAAATCCAACCCCAAATTATCCAGACTGGCCGCAAGAGGTATTTTCGCAGGGGGACCCCGAACTCAATCACTATTGGTTCCCATGCTGGGATTACCCGAACGACATGGCTACAAGCGAGACGGTCACGACGGTCCCCGAGGGGCAAACCGTCGTTTCAAATGGCAAGCTGATGAACGTCACCCGTTCCGCCGGTCAGGTGACCTATGACTGGGTGGAGAGCATTCCGCACAGCTCGTACCTGATTTCCATTGCTGTAGGCTCTTGGCGCAAATTCAGCGATAAGTATAAGGATAAGCCGGTTGACTACTACGTCCCCGCCACGGTCGACGAAGCCACGGCCCGACGCTCCTTTCACTTAACACCCGACATGATTGATTTCTTTTCGCAGGCCACCGGCGTCGAGTATCCGTATGAGCAATACGCGCAAACCACAGTGCAAAACTTCATGTTCGGAGGCCAGGAAAATGTTAGCGCAACTACGCTAACTGAAGCGACGCTACACGATGGGCGCGCCGACCAGGATTATCCCAGCACGACTCTGGTAGTTCATGAGCTGGGCCAGCATTGGTTTGGCGACTATGTGCAAGGGCGCGATTGGGCGAATATCTGGCTCAATGAGGGTTTTGCGACATATCTTGAGGCGCTCTACGCCCAGCATCACGAGGGGAACGACGCCTATCGCTTTGAGATTTACAAAGACCAGGTAACAGAGCAGGAAGAAGATCGTGACAGCTACCGCCGACCGATTGTGGACCACCATTACACCGACCCGTTGGACATGCTCGACGCAACTGCGCATCAGAAGGGTGCAGCCGTGCTTGAAATGCTGCGTTACGTAGTCGACGGTCGGGAAGCCATGTCGCACCCTGCGTCGCAAGACGAAGTATTGTTCCGGGCGTTCCACCAATATCTGGTTGCGCATCACGAGCAGAGTGTCGATACCCCCGAACTGATCGAGTCCATTCGGACCATCACCGGTCAGGAACTCGGTTGGTTTTTCCGAGAATGGGTATTTATGGCCGGCCACCCGGATTATCGAGTTGAGGCCGGCTACGACGCCGCAACAAAAACAGAGAAGATTACAGTTGAGCAGACGCAGCAAAGCGACGCTGAGACGCCCATTTTCGATATGCCCATCGACCTCGCCTTTTTTGGTGCGAATGGCGAGCGGAAGAAGATTCAGGTCCGCAATAATTTGCAACGGCAGGTGTTCGAGCTACCACTCGACTTCGAACCGCTGTGGGTCGATTTCGACCCCGATGATTTCATCGATAAGACTGTAAAGTTTGATAAGTCTCTCGATGCACTGATTGGGGAAGCAGAGAAAGATCCGTCGATGATGAGCCGCCTGTGGGCCGTACAGCAACTAGGCGCACCAACTCTGGAGTTTGGGGCAACAACGCTCGCGAACCGCGATGCGCGCGTAAACGCACTCACGCAGGCGCTGGGCTCGGATGAGTTCTACGGCGTGCGCGCCGCTGCTGCGACGAGTCTTGGCAGTATCGGAACGGAGCGGGCTAAGACCGTCCTGTTTTCAGCATTGCAGCAGTCGGACAGCCGGGTGCGAACGGCCGTGGTAGAAGCTTTAGCCGCTGTTGCACGCGACCAAGCGGTATATAGCGCACTGGTCAAGGCGTTGCACACGGATTCCAGCTACGCGGTGGAAGCCGCGGCGGCCAAGGGGTTGGGAAAGTCGGGCGCAGCGCAGGCTTTTGATGTCCTGCAAGCCGAGATATTGACCAAGCCCGAACGACGCGTAATGCAAGGGATATTCGCAGGTTTAGTGGCGACACAAGACCCGAGAGCTGTGGAAGTCCTGCTTGCGCAAGCACAGCCTGGCGTTGCTGAACGGATCCGGCTAAGCGCTCTTACCGCACTAGAGAGCCTGAAAGAAGCTGTCAGACCCGATCAGCTACAGGACCTGACGGAAGTGGTCCGCGCGGCACTGCACGATCCTTTCTACTTTACACGGGAGGCCGGTGAAGAATTAGTTGGGGTTTTTAATCTGACTCAGTTCGAAGCAGACCTTCAAGCAGAAGCCCAAGGAGCGCCCATGGCTATGCAGCGTGACCCAGCAAAGTTGGTTCTCAAGCAATTGCATCATCAGCAATGAGCCAAATAAACAAGGAGAACTATTCAATTCTGATGGGATGACGTGCAGGACGCTGGCACGGCTGATCGCCCCTTCGTCAAACCGCGCCCGAGCCCGCGACCATTTAATCGGTGAAATTCCGACTGAATCTGAGTACACTCTCTGTTGTTATAAAGCTGTACCCTTTCTCGGCACAATTTTTCTAGACAAAAGAGTTGCGCCAGAAACAACAGCCTTTTGTTATCTCTTTGTCAGATATCCCGGCTAACACCGCAGCCCAAAGACCGATCCCTTATCCAACCGAATAGACCGAGGGAACAGGCCGTCCCGCACCATCGCATTGTAGGCGCGAGGTCCTGTTAGCCATTCATCGCGCCGCGCATATCGAGACCGGACTCGGCAGTGGGAACGCTTCATGCTCCTGTCGCATCTGGCTCCATCTCTTTTCTAATCCGGGGGCGAGACTTACGCAGGAGCCCGGGCGGACATGACATTCGCCAAAATCCGTCCGTCTCTGGCCCTCAAACTTGTCGCACCCGCCAGCAACCACGGTTACGACGAGGCGCTCCGACTGCCCCAACGCTCATCAGAACCTGCGAAGAATTGCTCATAAATCAGTCGGCCGTTGCGCTCGATCAGCACGGCGTGGGCGTTGGGTAACACGCCGGCATGATATCGGCGGAGAGTTTTTCGAATGCGTCGGGTCGCTCGGATTCCTCGGGCCGGGCCGTTCCCAACCGCCGGAAGCTTCACTGGCAGTCTCGTGTACACGCTTGCATCCGGCGGCGATCGGCGGAAGGAGCAGGGTCAGAAAGTCGCGGCGGCGCAGCATGATTGGCGTCACTTTATGCCGGTGAGGATTGAACGTGTCTGACTTTATATGTTCCGAGTCTACCTGCGATCATCACCCCTTCGTTTTTGAGGCGCATCGCTTGCTCAGCCCCGCCTCCAGGGTAGGCAGCGATCATTTCGCCGTTTGCCAACACAACCCGCCAGAACGGGGCCGTCGTTTTAGGATCTTCCGCGATCGCCATCAGGGCCCGCTTGGTTATGAACGGGCAGGTCACCTGAGCATGGTGTCTCGTTGCAAGCTTCTTTCGTAGAGAATGCGTAGTCATGACGATCCCTTTCGGGATATTCTCGACCAGAGCTTCCACGCTCATGCGGCTCGGCTTCAACATCTTGCCCGAACGACCAAAACGACGTTCATCTTTTTTCGCGATATCCACTAGTACGTCATGTCGAAGTTCATCGTCCACGCTTCGTCTGGCCATATCATCTCTCCGTCTTGCGGTCGTTTACAGGCATCCAAACCTCAATCGGGCCGGTACCGGTCATGGGATCGAATTCCTTGCCGTAGCGCTCGAAATTTGGAGCGTCCGTCATTTCCATGCTCGAATCGGGTAACCATTTGTTCCAAATCGTATAATGCGAGCGCCGCAGCATCGACACATGTTCGCGATGTTTGAACACGGCATATCGCTGTGGTCGAATCCGCACGGTCGCGAATGCCTTCGGCAACGCGCTGAAAGTGGAGACTTGAACGCCGGCGATGTACTCGAAGCCCCCCTCCTCATCGAAATTGCAAGCAACGCCATAAGTTTCGAGGCCGACCTGCGCAGGGACGGAGCCGATATGCGATGCGAACCGCTGCCATTGGCGTGGAATACCCTCATTTGTCGCAAAGATATAGCGTTCTCCAAATCCTGCGATCAAGAGTTGTTGATGATGTACGAGACGTGGCTCGTCGAGGTTTATCAGCATTGACTTGTCCATGCGAATAGGTTCCAAGAGTTGCATACGACCGAGGCTCCCAGCGGCGCGGCAACTCTCGGGCGTGATCCCAAACTGTTCGCGAAATGCACGGGTAAACGCCTCATGCGAGCTATAACCTGAGGAAAGGGCGATGGCGAGGATATCGGGAGCGCCGGCCGCTAGAGCGCGCGCAGCTTCGCTAAGACGGCGGCCGCGAGCATATCGCATGAGCGATTGCCCAGTCGCCGCGCCGAAGGTTCGTGCCAGATGATGCTCGGATACGCCGACCGACTGGGCAATTCCATGCAGTGAAACGTCCCCCGCAAGACGGTTTTCGATGAACCAAAGCGCCTTCTCGACCGGATTCAATCCGCCTCCGTGCCACACAGGACGAGCCTAGCAAGGGAGTTCGTTTCCTCGCTTGATCGGAATTGATGATCGAAACGACCCCTCCGAAACTTCCCCCACTATAAGACATGCTGGGCCCAGTACTACGACGCTAGCACTACCACTAACCTGGGTATCTCACAAAGAGAAAGCAAAACAGGCGTCATTTTTTTACAGCATGGATTGTTTTACGGCCCGGCGGTCGCGGGCGTCGTTGTGCTAAAGGGTGCCCAACCGCATATGGAGCGCACTCATCGCATTCCAGGAGATTCCTCGCTGTCCTTGCTCTCCTGCGCTGCGGCAATAGAATTTGTCTCAAACACCGTCACACCGTCGTGGTGCCACCCGGAGCTGGATGGAGGTAGCCCTAATCGTCACGGCCTTCCGGTCTATTATTTATTTCTTGGAGAGATCCTCGACGGATCGAGTCAGAACTCCGATGCTACAACTTTGGAGAAGCTTCTTATGCCTGGATATGCAGATGTGAACAAGTGTCCATTCTGCTTTCTCCCACATGCAGCCGCTTGTCAGAACAAAAATTAATAGTTCAGCCGTGCTTGAATAAAGTTGGGTTGCGACGCCAGGCACCGGGAGGGGAACCGGTTGTGCGGCTAATCCATCTAGTCATATGAGATTGATCTGCAAAACCGGTTTCTGACGCTATCCTGCTAAGTCCATCGGATCCTCGCGTGATACGCAGCCACGCTGTGCGGGCGCGTAATTCGGCTTGGAAAACGGTCGGCGCAACTTCATAGGCCGCGGCGAATCCGCGAGACACCGTTTCCCGCGCCAAGCCGTTCGCTTCCGCCCAGTCACCAATCTCCGTGGAAGCATTCTGAGTCAAGGTTATCGCCAGCAGATCGGGCCAATCTTCCTTTCTCCCGGGTGGTGGCGGTGATCTCCTGCTGAGGATCTGCTTCAAGAGAAGAGCAGCGTCGACTACATTGTTTTCGGCGGTTCGCGCCAACTCGTCGACCTCGTTCAGTCGGTAGAGGCCCCCTTCTCCATTCGTATCAGACCACTCCAGCCGTATCAACTTGACTCCCGCGGAGACGAAAGGATTCGCATGGCAATCTAGGGCGGGATGGATCATCACATCGCCGGCTGTTGCACGTAAACGTCCGACGTAGCCCGATTCATCAAGGCTACCTGCCAGCACAACCGTGGCATACGCTCTTAAATGGCGATGCCGCGGTAGGCTGAAGGAGGAACGCAGGATTTCTATTCCCGGAGTAATGCGTCGGAAACCCGTGCGATTGATCACTGTAGACAAGGTTGATTGTAAGGCGACAGCATAGCATTCAGATTGACGGCAGCCCGCATGAGTCGGCTTGTTCTTCGAGCGTCCGGCGTTTCCGATGCTGCCTCAGAAAAGCTCAACGTCGCCATTCTTGCCGTCTTTGCCGGTATCTGCAGGAAATGCTTTTTTGCCACTCGGCGTTTCCGCCAGAGCACCATCAACAAGTAGAGCCAAGAACGCTTTTCAATTGACGTCTCCTGACCCAAAAAGTCAACGGTGCACCACTCCTGCGACTCCGATCCACCTCTTGTCGAGCTCCTGAGACCAAAAGGAGATGGCTATGAAAAGAATGCGTCCCATTCAGCAAATCCATTCGCTTTGCCGGCTGGTGCACAAAGACAGCTTGCCCTCGTTTTTATTACCCGCAACTGGTACTCATGGTTGGGCTTGTGCTTGCCCTGCTTCTGACGACGGCGATGCACAGTGCGAGCGCGTCGACAGACGATGATCGGAGAACCGTGGCTACGTTAGAGAACGAAGTTTGTGCCATTTGCGCTCAGGCCAGTCTCTGACTGGAGCAACCTACTCCCAAACAGAGTCTCCGAAACCGTCGCAGATTCCTTATCGCTCTTGCGGGTCAGGTTGTTGGTTTTGACTGATGCAGCGTGCTTCAGTTCTTGCATCAAGATTGTCGGCGACTTGCTTAACTTAGGAGCAACGCAGATCGGCCAGCCCACGGGAGCAGTTATGCACTCTCAGAATGCGCGAGTTGGTATTGCCTTCCGGACTGTCGACCTTTTCTACTCTAATGGCCATCATGAGACGGAGGCTCCGGTACGTACCGGACTTTTGTGCCAAAGTAGGAATTTGACGGCGACATCGCGAACGCCGCAGACCTGGCACGATGGGTGCAGGAGAAATCGGCTGAGGACTGGAAATAAGGCCGTTCAGTGATGATTGATTCGCGATCGCAATCGCCCTGGCGTAACCCCAAATGTCGTCGCAAACATCTTCGTAAAATGTGCTTGATCATAGAAGCCGGACCGCAGAGCAATTTCAGCGAGCGAATCGTCAGTGTTCACCAGTTCCTCGAATGCCCGGAAGGCGCGGCGTCTTAAGGCGTAGGCGCTTAGGGAACAGCCCTCGATCTTGTAAAAGACGCGGCGGGCGCCCTTCCGTTCGTTCGCCGTCAAATACTTCTGTATGACATCCTCGACGCTGACTCCGGCATCGAGTAATGCCCGCATGGCTTCGACTTCGGTTTGGTGTTCTGATTTCCTTTTCTCCAGTCTGAGCACAGATCCGAGACCTCGCAGTGCGATACCTTCCAGCATGATCGGCGACAGGCGGTCCGCCACCCGCAGCTCTTCACGGAGTTCGAGCCCGATCCGTGCAAGACGATAATCGTGCACTGGACCGTTAAGCTCGGGCTCGATCGACCCCATCGAACCAAGAAACTCCTTGGACATCTCCAATAGCAAACACACAGCGCCTCGTTGACCAAATGTGTTCAAGTGCTGTACATCCGCAACCTTGATGACAACATCTCCTGCCCTGCAAATAAAAGTTTGCCGGCGCGTGGTCTCTTCGTAATCGCCTGTGATCACGAAGCAGAAGCTCAGGTTGCGATGCGCGTGCCAATCGAGTACTTCTAGTGATTTGCGGTCATACCATGTCGCCCGTACCTGTTGTGAGGAAATTGTTCGAGTCATACTGTTTCAGGTATATACAAAAAGAAAGCTTCCCTACAATTGAGCCGTGACCTGCCGCTCGGTGGGAGGGCACTGTGAACGGTCAGAGGTTCACATTCGGATCTTCGTTCAAACTGGCCACAAAGCGGTAACCACGACGTGGGACAGTCTCAATAAAGGACGGGTTTTCGGCTGAATCGCCCAGAGCAGCGCGGAGCTTGCCGACCGCAACATTCACTGCATGGTCGAAGGCTCCAAAACTTTCGTCCGGCCAGATGCGGGACTGAAGTTCTTCGCGAGTAACCAGTTCTCCCCGGTGTTCCAAAAGGATCTCCCTGAAGGGCTGATCCTGGACTTGATGCGGGTCCCAGACTTACGGATCTCTCCGGCATGGAGATCGGCCTCAAAATCCCCAAAACGAATTGTTTGGTTCCCGTTATGCACAGCAGATTCCCTTTTTAGCGAAGTCTAGCATCCTTGGCCACTTTTGCTGTGGACGCAGTTGCAGCCAATTGGTTCGCTCATTTTTCGGGAGAGCATGGTCTCCCCATGTCTCCGATATGTCTCCGGAGACGATATCAACTGTAGATGCAAAAGCTAGCTGTTGTGTATTGAGATGGTTAGCCCTGATCGAATATACCTTCCGATGTTGGAGCGGCCTTGCGAACGCAGTTTCTCGCTTGACTACGAGAAAGGAACGAATCTTATGAACTGGATGAAGGAAACTTTTGGTGGCTTCCTGTCGGTCGCTGTCCTGTTCAGCGGCGCTGCGGCTCAAGACGCGCCTCAGGATCCCACGGTAACCGCTTCCACACCGCGCGAGCGGCAGATCGAACTGGCCTTGAGCGCGGCCCCAGCTGAGGTATCGAGTAAGGCCGCAGTTTATATTTTAGGGCCCAAGGGCTACGAGAAAGCTCGCGAAGGCACTAACGGCATTAGTTGTTTCATTTGGCGGTCATTCAGTGAAACAACGCAGGTTTCGGCAGCGCCGGCGTGCTTCGACGCCGTAGGTAGCCAAACTCTTATGGTTACGGCCATGCGCAGCGAAGAACTAAGAGCACAGGGCAAGTCAGAAGCAGAGATCAAGGAAGACATCGCCAAGGGATATAAGAATGGCCGCTACAAGGCACCCGGACCGGGCTTTCTTTACATGATGTCAAACGAAAACTATTTCTACAGTTCCGGCGCCAAGCGGTGGAGTACTGTGCCCCCACACGTGATGTTCTATGCACCTTATAAGACTGCAAAAGACGCGGGATATGAATCGACATCGCCCACAATGGTGCCTTCCGTGACGGGAGACGGGCCGGAAACATTAATGGTCGTATTCGCAAAAAAGCCGTCCGAGGATCGCTCCTCGGGCAATTCCCACAAGCACTAAGGGAGCCTTGGTTGAGACTTGGCGAAGCCTTACGAAAGGATACTAACGTGAAGCTTACGAGATTGATGAGGACGGCTTTTGCCGCCGCCCGGTCAAGCAGTGTGGCAACTCAAGTCGAGGTTCAGGAACCCAGAGTGGTAGGGACCCTATCCCAGCGAAACGGCAAAACATGCGGATTTATG
>Ga0307474_10000849_pt1 | contig 21943 bp, 20 predicted proteins | sample atmos_gasesECM1C_2_FD_203312 | JGI IMG/M metagenome (GOLD analysis project Ga0307474, IMG submission 203312) | Hardwood forest soil microbial communities from Morgan-Monroe State Forest, Indiana, United States - atmos_gasesECM1C_05 | ecosystem: Environmental > Terrestrial > Soil > Temperate... | reverse complement strand
CACGGCTCATCACCGCGACGTCGGCGGTGGTCGATCCCGACATTTCCGAGAAGAACATGCTGAAGACGACGACGACCTGCGACAGGCCGCCCCTGATATGTCCGACCAGCGACAGCGACAGATTGGCTATTCTCACCACCACATTTGCCGAACTCATGAGCTCGCCGACCAAGAGGAAAAACGGAATCGCAAGCAGCGCTTCCGAATCCACGCCGTCGAAGATCTTCTGAACGATCGCAGCCAGCGAAACGTCGGTCATAAGCGCACCGATGAAGACGCCCGCCAGCAGCGAAAACGGCACGGGCACGCCGAGATAGCCGAAGAACAGGAAGCAGAACGACATCAGCGCCAGGACAAGCGGTGCACTCACGGCCGCGGCCTCGTCGGAAACGCGGTCTCGACCGGCGATATCGAAAGCTCCTCGTCCGGCGGCTCCGGATGGTCAAATCCATTTCGGATACCGTTGACGAGCTGCTCGATGGTAAACAAGCCAATCAGCACGCCCGAGAACGGTATGGCCGCATAAAGCGAGGCGATCGGCGTTCCCGAGGGGAGACGGAAGCTGCCGAAGCCTCGCAGGTAATTGATGTAGCCAAACCAGATCAGGCAAAACGCTACCCCCAACACTACGAGGCGGATGAGAATCTCGACCATCAGCCGTGGTGTGCCGTGCATCGACTCGGAAATCGCGGTCAGATACAAATGATCGTTGCGGCGGGTGGCGACCGCAGCGCCGATGAAGATCGCGTAGATGAAGAGGGTCGAGGTGACCTCCTGCAGCCACAGCCAAGGGTGACCGAGCGTGCGCGTGACAATGTCGAACATCACCGAGAGCGAGAAGCCGAAGCACAAGAATCCGCACAGCATCATCAGCACGAGCTCGAGCCGATCGAACGCCCGCCATTTCAGATGACGCTGCCGCTGCAGCACGAGTTTGTCGGCGATGGACATTGATCGCAGTTGCTCCGTCAACGTTGTGTTCACCCTCCCCTGGAGGGGGAGGGTCGGCTCACATGGAGTGCAACGAAATGTGAGACGGGGTGGGGTGAAGCTACAAACGAGCCAATCACCCCACCCCGCCGCTCATTTCATTCACGGCGACCCTCCCCCTCCAGGGGAGGGTGAAGAAAGAGAAACAGCCTAGTTGATGCCCCGGATCAAAGTCTTGATCTTGTCGGCGTGCGGTCCAAGTTCCTTGGCGAGCTTGTCGAGATAGGGATCGGCGATCTTCTGAAAGCCGTTTTTGTCCACGTCGGTGACGATCTTGACGCCCATCTTTTCGAGCTTGGCTGCCGCCGCCCGCTCCAATTCGAATGCGCGTTTGGGTTCCTGCAGGCTGACGTCTCTCGCCGCCGCCAGCACCCAGCCCCGCTGTTCCGCATTGAGGCTTTGCCAGAGCTTGTCGCTGATCCAGAGGATCGCGTTGTTCGCTTCATGCTCGGTCATCGATAGCACAGGCGCTACTTCGTAGTGCTTGTTGATGAGGTAGACGTTGACCGCGTTCTCGCCGAAATCCACCACGCCGGTTTGCAGCGAAGTATAGACACTGCCGAACGGCATGTGCACGGTCTGCGCGCCATAGGCTGCAAACATCGTGTCCTCGGTCGCGGTCGCCTGCACGCGAACCCTGTAGCCCTTGAGGTCGTCGATCTTGTGCACCTCCTTCTTGCCGTACATGTGCCGAAAGCCCTGGGTGCCGAGCCCGATGGCGTGGATGCCCTGCACCGTGTCGTCGATCATGTCGCGGATCGCGTCGAAAACCTTCGCGTCGCCGAGCGCCTTGATGTTGTGTTGATCGTTGCGAAACAGGAAGTGCAGCGACATCACGCCGGCCTGCGGCGAGATCGTCGAGGTGTTTGCGGAGGAAACGATTGCAAAATCGATATCGCCGGATCTCACGAGCTGCAGGATCTGCGGCTCCTGGCCGAGCTGCGCGCCGGGATACTGATCGACCAGCATGGTGCCCTTGCTCAATTCCTTGAGCTTTGCGGAGAAAATGTCGTAGGCGATGCTGTAGCCGGAATTGAGCTGCTGATCGTGGGCGAAGCGATAATGCTTGACCTCCTGCGAGCCTGCTGCAGCCGACCACATCAGCGTCGCGGCCGCAAGCAGTCCTCCGAGGATCCCTGCTCGACTATTCACTATTTCCCCCTGTTGGCGTCTGTTTGTTTTATCGTCGCGACATCGTTGACGGATATCGCTCCTTAATTGACCGCCCTGATCAGCGTCTTGACCTTCTCGGCGTGCGGGCCCAGTTCCTTGGCAAGCTTGTCGAGGTAAGGATCGGCGATCTTCGTGAATCCCGACTTGTCGACATCAGGCACGACCTTGACCCCGATCGACTTCAGCTTCTCCAGCGATTGATGCTCGAGCTCGATCGCCTTGGCAGGCTGGCTGCGGTTGACCTCGTCGGCCGCCGCCTGCACCCAGCCCTGCTGCTCCGCCGTCAGGCTGTTCCATAATTTGTCGCTGACCCAGACGAGGCTGTTGTTGGCCTCGTGCTCGGTCAGCGACAGCACGGGCGCGACTTCGTAATGCTTGTTGGCGAGATAGACATTGATGCCGTTTTCGGCGACGTCCACCACTCCGGTCTGCAGCGAGGTATAGACACTGCCGAACGGCATATGGACGATCTGCGCGCCATAGGCGGGAAACATGGTATCTTCGGTCGGCGTCGCCTGCACGCGCACCTTCAGCCCCCTGATATCATCGATCTTTTTGATCTCGCGCTTGGAATACATATGACGAAGACCGAGCGTTGCGAGCCCGATGACGTGGGCGCCCTGCACCGTGTCCGCAATCATCGCCTTGACCGCCTTCGACACTTCGGGATCGCCGATCGCCTTGATCAGATGCGCCTCAGAACGGAACAGGAAGTGCATCGACATCACGCCGGCCTGCGGCGAAAGGGTCGCGGCGTTGGCCGAAGAAGAAATGCAGAACTCGACGTCGCCGGCCTTCACGAGTTGCAGCACCTGCGGTTCCTGCCCGAGCTGCGCGCCCGGATATTGGTCGATCAGCATGGTGCCTTTGCTGAGCGTCTTGAGCTTGTCGGCGAAAATATCGCCGAGGATTCCGTAGCCCGTCGTCTTCGGCTGGTCGTAGGCAAAGCGGTAGTGCTTCGCCTCTTGCGCGTGCGCAGTTGCGGCGAAAATGACCGATGCTGCGGCAAAAACCGCAATGATACTCCCCCGCGGGTCGCCCATCTTGCCCTCCCCTCTTTTGATTTTTTCGATCATCCCATCGGCCTCGCCGGGATGTCAATCGAACTGAGGGCGAAGATGCGCTTGTCCCTTCGCCTACCCCTTTCCTTTGGCGCGCATGAAATCGAAATCGCAGCCCTCGTCGGCCTGCAGAATGGTTTCATTGAACAGGTACGCATAGCCGCGCCGGGCCCAATCCGGCGCAGGCAGCTTCAACGCCGCACGGCGCCGCTCAAGCTCGGCGTCGTCGACCAACAGGTCAATGCTGCGCCTGGCGACGTCGAGCCTGATCATGTCGCCATTTTTGACCAGCGCCAGAGGACCGCCGACCGCGGATTCCGGGGTGATATGCAGCACGATGGTGCCGAACGCCGTGCCGCTCATCCGCGCGTCCGAAATCCGCACCATGTCCTTGACGCCGGCGCGAGCGAGCTTTTTCGGGATCGGCAGATAACCCGCCTCCGGCATGCCCGGCGCGCCCTTAGGTCCGGCGTTGCGCAGTACCAGCACGTCGTCGGGACCAACGTCGAGGGCGGGATCGTCGAGGCGCTGGGTCATGTCTTCCACCGACTCGAACACCACCGCTCGACCCGTATGCTGCAACAGTTTTTCCGTCGCCGCCGAGTGCTTGATCACGGCACCGCGTGGCGCCAGATTGCCATGCAGCACGGCAAGCGCGCCTTCAGGCTTGATCGGTGACTTTCGCGAACGGATCACATCCTGCCCCGGCACCTCTTCGGCGCCCGCGACCACCTCGCGCAAGGTCGCTCCGGTGATCGTGCTGGCGTCCAGATCGATCAGGTCGCCGAGCTGGGCCATCAGTTTCGGCACACCGCCCGCATGATGGAAATGCTCCATGTAATGCGCGCCGGACGGCTTGAGGTCGATCAAAACGGGCACTTCGCGGCCGAGCCTGTCGAAAGCTTCAAGGTCGATGCGGTGCGCCGTGCGGTTGGCAATCGCGGTCAAATGAATGAGACCGTTGGTCGAGCCGCCAATCGCCTGCAGCACCACTTGCGCATTTCTGAAAGAAGACTTCGTCAGCAACTGGCTCGGCTTCGGTCCCTTGTCTTTGGCCATTTCGGCCGCGACCTTGCCGCTTGCCTCGGCGAGGCGAAAGCGCTCGGCGTGCGGGGCCGGAATGGTCGCGCTCATCGGCAGCGATAGGCCAAGCGATTCGGTGATGCAGGCCATGGTGCTCGCGGTGCCCATCACCATGCAGGTGCCCACCGAAGGCGCGAGCCGGCCATTGACGGCCTCGATCTCGTCATCATCGATTTCGCCGGCGCGGTATTTCGCCCAGAGCCGCCGGCAATCGGTGCAGGCGCCCAGCACCTCTCCCTTGTGGTGCCCGACCACCATTGGTCCCACCGGAATGACGACGGTCGGAAGATCGGCGCTGACGGCGGCCATGATCTGCGCCGGCAAGGTCTTGTCGCAGCCGCCGATGACGACCACGGCGTCCATCGGCTGGGCGCGGATCATCTCCTCGGTGTCCATCGCCATCAGGTTGCGCAGGTACATCGAAGTCGGATGCGAAAAGCTTTCCGCGATCGAGATGGTCGGAAACACCATCGGCATCGCGCCCGACAGCATCACGCCGCGTTTCACCGCCTCCAGGATCTGGGGCACATTGCCATGGCAGGGATTGTAATCGCTGTAGGTGTTGGTGATGCCGACGATCGGGCGGTTCAGCGCGTCGTCCGAATAGCCCATCGCTTTGATGAAGACTTTGCGCAGAAACAGCGAAAAACCCGCATCGCCATAACTCGTCAGCCCCTTGCGCAACCCGTCAGCCATGGTGACGATATCCTTTTTGTTGACTTGTTTGACGTCCCAGTTTTGAAGCCTGCAGCATGATTGTCAATAAAGGCCACTAGCTCGCCAGGGGCGTCAATCGATTGAGCGCGATCCGATCATTTCGGCTGCTTACTCCACAAGGGGATGTTTCCAAGTCGAAAAAAACCCAGCGCGAAAGGCTTCACGTCGGGGAAATCTGGCGCATAGTGGACGAAGGCAGCCGGGTTTTGAGGGCGCAAAATGCAAGTCATAACGACCGATGTTGCAGTGATCGGCGGAGGTGCGGCCGGCTGTTATGCCGCGCTCAACCTGGCTGAGCGGGGCATCAAGCCCTTGATCATCTGCAAGGGGCTGGTCGGCAAGAGCGGAGCGTCGCTGTTCGCGGGCAATCTGGTGATCTCTGGCAGGGCCCTTGGCAACAGCGAAGAGAACGCCCGCAATACGGCGGAGTTCCTGATCAAGTATCACAACCAGTTCCTGATCGATCAAAAATGGGCGCAGCGCTGCGGCCAGTGGATCGAAAAGGTCTATTACCCGGAGCTGGAGAAAGCAGGCCTCTACTTTCGCCGTGACGATTCCGGCGAGGTCGTTACGAGCCCAGGGAAGATCCGCAGCATCGCCGCCAATGTTCAGGGCAATTCCGGCGTGCCGTTCATGGACCTGCGGCGCAAGCAGGTGATCAAGGCAAATATCGCGCGAATGGAGGAGACGGTTGCTACCTGTCTTCTCAGCAACGGCGACGGTTCGGTCGGAGGCGTGTTTTGCCTCGACACCATCACCGGCGAATATGTGGCCGTGATCGCGCGCGCGGTCATTCTGGCGACCGGCTACTCCGATCGCCTCCATACCCGCTCCACCGGGACGCGAGAGATGTCGGCGGACGGGATCGCGATGGCGTGGCGGCTGGGTGCAACCCTGGTCAACATGGAAATGCAGTGGTGGCACACCAATGACCTGGCGCACCCTCCGTGCTGGCAGCGGATGCAGATCTATCCAAACCCGATGCTCGGCTCGGAAAAGTCGGCGCGGATGCTCAACTCGGCGGGCGAGGAGTTCTTCAACCAGCAGCAGGACGATCCGCTGGCCTTCGGCCCCTACACCGTGCAGCTGAAAGCGCTGGTCAAGCAGGTTCGTGCCGGCAAGGCGCGCTACGAAGGCGGCTATTATGCGGGCTTCGACAATTGCGATGCGACGGAAGTCGAGACCTATACGACCTATGGCAAGACGTTTCGTCAGCTCGGCCTGCCGTTTCCCGCCCACATGGCCGAGACAGCGGTCTCCTCGCACTACCGGCAGGGCGGCATCGATGTCGACACCTCTACCATGCGTTCATCGATTCCCGGACTCTATGCCGCAGGCGGCGTGGGCGGTCACAGCAATGGTCTGATCGGGCTTGCAACCTATGACGGGCAGATGGTTGCCGAAGGCGTCGCAAAGGACATTGCGACGGCCAAGACTGCCTCTGTGCCGCAACCGCAGATCGAGGCCGAATGCCGCAGGCTGGATCGTTTGCGCGCCTCTTCCGGCGATGGGTCCGCGCCATGCAAGCTGAAGGAACAGTTGCGGGCGGTGATGTGGGAAAAGGTCGGCGTTGAGAAGAACGCGTCCGATCTGCAATCGGCGCTCGACGATATCGAGCGGATTCGCGTCGAGCTGTTGCCCGGCATGAAAATCAGCAACAGCGGGAGAGCGGCCAACTACGAGTGGCTGGACGCCATCGACCTGATCAACATGATCGATGTTTGCGAGCTCGTCATCCATTCCTCGCTCGAGCGCAAGGAGAGCCGCGGGCCATTCATTCGACAGGATTTCCCGTCGACCGACAACGACAATTGGCTCGCCGCCAATGTTCTGAAAAAATCCGGCAATGGCATGAGATTCGAAAAACGCCCGTACGACCTGCCGCTGTTTGCGCCGGGCTTTTCCCAAAAAGATAACCTTGAGGTCGCCTGGTGACGATGGCTGCTCCCGGCGACACTCCCACGCCGGTTGTTCCGGCCGCCGATGGCCGCCGGCTGGGACAGGTCGAGCAGCACGATACGCTCGCCGCTCGCAATTCCCGTCTGGCGCCGGGCGATCTCGTGACGCTCAAGGTGCGCCGGTCGGAGGCGCTCGCTGGAGATGCCTACCAGGAGTTTCGGGTGCCGTACCAGAAATGGATGAGGGTGCTCGATGCCCTGAACTGGATTGCGGAGAACGCGGCCCCCGATTTGGCATTTCGATGGTTCTGCGGATCGAAGATGTGCGGAACCTGTGCGGTTCGAATGAACGGCCGCGAGGTGCTCGCCTGCTGGGAGGCGGTCGAGCCGAACATGGTCATTGAGCCCTTGCGCAATTTGCCCGTCGTTCGGGATCTTGTCGTCGATCGAACCCGCTACGAAGAGAAGGTCGCAAGTCTTCAGCCCTGGATCGAGCGCCATGAGCCTTACGCGGGGTTCCCTGAACCGCTCACCCACAAAGAGATGAAGAACGCTTCCAAGGCGCTCGACTGCATCAGTTGCATGTGCTGCTACTCGGCCTGTCCGGTCATCGGGCTTGGAAACCTGACCGATTTCGCCGGTCCCGCGCCGCTGGTCCAGCTGGGCCAGACCGCGCTTGATCCTCGCAATAATCCCGAAAAGGTCAGGCGGTCGATTGAGCTGACCGGGATATTCAATTGCATCTCCTGTTACAAATGCGAGGAGGTGTGCCCGGCACATATCCCGATCGTGAGCGGGGTTATCGAGCCGTTGAAGGCAAAGGCGGCGGAACTTGCTCCCGGAATGGCGAGGCATTCATTTGCCCTGCGCGACATCGTTGCCCGCCGTGGCCGGGTTGATCCCGGCGAACTGATCTTGAAGGTTCAGGGGCTGCGAGGCTTGCGCAATCTGAGGCGGATATGGCGGTTGCTCGTGCGCCGCAAGATCAACCCGATCAAGACGCTCCTTGGGATCAGAACCAGCGCAGCCGGGGCGGCCGCCCGCCTTTTGGGCGATGGAGCGAAAAAGCCATGAAATTCGCCTATTACCCGGGCTGCTCCGCGCGTAGCACCTGTGCCGAACTCAATGAGGCGACGCACCTTGTGGCGAAAAGGCTCGGGCTTGATCTGGTGCAACTGGAATCTGCCACTTGTACTGGCGCGCGCGAACTGCGCGCGATCGATCCGGCCGGCTTTTATACCCTCAATGTCCGCATTTTGGCGCTGGCCGAAAGCCATGGCCTGCCCTTGATGACGATCTGCAATACATGCACCCTCAACGTGCTCGATGCGCACGCAGCCTTTGTCAGCGATCCGGAACTCGCAAAATCGGTCAATGCAAGGCTTGCGGGAGAGAACCTGCATTATAGCGGACGCACCAAGATCAGCCACTTCCTATGGGTCTTGCATGAGGACATCGGCGAGCAGCGGTTGAGCCAGCAGGTGGTCAATCCGCTCACCGGTTTGAGCGTCGCAGCCTTTTACGGCTGCCATATCACCCGTCCGCCGGCGCATTACGGCTTTGTCGATTCACGCAACAACCGCGCCCTTGAGCGGCTTGCCGAAATCCTGGGCTGCCAGCCGATCGAGTATAGCGGCCGTACCGAATGTTGCGGATTTCATACCGCCGCCCACGACGAGAGAGTTGCGATCAAGCTGACCGGGAAACAGGTCCTTGCCGCAAAGACCGGGGGCGCGACGACCATGGTCACGCCATGCCCGCTTTGTCATACCGTCCTCGACAGCTTTCAGCCCGAAATGGAAAAGGACATCGAGCAGAAACTCGATATGCCGGTTCTCCACCTTCCGCAACTTGTCGGGTTGGCGCTCGGATTGTCACCCGAACAATTGAAGATCGACCGGCACATGGTGCCGGCGGGCGTGCTCGATCGTTATGCGGCGGCTCAATCGAACGCGCCAAAGTAGCCGTGGGAGGCACCTCTTGGCCCTTGCGTGGAAGTGCTGAAGGTCGGATGCTGCCGCGGGTTTTTGCGGCATGGCCATGGGTTACGGCTGAAGATGAAGGACACGGTACTTCTGCTGGCAATGAACGGGCTGATCTGGGGGCTGATCATTGCGCTCATCGCGCTTGGGCTTTCGATCATTTTCGGTCTGCTCGACATCATCAACATCGCGCATGGCGATTTCTTCATGGTCGGCACGGTGCTGGCCTGGTTCAGCCTGTCCGTGACGGGCGATTTCTGGATTGGCTTTCTGGTGGCGCCGCTGATCGGCTTTCTGCTCGGCGCCATCATCCAGCGCCTCGTCATCCAGCCGATCCACGGCGTGGCCGCGCTGTCGATCGTGGCGACCTTCGGCCTCTCCCTCATCCTTCAGGAAACCGTACGGATCACCTTCGGGGCTACGCCACGGCGGATCCTGGCCCCGATTCAGGGGACCGTTCCCCTGTTCGGGGTCGACTACGAAATCTATCGCCTGTTCGCGGCGGCGATCGCGCTGGCGGCGCTGGCCGGCTTCTTTTTCTTCCTGCAGAACACGAGGCTCGGAATCTGGATGCGGGCCGTGCGGCACGACCGCGAGACTGCCATCGCGATGGGCATCCCGGCCAGGCGCGTCTATGTGATGACCTTCGGGATAGGCTTTGCGCTCGCCGCATTTGGTGGGGCGGTGGCCGCGCCGATCACCACGGTTGATTTTCGCGGCGGCGTCGATGTGCTGCCGTTCTGTTTTATGGCGGTCATTATCGGAGGGCTCGGCAACCTGCCGGGTACGGTGGCAGCCGCCGTCCTGCTGTCGTTTCTCGAGGGCCTGATCCAGAGCGTCGCCGATCCGACGATTGCGCGAATTTCTTCGCTGGTGCTGATGAGCGCGGTGTTGCTGCTGCGGCCCCAGGGGCTGTTCGGGGGTTTCACGAAATGAGGCGGCGAGTTATCGAGATGGCGCTCGCGGCCGCGGGCGCGACGTTCCTTCTCACGGTGCCGTGGTCGATCCCGGCGCTGATCGATAATTTCTGGGTCAGCGTCATCACGGAAATCCTGATCTGGTCGCTGTTTGCAGCTAGCGTCAACCTGCTGTTCGGCTATGTCGGGCTGTTGTCGTTCGGGCAGGCGCTTTATTTCGGCTTCGGCATGTATGGCGTGGCGCTCGGCATCGATCGCCTCGGCCTGTCATTCTGGCCGGCGTTCGGTCTCGGGATCGCCGCAGCCATGACCATGGCCCTGGTTTCCGGGATCTTCGCGGTGCGTCTGAGTTGGCATTATTTCGCGATCATTACCGTCGTGTTCTCGCTGATCTTCTATTTTCTCGCGGTATCGATGAAGCCTCTGACCGGCGGCGACGACGGAATCAATTTCACGCTGCCGCCGGTTTTCAGGTTCGGCGGCAAGTCGATCGGTCTCACCGATCCGACCTTCCAGTATTTCTTTGTTCTCGCTGTGGTGTCGCTTTGCTTTTTCCTGATGTACAGGCTGATCAACAGCCCCCTCGGCAAGGGTTTTTTGGCGATCCGCGACAACCATCTTCGCGCCTCGCTGATCGGCCTCAATGTATATGCGCTGCGGCTGATCGCATTCGTCATGGCAGGTTGTCTGGCCGGCGTATCTGGGGCGCTGTTCGCCTTTTTCGGCCGCTACGCCTCCGCCACCTATATGTTTTACCAGGTCTCCGGCGAGGCCGTGGTCTGGACCATTGTCGGCGGCGCCGGCACGATGTTTGGGCCGCTGGTCGGAACCGCCTTGTTCATCGTGATCCGCGAGATCGTTTCCAGCCACTGGGAGCATCACTCGCTGATCGTGGGCTTACTGGCGATCCTCTCGGTGATTTTTGCGCCCAAGGGGATCGTCGGTCTCTGGAACAGCTGGATGGTCCGGCTCACCGGGCGTGAAATCGTCAAAAAGGCGCCGTCACGCCTGCCGCTGCGGGCCGAATCATGAGCGAACCCGTTCTGCGAACCGAGAATCTGACCAGGCGATTTGGCGGCTTGACCGCGATCGATAACTTAAGCATCAGTCTTTCACCCGGCAGGATCCACGCCATCATCGGCCCAAACGGCGCCGGGAAGACGACATTCTTCAACCTTGTAACGGGCCTTCTCAGTCCGAGCAGCGGCCGGATATTCTTTCGGGGTCGCGACATCACCGGATGCCGGCCGTATGTCATCAGCCGAATGGGGATCAAGCGGACCCTTCAGGTCAAGAGCGTATTTCCGGACCTCAACGTTGCCGACAATCTCTGGATCACGAGGCAGGCGCGAAACAGGTTCTTAAATCCGTTCCGCGCGGCCGCCAGCGACAAGGAAACAGGAATGCGCGTCGAGCAGACGCTCGAGCAGATCGGCCTCTCCGCTCTGGCGGAGCGCCCGGCCGGTACCCTGTCCTATGGCGACGTCGCGATGCTCGAGATCGGCATGGCGCTGATTTCCGAGCCGAGCCTGCTTTTGCTGGACGAGCCCACCTGCGGCATGAGCCCTGCCGAGACCAGCCGCGCGGTAGCGAAGATCCGCGACCTGGCGCACACCATCGACATTGTCATCATCGAGCACGACATGGACGTCGTCTTCGGCATCGCCGACGACATCACCGTTTTTGCACAAGGGGCGATTCTCGCCAGCGGCAATCCGGCTGTCATCGCCGATGATGAACGCGTTCGCGAAGCCTATCTCGGTCGCCCGGAGGACGAGGACTTCATGGAGGAGGCCATAAATGCTTAGCCTCCGCGACGTTCACGTCCATCTCGGCAAGCTGCACATTCTCCAGGGCGTGAACCTCGAGGTGAAGTCGGGAGAATCCGCCGCCCTGCTCGGACGCAACGGCGTCGGCAAGACCACAACGCTACGTGCGATCATGGGATTGGTGTCGAAGACGAGCGGGATGATCGAGTTCGACGAATTCGATCTCTCGAACTACCCTGCGTACGAAATTGCCGGCAAGGGTATAGGTTACGTGCCGCAGGGCCGAGGCATTTTCCCCGGTCTTTCAGTTTTGGAAAATCTGAACATCGCCCTCAAGGGCAAGCGTGACCGGGAGCGCGAGGACTATGTCTTTGCCTGCTTTCCGAGACTCAAGGAACGCTTGAAGCAGGCGGGCAACACGCTCTCGGGCGGCGAGCAGCAGATGCTGGCCATCGCGCGCTGCCTGATGATGCGTCCAAAGCTCATCATCCTCGATGAGCCGACCGAAGGGATCATGCCTCGGCTGGTGTCGCAGATCAGGCGTGAGATACACCGTATCAATCAGGGCGGCGTGTCGATCCTGCTGGTCGAGCAGAATGTCGAGACCGCGCTAAAACTCTGTTCAAGCGTGTTTCTCATGGAAAAAGGCGCTATTGTCCATTCGGGCACGTCGCACGAACTTAAAAATCAGCCGGAACTGGTGCAGCGCTATCTCGGACTTTCGCAATAATTCAGCCGTTTTAAGGAGGGATGTGAACATGGCAAGGAAACTATCGCGCCGCAGCTTCCTCGAATGCGCCCTGGCGGGCGGCGCGGCCGCCGGCACTGCCAATCTCACGATCATGCGCGACGCATTCGCGCAGGCTTCCGGGCCAATCGTCATCGGGCATCATTGCGACATCACGGGCGCGATAGGCTCGTGGGGCGTGTGGCACGACAAGGCAGCCAAGGCGGCCGTGGACCTGATCAACGGGGGTGGCGGAATTGCCGGTCGAAAGGTGGAACTGGCGACCGAGGACACCGAATCCAACCCTGCGAGCGGCGCACGCAAGCTGCGCAACCTCATTCAACGCACCAATGCCGAATTCATCATCGGCTCGGTTCATTCCGGCGTGATGCTGGCGGCGATCCCGATCGCGAGCGAACTCAAGACCATCTATTTCTCGACCGGCGAGGCGACGGAAGCCACAGGCAGCAAAGGTACGCGCTTTTCCTTCCGCACCGGCACCGACACCTATTCCATTGCAGCGGCCAGTCTGCCCTGGTGTGTCGAGAATCTGGGCAAGGTCTGGACCGTCATTTATGCGGATTATGCCTGGGGCCAGAGCACGTCGCAGGAATCCAAGGTCTATATCGAGCGCGCCGGCGGCAAGGTTCTCAATGCCATTCCGGTGCCGCTCGATGCCAAGGATTTCGTGCCTTATCTGGCGCAGGTTTCCGCCGATACCGAGGTGTTGCTGCCGGCGTTCATCGGCTCGCTGTCGGTCGCGTTTTATACCCAGGCCAAGAGCATGGGGCTCGACAAGAAGATGAAGATGTATTCCTCCTCCGCCAGCATCGAGGCGATTGCGCCTGATGACATCAAGGGCGCGGCGGAGGGAGTGTATTTCTTCGAGAATTTTCCGCGTCAGCTCAAGGCAAAGGACGACGGCTTTCACAAAGAGTTCAACAAGCTACTCGGTATCGACGATGTCGACGCCCGCGAGATCGGGGGTAGCCGCGTGATGGACAAAAGCCATGGCTGGCAGGCATGGGAGGACATCTTCGCGCTCAAACAGGCGATCGAGGCTTCCGGCTACAAGACGCGCAAGGACGTCGAGGGTGTCATCCGGGCGCTTGAAGGCATGCAGATGACCAATTCGCTCGCCCATCCGCAAGGCGACAAGATCATCCGCAAGGAGGACCACGTCGGCATTATCGATTGCTATATCAGCCGCGTGGAAGGTGGAAAGCTCGAGGTCAAGAAGCGAATTCCGAAGGAGGAACTCGCCAAGAACATGCCGCTGCGCCACAACCTCTCGGAAATGCCGGTCTAACCAACCTGTTGTAATCGCTCGTTGTGCTGGTTCAGTTCACCCCTCCCGCCTGCGGCGGGTGGCTGGACTTTTAGGGTTACGCGGCATCCGCAACGAATCCCCCTCCCCAACCTCGAGAGCGAGCTTCGCTCGCCTCGGACCCCCCGCAAGCGGGAGAGGGAGCTCACTTCCGTCGTAAGCGCAGCTCAACCTGACTTCATCTCGCGTCAGCGCGCAACCGTCACCCGCAGAAAGGTTGCCGGGATGGACGTGGTGTTCTTGTTGGCGCTCTTGTTCTGGCTTTCGAACAGCGCCTCCAACTCTCCCTGCAGGTCGGCTGCGCGGCCGTTCTTTCCTGCGGCCTCGAACGCGTTCATGGTCGGCCCGTAATATTTTCTGAACTCGCCGACGAGTTCGGACGGCGGATGGGGAAAGTTGAACGTATAGGTGTCCCTCAGGAACGAGATCCGGTCCTTCGCCACCCCGGCACTGCCGAACCGCTCGATCACGTTGCTCTCGATTCCCCAGGTCATCGGGCTGATGAAGCCTTCCGGAGGCGGCGGCGAATAGGCCGAGCTGATCTTGAGGATTTGCGCGACAAGCGTGGGATCGTTGGGAATCCAGTTTCCCATCACGATTCTGCCGCCCGGCCTGGTCACGCGCACCATTTCGCTGGCGACATCGAACGGTTTTGGCGCGAACATCGCACCGAATATGCTGACCGTGAGGTCGAAGCTGTCATTCTTCAGATCGTGCAGATCGGATGCATCGCCTTCCTGGAATTTCAAATTGGAAAGCCCCTCTTCCCTTGCGCGTCTGTTCCCGGCCGCGACCAGGTTCGCAGCGATATCGACGCCCAGCACCTCGGCTCCGAGTTTTGCCTCGGGCAAGGCCGTGGTTCCGTCACCGCATCCGAGGTCCAGAACCTTGAGCCCTTTGGTAACACCCAGGCTCCTGACCAGCGCCTCGCCGCTCTGGCGCATGCTCTGCGCGATGCGCGTAAAATCGCCTTTCTCCCAAAGTGCCTTGTTCGGATTCATGGAACATCTCCCCGTGATTTTTGATTGACTATCCTGGCCGAGCTGAAAGCGAACAGCGGAGCTTTAACTTAGGCTACCGTCTCATTGGAAAGGTTCATACCTGCCGGAACGTGCCTTGAGCGCATCGAACACGCGTTGGCTGCCGAGGTGATCTATGCGACTCTGCGTCGCATGTGTTCCGAATTTGATTGCCAGTGAGAAAAGGACACTAACGATAGCTGGCATTGAGAAACGTGCATCATGCCATAACGGGCATCTTCAGCAGATTGAACTATCAAGCAATCTGCATTTTGGCCTTGTTCCTCGCTTCGAATTCCCATGCGCTTCGGCGCACAACGACAGATAGCGGGAGATAGTACGATGACGATCAGACCTGATCCCACGTTTTACGCATCGCCCAAACTTGCAATGGAAGCGCCGCCCGAGAACTTCGCCTACACCCTGCTGCTCAGTCCGGATTTTTCGAAGCCGGACGCGCTGGTAGTGATCGACGTAAAAAGGGGATCGCCGACTTACAGTCAAATCGTCCACACCGTGACGATGCCGAACAAGGGTGACGAGTTTCATCATTTCGGCTGGAACGCCTGCTCGTCGGCGCTGTCTCCGCTCGCCGGGCACGCGTTCATTGAGCGGCGCTATCTCATCATCCCGGGGATCCGCTCGTCCCGCATCTACATCGTGGATACCAAGCCTGACCCGACAAAGGCGAAGATTCACAAGATCATCGAACCTGAGGAAGTGTTCAAGAAGACGGGCTACTCGCGGCCGCACACCATCCATTGCGGACCGGAAGGCATTTACGTCTCTACAATCGGCGGCGGCGGCAAGGATGGTACGGATGGACCTCCGGGCGTGTTCATCATGGATTGCGAGACGTTCGAGGTCCTCGGTCGCTGGGAGATCGACCGCGGTCCGCAGGCCAAGCACTACGATTTCTGGTGGAATCTGCCGCGCGACTACATGGTGAGCAGCGAGTGGGGGCTGCCGCCACAGTTCGAGAATGGAGTTGTCCCCGAGGACCTGCTGTCGAACAAGTACGGCCACTGCCTTCATTTCTGGGATCTGCGCGCGCGGCGCAACGTCCAGACCATCGATCTTGGCGCGAACCACCAGATGGTGCTCGAAGTGCGTCCCGCTCATGATCCCGTCAAGGAGTATGGCTTCGCGGGCGTCGTCGTCGATACCACCAACCTCGAGGGCTCGATCTGGACCTGGTGGCGCGAAGGCGGAAAATTCCATGCCGAAAAGACCGTAACGATTCCGCCCGAACCGGCAGACAAGGAAAAACTGCCACCGCTGCTGCAAGGGTTCGGCGCGGTGCCGCCGCTCGTCACCGACATCGACTTGTCGATGGATGACCGCTTCCTCTACGTCGCCTGTTGGGGGACCGGCGAGATGCGGCAATACGACGTCAGCGATCCGCGCAAGCCGAAGCTCGCCGGCTCCGTGCATATCGGCGGGATCGCGCGCCGCACGCCTCATCCCAACGGCAAGCCGTTTGGCGGGGGGCCGCAGATGGTTGAGATCAGCCGTGACGGCAAGCGGGTCTATTGGACCAACTCGCTCTACTCGACATGGGATGAGCAATTCTATCCCGGCGGTTTTGCGGGCGCCGAGGTGATGGCCAATGTCGGTGCGAACGGCGGGCTGGAGCTGGCGAGGGATTATTGGGTGAGCTTCCCCGACGGATACCGCCCACATCAAATCCGGCTGGAGGGCGGCGATTGCTCGACGGATTCCTTCTGCTATCCGTCGGTCTGAATTGGCAGGAGCGCAGTCCACATCCGCCTGGCTGTGGCTCGCCATTATTGTGAGCGGCCTCTACCACGGGATCAATCCCGGCATGGGGTGGCCGCTCGCGGTTGCTGCGGGACTGATGGACAAGAGCCCGCGCGCGCTGCTTGCCGCGCTCTGGCCGTTGTCGATCGGACATCTCGCGGCGATGCTGGTGGTGCTGTTGCCGTTCGCGCTGCTGCTCGTGCTCGTTGCGTGGCAACATCAGATCCAGGCCGGCGCCAGCTTGCTCGTCATCGGCTTCGGCATCTGGCGGCTGCTTAATCCCCGCCATCCCCGCGTGCTCGCGAGAATAAGGCCCACTCATCTGGCGCTCTGGTCGTTCGTGGTGGCCATCGCGCATGGCGCGGGCCTGATGATCGTTCCGATCTATCTCGGGCTTTGCCAGACGGCGGGCGCCGACACCGGCCATGAATCGGCGGCGCTACTTTCCGCGACAAATCTCGGGATGGCGATACTTGTTTCCATCGTCCACACGATTGCAATGATCTCGGCCGGCGGCGGCACAGCCTGGCTGGTGTATCGTTATCTCGGCCTACAATACGTATCGAAAAGCTGGTTCAACCTCGATGCCGTCTGGGCGCTCAGCCTCATTCTGGTCGGCAGTGTCGCGCTCGTCATCGGTCTTGCGGACTGGCATTGATCCAGGCGGGTGCGATGCGGCTCGTTCAGACAAAGGCTGCTGGTGGTACGGTCTAAAACGAAAATACAGTCCCTCATCCGGATTGCTTCGCAATCCGACCTCTCCCCGCCCGGCAGAGGTGAAAGACGCGAGCGCGTTATTTCAAATCAATAATCCTGCTCATGTCGCCGTCGAACTCCATGCCGCAGAATGTGCCGCCCTGGTAGAAGTCGCCGACCGGATCGGGCTTGAGCTTGGCCTGTTCGGCAAAGGCATGCTCGCGAAAATCCTCCGCACGGCCGGTCGGGCGATAGCCGAGGTCGATGGCGCGGTGGTTGTCCCACCACGAGCGCTCGTTGTTGGAGGCGCCGTAGAAAATCTCGAAATGTACATCGGGATGCTCCAGGCCGATCTGGCAGAGCTGCACGAGATCTTCCGGCTTCAGCCAGATCGACAGCCTGCGGTGATCGAGTGGCTTCTCGCCGAAATTGCCGATCCGGATGCAGGTGACCTTGATGCCATGCTTGTCGGCGTAGAGCGCGCCGACCGCTTCGCCGAAAACCTTGCTGACGCCGTAGCGGCTGTCGGGTCGCGCCGTCACATCGGTCCCGATCCGGTGATAGCGCGGATAAAAGCCGACCGCATGGTTGGATGAGGCAAACACGATGCGCTTGACGCCTTTTCGGCGCGCCGCCTCGAACAGATTGTAGCAGCCTATGACGTTGGACTGCAGGATGGTCTCCCACGGGCCCTCGACCGAATACCCGCCGAAATGCAGGATGCCGTCGACGCCTTCGCAGATCGCCTCGACCTGGGCGAGATCGGACAGTTCAGCCGCCTTGAATTTTTCGCCTCTGCCGAGGTCTGCGGGCGGTTTTAAGTCGCTCAGCAGCAAATCCGGATAGATCGGCGGCAATAATTTTCGTAAAGCAGTGCCAATTCCCCCCGACGCACCGGTCATCAATATGCGTGGCATTTCATCCCTCATTGTCACGGATTTGAAGTCAGTATGGCGCGGGGCGCGCGAGGCGGCAAGGCATGAAGATGCGGGTGCGCTTGCCGCCGCGAGAGGGCGATGGTAGCAGAACGTCCGGCGAGGAATTCCCACACAGCAACGAGAACTTTGAATGTCCGACCAACCCGTTCGCGCCGGCTGGCAGCCGGCGACGCAATATCCCGATCCCGCCATCCACGCGCTTGATCCGCGCTTTGAAAAATACTGGCTAAAACTGTCGGCCGTCGAAAGACTGGCCACGGGCCTGCGCTGGGCCGAAGGCCCGGTTTGGGTCGGCGATGGGCGATATCTTTTGTGCAGTGACATTCCCAACCAGCGCATTATCAAATGGGAAGAGGAAACCGGCGCGGTCAGCATCTTTCGCAAGCCGTCGAACTTCGCCAACGGCAATACCCGCGACCGGCAGGGGCGCCTGATCACCTGCGAACACGGCGGGCGCCGCGTCGTCAGGACCGAATATGACGGTTCGACCACGGTGCTGATCGACTCATTCAATGGCAAGCGGCTGAACTCGCCCAACGATGTCGTGGTGAAATCCGACGGCTCGATCTGGTTCACCGATCCGGTGTTTGGGCTACTCGGCAATTACGAAGGATATGTCGCCGAATCCGAAATCGAACCAAACGTCTATCGCATCGACGGCAGGACCGGCAAAACCACGATCGTCGCCGAAGGCGTGCTCGGACCGAACGGCCTGTGTTTTTCGCCCGATGAAAAAATCCTTTACGTGGTGGAATCGCGCGGTGTGCCGAACCGCAAGATCTTCGCCTATGATGTGACGGCCGATGGCGAGAAGATCACGAACAAGCGCGTGCACATCGATGCAGGCCCCGGGACGCCCGACGGCATGCGTTGCGACATCGATGGCAATCTCTGGTGCGGCTGGGGGATGGGCAGTGCCGAACTCGATGGCGTCATGGTCTTTGCGCCCGACGGCAAGCCGATCGGCCGCATCGCCCTGCCCGAGCGGTGCGCCAATGTCTGCTTCGGCGGGCTCAAGCGCAATCGCCTGTTCATGGCGGCGAGCCAGTCGATCTACGCGCTTTATGTCAACACGCAAGGCGCGCCGGGGGGATAGGTCGCAGGTATCGAAAGAATTCCGCTGTCATCACCGGGCTTGTCCCGGTGATCCACGTCTTGCTTTCTTTTCGGGAGCCAAAGACGTGGATGGCCGGGTCAAGCCCGGCCATGACGAAACAGTTGTCTCAAAAGCACGACTGCCGAAGCGGAAAAAAGCCGCTCCAGCATTCGAAGACATATAAATCAAGCCGCATTAAAACCGGCGACCGCCTTCACCTCGAGATATTCCTCGAGGCCGAACTTGCCCCACTCGCGGCCGTTGCCGGACTGTTTGTAGCCGCCGAACGGCGCGGTGCGATCGTTCGGCACGCCCTGCAAGTTGATATTGCCGGCGCGAATACGGCGGGCGACCTTGCGCGCATTGTCGACGGTGTCGGCAGTGACGTAGCCGGCGAGCCCGTAGGGCGTGTCGTTGGCGATCCGCACGGCGTCGTCTTCGTCCTTGGCGCCGAGGATGACGAGCACGGGGCCAAAAATTTCCTCGCGCGCGATCGTCATCTCGTTGGTGACGTCGGAGAAGATGGTCGGGCGGACATAGAAGCCCTTGTTGACGCCTTCGGGAAGACCGGGACCGCCGGCGACCAGTGTGGCGCCCTCCTCGATGCCCTTGTGGATCAAGGCCTGGATCTTGTCCCACTGGATGCGCGAAACGACTGGGCCGATATTGGTGCCTTCGGCGCGGGGATCGCCCGCCCTGGTCTTGTCGGCCACGCCCTTGGCGATCGCGGCGACTTCCTTCATTTTCGACAGCGGCACGATCATCCGGCTTGGCGCGTTGCACGACTGGCCGGAATTGTTGAACATATGCATCACGCCACCGGCGACCGCCTTGGTGAGGTCGGCGCCTTCGAGGATGACGTTCGGCGACTTGCCACCGAGTTCCTGGCTGACGCGCTTGACGGTGGGCGCGGCGCGCTTGGCAACGTCGATGCCGGCGCGGGTCGAGCCGGTGAACGAGATCATGTCGATCTGGGGGTGCTCGCTCATCGCGGCGCCGACTTCGGGGCCGAGACCATTGATCAGGTTGAATACGCCTTTCGGCACGCCGGCCTCATGCAGGATTTCGGCAAAGATCAAGGCCGACGTCGGCGTAAATTCCGACGGCTTGAGGATCATGGTGCAGCCGGCGGCAAGCGCTGGCGCGACCTTGCAGGCGATCTGGTTGAGCGGCCAGTTCCACGGCGTGATCATGCCGACGACGCCAACGGGTTCGCGCACCACTACGGCCGAGCCGGCCGGCTCTTCGAAATGATAGTTCTTCAGCACCTCAAGCGTGGAGAGGATGTGGCCGAGGCCGGCGCCGGCCTGCAGTTTCTCGGCCATCGGCAGCGGCGCGCCCATCTCGTCGGACACCGCAGCGCCGATCTCCTTCATCCGGCCCTTGTAGACTTCGGCGATCTTCGCCATTAGCGCGACACGCTCCTCGCGGCTGGTCTGCGAATAGGTCTCGAACGCGCGCCGTGCGGCGGCGACGGCCTTGTCGACGTCGGCCTTGGAGCCGAGCGCAACCTCGTACATCGCCTCTTCGGTCGCCGGATTGACGACTGGCGTGGATTTCTTGACGACGGGATCGACCCAGGCGCCGTCGATGTAGAATTGCATGCGGTTGATCATCATAGACCTCTTTATTTCACGGGCATTTGAGGGGGGAACGGAACGTTCGGCACATCCTTGCACGAATGTAAGCAAAAATGAACCCGCCACAAGCAGGAGGCCGTATTGCGGCCGACGCGGCACACAGGGCGGGAGGCGTGAAGGAAACGACGCAAGTCAGGCCAGACGTGCCTCTAGGCGGCGGTTGAAGCGGCTGGCCGGCTTCTGCGCGGTGCGCTCGGCCACCAGCGCACGCGCGAGATTGGCCCGGCGCGCTCGCAAAGCTGCTTCCAAGAATGTCAGTTGGATGAGGTCGCACTGGGCGTGACTGCCTCCACATTCATGGGCGATGTGGCGCACCCCTGCAAGCCGTTCCACGGCGCCGGCATAGTCACCGCGGACGAAGGTGCGGCTAGCAATCTGAATTGCCGACGAAGATGCCGCAAATAACAAAAGTTTGGCGGTCATTCGCAAGATGGAACCGCGGTGGATCGACTACACGTCGGCACATGATGTTTGTGTTCATCGGCTCGTGACCATCACGACCAACGTCGTGCTCGCTGCTGTAGCGCAGTAGCGAGGATGGGAAAAAACGGCGCGCGCTCCAGCACGCCGACGAAGCCGACCAAAATCAGTCAAGGAGTTCTGATGGTGTTTCGCTTTGGCACCGCAATTTGCGGCGCCGTAATGACACTTGCTTTTTCATCTGTTGCCATGGCTCAAAAAGATATCGATGCAGTTCCATCAAATGCAGTTGTTATCGCCGTTTCTGGGACTGCGATCATTGGCGCAGCGTCCATGTATAATCCGTACCGGTCCGGATATCGGGAGGGCGGCGTGAATACCGCCTCAGGCGAGCGCTATGAGTCCTCTGCGTGGGCGGCTGCCATCAAAACTAATTTACGGAAGGAATTTGGCGGGGTCCGTTATGGCGCGAGGCCGAAGTATGCCCTCGTCGAGGGTGCAGGCAGGAAGGCCATTATCAAAATAAATGATGTGGGGCCTTTAACGCCTGGTCGCATCATTGATTTCAATGAGCGGACGATGCGTTATTTCGATCCAAGCCTGCGACGGGGAGTAATTGACGGCGTCAAGGTCACACCACTCTCCGGCGAGGATTGGACACCCGGACCAGTTGCATAGAAACGATCGCAGGTGAGTGGTCGCTGGACCCTATCAACGAGCCGATCGGCT
>Ga0307474_10000848_pt1 | contig 21946 bp, 41 predicted proteins | sample atmos_gasesECM1C_2_FD_203312 | JGI IMG/M metagenome (GOLD analysis project Ga0307474, IMG submission 203312) | Hardwood forest soil microbial communities from Morgan-Monroe State Forest, Indiana, United States - atmos_gasesECM1C_05 | ecosystem: Environmental > Terrestrial > Soil > Temperate... | reverse complement strand
CAGAAGTCAACAACCTGACCGCCGCGGTGAATCTGTATCGGATCAATCCGCAGGCGTTGGCGCAGATCGCCAACAAGTACCTGGTGCTCGCGGGATGGTTTGACCTGGAGCCAAACCAGGTCAACGTGAATGGGAGCAATCATCCGGTCTGGACGCAGTACGGCCGTATGGGCGAAGCCAACTTCGCGCGCGACCTGGCGAATGTCGTCTATCAGGCTGCACAATCCGGCGCGATCGGACCCAATGACACGGCAACGTCGATTTACAACAACGTAGTCGCGCCATGGATCGCCTCTTTCGGCAAGGGTGCGGAAGTCGATACGGTCAACCCTGGGTTTATCCCGACCCTGATCCAGGGTCTGATCATTGACTACTACACAGGCTACTGGAAAAACGCCTGGCGAGCGCGCTCGGGCGATATCCCGGTGCAATTCAACTCCGTCCCCATGTTCTCTCTGCCGCAATATTCCGCAGCGGCACCGACTGCAGCCTCACAGGCGCCCCCGACCGCAATTCAACCGGTCGGTTCTGCGGTACCGGTGCTGGCGCCGCCAGCGAGCATCGTCACCCCCCCGCCTTACCTGATCACAGGACAATCCGGACTGATGATCCAACCGGTGGGCTCGGGAGCACCGACACCAGCGCAGTTGGTCGCTAGTCCCCCAGCACCTGGATCGAATGTTGCCTACGCTCCCGATATGGCCCAGGGCGGCGTGCCGATCCAGTTGCCCGGCGGCTTGATTTATGTCGGCCAGGATCCGTCGTCGCGATCGTGGATCCTGCAGAATCCCTCGACGGGTACCCAGTACGTCTTATGGCAAGGCGCATTGCAGCCCTATAACACAACACCGCCGGTATCAACATCCTCACCAACCATCGCCACGACAAGCGCGGGAGCTCCGGTCACGCAAGCGGATCTGCAGGCGTTGGCGTCGCAGCTTGCCGCACAAGGTCAGACCCAGCAGCAGGCCTATTCGTCCGCGCTGCAAACCCTGCAGAACAGCGGCATTGCTGCGACGCCTGCCGTGCAATCGGCCGTACAGTCGGCGGTGCAATCGACACCGGCCGGGGTCGGTGATTTTCTCTCCGGCATTTCCACAACCGGATGGATCGCCGTCGCGGGCGTCGCATATCTGATCTTCGGCCGCGGCCGTTCCCACTCACACAGGTAACACGCGCCATGGCAACCGCAGCGGCACTGAATAACGGCCTGAACCTGGCCTACTGGTTGTACCGGGTGCATCCGTCGCTGTTTGCATCGCTGCTGCGATCGGCTAGGCAGGGCCCGCAATTGAACCGATTCGGCGCGTTGGGAGATGACGCTACCATCAGCTCGAGCGATATCGGTACCACCACCACGTTTGACAGCGGCGGTATTTCCCCCGATCTGATTACCATGGCGGATCCCGCACTGACCGATATCAGCGTCGCGGTCCCGGACATTTCGGCGGACGTGGGTGGGGCGATCAGTGCGGCAAGTCCGGTGAGTACCCCAGTCTCGAGCTCGAGCAGCTCCGGCGGCATTGGCGGGGCATTGGCTTCCGTCGGCGGATTTCTGGCCTCCGCCACCGGTTTGACATCGCTCACCAATCTGGCCACGGCCTACTATAAATCCAATACGCCGCAGGCCTCGACCATCGCGACGCAGGTCGCGCGTGTGACCAACGGCGCAACGCCAGCGCCGATCACGTACGGTTACAACGCCCAAGGGCAGTTGGTTCCTGTGCTATCCAGGGCCGGTATCAACACTCCCCTGACACAATCGACGTTGAGCAGTTTGATCCCGTCCGGTCTCTCGCAATACGCTCTCCCCATCGGCGTAGGATTGCTGCTGCTGTGGGCGTTGGCATCATCGAAATGAGGTCTCTATGTCTACGCGACTAACACGTGCGGCAGCGGTGATGCCACATGCCATGGGATCCACGCGGCCGAGCCGTCCTGCGGCCGGCTTTCGCGGCCTGGGTGCGATCGCAGTCAGCGATACCGGGATGCGCGGGTTCCTGAAGTGGGCCCAGGCCGAATATCCGGCGGCCATATACCAACAGATCGCGAACGCGATACAACACGGCGTGCCACAAGCCTTCAGCGGTTACATGCTCGGCGGCTGGCGCAAGTTCAACCGTCTTGGGCTCGGTCGTCTGAGTGATAGTACGACCCCTACGGTGGACACGGCGGACGCCGCCAACTCCACCGCAATTGATCCGTCGTGGGCCAATACCATCTCCCAGATTATTGGCACCGCGACCGGCGCGTATCTCAGCGTGGAACAGCAGCAGAATCAGCAGGCGATCATTAACACGCAGTTGCAGGCTGCGGCCAATGGTAAAGCTCCCCTGCCGATTTCCCTGTCCTCGAGCGGGATCACGTTTGGCGCGACCGGCATTACTGCGGGTACACTGTTGGTTGTTGGCATTCTCGGATTTTTTGGCCTGAAAGCGCTAAAGGTGATCTGATGGGCAAACTACCCTGGTGGGTGTGGGCCGCAGGCCTCGCCGGCGCGGCGTATGTGGTGTACAAGTTCGCGACCAAGATCCCGGCCGTGGCGAGTGCGGCGACCAATGCGGTATCTCAAGGCATCGCCAATGTCTGGTTGAGTCTGCCTTTGGTGGGTCTCGGATCGTCCCAATCGATCCTGGGTAACGCAAAGTTGCCGGATGGCACACTCGTGCCACTCAACAGCCTGGTCGGTGGCATTCGGCAGGACAGCAACAACAACGTGTATGCCAACGTCAACGGAAATATCTATCAACTATCGCCATCCGATGCGCAAGGCAACTATCCGGCCGCGCTCATGGGACCGGCGCCGGCGGGAGCCTAGTCATGGCGCGAAGTAATGCCAACATGCTGTTGGGAGCGGCGGTCCTGATCGGCGGCGGCTTCTGGCTGATGAGCAAAAAAGCCGCGGCCGCGAATGCCGCGACGCCGTTGTACCCAGCCAGCGGTGGTACCGTCAATTTCACTCCGCCGGCGCCGGTACCGGGAACCATCGCGCCGACCGGTTCCCAGATCACGGCCGCACAGGCGATCTGGCAAAACCTGATCCCGACGACCGGGCCCAATACGGGGTTTGTGAACTTTCCGACCGGCTCTCAAGCCGCCTCCGCCTTTTTACCCTGGGCCACCGATAGCGCCGGAAACTATTACACGCAATGGGCAGGGCAGATCTACCTGGTTGGTGTCGCGCAACCGGATTCCAGCGGCAACTATGCCGCCAAACTGTTGGGGACCTGATCATGATGACGGTACTCACGGTGTTGTGTGTGGTGTGCGCGCTGATGCTGTTAATCAACATCGCGCTCCTGGTCAGTTTTCGCAAAATAGAATCCGACGTCAGTCTGACCCGTTCGGACGTGATCGCTATCCGCCGGCAATCGATTCCGCCAAACGTGGGGGCTCGCTCCGTCCCGACTGTCGCGGAGCTCGAGGCAGCGCGCAATCGGATCGATCCGAGCGGGACGGCGCATCCGGGCGGGCCCGGGTGAGCCAATACGGTCGCGAGAAACGCGCGGCGCGACAACTGTGGCGGGAATTCCGGGAGGAAGAACCAGGTCCCAGCCGTCGTGTGGCGATCCAGTGGCCCAAGGCATTGATGGTGATGGGTACCGTCCGCGCGATCGCCTATAGCACCACTCACCGCGGCAAACGCGTTCCATACATGCACGAATTCGCGCCCGGCTCCAGACCGCTGCTATGCGCAGGGAAAAGGCCAGGTCAGTTGTTCCTAATCGGAGATGGGTTCCGCGTGGATGCGCATGGCATCATCGATATCGACGCGGACGGTCGGCGGATCCGGTACGCACCGCGGCTCGAGCTCGTCAAGCGCCGTCGGCGCAAGACTTGACGGCGCCCCCCTTCTTTACATAACCTCCGGCCGTCGCCTTAGCCTGCACTGCGCCAACGCAGGCTGTCGCCGCGGGGTATCGCAGTTTGCTCCCGGTCCGTACACCTTCCAGGGTGGGACCGTGGAGCATGTCTTGCTAATGAACCCGCGGCGTCTCCCGCGCAAGTCGCGCGGTCCCAAGCGTCTCAAAAATCTCCCGCCGGCTTTGCGTCGCTACTGGCAACGAGTCCGTGGTATCGGCTCTGGTCGATCCCTCCCCAATCCGCGCGGCGAACAACGCCGGCGAGCTCGCCGGCGTTCCACTTCTCGAGGACTTGCTATGGCCACCAGGCGTCGTCGTCGCCACTCCCACAAATTGAGCGCACATCAGCGGCGATCGCGTGCGGCTCGCAAGGCGGCTCGCACGCGCGCGCGCCGTTACGGGAAAGCCCGATATCCTTCCGCGCGTCGGCGTGCGGTCGGCGGTGATTTCGGCATCAATCCACGGCGTTATGCGTACCGTCGGAATCCGCGGCGCCACGGTGGCGGCGGTAGCTTCGGCTCGGTCAGCGGGGCCAAGCGCCTGGCCGTGGGGGCGGGGATCGGTGCGATTGGTGCGGTGGGCCTCGACTACTTGTGGCAATGGGGATCCGGTTATCTACCGGCATCTCTGCAGACAGGGTACGTGGGCACGATCGCGAAAGCCGGTGCAGCCCTGGGAGCCGGCTGGCTCGCGAGTAAGGCCGTCGGTCGGCCGACCGCGATCGCCGCGACGGCCGGCGCGCTGACCGTCATCGGCTACCAGCTGTTGCACCAGATGATCGCGGGTGCGGCACCGGCAGCAGCCATCCCAGCCACCACCACAACCGCGACGCCGGCATTGCAGGCCTACATGCCAACCTCGATGGCAGGCATGCGGGCATACATGCCGAATTCCATGGCAGGGTTGGGTTGGGTCTCTCCCGGAACGCCCTTGCGCGGGCTGGGTCGGCCCTGGAATCAGATGAGCCCGCCGAATGTCCCCGCGAACCGGCCCGGTGGCAGCGTGAGCGCGTCCGGCTTTGCCTCCGCCGGCGGGTGGACCTGATTCCGGTCTAACACACTCCATTTTTTTTTCATAGGTCGCGCACATGAACGTCACCAGCTCTCAATCCCCCGCCGGCGGTCGGCCGATCCTCACTCAACAGGATCTGCAAAATCACCAGGTCGGTACTGGCGGACAGGACATTATCTGGTCACCGCTCTACGATTCCAACGCGTGGCCTTCTGCTGGTGTCGGCAGTGGCGGCTTGCTGTTCTTCTCCGCGCAGAAGGGCCAGGGCACCACCAGTGCGCCGGCCGGCGGCACGGGCGCCAAAACGATCTTCGATACCAATCTGACACTCGGCGGTCAGTTGGGTATGGGGAACGATTTTTATACCATCGGTGTGGAAATGCCCGTGTATCCGGGCGTGACCAACTCCACCTCGACACCTTTCGGGCTCTATCCGGGCATTGGCGGCCAGGCGCCGGCGAACACGGGCTTTTTCGTCAACGACCTGTGGAACATCCTGTGCCAGGGTTACGTGACATTCGCCGTCGGAACGGATCGCAACTTCGTCCAGGACGGCCCGCTGATGAACTTCCCGCCGACGGTGGGATTGGATATCGCCTGTGCGCTGGCGGAAATCGGGCCGAGCTCCACGTCCACCGGGGTAGGCAATGCGATCGTCTACGGCCGCGGCTCGGGTGAGCCCTATACGATCGTCCCGGTGTACCTGAAGGCCACGCAACAGTTCACGTATGTGGTGACTACGGCCGCGGCGATCGCGCTGCCTTCGAGCATTGCCGCGCGCATCCAGGCGCGTTTACGCGGCTATCTCATCCGTCAGGTGACCTGAATCATGTCGGCGAGCGCACAAGCCATGCAGGCGGTGGCGGGAGCGCCCTCGGCTGTCTGGCTACCGGGCATCACGCCCGATGACCTGCAGTTTCTGGTGGCCAATGTCACCAGTCTGTCGTCGACCGCTCCCAACGGCCAATCGAGTATCCAGATCGACAATGGATACGATTTCTACTGGTACGCCATGACGCACCAGGCGGATATCGGCGGAGTCGCACAGACGGAGAGCTCCCGTGTGATTCCGCTGGTCACCGTACTGATGAATGATTCCAGTGCAAGTCGCAACCTTGCCAACAATCCGACACCGCTCGAAACGCTCAGCGGTACCGGTGAATTCCCCTATCGACTGATCCGGCCGCGATTGTTCCCCGCCAACACGGTGATCACGTTTACGTGGGTGAGCTACGTTGTCAGCGGGACAACTTACGCCAACATCTATCACCTGTTGCACGGGTACCGCATCCGGAAGTAGCGATCGCCATGTTATATCGGCCGGGATTCAGTCCCTCGATGTTGCTGCCGAATCAGTGCGACGCAGCTTGGACCGACCTGACCCGCGTGCTGTCCGACCAGGTGCCCATGGCAGCAGGCCTGGGTGCGATGGAAACCGCACAACAGGCCTTGGGTCTGTCGCCTGCGGACGCCGCGAATCTCGTCGCCTCCGGCGGGACCTTGTTGACCGCAGCTCAGTTGGCCAACAGCGCGGGATCCCAGACTCGGCGCTCCGTTGGAAAGGCGACGCGCGCAACCCGCGTGCCGATCCCGAATAACGTTGACACGGCAATCCCGCTGGTAAACGGCGACGAGAACCGTACTTTCATTCTCATCCAAAACAACAACGCCAGCGGCGGCGCCAATCTGTTGATCTCGGTCGATGGAGTGATCGACAGCACAAACCCTCAGTTCTATCTCAATCTCCAACCCACGTTCGGCATCCTTCTCGATGAGGAAGTCTTCGGCAACCCGATCTTTGTCGCTTGGGGTAGCGGGACGATCGCCGGCGGCATGATCATGTATGGATCTTCCGCCGCACCTCCGGTAACGCTGCAGATGGCACCGCAGGTACAGTCCCGCTACACGCAATAGTGGGCCGGTTCCTGGGTCCGCCCTCGAGGGTGGGGATTGTCTCGAGCGGCATTTTTGGCGGTATCGCCGCGGCACCTGGTGCACACCAATTCGTGGCCGTCGGCACCGACAACAACCGTCCCTTGGACACGACGCCCGTCACCACCATTCGTAACAGTGCGGGCGTCTGGACGCCGCATACGCCGACCGTTTTCGGCGCGCAAGGCTTGTTCAGCGTCGCTCATGCCACCGGGCAATGGCTTGCGGGGAGTAGTGCCAGCGCGGGAACCTCCGTGATCGCCACCTCCCCCGACGCGGTGATCTGGACCGCGCAAACCAACCCGTTGCCCGGGATGGATATGTTTGCCTGTGGAGGGGACGCGGCGCTCGGCGTATTCGGCGGCAACACGGCTGATCTGATGGATTCCGTCGACGGTATCAACTGGAATGATGAAGGCAACATATGGGGTGGCAGTGCGATCACGCACGCGATCGCCGCCAGCGGTGCGGGGCTCTATGCGGCCGTGGCGGGTACGAGCGGTAGCCAATCGATCGCTTACAACATCGGCTCTGGTTGGCCCTTGGAGACGACCCTACACACGAACAATGTCGCAGCGGTGATCTGGGATGGCAGTCAACTCGTCGCCCTGGACATCGACAACGGCAATATCATCATATCCCCCGACGGGCCGAACTGGTCTGTCGTTGGCGCGTTGCCGTTTCCGGCAGATAACATCGCCTTCAACGGTCACGTCTATGTGCTCACGAGCACAGCGACAACGACCATTGTCACCGCGTCCACCTTGGCCGGATTGGTGGCCGGGACGCCCGTCCCCATGTCGATCGATACCATCAGTGTGATTACCGCCGGGGGCGGAGTATTCGTCGCCATCGATTTCTCCAACAATGCGTACAGCTCTCCAGATGGCGTGACTTGGACCACGGAAAATACCCATGTCAGCGCACCGTTTTTTCTCACCGCGATTGCCTACGCCTGAGGGGAGAATGCTACATGGCACGCGGAAATCTACCGGCTTGGCTCTGGATTCTAGGCGGTGTTGCGTTGTTGGCCGCAGCCGGCGGCGGAGGGACATTGGCCGTGCAAGCCGTACTCGCCTACTGGCAGCGCAGCGCTAATGCGCAGAAGTGGGCTCCCGTGCTCGCCGCGGCCGAGCAGGCCAACGGCCTCCCGGCCGATCTGCTCGCGCGCATGGCCTATACCGAGAGCGCCTACGCGCAAGATGTGATCGACGGCACGCGCTCGAGCTCCGCGGGCGCGTTGGGCATCTTGCAGCTCGAGCCGCAGTACTTCGACACCGTGCAACGGCCGATCCCATTTTCGGACCAGGACACCACGGACCAGATCAACCAGGCCGCGGGGCAGGTCGCGACGCTCTACAAGCAGCTGCTGCCGCTGGCGAGCTCGAGCGGCCAGAATCCCTGGGCCCTGGCCCTGGCCGGATACGACGCCGGCGCCGGTGCGGTGAAGCAATACGGCGGGATCCCTCCCTATACCGAAACCCAGAATTACGTGACAGGGATCCTTGCCGACGTACCCGCGGCGACCGCCTGATTCCGCTGGCCGATCCACCTTATCGAGAACCTCTCGATAGCGCTGGCGCGCGATCGCCGCGCCTAGGGGCGCTAATGCGCTCCAATCACAAGCGGAATTCTTTCCGCTTGGCCGATATGATTGGCCGATATGCCGTGGAACATCGCTTGCCAAACCCCCGCACAGGCGCCGAAAATCGCGGTCGATCAGAGAGTTGGGACGTGTGAGCGTTCCACGGGGATGTTCCACGCGAGAGGATAACGGCCATGTCGAACGGTCTGCGGATCCGGGGGGTATCCGGTGATGTCTCGAGCGTGAGCGTGCAGAGCTCGCTCACGCGCACCTGGGCCCTGCTCGGGCGCAAGTGGGCCGGTCTGGCCTGGCGCGTCCACGAAGTGGCGCTGCAGCGTGATGAGCTTATCGTTCTCAAATGCCAGGGTGGTAGCTGTGTGCTCGAGTTGACAGCGCTCGGCAATGAGCACGGTGATACGATCGTGCAAGAGGATGTCTCGCGCATCCGCCTCGAGCTGGGTTCCAAACAACAGTTTCGACTGTCGCAAGGGCAGGCTCTGGTGCTCACCTGTCCGGCGATCCAACATCCCTTTAACCGCCTTGGCCCGATCATCGAAACCTAGACACCGGCGGCTGCCCACGGCGCGGCACCGGCTGATTTTGACCCGTGGCGGCGGTGCGGATCTGATCGATCTGGACAACGGGGAGCTCCTGTGGCGCAACCTCGAGGATCCGGACTTCCAGGGCGAATTCCCCGCTTTCCTCGACTACCAGGACACCGCCGATATCCTGGAGTATTTGGAAGAAGTCGGGGAGCTCACTGGCAAAGAAGCGGATGACTGCCAGATCGTCGAAGAGTTTCTTACGCCGGCAGACCTGGCCGGCATGCTTCGCGTTCCAACATAGGAGTCAAGTTAGATGCTGAAAATTCTCAAAGATAAATCAGGTCACTACCTGATTGGCGCGATCGCGTCCATCCATCCGGAAGAAATCAAGTCGGATCGCCGCGACCAATCCCAGGTCACCGCGGTACATACGCAGATTGCGACGCTGGGGGGGCAGACACATCACACCGCCATTCCCTGGGATGAAGCCTCCGCGGCATTTGACGCGTTCCACGCAGAGGAGCAAAAAAAGGATCCTCCGGCGGCGTGATCCGTATTCCCCTCGGCCGCGATCGCTGTCTCGTGCTCGAGGTGCGTGCGCGATGCCGTCATAATGTCCTAGGGATCTGCCCACGATGTTACCCGGCGGAATCGCGCACGCAGCGCAATCGCAAATTGTGCCTGGCGCTCGCCTGGCTCGAGCGCTTGAGCGCGGAAGATCCGCATATCAAGGACGTCAAACAGGTGCGACGGATCGCCGCTGATGCACTCGCCGGCATCGCCGACTTGACATAACTCCAAAACTTGGCTGTCTGTTTTGTGCAGCGTAGAGTGTGGCGGATGAGACTGCCCTCCGCCCGCTTTACTCCCGAAGATCACGCCGTGGTGGCGGACCTGGTCCTGTACCGCCGCGGGATCTGTTGGTTGGCCCAGCTGTTGGTCGAATCCTACGAATCCGACCAACGCGACGCGGATCGAATGCTGGCGGCGCAACGGCTCCGAATGGGTGCGAAGGGGTGGCGTCTGGCGGATCCCATCACGGTCGATCATCACTGCTTCGGTGGCGCATGAGATCCCGCCGAGCGGATCCGGTCCCCTACACGGTAGAAGATTCCGACGTCTGGGTATGCGTCGGTCTGTGGTCATGCTTTGCGTTCAATGATTATCTCGAGCTGAATTCAGCCTGGGTCGATCGCCACGACGCGGATCGAATGTTGGAATGGACGCGAGGTAGGGTCTATGGGCTTGGCGGCGATCTGTACGTGCGCACGTTCCCATGGGTGCTTGCAGGGACAACCGAATGAAAGCTCGCCTGAGTTGCGTTGGAATGACTACTGAAGAGGACTATCACATTTGGTGGTCGGTACGCCGGCGCTTCGGCACTTATCCGCATGCTTCCGTTGAGTACGATGCGGTATGGTCTGATAAGCGCGACGCCGATGTCATGTTCTATGCGCAACAATTCAAACTGGCTGACACACTGCGCGTCGATCAGGCTGGTGGTGGCGTGTTGGTGCGTCTCCCGGCTTTGATATGCCACAACGCGGATCCGCCGGAGATTTTCGGATGAAACCGCACCTGGGGCGCGCGCCGCCTACGCCGGAAGACATCGACGTGATGACGTGGCGATATATACGCGGTCCGAGCCCGACTCGTGTCGTGATAGCGGTCGACGCCGTAGCGATTCCGGCGGACTGCCGCGATGCTGATCTGATGTTACAGGCTCAATATGTAGCCAGTTTCGGCCCGTGCGGAATTGAGCTGTATGGCATCGCGTGCCGTGGATGGGACCAGACGGAGAATGGAGCTTTGCGCACGCTATGAAATCCCGCCTTGGTGTCGCTCCTCGTACTGATGAAGATAGTCACGCATGGTTGGCGGTCTGGTGCTGTCGACCCAAAGCGCAATACGTGCTGTTGACGCTGCACTCAGAACACCAAGATCGCCGCGACGCTGACTTGATATTGAAACGGCAAAAACTGCTGCGAATGAGGCGTCGATTACATCTCGAGGGTGGTTGGTCGGGCGAGTGGCGATGGAATGGTTTACTGCGCTGTGAGCACATCCCGTGAAACCGCGCGTAGCACCGGTCCGTCTCACCGCTGAGGATCGCGAAATCTGGTCATACCTGGGTGGAAGTGGGAAGGGTTGGGAGTTTTGGATGCCCAGTCACTACCTGGCGAGCGATCGACGCGACGCCAATTTGATGTTGCAGGCAATGCGATGGCGTTGGATTCCAGGAATAGGCATTCGTCCCGAAGGCTTCGCGGTATGGGGTAACGGGGTTCCCCTGCAGCGGATCGACGCCGGCGGCGATCTGTCGGCCGACTGGTATCACACATGAAACCCCGCCTCGAGGCCGCACCTTGGACTACGGAAGATGACCAGATTCTCTGGCGTCGGACACTACGTGTCGGAAAGCGTGAACAAACCTGGTGCCAGGCTTTTGATTGCCGGCCGCAGGACCGCCGCGACGCCGACCTGATGTTAAGTTGGCAGTGTCAGGAAATGGAAACGCTCCACATGTCGAGACTCGAGCGGTGGGCGTGGCTAGGGATAGGTCCCGAGGTGCAGCTATGAAACCCCGCCTGGAGAGCGCGCCACGGACACCAGAAGACCGGGCAATATGGCTCCGACTCATGCACGGCAAATATCCACCCTTGCCGATTTGGTCCTATCTCGCCGCTGACCGCCGCGACGCCGATTTGATGTACACGGCGCAATTGTGTCACGCCAGCGGGATTGATTGGTTTGACATCCGCGGGCCGCTAACTCTCTCCATCGATGGTTCCGAGGAAACATATGTCTTCGGAGTGCCGCAGCGATGAAACCCCGCCTGGATCTTCCGCCGCAGGAGCCGGAATATGACCTGATGTGGTTCATAGTCGCGGTGCGGATCGACCCTAACCGTAAAGGTCGCGTGCGCCATTGGGCCGAGCAATCCGACCGCCGCGACGCTGACCTGATGTTGAAAGCCCAATCGGACCGTACCGCATCCCTGGTGTTAATCGATCCATACAACATGGGCAGAAGTTACGCCGCGGTTGACGTACGCGGAAAAGGCGACGGATGGTGCCCATTGTGAAACCCCGCCTGCGACCGTTGCCGCTCACAATCGAAGATCTGGCAATCTGGGCTGAGCTGATGCTCACTCTACCGAGCACGGAATACGGCAATAGTTGGGCTTTGTGTATGGTCCAGGACCGCCGCGACGCCGACCTGATGTCGAACGCGATGCGGGCGCGCGTCGGTCACTGGGGACCGGTCGTCAAATGGACGCGGGTGGATGAGGAGTACTCGTATACGCTCTGTGGCGGGGCTGAGTTGGGTTCCATGGCGATAGAGCCGGCCAGCTGGCGCGACATATGCTATTTCGTATAAAAGGGCAGTATGTCAAGCAACATAAAACAGCAACTCCGACAGTACGTTGATTCTGCAGACAATGACGGCCGAAGCGGCAGGTTGGAGACTGCCTTATGTCGTGACGCGCTCGCGGAGATTGAGCGGCTCGAAGAGTCGCACGGCAAAACCGTAGCCGCCGCGCGCCAGGTGGAAGCACTCGAGCGGATCGCCGACACGCTCGAGCGCGTCGAAAAGCGCATGCAGACTCGTTGGAACCTGCTTTGAAATTGCTGCACGCAGTGCGGAGGGGGAGATTCAATGAGCCGAGTGATGAGAGTGACCGCAACTAATGGCGTGGGACGCGAGGTCTACGATGCAACGGTATCTCTCGACGGTGTGACCGACGAGCAGGCGCCAGGAGAGGCCATCGAGTTCGCGATCGGCCAGCTGCGCGACCAGGGCATGGATCACGTGCAACACCACGTAGCGGCCTGGACAGTGCGGCAATACTGGGTCGGATGCCAGGCCGATACCGACGGCGATCGCCAACCAGGTTAAAAAACGAAGTTTATACAGTATGGTACTGTATAACATCGGGGCCCATGTGAGCAGCTGGTCGATGTTGAATTGCTCCACGCAGTGGGAGGGAGGATTCTGTGCGAACCACCTATGAGCGCAAAGAGGCCATCTGTTGGGTGTTGCGACGTGGCCTGCTCGAGGGCGGCGGCAGGGATCTCATGTTTACCGCTCGATTTATCGGGAAAATGTGCGGTCTGCCATTATGGATGGTGTTTTATTACACGCGACAATTGATTCAAGACGGTGTGATCGAGGGGCGGATTCGTCCCGATGGATCGCACGTTTATTTTCTCCGCACATAGGAGTGAGATGAGGATGACGATATGTCAAACAGCGATTTGACAAAAGCTGGAAAAAGCGGCGTTTCGCATGAAAATGTGTACTACGACACGCTGTTTGTCTGGGCGATCATTATCATGGTAACCGTCGCACTGGTTGAGGTTGGTTCCCGTGAGTACGCCCGAACTGTTACTGCTGTTGAAGCTGCTGCCGAACATTCAGCGCAACCCCCCCGCCTGGATGACCGTCGAGGAACGCGCCGTACTCGCGCGCCTGGTCGGCGAGCTGATGATGGCCAAGTGCTGATCGGAGAGGATTGACATGGCCAGAGACAGACGTTTCACGAAAGCCGGTACCGAAAAGGCGACGCGTACGCAAATAGACTTGATACGCGACCTGGCCGAGCGGGCCGGTTATAGCGGTGATCGAGGATACGCCGCGGCTGAGGACCTGTTGGGTGACGGGAGAGGTTGGGCTGATACTCCGCAACGAGCACAACTGTTGATCGATGCTTTGTCAGCCAAGTTGGGCGATTCAGTGTCTGTTCCCAAGGAGGATTGAAATGGCTGCGATCTACAATGTCCAGACCGGCGACACCATTGCTTCCGGTCTCAATGGATCCAAGCTATGTGATCAGGCTGTGCAAATTGCTTGGAGGATTGCCGTTGAGCGTGGCGAGACAGTTGTCCTCGAGGATGACGATGGTGATTGGCTGATCCATCCTAATGGCCACGCCGAGCTGATCGAAGGCGACGTTTCGTGAAACGCTGTCTAGTGCTCTTGCTCGCGTTCCTCGAGGGTTGTGCGACCTGCCAGCGGCACCCGATTGCGTGCAGTGTCGTTGTCGTGGGGGTCACTTCCGGTGTCATCTACGGGATTTCCTCGCACCATACCCAACCACCGAACCAGTGCGCCAATATCGGACTGCAATGCTGAAGGCAATACTTTGCGTGTGTATCGGTTGCGGGTGCGACGATGAGCACGCCTGCGAGGATCTGTTAGGCGATCCGTGCGGCTGGATCCAGCAAAGCGGCAGCGGCAAGCGTGGGGTGTGCACGCAATGCCCAACCTATGTGAAAGCGTGGAACAAAGGCGAGCGCAAATTGAGCTCGCGCGCCAAGGCGGCGATCGACAAACGCAAGCTCGAGGAACGATTGTCGCGGCCGAAGATCCGGAGTGCGCGAACATGAAGACTGCGGAAAGTGCATCCTATACGCCCGAAGACATTGGTATCTGGGTTGTGTTGATGGCGACACAATCGGCGCGTCTAGCCGCGCTATCTAGATTCGGAGACCGTCGCGACGCCGATGTCATGTTGACGCGCGAACGTTGGAAACGGCGTCACCTGGTGGCCATGCCGGCGCCGCCGGCGGTCTACTGGTGGCCCAGTCCGTTAGCTTTCCCTCCCATGTTTAGGAGTGCACGAACATGAAACTCTATCAAATACGCTACTTCGGCAGATCCGTCGATTCCAACATACCCCTGCCGCAAGTTTCGCATTCGAAGGAGGTAGCCTACGCACATTGTTCGAATGAGGCCAACGAGTGGCTGATTCCGAATGGTCTGGGAGGTTGGACGGTTGTAACGCGCGAGCAAGCGCTGGGCCGAGCTGGCATCCGTGCCTGATCTGTCGCCTGACAAGCTCCTCGAGCTCGTGCTCGTCGAGGAAAGTCTCTTCGTGTGGATGGCGATTCACGGCAATCTTTGCCTTGCGCTGCGGCATCCTGCGAACCGCGGCGCCTCTCGTCACTACATCGAAAGCTTCGTGCACAAATTGGGGCAGCTATTGATCGAAAAAGGAGTGTTCACGGCGGAGGAGATAGCCACGGCACAGGTGCTCGAGCAGGAAGAAACCCCCACTCGACAAGGGCACTGAAAAAACCTATATTTCCCCGCAAGGAGCAGCGCCGGGGCTCCCCTGGTTCGGCATCCCGGCAAGCCTCGCTCACCAGGCAATCATCCCACTCCCGCGCAAGCCGAAGTGTGTTCGATTAATCGCAACCTGGTCAGCGGGGCTTTTTTGCGTCCGCACATCTCGATTTGACAAAATCCCGCCGCTTAGTTAGCTTCCCGTAGGCGATTAACTCGAACAACTTCAACAGGTTGCGGGAAACTCCTTTGCCTGAAGAAATTGGATGTGATCTGACATGGGCTGCGCGTGTCTGGTCGAAGTTGAGCACGTGGCAATGTGCAGGCGTCCTGTACATAGCGCTGCGCTATAACCCTGACATCCAACACGAAGGCTCTGCGGCTTATATCGATGCGATGTCTCTATCGCCGTGGCTGAGCCTGGGAGAACCGTTGCAACGGGATATCGCCCGAGCGCTCGAGCAGTTACGTCGCCAATTGGCGTCATAGGTCGATGCCGCCATGACCCCACTGTCGGCCCAGTCAACGCACTTTCAACGCACGACCTGGGACTGGCGTCAATTGGATCCGCGCACCGGCGAGGCCACCGGGCCGAAATTCGAGGCTTTCCCGCGGGAGATTCAACGGCTGGCTGTCGCGCGCCTGCAGGAGTTAGACACCAGTGATTACAAAAAAGCCAATCGATTCGCGCTGCAACTCGTGCGCGAGCTCCACCAGGCGCACGTCGGCAAGGCATTTGATGAGGCAGAACTGCGGGACTGCGCGGAAAACTATGCTCAGCGTTGCGCGACGTTACGCGCGGGGGATCCGGCTAGCGTGCTGGATCGACTCAGAGGGGCGCCAGCGCGCTTTGCAAGCTGCGATGGGCCTACGACCTGGTTGCCGGTGCGATCGCCGTCCTACGCGGCCGAGATGCGCAGTTTTGCGGCCAAGTCCGACTTCGCTCGGTCGGTAGGGATTGACCCGTTGCCGGCGAATCGCTCGAATCGCTATTTTGGCTTGAGTGCGCGACTGGATGACTCGCTGTGGTGGCGCCGACAGCTGCGGAAGATGTGGAGCCGACGTAGCGAAGAAATGTTGCGCAAGTTGGGCACGGTGCGTAAGGGCGCCGATGTCTACTGCTCCGAATCGGCCCTGAGGCTACGCGCGTCCCAACAACGACGCATGCGCCGGTTCCTGCAAGGGACGGTCGCGATCAACGAGCTCGGCGAATCCCTCTCCCTCGAGCAGCTGGCCGAGCATTCGCTCTCCAATCCAGCGCTCCGCCGCGGCGAACTGATGGCGCGCATTAAAGGCTACGAACAGATCGCCAACGAGTTGGGTTGGTGCGGACTGTTTGTCACGGTCACGGCGCCCTCATATTTTCACCCGCAACGTTTCCACGGCGGCGCGAATCCGAACTACGGCGGCGCGACCGTGCGCGAAGCGCAACAATGGTTGTGCCGCACGTGGTCGCGCGTGCGAGCTCAGCTGGATCGGGACGGCCTGCGCTATTTCGGGATTCGGGTTGCGGAACCCCATCACGATGGCACGCCGCACTGGCATATGTTGTTGTTTGTCCATCGCGCGGCTCGCAAGGATCTGACACGCACGATCGTGTCAGGTTGGTTGAAGGAATATGGTACGGAACCCGGTGCGTACGCCAAGCGAGTGACGGTCAAACGGATTGACCCTTCGAAGGGCAGCGCGACCGGCTACCTCGCTAAATACATCGCCAAGAACCTGGATGCGGCAGGAGCCATTCATGCAGCGGAAGGTGGAGAAACTGGGGTGGGGGGCCAGGTGCAAGGCCTGGGCCACAATGTGGCGGTTGCGGATGGCCTCACGCGGGTTCTTGCCTGGGCATCCGTGCACGGTGTACGTCAGTTTCAACAGCTGGGTGGTCCGCCTGTCGGGCTATACCGTGAAGCGCGACGCGTCCGGGACGTTGTCAGTGACCGTGATGTTGAACGCGCCCGACGATACGCCGATCGCGGTGATTGGCGAGGATTTTGCCTGGCCAGCGGATACCGTTTCCATTGGGACTACGTTGATCGGCGGTTGGAGCGGCTCTGGCGCGTTGAGCAACGCCGACGCCGGCGCGCGGGCCTCCCCCGCCGGCGCCGGGACAAGACTGATCTGCGGATGGTGTACGCGGAGACAGGCCGGCGTAATCGTTATGGCGAGCTCGTCGGCTGTCAGATCATCGGTTTGAAGTGGAGCGCGGCCGAGCTGTATACGCGGCCGCACTCCTGGAGGCTCCAAAGTCGACAGATCACGACTGGTACTGTACAGAAAAACAGTGTCCACGACCAGTCAGGCAAGGATGCCGGATCTGCGGAGGGGTTCCCCCTCCCCCTTGGACCCGTGGCAATAACTGTACGCACGTCGACGGACGATGTCGATCCGGCAGTCAAGTGGTTTGGCCGTACCGAGTCCTTGATAAGGCAACTCGCGTGCCAATTTCGCCTGACGCAGCGGCCGAACCCCCAACGAAAGTGGCGTTGGGACGGCGACAGCAACCGGATCGTTAAAGGATGCGTCCGCGCGGAGAGTACCGGCCCACCTCATTGAGCTGCCGAACTCGCGTAGCGAGCTCGGCAGCGGTCGTCACCCCGATTTTCCCCGCGCTGCCTGGTGTATCGACGCGATGCGTCAACCCCTCGAGGCTCTCTTCCCTTGCCCTCAAGCGCTCTAGCTGAGCGGTGCTGCACCCGCTACCATCCACGATCGGTCAGGATTTACCCCGCGGGAGTGTCCTTTGGAGCAACAGCCGTCGATTCCGTCCAACGTTCCCTGGGACCCTGTCGAGCTGCAGGGTCGTGACTGCCAGCATTGCGCCTGCTATTTCGAGAGCGCCAACCCGGAGAACCCGGCGCAATACCAGGGCTTTTGCCGTCGGGCGCCGGCGGACTTTGCCGAGACGCGCGGCCAGGTCCCGCGCCTCGATCCCGTCACCAAACTGCCCATGATGAAGAACGGCGTGGCGGTGATGAACAACGAAATCATCCGCGGTTTTTTGTACAAGCCGACCCAGCGCCAGGGCACCTGTTTTGACGGCTACCGGGCGAAAGGGACGTTGCCCGGAGCTCGGCCGATCGATGACCAGGTCAGAGAACTTCTGCTGGCGCTACTCGAATTCAACCTCTTTCCGTCCGAGCTCAGAAAGCACCTGTCCGCGTTGCTCAATCGCACCAAAAGTTGATCCGTGGCCAAAAAGAAAAAATCCGCCGTGGCCACTGCAGCGGCCGCGGCGGCAGCTGCAGCCGTACGCGCCACGCAGGAGGAGGAAAACGGCGTCAGCCTCAATTGGGCCAGCGATGACGAAGAGGATCACGAGGAGCATGAGGCGGTCAGCGACGAGATTTCCCAAGCCCTAGAGAAGATCGATGAGCAAGCCGCCGGCGAGTTGATGTGGTGGGAGTTGTATTGCGATTCCCCCATCGATCGCCAAGGCCAGATCCGCAAGCTGTCGACCTCTGAGTGCAAAGGGGTGCGTGACGAATGCCTGGGCTACGGTCCCGGCGAATATCACATCATCGCGCGCCACCGAAAAGGCAGCTTCATCAAGGGATCCCGGATAAAGATCAAAATTTCGGCCTTCGCCAGGCCTGTGGTACCGGCGAGTACTTCCGTTGCTACCGCCATGGATCCGATGTTGCTCATGCAACGTTGGGATGAACGGATGGAAAAGCGCCGACTCGAGGCAAAGGCGGAGCGCAACCAGGAAATCCGATTTTGGGCACCGATTCTGGCGCCGATTGGCACGGCGTTGGTGACCGGACTGCTCGGCCGCGGAAGCGGGGAAAGCATCAAGGATCTGGCCGCGGCGCTCGTCAGCATGAAAGAGTTGTCCGGCAACAAGGGCGAAAGCTCTGTCGACGCTTTGCTCAAGGGAATTGAGCTCGCGCGCGACCTGGCGCCGGATAGCGCCAAAGGCTCCACCTGGCCGGATGTGTTGGTCAGTGGAATCACACAGGTGACCAAGGAATTGCGCCCTCTGGCGGAAACATTGGTCAACCGTCGTAATGCAATGCCGGCGCCGGCAAGCTCTCCGGGTACCGCACAACTGAAGTTTGCACCCGCGCAGCAGACGCCGGCGCCGGCGGGCAATGGTGCCGCACCGCCAACGGCACCCCCCACGGCGGCAACACAGGATGATCCCATGTGGAACGTCATAGGACCGCTCCTCAAGCGGCTGGCCGGCGAGCTCGAGGAGTTTGCCGTTAATGGCGCACTTCCTGATCTGACAGCGGAGGCCTTGCTCGCGAAGATCCCGCGGCTCATCAAGAACCAGGTGCAGCCCCAGCAGCTGAAAGAATGGCTGACGCAACCCAACTGGTGGCAATTGGTGGTGGAGTTTCATGCGCCGTTGTCCGCCTACCAGGGATTCTGCGACGACGTGCGCCTTGCCCTGATCGATATCGTCGAAGAAGAGCTCAACCCCAAGCCGACGCCGGCGGATGGCGACGAAGCGGAGGATTGATGTATCGCGAGTTGTTGTTAGGGTGCGGTTATCGACGCGAGCGGCTGGTGGATCCCTATACCTGGAGTGACAATTTCGCGAGCGGCGCTCCCGTTACGACCTCCGAAGAGCGCTGGAAAAATGTTGTCACGGTGGATCGCAACCCGGATTGCAGCCCTGATTACGTCATGGAGCTGGCCGGGATCGATTGGAAGTTGCGCGCTAACTTTTTGCTGCAGCCGCGAGACGAAGTATTGTTTGACCCGCATCCGCACCGCCGTTTCCGCGATCGGATCTTTGACGAAGTGCACGCGTACGAAGTGCTCGAGCATCTGGGGCACCAGGGGGACGAACGGAGTTTTTTTGCGCACTTCGAGATGATCTGGCGCATGTTGAAGCCGGGCGGGTTTCTCTGTGGAACCGTCCCGTCAAGGTATTCGCCCTGGCTCTGGGGGGATCCCGGACACCGACGCGCTATCCTCCCGGTCAGCCTTATCTTTCTGCGGCAAGCCCATTACACCGAATGGGTCGGCCGCGGACCTTCTTCCGACTATCGATCGATCTACGGCGGTAACTTTCATATCGTGCACAGTGGTGACAATGAGGAAACCCACACCTTCGTGTTGCAAGCGCTACCGGCGGAAAACCACTCATGATCGATCCGAGCACGGTATTTGTCGGCCGACCGATTTTCGATCGCTCCACGCCGGGGCACGATCGCGGCATGTTGGATCTAATTGCGGCACACGCGATCGGCGCACAGTACGATCACGTTGGGGAAAGCTCCATTTCATCGGCGCGAGACTACATCGCGCACTACTTCCTCACGCGCACGGCCTGTGAGTGGTTGGTGTGGATCGACTCCGACATCACGTTCTCGCTGCAGGACTGGGATTTTCTGATGGAGGATCGCGCGGACGAGCTTGCGGTCTGTGCCGAGTACATGAAAAAGACACAGGATCTGTCACCGCAGGTTGCCAATTTCGGTCTCGGCTTCGCGCGTGTGCATCGCAGTGTCTACCAACGCTTGGATAATCTATCGCGGGACGATGGCGAGCCGCGGCTCATGCGCTACCGTTCGATGGTGCAGCTCCAGCGTTGGCAGGGTATCGAGGAGTTTGTCGAGTATCATCCCATCGGGATCCACCCGGACGGCAGTCGCCGCAACGAAGATCATGGCTTTTGGCTCATGGTGCGGCTGGCCGGGATTCCGATTCGCAAGGAAACTCGTACGCGTCTGGGCCATACTGGCGCCTATACCTGGTGGTACGACAAAGACAAACTGGACGCGCTGTTGAAACGCCGCGGTGCGCAGTAGTTGCTTTGCCGGTCGGCGAGCTTATCTTTTCCCTGGTCCTGGTCGTCTGTTTCTGGCCAACCCTGCTGCCATCCAATTGGCGTGATCCCTCTGACAATGCCGAGCAGCGCTGGATCCAGCTTATACAAGTGTGCCTCGAGGCTGCGGGCATCCTGGGCACGCTGCACGCGATCGGCCGCTTAACATAATTTGCCGCCCCGGCCGGGGCTGCGCTAGCATCGCCCGCGGTCCACGTCAACCCCGGAGATGTTCCCTTGGGTCTCGCTGATGCACCGCCGGCGTCACTCGTGCCGATCCGCTCCGGTGACGCCGGGGTGACGGATACCCTGAAACTGATGGCGCAAGTCGCGCGCCAATACAAGACCAATCCCTTGCTGCGACAGACCTCGGCGCGCATCGTGCAAAGCTGCCCAGGAAAAGACGAATTATGCGAGGTGTCGGCCCTGCAGGCCTGGGTGAGTAGCAATATACGCTACGTGTCAGATGTGTTGGATGTTGAAACGGTGCAGACACCGGATTATACGCTGCAGGAACGCTATGGTGATTGCGACGATCATAGTCTATTGGTCGCAACCTTGCTGATGGCGATCGGGATACCGGCGGCGTACTGTGCGATGGGCGTCGGTGGAGGGCCGTTCTCGCATGTATTGGCGGTAGCGATCGTGCGTCAGCATACGCAAGTGCGGTATATCCCCTGCGAAACGACCGTGACGCGGGATCCGAGTAACGGGCAACGGATTGGCGTTGGCTGGTGGCCGCCGGATGCAACTTGCGTGAGGTTTTGGCACATATGACAGTCGCTTGTCCCCCCAAAGTGGTTGCGCCCTTTGCGTGGCAACCAGGTCGTCAAGGCTTGCGCGGTCTAGGTTCCTTTGCCGCCCCGACTAGCTTGGGTCCGCCGGTCGGCGCCGGCGTCGGCGCCGGCGCGGCGATCGGGGCAAGTCAGGGCGCTTCCATCGGCAGCACCATCGTTCCCGGTATCGGCACGGCGATTGGCGCAGTCGTCGGGGCGATCGGCGGGGCGATCGCCGGCGCGATCGGCAAACAAGATCCAGAAGTCAACAACCTGACCGCCGCGGTGAATCTGTATCGGATCAATCCGCAGGCGTTGGCGCAGATCGCCAACAAGTACCTGGTGCTCGCGGGATGGTTTGACCTGGAGCCAAACCAGGTCAACGT
>Ga0307474_10000847_pt1 | contig 21992 bp, 16 predicted proteins | sample atmos_gasesECM1C_2_FD_203312 | JGI IMG/M metagenome (GOLD analysis project Ga0307474, IMG submission 203312) | Hardwood forest soil microbial communities from Morgan-Monroe State Forest, Indiana, United States - atmos_gasesECM1C_05 | ecosystem: Environmental > Terrestrial > Soil > Temperate... | reverse complement strand
ACTGCTATTCGGAGGAAACTCAAGCCTGCCAGCGGGCAGAAAATCTCCAGCGATTGCGATTCGCGCGGCCACTGGTTCAGGCCCCGGCGATTGCCAAATCTTTAAATGACTTGTGCTCATGGTGCGTGATCAAACTAGGCTGGCAATGAAGAAAAAACCCAATGCATCAGCTTCCTGCGCAGGGGATGCCGCCACATCGGAAGCATCATGATGAGGACTGCTAGCATCAGCGCACTCGCGCCTCGGAGGGAGTTCGTTCCGTGACCCTCATTGCAAAAATAAGGGAAAAAGCCAACGATTCCCAAAGCGCTCGCGCCCATTAGCCCCGCACTGTGGCTGGGGATAAGATCAGAGAACGGAACCTGATTTTCCAGGTGATAGGCGACCAAAACGATTAAGTAGCCCAGCCCTAAAGACAACGCCGAGACTGCGACGATCGCTGTTGCCCCAGAATATCTTCCCGCCAGATACCCTAATCCCGTATTCAGGACCGCGGTAGTTGCGCATCCTACCGTAACCCAGCGTAGCGCGCCGGTTCCCAGGTCCACTACATATGCGGGATTGCTTAAAATATTCACGAGCCAGCCCGCCGCGAGCAGGGCCACGAAGTGGACGAACGCCGACTCGTAACGACCGAGCCAGACGCGCGAAACGATCGGGCTGATCACAGCCAAAAAGGTGAACGTCGGCACCGCGAGAAAAAAGATCAGCCGGTAGGACTCACGATAGATTCGAGGGATTGCCGCGGGTTCTTTTTCACGCAAGCTGGAGACGGTCGGCACCAGCACCAGGTTAGCTTGTTCGACAAGCTGGGAGTTTCGACCCGCGTGGAACTCGTTCTCTACTGCCTGCAGGAAAGGCCGCAGCCCGGCCAACTGGCCAGCTAGCTGGGTGTTTGAATTTTTCGCCAGTCTGACATTCAGTCTGACTTAGTGTTGCGATTTCAGAAACCGCTCCACTTCCCGTGCTGATGGCATCGATGGTTGCGCGCCATGCCGCGTCACCGATATCGCCGCCACCGCGGAAGCGTAGCGCGCCGCTTCCCGGGGCTTTTTCCCATGCAACAGGCTCACGGCGAAGCCGGCGTTGAAAGCGTCGCCGGCCGCAGTAGAATCGACTGCCCTTACGCTGAAGGCCGGCACCATCTCGCGAGTGCCATCGGCTGCGGCGATGTAAGCCCCCTGCGATCCCATTTTGATCACCGCATTCTTTGGTCCGCGCGCCAGCAGCAGTTCGGCGCACCGTGCCGCCGTCTCCGGTGTTACTGCCTCGTTCGGCCCAAGGCCGCACAAGATGCGCGTTTCGCTCTCATTCGGTGTGATCCAGGTCACCGCCTGCAGCACTCCTCCCGGCAATTCGCGTGCCGGCGCCGGATCCAGCATCAATGGAATCTCGTTGCGATGCGCAAAAACCGCCAGCGTTTCCAAGGTAATCAGGGGAATTTCCAGCTGAGCCAGGATCATTCCCGCTTTTCGCAACAGCCCCGAATGTGCCGAAATATCCTTCGGCAGCAGTTTCCCGTTGGCACCCGGCACGACCACAATGTTATTTTGCCCGTCGCTGCCGATATTGATCAGTGCCACGCCGGAAGATCCGGTCACGGTTATTACCGCCTTCACCTCGACCTTCGCCTTTCGCAGAGATGCTTTCAACTCCGGCCCGAAGCTGTCGTCCCCTACTTTCCCCACCATGCTCACCGGATATCCAAGTCGCCCCACGCATACCGCCTGGTTCGCTCCCTTGCCACCATGAAAGGTATTGAACGATTTGCCGGTCAGCGTTTCACCTGGCAACGGAACATGATCAGCCGTCGCAACCAGATCTAAGTTTATGCTGCCCACGACTACAATCGGTTTACGCATGGTGCGGCGCTGCCTCCGGGGTTTCGGCGCCCCAGCCTATCACCACCATGGCCAAGTTGCGTGCCGGAGTGTGAATTTCTCTTCGCCGAATGCGTGCCTTCCAGCCAAGCCTCATGCTAACCTTTCTGTGTTTTCCGCACGACGCCCGGGTGGCGGAATGGCATACGCGGCAGACTTAAAATCTGCTGTCCCTCACGGGGCATGTGGGTTCGACCCCCACCCCGGGCACTTAGTTCGGTACGGTTGTTCTCCGTCGAAGCTGCCCCTAGTAAGGCACTCGCACAGCAACACTTACGCCCACTTGCGCCTTTCCCCTAAGCCTTAGAACTCCGCCCTTTCGATCCTGCTGTTTCAAAGTGGTTTAGTACTTCGGTACCAATGAAAAATGAACCGAGTGGTCCATCGCTTCGACCGCAACGTCACCCCATGATTGGGGTTGTAGATAGGCATCGGGAAGATCTCAGGTGCGGGTGGGGAAGTGTCGAAGTTTACCCAGGTTGAAGTCTCCTGCGTCTTCTGCCGATTTTCTCTTTATCCAGTGGCTAGGCATTCGTACGCGTGGCGGACTTCGCGCAATTTTGTTTTAGCTGTGGGATACCCAATTGAGGAAAATGGCTAAGCCAATTTTGATGGTCAAACCGCAGCACGTCGAGCTTCGGCCTGAGCCGATTCGGCCTGAATGGATAATCAGCGGCAATCCTACTGCCCGCAGCAACAAGCTGGCGACCAGTCGCGACAACACTTCGAACGTCATCGTTTGGGATTGCACGCCGGGGCAATTCCAATGGCGCTACAGTCAGGATGAAACCGTCGTAATCGTCGCGGGTGAAGCCTTCATTACCGGTCAAGACGGCATTGAACGTCGCCTCGGCCCAGGAGAGCTCGCCTTCTTCCCGGCCGGCACCGTATGCACTTGGCGCATTACAGAGACCATCCGAAAAGCCGCGGTACTGCGCGAAACCATGTGGGGTCCAATGGGATTCCTGCTCAAGATCTCCAAAAAGATTCTGCGGTTAGGCACGCCAGCGGGCAGCGCACACGGCGCTGGGCCGTATCCGGATACGCTGCCTACCTCCTTGATGTAAATTGACGTAAACGCGTTAACTTGATGTCGCTGCGGCCTTTCGTTGCCGCGGTCCACTTGATCGCTTACTACTCCGATTCGGTCACGCGCCCGCCCCATGTTAAAATCCTTGGGTAAATGAGTACCATTTTCCTCCGCATTTCGCCCCGGCGCACATCTCAGCCTCCGGATGAACCGCGTTGCAATTAACCATGCCGCGCCAAAATAAACTTTTCTCCACCGTTGACGAAATTGTCGCCGATATTCCAGACGGCGCTTCCATTATGTTTGGCGGTTTTGGCGGTGCAGGCTTTCCCAATAATCTGATTCAAGGTCTCGCCCGGAAAGGCTCGAAGAACCTGAGCGTAATCAGCAACAATTGCGGTACCGGCGATGGCGAGCTGGGCATTCTATTCAAGAATCGCCAGATTCAGCGGGTAACGGCTGCCTTTCCCGGCCCTGGCGCCACTTACTTCCAAGAACAATTCGACAAAGGGGAAGTCGAGCTGGAATTGGTGCCGCAGGGAATTCTTTGTGAACGAATGCGCGCGCACGGCGCGGGTATTCCTGCGTTTTTCTCACCGGTTGGCGTCGGCACCGACGTGGCTAAAGGCAAAGAGGAACGAGTGATTCGCGGTAAACGCCACATCCTCGAGCAATCTATCGGCGCAGACTATGCCTTTATTAAGGCCCACCGCGCCGACCGCCTGGGCAATCTCGTGTATCGCAAGGGTGCGCGGAATTTCAATCCAGTCATGGCCACCGCGGCCAGGACCACTCTGGTCGAAGTCGAGGAAATCGTAGACGTGGGTTCGCTCGATCCCGAGGTTATCATCACGCCATTTATTTTTGTCCACCGTATCGTGGTCGCGAAGGGGCTTCGCTATGTCTAAACCCAGGCTCACCCGCGAGCAAATCGCGCAACGCGCGGCGCTGGAACTGCCCGACGGAGCCTGCGTGAACCTCGGTTGGGGAATACCAAATCTCACCGCGGCCTACGTTCCTCAAGGCGTCACCATCTATTTTCACAGCGAGAATGGGATTCTCGGCATGGGCCCGCGCGCGAAAAAAGGCGAAGAAGATTTCGATCTGGTCGACGCCATGAAAGTCCCAGTCACCCTGATTCCCGGCGCATCATTTTTCGCCCAGGAAGACGCCCACGTAATGACCCGCGGCGGCCATCTCGATGTGTGCATGTTGGGTGGCCTGCAAGTTTCCGAGCGGGGCGACCTGGCCAACTGGCGCGTCCCTGGCGCGAAAGGCGCCGGCGGCATAGGCGGAGCGATGGATATCGCCGTGGGCGCTCGCCGGTTAATCGTCACCATGGAACACACCTCGAAGGACGGTGCGCGCAAAATCGTAAAGCGCTGCGACTACCCGTTAACCGCTGTGGAGTGCGTAAATACCATCGTTACCGACTTGGCGGTGATTGACGTATCGCCCGAAGGCTTGCAGTTGCGGGAGGTCGCGCCGGGTTTCACTCCGGATGAAGTCCAGGCGCTGACCGAGCCGAAGCTGCACTATTCCGGAAAAGTTCCCGAGATACTCGTGCTGCCGCGTTAACCAACCGTATCCGCATCCCAGATTTTCCGTATTAGGAGTATGATTTTCGGCAATGGCAAGTGAAACGCCACAACGAAACAAGCCCATAACCTACTGGATCGGCGAAGGCGGCGGCTGGTTGCTGCGCCACGTCGTCCGTGGCCTCGCTGCCACCGGCCTCACGCCGAACATGTTCACCTTCCTGGGTCTCGCCGTGAATTCTTGGGCGGCGGCCTTGTTTGCCATGGGCCGTTTTCGCCAAGCCGCCGCGGTTTTGTTCCTGGCCGCGTTTTTAGATATGGCCGATGGTCAGGTCGCGCGCCTGGTGGGGCGCGTCACCGCCTTCGGCGCTTTTCTGGATTCCACGCTCGACCGTTACGCCGATCTCGCCCTGTACATGGGCTTGGTGGTGCACTACACGCTGATCGGCCGCTCGTTTTACATGGCCCTCGCCGCCGTGGCTATGGCCAGCTCCTTCATGGTCAGCTATTCACGCGCTCGCGCCGAATCGTTGATCCCGTCATGCAAAGTTGGATTCATGGAACGCCCCGAGCGCCTCGTCTTACTGATCATGGGCGGAGTCTTCAATCGCATGGCCCAGGTACTTTGGGTGGTGGCCATGATCTCCACCATTACCGTCATTCATCGCGTGGTTTATACCTGGCAGGAACTTCGTGCCGGGCGTTCGCTTCCCGAAGCTGGCGCGTCGCAATCTTTCTAAAAGCTGTTAAATTTGTTCAACCGGGTTCTGAGCCAAATCCTCTTCCACCGGTTTTGCCACAATTTCCTGCACTCGCAGCCTCAAATCGTCCACCGCGCCGCGTCCGAGATCTTTCGTTTCGATCGTGTCATGCAGATATACCGTAATTTTTCGCGGGAACAACATCCAATTGCCAGTTTGAAAAAATTGGTACGAACCAACTATGCTCACCGGCACAATCGGAATTCCGAATTTCTGCGCCAGTCCAAAAATGCCTTTCTTGAATTCCTGCACATGACCGTCGCGGGTTCTCGATCCCTCCGCAAATGCAATCAAACTAATGCCTGAATCGAGCGCGACCTTGGCCCGTTCACGCATGATTTCCAGGCCTTCGCGGCTCGGCGCGTCCGGCACTGGAATGTTTCCAAAGCGGCCCATCATCCAGCCATACACGGGGATCTTGAAGTGAGATTCGAGTTCGAAGCCGCGCAGAAACTGCGGAATGGCCGAATAGATCACGAAAGGATCAAAAAGATTTACGTGGTTACAAATGAACAGGCTCGTCCTGGCCGGGTCGAATCCTGGCGCCCGGCGGACTTCCAGTCTTGCGCCCGCCAGCCTCATGATGTTCCGGAAAAAGATTCGCTGGGGCCGATCGTTCTTGCGCGGATCGACAAATATCGCCAGCACGATCAGAAATAGGCACACCACCGCAAAGTGTATGCCGCTGATCGCCCACAAAATGGCGGAGCGAATCGTGAGATACGCCTTCCTCATACGATGATGTCCACTGCCGCCGGAACAATGCTTAGCGATTCGCACTGTAAATGCAGGCTCTCGCCGTCCACCATCACGTTGGACGGACCCTCGAGTTCAAACTCCACTCGCTTCACTCCGGCCCTTGCCGCCAGCGGATGATGAATATGCGTTCCGGTAAACAATCTCGGCAAGGTCATTAGTAATCCGGCCCGGCCAATCGGCCCCCACCGCACGTACTCGATCAGGCCATCCGTGGGATCGGCCTTCGGCGCGATCATCATTTTGCCGCCGGTGAATTTACTGTTGCTGAAAGTCAAAAATAAGTTGTGACTGCGATTCCACTCCGAGGAATCGTCCAGCCGGTGCGGAAATGCGCGATGGTCCAGATTAACCACGTGCCGCAAGACCGCGAAAATGTATCCGAGTTCACCCCACGGTTTAAATCGCCGGTTCGCCGTCTCGCCCACTTCCGCTGGAAATCCCAGGCTCAGCAGATTCAGGTAATACAATTCGCCCGTACTGTGGCGTAAGCGGATCACGTCGCACGCCCGACGCTGGCCGTCGCGCAGCGCTTCGATCGTGGCCTCCACCCCGCGCGTCGTAAAATCCCGCAAAAACGAGTTTCCGGTGCCGAGCGGCAGGAACCCAAGCGAAGGTCGTTCACCCGCCAGCGCTTCGGGGAAGAGCCCGTTGATGATCTCGTAAGAGGTTCCGTCGCCACCGACCGCCAAAAAATTGCGGTTTCCGGAGCCGTACGCCTTGCGCGCAATTTCGGTGGCCTGGCCCGGCCCGTTGGTTTCACGCACGTCGAGTTCGATCCCCAGACGCCGCACCCGATCCAGAGCCGCGGCGGCGAGCCGCCCGCACCTGCCGCCGCCCGCAGCGGGATTCACGATGGCCAGAAATCGCTCGGTCACAGAAATGTGAGTTTCCTCAGCACGCCTAAAAACTCTTAAAGAGATAGCACGGCCGAACGTTCCACCGATTTCGAGATTTGTTCCGCCAATTCGACCCGCTTGATTTTCATCGAAGCCGTGAGCGGAAAATCCCGATCCCATACGAGGTACCCGCTGATCCGTTTGTAATTCGCCAGCCGCCGGTTGCGCTCCGCAATGCCGGAAATAACCTCGGGTGTGATCGTCTGCCCGGACTCTGGATGCACGACCAATATCAGCTGCTCACCCACCATGCTCCGCTCCGGCCACAGATAATTCGCGGCAAAGACGCAAAACTCCTTGACCGCCAGCCTTTCAAAATAGGTTTCCACATCTTCGGGATATATATTCTTGCCTTCTTCGGTGACGATCATGTTCTTCATGCGGCCGACCAGCTGCAAATGACCCGCCCCGTCGATCCGCCCCAGGTCTCCGGTCATCAGCCAGCCATCCACAATCGTTTGGGCGGTCATGTCCTCATCATCCAGATAATGCGACATCACCGTTTTGCTGCGCACCGCGATTTGGCCGACCCCTTCAGCGTTCGGGTTGATCGTCCGCATTTCCATTCCTTGAACCGCCCGTCCGACAGTTTCAGTGCAAGGCGGTTTCAGGTCGTTCAGCGTGATGGCGGTGCACGCTTCCGTCGCGCCATATCCGTTGTAAATCGGAATTCCTAGATCGTAAAAAAATTTGATCGTTGCCGGCTCGGTGAACGCGCCCCCGACCAGCAGTGCACGCAAGCCTCCACCAAAGGCTTGATGCACGTCTTTCAGCAGTATCCGGCTTATTTTCAGATTAGGGCGCCGTCGCGTAAGCGTGGCGTTGGCCGCGATAAGCGTATTCAATAGGCGGCGCTTCAGCGGAGGCAAACCCGCAAATCGTTCGCGCAGACCGTGCTGCAGGTTCTTCAGTATCAGTGGCACCACCGCCATGTATGTGATGTTGTACCGCGTGAACGCCTCGCGGATATATTCGGGACGCAAAGTCCGCAGATGCACGACCGTCCCGCCGCCGGTAAACGGCATTACAAATCCTCCCATAAAATCAATCGCGTGGTTCGTGGGAATGTTGCTCAGATAGCGCGCGCCGGGCAAGAACGGAAAAACCGGCGCGACCGCCCGGCATTGTTCGAGATAGTTTTCGTGGGTTAGAACGCAGCCCTTGGGACGGCCGCCCGTTCCCGAGGAATACACGATGCACGCCGGTTCTTTCCTCTCACGTGGGACGAAGGTGGATTCCTGCGTGCTTACGAATTCCTCCCAACGTTTCGCGCCAGCCAGCTCTGCGCCTTTCGGCACTTCGGTGACCAGCACGATCCGGCTCTGGATTTGCCCGAAATCCTCAGCCTGCGTCAATGCCCGCCACAGGTGATACTCCACGACCAAAAATTCCGGCTTCGAATGTTGCAGCAGTTTGATCTGCTCGGCTGCAGTCAATTTGTAGTCGAGCGGAACCAAAACGCCGCCGCCAAAAAAAATCGCGTAGGCCGAAATCAGCCACTTGGACTGATTCGTCATCAGGATCGCCGCGCGAGTTCCGCTGACCAGGCCCGCATCCTGCATCGCGCGGGCCAATGGCAGCGCCGCTTGCTTGAACTGGCGATAGGTCAGCCGCAAGTTTTCCCGCTCGCGGTCCGCCTCAATCAGGCATATTTCGTCCGGCCACGTCTCTAGCGCCGCGCGCAACGCGTCACCCAATGAATTGTATTGGCGAAGGTCCAGCATTACAGGCGGGATTGAATGCGCTCGGCCAGGGTGCGGAAATCGCTAACGCCCTGTAGTTCGTAATCGGGCAATTCGATGTGAAAGTGTTGCTCGATCCGCGTTAATAAATCGAGCGCTTGCAGGCTGTTGATTCCCAGCTTCTTGAAGAAATCGTCATCCTGCGTCAGTTGCTCCCGCGGCACCTTGAAATGTGTCGCGGCCAGAGTCAGCACTTCGTTTGTAGTGTCTTGTAGGGTGCTCATCTGTTCGTATTTTGCCACAAATCGCATGCAAACCCGCGAATTCGAAGCTAAGGCAGGTACGGAAGCGGGTCCGTGCTTTCGGTGAATTTCCGCAGCCCTGCTTCTACGGTTGGACGCTCGAACAACTCGCAGAAGATGTCGATTTCGCGCCGCAGCTCGTCGAAGGGAATCGGCTTTATAAAATTCTTCGCGGCCTTTGCGGTTTCAGGGTCAAATTTTTTCAATTGTGCTGCGGTCGAACGGGCGATGCGCAGCGCATCACCTTCCGCCACCACCTGGCTAACCAGCCCCACCGCCTGTGCCTTGCTGGCGTTGATGCTGCGACCCGTCAAAAGCAAATCCCGAACCAGCGCGTTTCCCAAATCGCGCTTCAATCGCGGAATCCCTCCAAATCCGGGAATCAGCCCCAAGCGAAGTTCGGGGAAGCAGAACCGCGCCGTTTTGTCCGCAACGATCAAATCGCACGCCAGCGCCAATTCGAACCCGCCGCCAAACGCAATCCCCTGGATCGCCGCGATAGTCGTCAACGGCGCGGAATCGATTGTATTCATCACTTGATGGATCCGTTCGAGAAATTCCCTCAGACGAGCGGCCCGTTCCGCCGCGGCCAGCGGTTGCGATTCCCGATACAACTCCCGGAGATCGGCGCCGGCGCAAAAACCCTCCTTTCTGGCACTGGAAATAATCAGCGCGTGAGATTCGCGCTGAAGCTCGGGAAGCGCTTCTGCCAACTTCTCCAATTCCGGTAGCGTCGCCGAGCCAATTTCATTGCAGGGGGCACGGTCGAGAACCAGCTCGATGGTGCCGTCAGTCCAATTCCACGAAAGGGTTTTGCCTTGAAAAGTTTTCATTCCGTTTTCTTGGCGTACATGGCTTCGATCTCGGCCGCATAACGGTCCGCGATGGCGTCGCGTTTCAGCTTGCCGTTGGAGGTCACTAGTCCGCTCTCGATGCCGAATGGCTCCGAAACAATTTGGAACGCCCGAACCTGCTTGTAATGCGGCTGGTCCGCGTTTAAGCGATCGATCACCGCCTGAATGTTTGCCTCGTTCGAGCCATTGCCGGAAGTCACCGCCACCAGCGCCGCAAGAAAGCTTCGCTGGTTACCGACCAGGACGACGTGTTCCGCTTCCGGCAAATTTCTTGCCAACGCCGATTCTAGCGGTTCCGGCGGAACTTTGTGCCCGGAATTCAGGATAATGATGTTCTTCACTCGCCCAGTGATTCGCCAGTTTCCCGCTCCATCCACTTCGCCCTGATCACCGGTATGAAACCAGCCTCCGTCCAGCGCCTGCGCGGTTTCCGCCGGCCGCTTCCAATATCCCGGAAAAATGTGCGGCCCGCGCACAAGAATCTCCCCATTGTCTGAGATTTTCATCTCCGTGCCCGGCACCGCTACGCCCACGAACCCCGGTACCACACGATGCGGATCGTCCATGGTGCAGATGGCCGTGGTTTCGGTCAGGCCGTACACCTGCAAAACCGGAATGCCCAGCATCATAAAAAACTGCTGCGTCTCCAGCGCCAGCGGCGCCGAGCCGCAAATTAATCCTTTCAAACTGGGCCCAATCCCGGTACGAATCGTTGGAAACATAAAGCGGTTCGCAATCGCCAGCCAGAGCGAATCCGTAAGGCTCTGTTCACCGCTGCCCCGGCGGCTATACGCAGTCTGCGCCCTCGAAAATACCGTTGCCGCAAATGTGCCGCGTTTCTGGATTGTTTCCTGGATCGTTCTGCGCACCCGCTCCAGCAAGGTCGGTACGTTCAGAAAATAATTCGGCATCGCGATTTTCAATTCATCAGCCAGCTTTGTCAGGTCGGTTGAGAGGGAAAGCACGCTGTTGCGCGAGATAAACGAGAGCATGGCGATCCACGATGCCGCAAACGAAAACGGCAAATAGTGAAACACTTTCTCCGGTTCGCTTGGCGCGCCCATCAGCTGATCCAGCCGCGCGTTCGTCGCGGACAGCATGAACGTTACATTCCCGGCGTTCAGCATCACGCCTTTGGGCTCTCCCGAGGTTCCAGAAGTGTAAATGATGGTCACGAGGTCAGTGTCCTCGTGATGGATCGGCGGCGTCTCCTGACCGGCTTCGTCCACAAAAACAGTGTCGATCAGTGAAATATGCGGAGCGCCGGGCCAGAGCCTCTTGATTTCCGCCGCCACTCCGGCATTCATGCAGAAAATCCGTAGCGGCAGAGCGTCGAGCATCATCTGTACCAGCTCTGCCGTCGCCTGCCGCGAATACAGCGGGACCACCACCACGCCTTCGGCCATCAGCGCCAGGTCCAGCGCCATCCAGCGCACGCTGTTTGACGCCAATAGCGCACAGCGGTCTCCTTTCTTCAGTCCCCGCGCCCGCAGAAACTGCCGGGCCTGCTGCACCATGGAAAGTAATTTGCTGGCAGCTACTGGCTGGTCGGCCCCGTCGCGAATCTCGCTGACCACGATGGAACTCGGAGTGCGCTGTAACCGTTCGAAGATCGTCTCGAGAAAGGTCATGCCTGAGCCGCCATCAGGGTTTTAGGAAGCCAAAACTGTATTTTGCGTTTCGAGTAGTCTGACCAGATTGGGACTGAGCGGCGGAAGATACTCCTCCCATCCCAGCACGCCAGTGCGAATCGGGAATTCCGGATAGCGCTTGGCCACTTGCTCCTCAAAATAGGTCCCCATTCGGGCCATCATCTGCAGGTTGCGGGCTACAGTGGCTTCCATGCCGTTGCGAATCGCATCGGGTTCCGAATCCAAAGCGTTGAGGGCCGCGACGATCTTATCGGCCAAGTCCGCCTCGTCCACTTCCATCAGCAAATGCCCGTGGCCCCGCTCGCGCATCAGGTTGCGGATGCGTTCGTCCATGGTCACGCCCGCGGATGGAATTCCCGCCGGCATCGAAGTCACGATCGCATGGTAGCGCGAAGACAAGATCCGGCCGCTCGCGCGCAAAATACTCACCAGTTCGTACATGTTGAATTGGTCCGAGCCAAAAACCGGAGCGCCTCCCAGTCGCTGCGCCACGTGTTCGCACGCATCGCGGTCCAGCATCTCCATCGCGATCATCACCGGGAACACCTTGCGCGATTTTCGATAGCCCTCGACCCCCGCCGCCATCGCCGCGAGATATTTTTCGTAAGCCGCCGTCACCGCCGGCCCGGATTTGTGGAAATAAATCGTCCGGTAGTAGCTGTCTTGATAAGCGCCCGCGATCGAATGTGCCGCCCACTTCACCAGGGAAGCGCTGACCGGCCACCAGAATGGATTAATCGGACACACCGCGAGAACGAGAGTCCTTCCGTCCCAGCCCGCATCGCGCAGCGCTTTGGTCCCGTATTCCCGCGGCAGTGGCTCGAACGTCCAGGCCGTGTCCGTCCCCAGTTCGGTGGGAACACCAAGTTTCCCCAGCACCATCTGCGATTCCACGTTGCGCGTAATCACCAAAGAGTCGCGGCAATACCGGCTGCACATTTTCTGCACCAGCGTGTCCATGTCGCCGGCTTCCGCGCCATACGCGATGCTCAATTTATTTTGCGCCGACGCGATCCCCAGCGTGCCAATCATCATGGTGGTTAACGCATTCGCAAACTTGCTCTTAAACATCGAGCCTTCGCAAGCCACCACGCCGTCATTCTTTCTTACTTCCGAATGGAGAAAAGGCGGAAAAACATCCGGCAGGTGAACCTGTTTGGCGTTGCTAAAATAACCGCGAGTTCGGTCGAAATTCTGCGACATCACGCTGAGCGCCAAATTCTCGTCGCCCAGGATTCGCCGGACCTGCCGAATCATTTCCTCCACGCGCACGTCCGAACCGGTATTGCGCGTGCCGTTGTAACCCGCAAAAAGCAGTTTCAGCTTGTCCCCGGGCCGCCATGCCTCCCCGGCGCCGAGCATGTGTTCGAACTTATTCAGTTCGATCAGCCCGCTGACCCAGCCTTCCAGCAGTAGATCGGTCATCGGGAAATATCCTGCGCCGCGCCGGCCTGCCCCGCCGCCAAGGCCGACGAAGTCCGTGCCGGCCAGTCGCGATATTTGTACACAAAATGATTTTCACGGCTGAATCTCAATAATGGAAACGAATATTGTGAAAATGGAGCCGGCTGCCGGCCCATTTCTTCCACCACTCGGGTATTGTCAAAAACCGTGTTCCATACCAGATAGGGTAGAAATACTTTCAGCAACGTAGCGATGCCGCCGATTTTTCCCGCGCGTCCCGCCAGCGCGTTTACCATTTGCGAGGTGGGCTTCTCAAACGCCGGAACGAATTTTGGCCCGCGTTTTCCCTGCGCCTCTGAAAGTGCATCCGTCAGCTGTTCGAATGTTTCCGCGCTGGTGCCGGACGACAGATGGTAAATATCGTGCTGCGGTTTTTCCTTTTGATGCAGCGTCGCCACCGCGTCCGCCACAAAATCTACAGGAACAATATCGATGCGATCGGTCGGTCGGAAGGGCAGCGCCGGTAGCCCGGCCAGAAATACGAAAGCGCGGACCATGTCGAACTGATTCGTCTCGGGACGCCGGCTGTCCCCCAGGACGATACTCGGGCGAAAAATAGTGCGCGGCACATTGGGAAGCAGCTGCCGAACCATATGCTCGCAGAATTTCTTGGTCCGTGCGTACGGATCGTAGTCCGAGCGATTCCAATCGATCGCCGCATCTTCCTGCACCACTTCGTTGGCCCGCTGGCCGGCCACCGCTACGGTGCTGACGTGGCTGAAGCGGCGCAATCCGTGTTGATCCCGCGCGCGCGAAGCGAGTTGGATCACTTCCAGCGTCCCGCGCAGATTGACGTTCAAGCAGCTTTTTTCGGATTTGCGGTTCAGCGACGCCGCGCAGTGAATGATGGAATCGGTCGAGCGAACCAGCTGGGCGTAATCGTCATCAGCCAGTCCGAAATACGGATCGGTTAAATCGCCGCGAAAAATTCGAATCCGCGAATTTACGAAAGACTCGAATCTCGCAAAATCCAGATGCAACTGCAGTGCACGCCACAGCCGCTCGCGCGCTTCCTGTTCATCCCGCGCGCGTACCAGCAAATTCAGCGAATCGGAATGGTCGGTAAGCAGATTCGACGCAATATGCGCGCCGATATACCCCGTGGATCCTGTTAGAAAAATGGGCACAGTAATTGAATGTCAGGACGTCGTAGCCGGGGCCGCACCCGCGACCTTCGTTGTAACTTCTTCCGTGGCAGCCGTGAGCGGCACCGAGCGCTTAGGGCGAGCCTCCAGCTGGCGTCCTTCGATGAGAGGATAACACCACTTGCGCAGCGCCGGGATGTGCACGTTGATCCAATAATTCCACCAATCGAGTGCCCGCGCATCATAACCAAAATCGGCCTGTTCGTTTTCTGGCAGCGCTGCCGCCAATCTTTCGATGTTGGCGGCTTCAAAAATGTGATCGTTGTGCAGGATAAACGGCTCGAACAGTGATATCAATTTGATGACCTTCTCAAGTTCTCGTTGGGCTCGCGCCAGCGGCGGTTTCGACGAAAATGGCTCCGCCGTGCGGTTGATCGTCTCCACGATCGCTTTTTGCGCCGGCGCCGAAAGCTTCTCGTAACGCGCTTTGGAAACCGGGATCGCGTCGAATTTCAGCCGTAGGCGGTGTTCCAGGTCGGGCTGTGCCCGGTAAAACTTGCGGTGGCCCAACCCGGTCAGCTCGATCGAGCGCCCCATGTTGCAGGCATTCGTCACCGACGTCGCCAGATGATAGACCTCCGTATGTCGCCGCTCCACCAGCGCGGCCGAAATCAGCGTCATCCCGCGCGTTACCAGATCGACCGGAATAATATCCAGGCACTTGGCTTCGTTGGTCGGCAGCTGCCGGAAGAAAGTGCCAAGCAGATACGAAAGAGAAGCAGAAGTATTAATTCCTTCATTCCACCCTAAAAACGGCTTTTCGAGCGACGATTCCACGATCGCGGGACGCACCACCGCCACCGCCGCCGAAGGATTCGCATCCAGAAAATTTCGAATCAAAGATTCCGAAAGGCTCTTGGTGTAGGTGTAAGTATTGGGCCAGCCCAGTTCGGTGGCGCGATCCGAACCCGCGTCCGTCAGCGTCTGGCGCAGCCACCGTACCCGGTTCTTCCGAATTTGATTCTCCAGCGCCGTCCCGTGCAAATCCTTCGCCGCGTGTTCCTTCTTTTGCGCCGTTACCCGCAGCTCCTCGATAACTTCGGGTGATTCGGCGCGCGCTTCCGTGTCGCGCACCAGAGTTTCCAGTCGCTGCCATTCTTGGGCCGCGTCGTAGTCGGCCAATCCGCGCGGAGTGTAGTTGTGCGGCAATTCCTCCATCACCCGGCCGTCGCGCTGCCCAACCACGTAACACGTGGAAAGATGCAGCAGTCCCGCGTGATCGCATTCGCCCAGAAAGTCGAGCGTGTAAGCCGTAGCCCGGACGTTCGTGGCCAGCGCGTCGCGAATATCAGGGTTGAAATCGGTCAGGCCTGAGCTGTTTACGATCACATCGAGCGAACGCATCAGTCGCTGCCGTACGTCGGGTGCTAACCCCAGACCCGGCTTGCTCACATCACCGTCGACCACTTCAATTCGTTCGCGCAGGAATTCCGCGAAACCATCACCGTGCCGTTGCGCAAGTTTTTCGAAGACCGGCGATTCTTCCAGCGCACGCTGGTAACGTTCCACTGAAGTCGAAGCCCGGTTGTGGCGCACCAGCAAATAAATCCGCCCAATGTCCGGCAGGTCCGTGAGCAGGTTGGCCAGCCACACTTTTCCGATGAACCCGGTCGCGCCAATCAGCAAAAGGTGTTTTCCGGCAAGCGTCTTGCGGACGGATAACGGTTTTCGACCAGCGCCCGAATCAAAATGTACGACGGGCTTATTTACTTTAGGGCTGGGGCGTTCGGCCGGCTGAATAGCGGTCTCTAGGATTGCCGGATTCTTCTCAAACCCAAGAACCGAAATTAGTTTTTCGCGGGAAACCAGGCCATTCGGCTGTCCACCCGTAAATCGGGCAAACAGACCTCGCGGGCGAATCACCGGATCGAGCAGCCGCCCGGTTGCCTTACCATCCCGAAAGTCGAGACGATTGGCCACAATTTGCTTCACACCCAGATGCTTAGCCAGCGGACGCATGACGTGCTCAAGCCCTTGGCTCACCAGCACGACGTCATTACCAGCTGCGATCGATTCGTTCAGCAGTGCCACGCCGCGCTGCTTCAATCGTGGCTTCAGAAAATATTCGAAGAATTCCTCGCCCAACAAATCCAGGCGATCGCGGCTCACTCCGCGCAGTACGGTATGCAGCAGCCGCGTCGCGAATTCACGGTTGGTGATGTATAGAAATGGCCGGGCCAGCGCCAGCGCCGCCATCGAGCCGCGGCGGTTCCAGCGTTGCAGGAAGCTCTGGGAGTTCCAGGCAAAAAATCCGACGGGGCGAACCGCCGTGAGATTCAGCAGGCTGCCTTCCACTCGCCAGAAGACAGGCTCGCGCAAAGGCGCGGGTCGCGGCTGATTTGGAATTTCCGGATTTTGGCCGTTTGAATTAGACAACGACATCGTCACGTAACAGTTCTAGTGATTTCGTGGAAAGGACAAAATTATCATGGCCGTTGCGGCCATTCAAGTAATCGCCCGGCGTGCACCGCTCCAAAGCAGCGCAAAGGTTCGTGCCGGACCTTCCTTATTTTTCCGGCTCTGGATAGTTGAACCGGAAATTATCCACCGCCGGACCAGCCACGCCCCGCGTATTGTATTCCAGCATGTATTGGATGTGCGTCTGGTCCTCGGGATACGCCACGCCCGCGGGATACGGGTAGGGCACCGGAGTGTGGAACGGCAGCGGCGCGACGGTATCGCCATGCGCCGCATAGAAATCCATATCCTTCGCGAAGCCATCGGCGTAAATGAAATAATCGCGAATCCAGCCATTCGGAATATCCGGCAGATGTGTGGCGTCAAAATCCACCGAAACCTCATCCCCAGAACCAAAAATCACATATTTCTCGTCGGATTTGCCAACCAGCTCGGACACATCGCCGTAACGTGTGTAATTTCCGATCTGCCGCGAATACGGCCCAGTGGCGCTCACATCTTCGTACACATAGGTCAGATCGTTTTTCGGGTTGCCTTCTACCACCCGCGGGTAACCGCGAAACGCCAGGTTCGCCTTCGCCAGCGGCACTTCGGTCTGCGTGAACTGTAGATCTGCGGGCGAATTGTCCACTCGAATGCGATCCCAATAGATTTTTAAATTCGTGCTGATGCGGATGAACCGCGTGCCCGGCGTGATTTTGCCCGTCAGGTCCGCAATCATGGTGCGCGATAAACCCGCCGGAAACCCCATGTCGGCGATGACCATCTGCCATTTTCCCGAATCGTCCTGCGTTTCTACGAAGGGCGGCACCGGCGTAATGCCTGCTTGCCACGCCGCGTACATCGAACTCGCGCTGAAATAATCGGTAAAGCCATCCATCAACAGGCGCAGCGGCCGCGACGGATCCCAATCACCCAGGTCCAGTTCGATCCAGTGCATCGGCGCAAATCCCGCGTACGGCGCTTCGCCAAAATTTGTGACGTACTTGCGGTCTCGCTCCTTTAAGAGCGGCAGAATATTGCGATTGTGATCGTCCCAGGCACCCGCCGGCGCGTGCGCCTCGCTGCTCGCGATGACCTTATATTTCGGAAACGGCGGACCGCTGGCGAAACGCGCGTCGGGGTAGACTTCCACCTCCGCAGGATGATCGATCGCAATCAACCGCACGCGATCCAGATAGTCCAACTCCTCCATCGGCTCCAGCATTTTGAAATGGATGATGCCGTCCTGGGGCTGCACCAGCGAGCCGGTAACTTTGAAATATTCTTCAGGCGCCGGAGTGTTGCGTTGATTCGGTCCAGTCCAATGCCCCACGATTCCCGGACCGATCATGTCCGCCAGGAATTCGAACTTGGTCCCGTTCCAGACGAAAACAATCGGGCAGGAACTTCCGCGGCGGTCAATTTCGGTAAAAGCCGCATCCTTGTGCGCGGACGTTTCCAATTCGTCTTGCAAAACTCCGGTAGGCCACAGTAGACGAATCACGTCCGCACTGCGCTCGACTCCCAGCCCAGCCACGATCGAAGCCGGCCCTTGGCCTAAATATCCCGAGGCTCCGGGAATCTCCCATTTCTGTTGCAGCGCGCCGGCAAACATCTCCACCTTGGTTCCAATCGCTGACTTATTGTCGTTTTCGCCTTTCAACCCGATGCGGACCCAGTTGTAGCCGTTCCCCCCGTCATTTTTAAGCAAAACGGGCGGAAGCCCATTTTGGGTGATCAGCAAGTCCGTGGCCCCATCGCCGTCAAAATCAAAAGCGATCACCCCGCGCGGATTGTGCAGCAGGATTTTATCCAGACCTGTCGCCGCCGTGACGTCGCGAAATCCCGCTACTCCTTCGTTCCGCAACAAAACGATGTGGCCTTCACCCGCGAAATTCTCGCCCACCGCCACCAGATCGATCCAACCATCGTTGTCGTAATCGATCGGCGCCACGCCCCAGCCGCGCATCCAGTCGAGATCCGGCAACGGCACGCGATCGAACGATTTTCCTTCCACATTGCGCCACAGGCTCAAACCCGGCGATCCCCAATGCGTGAAGGCGAAATCCATCCATCCATCTTTGTTGAAATCCAGCGCGACCACTCCGGCCGTCGGCGCCGGCATGTCGCTGGACCACGGAGTCGTCGCTTTGAATGCGCCTTCGCGCGGATTCAGATAGGCCACCGGCGATTTCCGCCAGCCGGTCACCACCAGATCGATCGCGCGGTCGTTATTGATGTCGCTGCCGATGGCCCCCACCGACGGGGCATCGCCGCCCAGCGCGGTCTCGCTGGTCCAATCCGTAAAGGTCCCGTTTCCGTTGTTGCGCCACAGGACGTTCCCGGTTGGCGGCGCGTCCATCGGAAATGAAAACGCCTCAGCCGGATTGGTCAAAGGAAAGTCGTTGAACCGGGTGACGTAAAGATCCAGGTCGCCGTCGTGATCGTAATCAATAAATGTCAAACCAAGCGCCATTCCCGTGGTAAAAATCCCGGATTCCTGCGTCACGTCCTTGAATGTGCGATTGCCCTCATTGTGAAAAAGCAAAACACGCCCGTCCATGCTCACCGCGAGATCGGGCCTTCCGTCGTTGTCGTAATCTCCGACCGCGCATCCCATGCCCTGGCCGCGAAAATCGAGCTTGGCCTCGCGCGTGACGTTTACAAAATGCCCGCCGCCCAAGTTTCGGAATAACGCCGAATTTCCCTTACCGTCGCTGTCGACCAGAAAAATGTCGGGTTTGCCGTCACCGTCGTAATCGATGATGCATGCACCGCTGCCCAGAAAGCGCGCCAGTGAATCCTCGCTATTCTTTTTTACCGGAGCGTGACGTGGTCTTACGTTGTTTCGCGGTGTGTTTCCGGCTGCAGGAGAACCCGGCGGCGCTTCTGCCGCCGCGACCGTCTGCACCGATTCTCCGCGCAGCGGCAACCCAGACATCGGAGTCACGTTCACAAAATGAACGGGCATGGCCGGTGGCACCGGTTCCGGCGCCGGCTGCATGATCCCGGCCAGAGAATATTTGCCCTGCTCGCCGTAGATAAAACTAATCGGCTTGCCTAGCTTCTCCGAGGTCATGTGTTGGAACTTGTCGAAGTGTTGTTTCGCGCCGGCCGTGTCGCCGCTGCGTTGCAGTGCTTGGGCCAGGCCGAACTCCGCGGACACTTGGAAAGGATTCAGGCCGATTGCTTTGCGAAACGCGACAATGGCCTTGTCGTATTGCTGTTGTTGCGAATAAATCAAACCTAGAAAATATTGCGTGTCGGCGTCGTAAGAATCGAGCGCCGCTACCTTTTGAAAATCCTCGATCGACGCCGTCGCGTTGCCGCCCGCTTTTTCCAGAAGGCCCAGGTTGAACCACACCCGCGGATTGCGCGGCTCGCGTTGCGCCGATTTATCCAGGATGGCGCGCGCTTCGTCAAAGCGCTGCATGTTCAGGAAGGCGATGCCCATATTCACGCATCCCAGATCGGTCTCGGGATCCAGAATGCAGGCGCGTTGGAATTTCCCCAGCGCCTTTTCAAACTGCTGGCGATTCATCAGCGCCACGCCAAAATTATTTTCGCGGGTGATTTCAGCGCGCGGATCAGCCTTCTGTTCTGGTTCCGGGGGAGCCGCGTCTGCTTTTTTGCCCGGCCGGTCCTGGGTAGGGGCCTGCTGTCGCGGTTGGCTCGCGCCGACCATCGCCGACGCTACGATGCCGGCGAAAAGCGTCGCCGCCAGCCCCGACTTCCATTTCTGCATTCGCAAAAGCCTCGCGGGTATTCTACCGTTTTGCCAGGGGCTTTGCCGCAGCGATGCCTTCTTTTTCTTTGACTGTGATGATTTGGTCGGCCGCCACGTTTTTCAGGCTGTCCACTTGCCCGCTGGGCCAGCGAATTTCGATCGCGTCGGCTTGCGTGTGCGAAGCCAATCCAAAAGTCACGATCAGTTCGCTGGATGATAGATAGCTCGAACCGCTGCGCAGCGCTTTACTCTGCATATCCGAACCGGCTGTAACTTTGACCTCGCTTCCGATTCCGTCGCGGTTCGATTTTGTGCCGACAAGTTTGATGCGCAGGCTGTGATTTGTTGCGCCGGTATTTTTGAACAGCGCAGCCGGTCCGCCATTCGTGGCGACCAGCACATCCAGGGCACCGTCGTTGTTGATGTCGCCATATGCCGCGCCACGCGCCACCCGTGGCGACGCGAACGCCGCACCCATCGATCGCGTGACTTCCTGAAATTTCCCGCCCGTCAAATTGCGAAACAGATGCGGCGGTTCGGCGTAATGTACCCGCGGCTGCACCCGTTCGATCGCGTGTTCGATGTGGCCATTCGCAATGTATAGATCTGGCCAGCCGTCCAGATCGTAATCGAAGAAGAAACAGCCGAAGCCAAGCGTCAGCAGGGAAGCGTGGCCCACATCCGACTGCGGAGCTTCGTCGACGAACAATCCGTTGCGTTCGTTGTGATACAGCGCCAGCATCTGGTTCGAAAAGTTGGTAATGACCACGCTGGCCGCGCCGGAGCGATCGTAATCTGCGGCATCCACGCCCATTCCCGCACGCGCTATCCCGTCTTCGTTATAGGCGATCCCCGAAGCGACACCCTTTTCGGTGAATGTCCCGTTACCGTTATTGATGTACAGCTTGTTGGGCTGCGTGTCGTTGCTGATAAGAATATCTGGCCAGCCGTCTTGATTCGCATCGAACACAGCCACGCCCAGGCTCTTTGACGTGACGTCATACAGTCCCGCTTTCTGCGTCGCGTCCTCAAACGTCCCGTCGCCGCGGTTGTGCCAGAGCCGCACCGAGGTGCCCTTATACGATTCGGGCGTGCAATACGATTTGGTCTTGCCATCCAGCTCGCAGGAAATATCCGTCGCGGGCGACCACTGCACGTAATTCGCGACGACCAAATCGAGCTTTCCGTCGCGATCGTAATCCACCCAAGCAGCGCTGGTGCTGAATTCGTTCGGTCCCCACAACCCCGCCTGCTTGGTCACATCGGTGAACGTCCCGTTGCCATTGTTGTGAAAAAGGTGGTTCTGCCCCAGAGTGGTCACGAAAATATCGTCGTGCCCGTCGTTATCATAATCGCCGATGGCCACGCCCATTCCGTACATTTCTACGGTCAGCCCCGCTTTCTGCGTGACGTCGGTGAAAGTCCCGTTTTGATTGTTATGGTACAGCGCCAGTGTGCTGCGTTTGCGCGCGTGACCGGGCCAGTCGCTGCCGTTGACCAGCAGAATGTCCTGCCAGCCATCGTTGTCATAGTCGATGAACGCGACGCCCGGCCCCATCGTTTCCGGCAGCCACTTTTTTCCAGTTGCCCCGCTGTTATGCGTGAAGTGAATTCCTGCCGTGCGCGTGATGTCTTCAAAATGGATCGCCGACGCCGGGGAGGCGGTTGGCTTTTGCGCGCGTTTGGTTTCGCTTCGAAGCGCTAGCCCGCCGGAGACGATGATGAACAGCGGCAGAATCACATATAGCGAGGCGTTTACCTTCCGCTTGATTTCAGAGAGCGGCACTATTCGTGGGCCTTTGGTTCGGTGTGGACTTCGGCGAGAGCTACTGGCGCGCCACAGTTCGCCGCGCCGACCACGCAGGGTTTCGATGACGCCACGTTCTTCATAGCCGCTGGTAC
>Ga0307474_10000845_pt1 | contig 22010 bp, 19 predicted proteins | sample atmos_gasesECM1C_2_FD_203312 | JGI IMG/M metagenome (GOLD analysis project Ga0307474, IMG submission 203312) | Hardwood forest soil microbial communities from Morgan-Monroe State Forest, Indiana, United States - atmos_gasesECM1C_05 | ecosystem: Environmental > Terrestrial > Soil > Temperate... | reverse complement strand
CGAGACTTCAAATTCGGGAGCATCCCCATTCGCCACGGCGAACTTGGCCTTCGGCTTCGCCGGCGCTTCCGGTGCAGCATCTGCCGGCGCTGACGTTTCACTCGCCCCCGCCGCTCGCGGAGAACTCTTTGCCGATACCGCCTTCGACGGCGCGGCCTTCGTGGCGGCGGTCGCCTCCGCAGCTTTCTCTCCACTTTCAGCTTCGCTACCGCGGCCGAGAACGGCGTCCACCGACGCCCGCAAATCCACGAGCATGCGTAGCGGCTGCCCTGAGGAATACTCCGCCTGAAACATCACCTTCCACGATTGGCAAATCATTCGCAGCCTGACAATCGGCTCCTTCGCCGAGAATTGCGCCCGCCGACAGTCAATTGTCTCCACGCCTTTTTCTTCCAACTCGGTCAGCCCGTCCAGGATGTTGTTGAGGTCGGTGAGCATCAGGCGAAAGAACACGCGGCGCATGAGATAACCAAAGCGAGTGAACGCCACCAGCGCGATCGGCAGATAAAATAAATCGCCCGCCTGCACTTTGGCCTTGCGTCCCTGCTCGAGCACCCCGCCGTGCAGTAATTCGTCGAGCGACCGGCAGCGCCGCGCGGAATCCAGCACGCGATCCAGCGCGTTCAACCACACCGGAGCCTTTAATTCCACCTTGCCCAACACCGGCTCAAGTCCTTGCCCTACGTAAGCGAGGTCTGCCCCGTTGTCGTCAAGCTCGCTCGGCGCAAGCTGGCTGAAATATTGCACCAGCAGGAAATCAATTTTGTCGCGAGAGGAATCCGTGCGCGCAGTTTTTGCGAGAAAGTGCTGTAACAGCGCGACCAGGCCGTCGTTGTCAACCAGCGAACTGGTCTGCAGAAACTGCCGCAGCTGGTGCACCTGGATGCGTTCATCCATGTCGTGCAGCCACTTCTGCGCATGCTCCACAGTCTCGCGATCTGGCGCGTCCACCGGCTCCTCAAGCGCAGGGAAAGCTGGGGCGTCAATTACAAACTCGCGCGCCACTTCGGCATAAATAGGATGAAGGCGGCGCGCACTCGACCACTGCGCCGCAAAATCGGGAGCAGCCGATTCGGGCTGCGTGGATGAGGATGAAGGTGCTGTCATGATTTCACGATCCAGTTCGGAACTGCTTTAAGAAAGCGCGCCGCCACGACCGTCGCCCCAGGGTGATACTGCACCGCCACTACCGAGGCTTCCGTATCCAGGGAGCCGTCGGAATTGCGCAGCCGCAACACGTCGGCGAACTCCAGTGCCATGGTGCAGGCAAACAAAACTTCCCGCGATGTCCCAAATTCAATCACGGTATTCTCTGGGACGGAACTTGCTGGTGTGACACTCCCTAGCCCGATCCTCTCTGGCACGACGCTCTCGGAGCCAGCCCCGGCGCCCACTTTCTCGCTTTCTCTCACCAGACTACTGCGCGTCAACTGTACGGGAATCCGCACCGGAGTCGCCTCCGGGAAAAAACGCGCCAGATCGGCCACCGTGCTAGCCTCCCTCGCCCGCCCTTTCGCTGTCCCGGTTTGCCCCAAGCGATGGTACCCCTTGCTAAAGATTCAATGCTCCGACTACAGTTCCCGGTCCGCGACCGGGAAAAATGGAAGCGCAGTAGAAGAACCTGCTCTACCCTGCGACAGAACTCCCAAGTGCGGTTGGGCTCCCCCTCTTCCCGGTTAGGAAGAGCCTTGGGGAGCCAGAACACGCGGTTATGCCAGAATTAGAAGCACGACCGAGACCATCATCAGGAACGGAAGGATTAGCACTCAGGCGCTAGATTTTTCAGTGAGTTAGCATCAGGAGTGGCGCTGCAGAATCTCCTCCGCGAGACTGCCGTCTCATGATGAGACGCCCGTCTCATTCGCCCATTCTCCGGGAAGCTCCCTCGTCGGCGAATGGCCTCACAGAGCAGGAGTAGAAATGGCGGCTTTGTGCGGAAGCTATTTCTGCCCAGATATCCACAGTCCAAAAAGGCACTATATCTCAACCGGCTATCCCTGAACCCATTGAGCGTGCCGACCCTGTTCCCCACTTCATCGCTGTAACCCGTAGCGCTGCAGGCACGCTTTAGAAGATTTTGGCTGCAGCGGCCGTTTCCGGCATCCAACGTGGACGCGAAACCTCGCCAGCATCGGGTTGGCGAGGATCGTTTCGTGCAAAACTCGAAGCAAAAGCTTGGGAGAGATAAACCGTTTATGAGAACAAAACTGAAACTAAGAAAGTTCAGCTGGTTCAGCACCTTGCTCGTACTCACTACCCTTGCAATACCGAAGCAATCATCCGCCCAAGATCAGGATCAGGAAGATCCGCCGAGTCGCGTCGCTCGCCTCGGCTACATGGAAGGTTCAGTTTCCTTCCAGCCCGCGGGAGAAGAAGATTGGGTCGGAGCGGTCGACAATCGTCCTATGACTACCGGCGACAAACTCTGGGCCGACAAGGACTCGCGCGCCGAAGTGCAACTTGGTTCAGCCGTCATCCGGCTCGCGCCCGAGACCGGATTCTCCTTCCTGAACCTCGATGACAGCACGGTTCAGATCCAACTCACATCCGGTTCAATTAGCATCACCGTGCGCAACCTGGAGAACAATGACGACTTCGAAGTCGACACGCCAAACTTGGCATTCACCGTCTCCCAGCCCGGACACTACCGATTCGATGCCAGCGAAGATGGCAGCAACACCGTCGTTACCATCCGGGAAGGCGAGGGCCAGGCTACAGGCAACGGTCAGACCTACACACTGCACGCCGGACAGGCGGGCACGTTCAGCGGCACCGATTCGCTGACCGCCGACGTAGAGCAGATCGGCAACGCAGATCAGTTTGACAGTTGGTCTGAAAGCCGCGATCATCGTCACGATTATTCCCGCTCCTCGCATTACCTCGCGCCCGATGTGGTTGGCTTCGACGATCTTGACGACAACGGCGACTGGCGCGACGACTCCAACTACGGACACGTCTGGTTCCCCAACCACGTCGATGAAGGCTGGGCTCCTTATCACGAAGGACACTGGGATTGGATCTCACCTTGGGGATGGACTTGGGTCGACGACTCTTCCTGGGGCTACGCTCCGTTCCACTACGGCCGTTGGGTCAGCGTCAGCGGACGCTGGGGATGGGTCGCGGGTCCGGTGGCCGTGCACGCCGTCTACGCCCCTGCGCTGGTGGTGTTCATTGGAGGGGGGCCAGGCGGCTTCGGTGGCAACGTAGGATGGTTTCCTCTCGGTCCGCGGGAAGTTTATGTCCCGTCGTATCACGTGAGTGAAGCGTATGTGAATCGCGTCAATGTCAGTAATACGACCGTGAATGTTACCCAAGTAACGAACGTCTACAACACAACCATCGTTCACAACACCACGAACATCACGAACGTGACCTACGCAAATCGCGGCGTCCAAGGCGCGGTGATGGTGGTTCCGCAGCACGCGTTCACCAGCGCGCAGCCGGTAGCGAAAGCGAGAGTTCAAGTAAGTCCACAACAGATCGCAGCGGCACCGGTGAGTGGGAGAGTTGCTGTGGCTCCGACGCGCGAAAGCGTTCTTGGGGCGAAAGCTGCGACCGCTGGCCACGTGACGGCGCCCCCCGCGGCAGTTGCGAGCCGGCAAGTCGTTGCTAAGAAAACGCCGCCGCCGCCCCCAGTGCCTTTTGCCAAACAGCAGCAAGCACTGGCCGCACATCCTGGACAACCGTTAGCGAGGCATGAAGTGCAGAGTCTGCGTCCAGCCAATACCGCGGCGTCTCATCCGATGGTAAAGCAGGCGCCGCCGGGAAAGCCTGCGACTCCGACCACCGGTCATCCGGCAAATTCCGGGCGACCGGGACAACCTGCATCTGCTTCCCCAGCGAACCAACCGAGAACTCCGCCGGCAGATGCGAATGAGCGTCCGGCGGAACCAAATCGGCCAGCACCGGCACAGCCGAATAACCGTCCACAACCAACTCAGCCCAATAATCGTCCGGAAGCAACTCCCAATCGACCTGCACCCACTCAGCCCAATAATCGGCCTCCTACGCCGCAACCGAACAAGCCGGAGGCGACTCCCAATCGGCCACCTTCGACGCAACCTAGCCGTCCAGAAGAAACTCCCAACCGGCCACCTGCAGCGCAACCGAATAAGCCGGAGGCAGCCCCGAATCGGCCACCCGCGGCGCAACCTAGCCGTCCAGAAGAAACTCCCAACCGGCCACCTGCAACGCAACCGAATAAGCCGGAGGCAGCCCCGAATCGGCCACCCGCGGCGCAACCTAGCCGTCCAGAAGAAACTCCCAACCGGCCACCTGCAACCCAACCGAATAAGCCGGAGGCAGCCCCGAATCGGCCACCCGCGGCGCAGCCCAATAATCGGCCCGAGCCCGCTCATTCGACTCCGGCGCCGGCACGGAATGATCGTCCACCTGCGGCTCAGCCGGCCCCACGGCAGACCCCTCCGCCAAGCGAGCGTCCGCAGCAGCACACTCCTCCTCCGGCGGCGGCAAAGCCTGCACCAGCTCCGCCAAAGCAGCAGCCCAAGCCGCAAACGCCTGAGGAGAAAAAAAAGCAGGAGGAACAGAAGAGACCTCAGTAGCGGGCTCATCCCGGAACTGGCAGTTACTCATGCACCCTGAGTTTTCTCAGGGTGCTTTTTTTGTCTGTGCAATATGTCGACGGAATCTTCAGGTCCTCTGCACTGCGTCTCGGATACGGTCGGCATTGCGCCGGACGCCATGGATTTCGATGGCGCCTCCCGAGACTGAGCCAACTTCGAGTGCGAATGGATTCATAAATTCCATGCATCGATTGCTTCACTCGGGACGCGGTTAGTTGTATTCGGATGCCGTCGGCATCGGCTACGCCTTCACGTAAGAGCTGCGCAGCAAAGCCTTCCCCCTCATCAAGCAGTCCCAGGAACAAGTGCTCGGTTCCGATGTGTCTATGGGCCAACCGTGCCGCCTCATCTGCTGCTAATTTCAGAACGCGCTTAGCGGCGGCGCTCAGCGGTAAATCAACCTTGGCTGAAATCGACGGACGCTCTGGCGAATGCTCGTCATCGACGCGGCGGCCCGTCTCGGGATCTGTTTTCGGAAGCCAACGATGCAGGGCCTTATCCTCTCGCAATAGACCCAGGAGCAGATGTTCAGTGTCAAATTTCGGGCGAGCCGTACTGGCAGGCTTCGTGACGCCCGAAGAAGACAACGCGTCTAGCCCTCTCAGGGTAGCTTTCAAACATTTCTACTCCACTGCGGCTTTCCGGCTGCTGCGCTTCCAGTACAAATATCCTGGCACGCCGACCAGCACGATCGCAGTGCCCCAGAAGGCTTGGGTTGGGCGCGTGATTATTGTGTTCAGTGTCCAAGCCGTTCCGACTAACACATAGATCGCGGGGAGCCATGGATATCCGGTGCAGCGGTAGGGACGCGGAACATCTGGACGCTTCCAGCGCAGCAGAAACATTCCAATCACGGTCAAGGTGTAGGAGAGCACCATGCCATAGATGACGTAGGTGTAGAGCTGATCGTAGCGGCCACTGACCGTGAGGAGTGCGGCCCAGATGCCTTGTCCAATCAGGCTAAAGGCGGGCGTGCGCCATTTGGGATGGATGACCGCCATGCGCTCGAAGAAGACACCGTCCTGCGCCATCGCAAGATAGACGCGAGCGCCGGAGAGTGTGCATGTGGCGGCGGCGCTGAAGCATGAGACCGCAATCATGAGCGACAGCCACACCGCGGCATGAGGAGAAAACAGCGCAGCGGCGGCGGCGTGGGCGATGGTTTCATGCTTGGCGATTTCGGTTAGCGGCAGCGCATACAGGTAGGTCACATTCATCGCCATGTAGATCACGCCGACCACAATCACGCCCATCACCATGGCCAACGGCACGTTGCGGCGCGGTTCTTTGACCTCGCCCGCCACCCATGTGATGTAAACCCATCCGTCGTAAGCCCAGAACACTGCGATGAGTGCGATGCCCATCGCGGAAATCAACTGAGTGGGATGAAGTCCCATGGTGAGACCAACGCTGCCGGAGTGGAAGTGAGACCAGTCGCCTTTGCCGATGGCGAATCCCAGAATCACAAAGGTCGCCATAGCGGCGAATTTTGTCCACGTGGAAAGATTTTGAAGAAGTGTTCCCCAGCGCAGGCCCACGACGTTCACATAAGTAACGAGGGCAATCAAGATCAGACCGAATATGTGCGCGCGAGTGATGGTGATGCTCGCGAACTGCAGCACAACGTGCTCCTGCGACACGATGGGGAAGACTTGTCCTGTGTAGGCGGCAGAAGCAACGGAGAGAGCGGCAATCGTGCCGCCGTTGGCGACCGCGAATAGCATCCAACCGTAGAGGAAGGCGACGAGATCCCCATAAGCCTCGCGGAGATAAACATATTGGCCGCCGGATTCGGGAAACATGGAGCCCAGTTCGGCGAAGGCGACGCAGCCAAAAAGCGAAATTACGCCACCGATCACCCACACCAGCAAAAACAGCACGGGCTGAGGCAGCGGGTTCGCAATATCTTTGGCGGTGAGGAAAATCGAGGAGCCAATAATGCCGCTGACCAGCAAGAGAACAGAATCGAGCAGGCTGAGTCCGCGAACCAACGTGGGTGGGGAGTTTACAGCGGGCGTTTCGATCGTGGGCGCGGCGGGAGTTTCCATTATCCCATCCCGAGTTCGTCCGTCGATTCGAGCGGCGTGCCGCAGCTGCGGCAGATCACGGCGGAACAATCGCCGCAGGTTAGGGGATCGTGTACTTCTTTGGCGCAGTTTGGGCAGTAGAGCGATCCGGGGTTGGATTGTGGCGGAAAATTGGGAGGACGTGTCGCCATGAGGAGAGAACTTTAGCACACAACGGAAGACATCCGATCATCTCACCGGGCAGATCAGCCGAGCTTACTGTTGTGCAGGTCCGGGTCACCTCCTGCCGCAGTTTCCATTACTCCATCCTTCTGCCGAAGCGATCCATTGGTTCAGGGAGACTCCGTCCTCCCCTGCCAAACGCTGCGCCGCCTTCTTGATCGAAAGGGAGGGTTTTGAGGGATAGGTATCTTTGCTCATCGTTTCACCATCTTTATCAACTCAGGAGGCGAAGGACCAAAACTGCGAATCGCTCACCTGCTACGGCAAAGTCTCGGATATTGTACGGCCATTGATCGCGCCGAGAAACCATTTCATCGCTCGGGTCTCGAACCTGGGGCCGCGAGAGAAAACGTACTTCTACCGGTTCGACCAAAGCCGCGACTTCGGCCAAGAACTCGTCGAACCATCTCCAGTGTCAAGCCGTGCGCGATGCGCTGCTCCGGACGCTTCAGCACATCCTCATATTCCCAAAAAGAGCGCGGAGTAGCCAACGGGATAAGCCGCCGATTTGCCACTAGCCGAAGTTCCGTGTTTCCCGCACCCGCCCGCGTCCGCAGGGCCGCCCCTGCCACGGCGAGTACGGCCCTTTTGATCATGGGACTTCCTGTTCAACACCGTATCCTAATAGGATGTTTAAATGATCGTTTTCCCTATGTAGATGATGCAGTATAGAAACCGAGATCCTGAAGTTGTATTCCGGAGGTACGGCGCGGCTAGAATGGAAAGCGAGGTAAACCAGGCCGCGTGGCACCTGACAGATCCGCGCACGCAGAATGTGCGGTGCAGGTTGCCGCCCGTGGGGATGTCAGATCGACGCCCCTACCCGATTCTTCGGTCGCGCTCACCTGGAGAAGTATTTCGAGAACCTAGAACTGGATACTAGAGGCTTTGTGACAAGTGCCAAGCAGCATCGTCGCAGGGAGGGTCGGCGTTTTAACGCTCCATGCCTGACAAATCCCTAACTCCCGACGAGAAGCTGCAGCAGGAATTCAATCGTTGGGCCGCTGGCGGCGAAGGCCCGAAGATGGAGAGCCATCATCTCGACATTACGGCGAAGACGATTCGCCGGATGAACCTGCTCCCCGGGGAGCGGGTGTTGGACCTGGGATGTGGCTCGGGGTGGGCGACGCGATTGCTGGCGCGACTGGTGGGCGAGGGTCCGGATGGGTTCGGTCAGGTGGTTGGTCTCGACGTTGCCGACGAGATGATTCGCGAGGCGCGAGCCGCCTCGAAGGATTTCGATAACGTGCTCTATGTCTGGGGTTCGGCACAGCAGATTCCGTGGGAAGAGAACTTCTTTGACAAAGTGTTGTCGGTTGAGTCGTTTTACTATTATGCCGATCAGGACCGGGCGTTGATGGAGCTGTTTCGCGTGATGGCACCTCGGGGAAAATTATTTATCCTGATCAATCTATATAAAGATAATCAATATTCCCTGCAGTGGGTGGATAAGTTAAAAGTGCCGGTCCACGTACGCTCGCAGCAAGAATATGTGGATCTACTCAAGAAACACGCCTTCGAGAATGTGGAAGCCTGCCGCATACCCGACGACACGCCTACACCGGACGACTACAAGACAAAATCGTTTGATAGTCTGGACGACCTGCGAGCGTTCAAGCGCGAGGGAGCGTTGTTGCTGATGGCGACGAAGCCCGATCTGCGGACACCGGCGCCGGGGTACACGATTTACTAATTTGCTTCCACTAATCCCTAGATCTCGCTACCGTCATCGTCGTCTTTGTCGCGATGGCTCAAGTCTTTCGCAGGGCTTAGGGCGCGGCCATCAGAGGCATGGCGGATTTCAATCCGGCCATTCACGTTTGAGAGTTTGATGCGCGGCCCTCCGTTGCCAAGTTCGCCGCGCAGGTCATGTCCGACGAAGCTGTGATGATTCACGTGCAGCCCGAAGTCATTGTTGATTCCGCCGGAAACTGTGCTGGCCTCGATTTCTGCCTTGGAGTCCGAAGGAATCGTCAACTCGACGGAACCGTTCACAGACTTTAGTTCGAGGGATGAGCCGCGAAGCTGATCAAACTGGGCGTCCAAATGACCGTTGATGGTGGAAAGATCGGCTCGGCCGGAAAGATTGTGGGCTTCCAGTCTGCCGTTGATGCAGGAAGCATGCACCTCACCGGTTACGCCGGCGACATCGAGGGACCCATTGATCAGTTTGATTTCGTCCAGGCGTACGGTACGCGGCACCGTAAGCGTGTATTCGACGCTGGCGGGATTATTGTGCGAGCCCCAGTTGAAAGTGAGATCGTGGTCGGGATACTTGGTGCGAATCGAAAGATGGTCTGTGCCGGAATCGATGTCGATGCGCGCCTGCTCCAGCCGCTCCTTCGAGTCGGCATATTTCACGGCATCCACCTTGACTTCGTTTTGATCCCAGGTGGAGATGTGGACCGCTCCGTTAATGTTATCGAGTTCCACTCGGCCGTCGGAAGTGAGGGCGTACGTCTGGTGGAATTCTTCGGTGAATGCACCGCGGTGATCGGAGGCTTGCGCTGCGACCGTGAGGATGAAGAGCGCGCAGGCGCTCAGGACGAATCCTGAACGAGCGAGGAATTGGTGTGGACGGTTCATGGAGTCCTCCGTTTAAGAACTTAGACGTAGCGACTTAGGATTGGTGAGAGCCAGGACAAGCCGCTTTGTGTACTGGGTATACGAAAGTGGCTCGGCGATGTTCCCAAGCTATCTCCGGGCAACGATTGGATCTTTCTTGCCCGTTTCGGTCAGCAGAAAGACGCCCAGAATCGTCATCTCGGGCTCAATGGGATGGCGGTAGCGCTGGCCGGGATAAACCACATAGTAAATGAATGGGTACAAAACAATCAGCCAGAACAACAACCAGGCGCCCGGTTTGCGTTGACGCAAAGTGCGTCCGAGTCCCCAGAACATCAGCACCGACGAGGTCAGAAAGAGCGAATTTTTCACCTGGGCGAGCCACCAGATTTGGGCCAAGCGCGGCGGTCCGGCCCAGAAATATATGAAGCGCTTGAGACAGAGCAGGGCAAAACGACGGTAGTCTGCTTTGATGTAGTCGAGCGCCTGCCGCTTGCGCCTGTCGATATAGGCGAGTTCACCCATGGAAGTGTACTGGCGCATGGCGTAGGTATCTTGGGTGGGATGCATGTATTGCATCCAGGTGCCGTCGGCGCCGGGGCCGTTGCCGAGGCGCAGTTCCGCGCCAATATTGTCGCGGATGAAAATAAGTTTTCCAAACGTTCGATGGTTGCGCACCATCCAGGGTGTGACGCACGCAATGAAGATTAAAGAAGCCAGAACGATGCCGCTCAGCGAAGGCTTCCGCTGCTTCGCGCGGTGATACCAGGCCCACAATCCAGATGCGGGCAGGAACGCGATCAGCACCGTGCTGTTCAGCGCGGCGATTCCCCAGAGGAGGCCAAACTCGATCCAAGGCTTCAGGCCGTCGCGATCTTCCATGGTCAGCGCGAGCCAGAAAATGACGGCCAATAGCAGTGCTGAAAAACTTGTTTCCCAAACCCAGCGGGTGCACCAGAACATTACATAAGGTAGAAGGGCCCAAGTCCAAGCCGAACCGACCGCGACTTTCCCGGAAAAGATCCGGCGCGCGATTAGAAAAATCGGGATGCAGGTCAGCCCGGAAAAAACGCTGTTGATGCTGAGCAAAACGAACGCCGATGCTCTCGAATATATGCCGAAGATGTGGAAAACGCCGGCGATCAGATAGGGATACAGAGGAGGTTCCCATGCGGTTGGCCCCGTGGGTGCGCCAAAAGCATCGCTGAAGCCGCGCCCGGAAGCGATGGCCGCTCCGATACGTCCCATCTCCCATCCGAAGCCGAAGTTGTCTTCCGCGCTTTTAAACTTGTAGGTATGGCCGACGAGTATCCAGCCCAAGCGCAAGAACAGAGCGATGGCCACCATCCAAAACTGCGATGTGCGGATATGCGCCCATGCATTGATCAACAGAGTTAGAATGCTGGCGCGGTTGGCGGCCAGGGCAGATTTTGAATCCATGGATGATTCTATTTGTAGCTGAGGCACGTCGCGACGGCAACTCGACACGGTCTCGAATTGATTGACCCCCGATCACGGTATCTACCTAGACTGACGTGCTCTGAGCCATTCGCCGTCCGGTTGAACGTATAATTGTTTATCTGGTACGAACGAGGTCACCTGATGGGCTGGCTGCAAAACAAGTTCGAGAAGAATTTCATGATCAGCACGGTCGACTACGTCTTCAACTGGGCGCGGAAGTCTGCCGTGTGGCCGATGACGTTTGGCCTAGCCTGCTGCGCAATCGAGATGATCGCATCCTCTACAGCGCGGTTTGATATTGCGCGCTTCGGCTCGGAAGTGTTCCGCCCCAGTCCGCGACAGAGTGACTTGATGATCGTCGCCGGCACCGTGACCTTGAAGATGGCGCCCGTGGTGAAGCGCATCTATGACCAGATGCCCGATCCGAAGTGGGTAATCTCCATGGGCGCATGCTCGTCAGTGGGCGGGCCATTCAATACGTATGCCGTGCTGCAGGGCGTCGACAAAATCGTGCCCACGGATGTGTATGTAACCGGTTGCCCGCCGCGTCCGGAAAATCTTTTCTACGCGCTGCTCAAGCTGCAAGACAAAATCGATACCATGACGCTCGCGAAGAAACCGACGGAAGTTCGCCTCGATCCAAACATGATGGAGAATTTCAAACGCCAAGTCATGATCGCGCAAACGGCACAGCCGAAATGACCGCGTTTAGCAGGCGTGTGCGGAGCGGGAGCCGGCTGAGGTCATCCTGAGCAGAGCGAAGGATCTCCAGTTGTCAGCAGGTTGATGTGGGAACAGCCGCCCTCGTCTGTCCCGAGCGAAGCTCGGCCGCTGCTGGCCGAAATATCGAAAACTAACTATGTCGAACCTCGCAAAGCTGACCACTCAATCCGAACTTCCGGCCGCTGACGAAGCCAAGGAATTTCCCTGCGGTGCTAAGACGATCTGCGTCGCCAACGTGAACGGCACATACAGTGCCATGGACAACGTCTGCCTGCACCGCGGCGGCCCGCTGGGCCAGGGCATGATCGAAGGCGGCAAGCTGGTATGTCCGTGGCATGGTTGGGCGTGGGACACGAAAACCGGCGAGGCGGAGCTGAATCCCGGCGTGAAGGTCGCAGTGTATCCGCTGAAGATTGAGAACGGCGACGTGCTGGTTGAGCTTTGAGCGAGCTGACAATCACTTTGCCGATGTCTTCTCGATTATTCCGATGGCGTAACGGGCCTGCCTGCGAATGATCGTTACGACCTCCTCCAAGCTCCGCCCACCCCCGGTCAAGGCGTCGAAGGTCTCAAAGCTGGTGAGCATGTGCAATGTGTCAATCGCGTCGGACTCCTGAATTGATGTTGGAGAACCATTCGCCTTCCAGCAGCGGCCGATAATCACCCGCAGGCCCTGCCGCCGGCGTTCGTTGCGCCCGCGAATCCCTTCTCCCACCTCGGGATCGATGGCGCCCAACCCGTGCAATCGCCGAATAATCTCGCGGTCCGAAGCCCAAAAATGTGCGAACACCAGGATGAACTCTTGTAATGTGACTAGCGGGTCCACGGCTTGGCGAAAAGTGCCCGCCAGTCGCTGCATCTCGCCGCGCTTCGCCAGGTAATCATAAAGAGATTCCAGCAGTCCCGCCTTTGACCCGAACTGGTAATAAACCGTCAAGCGCGAGACATCCGCCTTCCGCGCCACCGCCTCCATCGTGAACTCGGAAAATGACTCGGAAAGAAGAAGCTTGCGCGCCGCGGCCAGAATACGCGCGCGCGTATGTTCCGTAGCAGCCTGACGCTGCCGCATGCGGTATGGGCGAGGGCTCAATCTAAATCTCTGCAACCTCTCACGGTATATTTAATCATACAATACGTATAATTAATAGTGGAATTACCGGGATGCAATCGATGAATCCTCTGGGGGCGTCGTGACCTTCCTTGACCCCCCGCGTCACCTGGACGCTGCTGCGGGCGGAGTCATGATCGAAAAACAAATTCGTGATTCTCTGAGAACGGGAGGGATTATGGCAACAAGCCGGCGGGCAACTCGTTTCCTCTGGATTGCCGTGATTATTCTGGCAGTCATCGGTGTCGCTGCCGCAACGCGGCGGGTACTGGTGTTGTTCTGGCCCACAGTATTTGCTGGGAAATATCCTCCGGCCGCCGCGATGGATACGGGATTTACCCGGCATGCTGCCTTGACCCTCGCACACATCATTCCGGGAGCGCTGTTCCTAGTCCTCGCTCCTTTGCAGTTCGTGCCCGCTATCCGCACGAAGCATCTGAACATGCACCGCCGGCTGGGAAGAATTCTGGTTGTCTCGGCATTAGTCATTGGAATTTCAGCACTGGTGATGACCTACACAATGAATATTGGCGGCGCCAATGAGACCGCGGCAACCACACTTTTCGGCATCCTCTTCTTGTTGTGTCTGATCAAAGCTTGCTGGCACATCCGCCGCAAAGAGGTTGCACAACATCGCGAGTGGATGATTCGTACCTTCGCCATTGGCCTAGGAATTGCGACGACCCGGCCGATTGTGGGGATGTTTTTTGCTTTCCGCAAGCTCACACCTCAGGAGTTCTTCGGGATTGCATTCTGGCTGGGATTCACGATTACATTTCTCGCAGCCGAGGCGTGGATCGACTTTACGCGGCAACCCACCATTCAGACGACATTTGCGGAATCGACCCGCGACGGGCTCGGTTGCGCGCCCACGTCAATTCCTTACCCAAGATAGCGCAGGAATTTTCCGGTGGAGTTGTCGAATGTCGGGAATACTGACTGCAAATTCTTGTTCCCCATGTGGCGCGCGACCGCTTCGCCTATGACTTGGCGGAAATCGGTAGTCAAAGCCAAGTCCCGGCCCTCGTAGAGCAGCGAATGATCTAGGCCGGGCCAGCGTCCGTACACCTTGCCACCCTTCACAGGTCCACCCAGAACAAACATCACGTTAGCGTGCCCGTGGTCGGTGCCTCGATTGCCGTTCTCCCGCGCAGTGCGCCCGAATTCTGACATGGTTACGACTACCGTGTCTTCGCCGAGATCTCCGAGATCGGTCCAGAAAGCGGAGAGTGACAGCGAGAAATCCCGCAGCACACTCCCGATCTGGCCATCGGTTGAACCTTCATTGACGTGATGATCCCAGCCACCAATATCAGCAAAAGCAACCTGCACGCCGAGGTTCGCTTTGATGAGTTGCGCGAGCTGCCGCAAGCTGTCGCCGAAGCGTCCCTTGGGATAGTCAGCGCCGATCGCGGGTTTGTACTTCGACGGGTCGGCGGCCTTCAGCATCTTGACCGCGTCAAACGTCTCTTCCCCGGTACCGTGCAACACGGTGTCGAGGGAGTGGTCGTACATAGCCTCAAACGTATTCGCAACCGGGGAAGCCTTCGGATTGCGGCCTCCGACTGAAAATTCGTTGATGTTGTTCATCGCGATGGCCGGTTCGATGCCGCTTAAGATCCGAGGGATTGACGGCCCCATAGCAATAGCCTCGAACGCTGATCGCTGCGGCGGCTGTGGCAGGTTGCGAAGGGCGCGGTTGAGCCATCCGTCTTCGGTGGCTTTGATGCCCGGAGTGCCGGCCTCCATAAAGTCCTGTGCGTCGAAGTGAGAGCGGCTGGGGTCGGGCGATCCGGCGGCGTGCACAATCGCCAGTTGACGCTGCTTCCAGAGCGGCTGGAACGATGCCAGTGACGGATGCAGGCCGAAGAAACCATCGAGATCAATCACAGCCTTGCGTGGAATATTGATGCTCGGCCGCATCGCGTAATACTGCGGCTCGCCGTGAGGCACGACAATATTCAAACCGTCAGCCGCGCCGCGCTGGAAGATCACCACCAGGCGCTTGGTACGCGTGCCAGGTTGAGTCGCGCCCCATGCGGCGCGCGAGAGAAAACCAGGCACCGCCGCCGTCCCGACGACGGCAAGCGCGCTGTTACGAACGAAGACGCGACGAGTGATCGACATAAAAATAGCTCCTGGCTGCTAGCTCCTAGCTTCTGGCCGCTACAGCGGTCGAAACGCCTGCCTGGGTTCTGGCTAGAAGCTAGTAGCCAGAAGCCAGCAGCCTACCTTCTTTGAAACTCCGGCGAGCCGAGCAATAGTCCCGCGATCGTGCTCACATCCGGAGGACGAGGTGCGTCCACGGGCTTCCGCGCTCCGGACTTGTCCTGCTTCTGCTGCGCGCGGTTCATCGCCGCGGCGTCGATCTGTGCCGTGATCGAATCGTGCGTTTGCTTTGATACATCTCCGGCGAGCAGAGAATCTTCCAGAGTGGTTAAAACCAGATTCGAATCCCGAGGACTGCTTCCGGCCAGCTGCCCGACGTCTACCTTTACCGCCTTAATCTTGTCGCAAGTCAGCGCTAAAGCAAAATTCATGCGATTGAGCAACGCCGAAGAGCTTACCCAGGTTTCCGCCTTCATGGAGTACCCAGTAGGTGGCTGCGCGCCGTAAAGTGGCATGCCCATGTTGTTGAGCTGGCGGATCAAGGGCAATGCGTCATCCACCTCAGCCCCGGTTGCGCGTACCGCCGAAACCACGAATTCCAACGGAGTTTTCACCTTCGCGCGGTAGGCGCCTTCATTCCAAAACTCCGGGGAGTGGAAGAGCACCCTCAGCACTTCGCGGATGTCTCCCTTTTTCTTCAGAAATGTTTTCGTCATGCGATCGACTAAACCCGGAGGAGGATCATCCGAAACGAAACGTTCAGCGAGCTTGAGCGAGATGAAGTGCGCGGTCTGCGGACTCGTGGCCAGCCGGTGCAGCACTTCGAAACCCTCGCCTTCGCCCCTGGGCTTGATGCGGTGACCGAGTACGAACTTTGGCCCAGGCTCGTGCATGCGTGGATCAAACTTGAAGCCGCCGCCCTGGTAGGGCTTGGCGATGGTCCACCCGGTAAAGACTTTCGCGACCTCGGTGACATCGCGCTGCGAGTAGCCGCCATTCACGCTGAGGGTGTGCAGTTCGAGCAACTCACGCCCGTAGTTCTCGTTGAGACCGCTCGGGCGCTTGCCCTGATTTGGCCGCGGACGCGGCGGCGCATAACGACCCGAGGAAGGATGCAGCGGAACACCCATTGCCTGCGCCGAATCCGGCCCCACGCTGAGCCAGTTGTCCAAGTAGAACAGCATTGCCGGACTCTTCGCCGTGGCCACCAGCAGGTCTTCGAATTTTCCCAGGGCGTGCGGTCGAATCACGTCACGCTCGTAATTGGTAACGAGCAGCCGTTCGACACCCTTTTCCATGAACACATTGAAGTGATTAAACCAAAAATCGGTCATCACCTGCTCAAGCTGACGCTCGCTGTAAGTCGCGCGCAGCAGCTTCGCCTGTGCCAATTCCCCGGTAACCACGCCCGCGGGATTATTCATGGCGAGCAATGTTTCTTTCTGCATCGCAGGCAAACCTTCAAGAAACTCCTGCCCTTTACCGCCGCGAAGAGAATCCGCAATTGCGAGCTGTGCCGTCGCTGACATGCTTAGAACTTTCTTGAAACGCTGGTCCGCGGGAAGGCTCGTCAACTGCTGCACATCAAGATCGGCATAAAGCTGTTCCTCGCGCCGTCGCGCTTGTTGTTCGTCCTCGGAGGTGAGTTTCGCGGCCGGAGCAGGCTTGATGGCTGCAGAATTCTCCGCGGTCGCGTTTGCGCTCTCCGCTGCAATGCTTTGTGCAGGGGTCACAACGGCCACGTTCCCGGCAAGGTCAGATGCTGAATTTGTATTCTTGTCAGCTTCCTGCAAACGTGCCTTTTTTTCCTGTTGTCGATCGATTTGCACTTGATACACCATCCGTAACGCTGCGTCGGACGGCATAGGGCTCTTTCCATTGATTACCTGATTGATCTCCTGGCCATCAGGAAAACTTTCTGCTAGCTCCTGCGAGTTCATCTGCAGCGTGCGGAACGGTTCCAGGCGCGCATTCAGAGAACTATCGTCGATTTTGTCGGGATGCAATTGCAGATCGATCCACTTGTCCACACCGATCGCCATCACGCGCTGCACGTCCCCCGGACGCGGACCGAAAGTCAAGCGATGGAGCGCGTGCAAGGCACGCCTTCGCTCGCTGACATGATCGGTGACGTCGGAGGGCAGCTTGTCCTTGTCCTTCTTGCTACCCAACAACGGTGGGACAGTACAAGCGAGGCCGACGGAAAGAAGCAGAATAGCGAATTTCAGGCGGCCCACATCCATGGGGACTCCGGATCAAGGAAAGACACAGCCCTCTTATTATCAACCCGGACGGGCGAAAAAGTTGCTGAGTCTCGTCACCAAGGATACGGATCGTGAGCCGCTAGGAGGTAGTTGCCAGAGCTTTCTCTAGGTCAAATATATTTTCCCTCGCGACATCTTATGCTGCAGAGTTGAAGCCAACTGGTCGATGTCGGTTGGCGAAATGTTGACCGCCATGTGATCGGCCAGGAGCGGTGTTCGATTACTTCCGACTGCATCGCGCCGTACCTGGATTAGGAGGGCTTGCACGACGTTGGGATCGTACTTTTGCGGAGCCATTCGGACCAAGTCACTCAGAGCACTTCCCAGAGAAAGTGATTCGCGATATGGACGCGTGCTGGTCATGGCGTCGAATGTGTCGGCGAGGGCCATAATCCGCACGGGCATGGGCAAGTCATCACCCGCCAAAGCGTCCGGATATCCGGAACCGTCCGAACGCTCGTGATGCCAGCGCACCGACTCGTGAATCTTCGGCCAGGGAAACTCGACGCTGCTGACGATCTGATGGCCAACCACAGTATGGTCCGCCATCTCGCGGAACTCCTCGGGATCGAGCGCACTCGCTTTACTGAACAGACGGCGGTCGACAGCCACTTTGCCGATGTCATGCAAATATCCTGCGCTACGCAGCGCGGCAACTTCTCCCGCCTCCACACCCATGGCTTCACCGATTGCGGCGGCATAGCGGCCTACGCGCAGGGAATGGCCGTGAATGTTGACGTGCTTCACGTCGATGGCAGTGGCGAATGCCTCAAGGGCGCTGTCATAGAAGCCATGCAGAGACGCCATCAGCCGCAAATTTTCGGTTACCCGCTGCGCCAGCGTCTGGGTCAGCGCGTGGTTGTGTACGGCGAGTCCGATATAGCTGCAGAGCAGATCCGTGGCATCAAGTTCTGCCTCCAGGTAGGGCGCGTCGCCGGGACGCCGTCCCAGAGCAATGACTCCGGCAAGCTTACCGACCGATTTGAGCGGAGCGATGCATTTGAAGAGCTCGGGAGCGACGTTGCCATTGGAGCTGAGAAATACCGAATAGGTGGAAGCGTTGAGCACGATAGGTCCGCGGGCGGCAGCAAGCGCGTGAACATGTTTGGGAAGAAGCGGGATGAAGGCTGGTTCGGGAAGCATGGCGAAACCTTCGGCCGCCACCGACGAGAGCATGGTGGGCTTCTCGTTGAAAATGAAGAGCGCTCCCTCGCGCGCGCCTGCCGCTTCCATCACAGCGGACAGCATGCGGCGCGATGTATCTGAAAACTCGCGCTCGGCCGTGAGCTCAGGTCCCAGTTCGGAGAGAGCTTCTACGGTGCGCAACAGCCTGCGGAAATTATTTGTCTCCACGGCCAAGTTGTCTGCGTATGCGTTAAAAGAGTTATGCAGATTGAGCGTAACATGCGGACGTTCGTGCGGCGAGGCGTGGTTGTTGGTTAGTTTGGTGCTTTTCTAACGAAGGACCAATAAGACTACGAATCTGTTCGCGCGCTGCGGGCGCGCTCAGAAATGTTCGCGCAGCTCCGCAAACCGGCCCACGATAAGCAAGCGCTGCGGCGGTGGAGCCGCATTCACTTCCTCGTGCTCCAGAATCCAGGTATTTCCGTGAGGGACGAAAACCGCATGCAAACCCGCCGCCAGCGCGGGATTGATGTCCGATTTCGGACTGTTGCCGACCATCCATGTTGAGTCGTGCGAGAGTGCGTATTTTTCGATCACCGCCCGGTAGGCGGAGGAATCTTTTTCGGCGACGATCTCAGTTGCCGCAAAGTATTCTTTCAATCCCGAGCGTTCGATCTTTCCCGTCTGTTCCACAATTGCGCCCTTAGTCATCAGAATGAGATGGTGCCGCCCAGAAAGATACCGCAGGGTTTGGGGAACATCAGGCAACATCTCGATCTTATGGTCGGCGATGGTATGGGCGAAACTATGGATGTGCGCGTGCAATTCGACCGTGACCGGCTCCACGCTGAGGCGCTCAAACGTATCGACCAGAGCGTGCGCGAAGCTGTGCAGGCCATAACCGTGCTTCACAATGCAGTCGCGCTCCACATCGTTGAGCACTTCGCGCACCCGATCTGGAGAAAATTCGTGATGATTGAGAAAGGAAATAAAACGCGCGATGGCTCGCTCAAAGTAAATGTTATTTTCCCAGAGCGTGTCGTCCGCGTCGATGAGAAGGGTCTGAGATGTGTGGGTTTTCTCAGCGGTACCGGTCAAATTTGCTCAAGGCTCCTTGCTGAAACTTTCTACGCGACCCAATCCACGCGCGCCTCCGGCCCAATGATTCCCGCCTTATGCCCCATATCCAGCAGACGCGCCACGCCCTCGCGTCCCTCCGGCCCATAGTCGAGCGTGCGTTCGTTCACGTACATGCCAACGAACCGATCTGCGGTTGAGGGGTCGAGATCGCGGGCAAACTGCATGGCGTAGGACAAAGCTTCTTCGCGATGGTCAAGCGCGTACTGAATGCTGTCGCGCAACGCGCCATTGACCGCAGAAATCACCTCCGGTCCGAGCGCGCGGCGTATTGCGTTGCCTCCCAGCGGCAGGGGTAGCCCGGTCATCTTCTGCCACCAGCGGCCCAGATCAACGATGCGGTGCAGCCCTGCTTTGTCGTAGGTCAACTGGCCTTCATGAATGATGAGTCCAGCTTCGTACTTGCCCTCGAGCACTTGCGGAATGATCTGGTCGAAAGGCACGACTTCGGTCTCCACTCCGGGCGCAAAAAGCTGCAGCGCAAGATATGCGGTCGTCAGCGTGCCCGGAACGGCAATGCGTTTTTCCTTAATCTCACTCTGCGTGAACGGGCGCGGCGACACAATCATCGGCCCATACCCTTCGCCGACGCTGCCTCCACACGACATGAGCGCATACAGATCCTGGATGTAAGGATAGGCGTGAAACGAAATCGCGGTCACATCGTAGACGCCCTCGCGAGCCTTCTGGTTCAGGGTCTCTATATCGCAAAGAGTGTGAGTAAAGCGCAGACCGGGGACGCGAACCTTGCTGGTGGCAAGGCCATAAAACATGAATGCATCGTCGGAATCCGGACTGTGTGCGATGGAAATCTCGCTCAGTGGTGACGACTGGCTGCCGCCAGAATGTTTTGTTTCTGTTGCTGACACGACTGTCATTTTGAACTCCCACCGCTTACGAATTACTCACCCTGCGCCTTCAATCCTGCGCTTCCCGGAAGCGCTGCCATTGCGCAGCGATTCCGGCAGCCATCATCACCTTAATTATTTCTGCAAACAGAAACCAGTAAAGCCCCCAGCGGAACGCTTGCGCAACCGAATGCGTCAGAACTACGAGCCAAGCCAAACCTCCGGTAAAAAGTAAGACTTCGCCGAGAAGTCCGCCGATCGCGGCGCGAATAAAACTCTTTCGCCTATGTTCCATGACGTATCCCGCGACCCACGCAACCAGCGGATATGACAGGAGAAATCCCGCCGTTGCGCCGTGGAGCAATTGCGCCAGTCCTCCGGCGCCAGTGGGGTTGAACACCGGCAATCCCATTGCGCCTTCAGCCAGATACAGCGCGAGGGCCGCGAATCCGCGCCGGCTGCCCAGCAGCAAACCGACCAGCAGTACACCAAAGTTCTGAACCGTCAGCGGCACCGGCGTAAACGGCAGAGGAATCGTGACACGCGCGCAGAGTGCAACAAACAAGCTGGCACCTATTACGAGGACGACTTGCCGAGTGGCGTCGAGAGAGGAAACGCCCTCCCGCGAACTGCTTAAGGTTTGCATTTTTTCCATGGAAGAGCCTCTGACTGCACAATGCGGGGCATCAGCGTTCAATCCTCACCAGACTGATGCTCGCTCTCCTGGGCTGCGTGCGCGGCCCGCAGATGGCGGCGCAAACGCATATACAAGGCGATTGCAACGCACACTACAACCAGCGTACTTACACCCAAGATCAGGAACCACCAGATCATCCGCACAGCCGATTAGAATAACAGATCGACAGGCGGTAAGGAGGCGTTCGCGAAGGACACACCGCGATGGCCTGGAATTCCGATTTGATCGATAGGCGGCGTCCGATTCGGGGAAAAAGAGGCAGACGGATCAATCTTATTAGCTTGCCTTCAGGGAGCCCATCTTCTCCCGCATCATCTCGACTCGCTTAAGCATGAACTTGAACCTTTCGCGGCCATACTTGGAGCTCATGATTACTTTCTCGATCGTGCCGAACATATGTGGATCACCGGACTTTTCCCGGAGGTCCTTCAGAAAAGGATGAACCTTCGCGAACACGATGAACATTTCTCCGCTTACTGCGGGCTGGAGGAATAAGTCCGCGTTCAAAGCACCATGCAGCACGAACGACGCGGCCATGCTCCAGTAGCCCGTCACCTGGCGTAGCCAGTTATTCTCAGTCGTGCCCGCAGTAGAAGCTATTTTCATGAAATCGTCGGCGCTCCGCGGCCAGAATCCGGTGAACCACCAGTTGCGAGCCTTGCGCATTTCCTCTTCGCGACGCAGATCGTAGAGTTGGAGAATCAGTTGGGCATCGGCAGCGGTCGGTTTTTTAGGCATCAGTATCCTCGATAATTAACTGCGGACAAGTAGCAACGTCGGACAATCGGATCGACGGCAAGGGCCCTGACTAATACCCGCGGCCCCAAGAAAACTAGGCGCTGGTCGCGGCCGCCTCTGCGGGAGGTGCGGCACGCTCGTAGTCGCATTCTTTATTCGGACAGGCAATGACTGGGCCAGCCTTCAAGAATTTCTCGACCAGATACTCGCTGCCGCAGCTCGGACATTTTTCCGGAATCGGTTTGTGAGCCGAAGTAAACTTGCACTTCGGATAATTCCCGCACCCGTAGAAAGTATTGCCCTTGCGCGCACGCTTCTCAACCAGTTCGCCATCTTTGCACTCGGGACACTTGACGCCGATGAAGTTCTGCTTCACGTATTTGCATTCCGGATATCCGCTGCA
>Ga0307474_10000844_pt1 | contig 22012 bp, 28 predicted proteins | sample atmos_gasesECM1C_2_FD_203312 | JGI IMG/M metagenome (GOLD analysis project Ga0307474, IMG submission 203312) | Hardwood forest soil microbial communities from Morgan-Monroe State Forest, Indiana, United States - atmos_gasesECM1C_05 | ecosystem: Environmental > Terrestrial > Soil > Temperate... | reverse complement strand
ACTATACTGCCCGTGCTGATCGCCGCGCAGCTTTTCCAGCCGATTGCAGGGCGGAGTTTTTAAATCGTCTAGCTGCGCCGGTCCGTCAAGAAGCGCCAATTTCCGCCTGGTAACCGCCGCGGGGACGAGCCTTCCCCAAATGAAAACCGGCGCGGGAGCGTGTTATATTCGCAGGACTCCCGTGACCTCCACGAAACTCTATCCCCGCACGGCGCTGATTTTGCTGACGGCGCTCAATCTCCTGAACTATGTGGATCGCTCGGTGCTGTTTGCGGTGCAGCCGTTGGTGCAGAGCGAATTTCAGCTGAGCAATACGCAGGTCGGTTACCTCACCAGCGCATTTCTGATTTTTTACATGATCGCTGCGCCGTTCGTGGGGCCGCTGGCCGACCGTTATTCGCGCAAGCTCATTATTGTCGGCGGGGCCATTTTCTGGAGCGCGCTGACTTTGCTGACCGCGGTCACGCACACCTACACCGAGCTGCTGATTCGTCACACGCTGGTCGGCATCGGAGAGGCCACATTTGTGACCATCGCTCCAACATTTGTTGCCGATCTGTTTCCTGAAGAAAAGCGGGGAAGAATCTTGGGTGTCTTCTATCTGGCGATCCCCGTAGGCACGGCTGCAGGATATCTTCTCGGCGGTCATCTGGCTCCGCAACACGGATGGCGGTTCCCGTTCTATATTGCCGCGGCGCCGGGATTTGTCCTGGCACTCTTGGTGCTGTTTTTGAAGGAGCCAGAGCGGGGGCGCTTCGACTCAGCGCAGGAGACTCCGGAGCGGCGAACAATCGTCGGGCTGGCGAAAAATCCCGCGTTCTGGAGCGCGACGCTGGGCATGGCGATGATGACCTTTGCCCTGGGCGGCATTCAGGTGTGGATGCCGACATTTCTATCGCGCGCGCGCGGCTTCACGCTGGAAGCGGCCAACTTCAAGTTCGGGATCATCATTGTCGTCGACGGGATTCTGGCGTCGCTGGCCGGCGGTTGGTTGGGCGATTATCTCCTGCCACGCATGAAGGGCTCCTATTATTTTGTTTCCGCGGCGAGCATGGCGCTGGGCGTGCCGTTCATGATCGTGGCCCTGTTCACGCGTGGACCGGTGATGATTCCGGCGATCGCGCTGGCGGCGTTCTTCCTGCTGCTGAATACATCGCCGTTGAATGCAGCGCTGATCAACTCCGTTGGAGCGCACATTCGGGCGACGGCGCTGGCCGTCAATATCTTCGTCTTCCATCTGCTGGGCGACGTCCCTTCGCCGACCCTCATGGGGTATGTCGCTGACAAGCGGTCTTTGCAGGCGGCTTTCATCCTTCCCGTGATCGCCATGGTCGCGTCCTCTGCCATACTGTTCTATGGGATGAGATTCGCTCTACCGATCTTTCCCCATTCGCCACAAAGAACTGCGGGTTCCTCGCCGGGTTAAACGCTCGGCCGGATTCCAAGAATAAAACTTGATGACTTATTTTCATTGGATTGCGGGCACCATTCTGGCGCTAGCTTGGTTCTCTCGCATCGTCGATGCCGCTCTCGGAATGCCCAGCGTTGCCGATATTTCAAAGCCAGAATGGAATCGCAATCCAGTTACTGCTTCCGGCAATCCTTATGTATCTATCATTGTTCCGGCGCGCAATGAAGAAGATGATATTCAGCAATCCCTGACTCGCCTGCTAGCCCTCGACTATGACAATTATGAAGTAATAGCCGTCGACGATCGCTCGACCGACCGGACTGGCGAGATCATGGACAGCATCGCTGGCTCGGCGAAGGAACGCTTGCGTGTGATTCATCATCGGGAACTGCCAGCCAACTGGTTAGGCAAGACGCACGCCATGTGGACGGCCGCGAATGAGGCGATTGGAGACTGGCTGCTGTTTACCGACGCCGACGTATTGTTCAAACCGGATTCAGTCAGACGCGCGGTAGCTTATGCGGAGGCGGAGCGTGCGGCTCACGTCGTGTTATTTCCGCAAATGATCATGGAGACTCCGGGCGAACATATGATGATCGCCTTCTTTCAAACCATGTTCGTCTTTGGGCATCGGCCCTGGAAGGTGGCCGATCCGAAATCGCGCGATCACATGGGTGTTGGCGCTTTCAATCTGATCCGGCGCAGCGCGTATGAGGCTGTCGGCACCTACCAGGCATTACGCATGGAAGTACTCGACGATATGAAACTCGGCAAGGTGGTGAAGAACGCCGGCTTGGCGCAACGTAACGTTTTTGGCGGCGACCTGATTTCGATTCGCTGGGCGCGCGGTGCTAAGGGCGTGGTCGACAATCTGACCAAGAACTTCTTTGCCGTCTTGTCGTTTCAGTGGCCGCGCACGTTGATCTCGGCGTTCGGCTTAGCCTTTCTGAACCTCGTTCCGTTTCTCGGTGTATGGCTGGCGCACGGGTGGCAGCGTTTGCCTTATGCCGTCGCGCTTGCGTCGATGTTTTCCATTTATCTGGGAATGTCGTGGCGATCGAAAGTTCCCGCGTACTATTTCCTCCTGCATCCCATCAGCACGACGCTATTCGTTTACACCCTGCTGCGCTCGATGTTTCACACTCTGTGGAATGACGGCGTCATCTGGCGCGGGACGCGGTATCCGCTGGAGGAATTGCGGAAGGGAATGGTGTGAGGGCCGATCATCTCATAGAGTAACGACATGCCAGGCGAGCGAACTAAATTGTGCGAGCCTTTGAAAGTCGCGTGCGTTAGCCGTGATCACTTGAACGCCCGTTCGGGCGGCACTTGTTGCGATTAAGGCGTCATTGGTGAGGCGATTGCGTCCGATTTTTTCGTAATCGTATTTTGTGGCCAATCGAGCCAGCACCTTGCCGCCCTCGATCCAGTCATCCAAGGTTGGCACGAGTATTTTCTCGGCCGTTCGAAACCCGTGTTCCAGTTGTTCCACATATTCACGATCGCGAACTCCAGCTCCGGCGTAAAGCTCTTCCAGGACAACAGCACTCAGCCACAGCACTGTTCCGGCCGCGATACCTTCCAGGCGAACAAGTGGACCCTCGGCCCGTAAGGCCGCAATATAAATTGAAGTGTCGAGTAGGACGGCCTGCATCTATTCGTCCAGCGAGCCGTAGACGTCGCGAATCTTGGCGCCGCTCCTGAGGAAGCGCGAATTAGCCTCGTGAGCCCGGCGGTTGCTCCGTTCCTGGGCGATGGCCAACTCCAATGCCTTCTCGATCGTCTCCGTCTCAGTTTTGGTTCGCAAAGCTTTTTGGGCACGTTTGATTTTCTTTGAGTCCAGTTGGAAATGCTTGTGCGATCGATTGGTTCGCGTGGTCATCGAGTTTGCCCTCGATCATCATATCACTCGATGAACATGTTTTTGAGAGTTATGTACATAAGACTATGGCGGGTCCTCATTCGTGCCGGCCTCGTTGCCATAAGTGGCAGTAGTCGACGGCTTGGTTTTCACTTTGGCAGGCTTCTTTGGCGGACGCAGTCTGCCGGCGCTATAGTGGCCTGGTTTTTCCACATCGTAGTTCTTCGGCAGCGGCGGGATCAGGGTTGCGCCGCCAGTCAGCTGGCTGACACGGTTCAGGATGATTTCGGCGCGGCCGTCGTAAAGCTTCACCGGGCCCCGGATCTCGATGACCCTTCCTGTGAGCCGGCGCACGTCACCGACGTCCTTCAGGTCGGAAGGGAAGACTACGACCGTGAAGGGGCAAGCGGCCTGATCCTCGCAGAAATCCACGAAGTGCACGCCCTTGGCGCCGACTTTCACGCGCACAACTTTTCCCGTGACGCATTTATTTTCGCCGACATGCCGGCTGGCTTCGTTGAGAGGGAGACAGTCCGAGGCGGCCATCACGCTCGCGGACAACAGCAGTGCCACAAGCGCGAAATTATTTTTCTTGAGCATGGAGCGATGCGGCCCGAGTTACTTCCTTTAGATGGGCAATTCTCGGCTGAGTTGTTGGGGTGGGACAAGGTTGAACGTCACAGGGATAGGCTGTGGAAAAACTTGAGCCATGCCAGTATTCGTAATCCGGGATCCTCATTGCAGTGCGAATGTTAAATCAAAGGTTCTTGCAAAACCGTAGCTCTATGGTGTCCGCAGGCCTTTTGCGGAGAAGGAGCGGAGTTGTGGTTTCGCCTTCCGTTTTGCCGCGTAACAGCTTTCGAATCTCCTTGACTGTGTAAATCATTCGCTTTACAGTTATGGATGTGATTGGCGGCTTCCGGCATAAGGGCCTTGAAGAGCTTTATTTCTCCGGCAAAACACGCCGAATTGGCGCGGGCGAACTCAGGAAGTGCGCGCGAATTCTGCAATTGCTGGAAGTAGCGACGAAGCCGGAAGATATAAACATCGCCGGGTTTCGTTTCCATCGGCTACAAGGCAATAAGAAGCGCTGGTCGGTTCGAGTGACTGCGAACTATCGCATTACCTTCGGCTGGACGGACGAAGGCGCCGTGGACATAGATTATGAAGACTACCACTAGGAACCTAGCGGGAAAGAGAGAAAACGGATTGCCGCCCATTCATCCGGGCGAGATCATTCGAGAAGATATTCTTCCGTCGGTGGGCCTGTCTGTAACTGGCGCCGCCAAGGCTTTGGGAGTGTCGCGCCAGATGTTGCATGGAATTTTGTCGGGACGCAAACCTCTCTCGGCCGTAATGTGCTTGAGAGTTGCGCGGCTATTTGGCGGCGCTCCGGATGTTTGGATGCGCTTGCAGGCGACTTACGATTTGAAAAAGTCGGAGCGCAACAAGAAAGTGATGGAACGCATTGCGCGGATTGTGCCGCTGAATGAAGGGGAAGAGATTCGGGCGTGAAAGCCTCGCGGGAACTCGTGCCGTCCCGGTTGTGGCTGGAGCGCAGTCCGATTCGATGGAGGACTATGTTGATTGCCCATCCCCGGCAGAACAGCAGGTTCCTCACCGGGCTTGGCGCCCGGTTCGGAATCACATCACAAGAAATGGACATCCTGATTTGAGGGGTGTGACGGCGCGGCTGGAAGCCGCGCCCTTTCAAAGCAACGCGTCAAAGCAACAATCAAAACGATCGCGTCGAAACAACGCGTCAAACGCGGCCCGCTATTTGAACCCCTTGACGGCGGCCGCTTCATCGTCTTTCACGTCGAAGACGGTATACAGTTTGGTGATCTGGAGCAGATCATGCACCTTCTTGGTGAGGTGCAGCAGCTTGAGTTCGCCGCCCTGGTTTTTGGTGGTGGTGTAGGCGCTGACCAGCTCGCCGATGCCGGAGCTGTCGATGTAGTTGACTTCGCCGAGGTTCAAGACGATCTTTTTGTTGCCCTTGGCGAGCAGGTCGCGAACCGTGTCGCGCATCATGACGCTGCCTTCGCCGAGAGTAATGCGGCCGCTGCAGTCCACGATGGTGACTCCGTCCACCTGCCGAGTGCTAAGTTTCATGCTCACTGAGACCCCTCCTTGCCGGCCGCGGATGAGCCGCGGACGTGCTTGATCAATTTCACTTCTGTCCCTGTCTGAGACGGGCGGATTTCCACCTCGTCCATGAAGGAACGCATAAGAAAAATGCCGCGTCCCGAAGTCTTAAGCAGATTTTCCGGCGCCAGAGGATTCGGAATCGAACCCAGATCGATGCCTCTGCCCTGGTCGCGGATCGTAATTACCAGACCATCCGCAGTGCGCTCGAAGGCCAGCATCACCTTCTTATCCGGGGCATACGCGTTTCCGTGCAGCACGGCGTTGACTGCGCCTTCGCGCACGGCCATCGAAATCTGCATCACTTCCTCGTCGCTAAAACCCAATTCCGTCGCAATGCGGGTGGCTTGCTCTTCCGCATGGTCCACGGTGTCCAGCGTGGAATCGAATGTGTAGGAGACCGATTGCTCCATGACGGATGATTGCAGTGTTAGAGCCGCACCTGACTGTGGAATGCCCCGTAAGGGCTCGCCAAAAGGCCGCAAAAGGCGATGCGGTAGTTTGCCTGTCGGAGCGGCGAGTTGTCAACGCGGCTTCCATGGACTTCGCCACGCTGAGCGCGTCGTCTGCCTTGGCGATGGATCCAAACTATGATAACGCTATCGGGAAAGAGCGGCCCATGCTTCGATTGTCGTAGCTGGGTTGCGAAGTGAATATGCTGATCGCCCCGTGCCGTCGGCGCACGACAGAATTGTCGGGTAGTGGGCTGTTTTGAATTTTGGGTATCTAATTCAATCGTCGTAGGGTCTTGGCAAGCCTGAGAAGAATCAAGCCAAAAATGATGAAAACTGCAGTAGCCGCCCAAGCCTCGATCTCCAACGTCGCCTTAATATGGCGCATGTTCAGATCGTCCGTTGCCGGACCATAGGCGTAATAGTATCTCTCTAGGCTTCGAAAACACACGAACGTGCCGAATAGAACAAATGTGATGCCCGCAATTGCGGCACCCCAAACCGCCATTCTTATTCGGAAGATCATGCTGCCGCCTCAGCCGCCTTTGCCTCCAATGATCCCACCAATTCCTCCAAACTCCAAGCGTGATCGGTTAGGCCCGCTTCCATCGCAGGAGTGACGCGCAACGTTTGGTGGACACGGCAGAAATTGTAATAGGCATGATAGATCGCAACCATGTGGCAGTGATTTTCAAACTTCTTTGAAAAGGCATTCGTGAGCCGCGTGAAGCGTCGGACTTATCAGAAAAAGATGGCGCTAAGTCGTCTGGTCATCCGGCCCTGTGACGAAAGCTAGACAAGCATCTCAAGAAGAAGCATATTCCCTAGAATTCAAAACAGCCCACTAACAATTGTCGCTAAAACTTGCGCTTCCGCGGTTTGTCGGCTAGACTCTCAGCCCAATTGGGGCCGCAAATCATGGTGCAAGGGCACGTTCTGTTTTCAGATGCGAAGATCGATTGCAGACATTCGCACTACGGGGCCGGAGCCTCGCTCCAACGTCACTATCACGAGAATGCCTGGGTGGTTTTTACGATTTCCGGCTCCTTCGCGCTGACCCTGCGTTCGGGCCAAAGTGTGCTGACGCCGAGGAGCCTGCTTTATGTTCCAGCCGGAGAGGCCCATGCCAACGTTTTCGGCTCACAGGGGGCCGGAGTTTTCATCGCTGCCGTCGATCCCAAATGGTTTGGCAACCGGCTGGGAATTGCAAGTTCCGAGGCGGAGATACCACGAATCGCTCCCGGAGGCCTTTTAGAAGGGCTGGCTCTAAAGTTATACCGCGAGTTCCGAAGTCCCGATGCCCTTTCCGGCCTGATCGTGGAGGGGGCTTTTCTGGAGATGATGGGGAGCTGGTTTCGAGAGAAACTTCACACGGAACGCAGCGCACCATTATGGTTGCACGGCGTAAAAGCGCTGCTTCACGATTCCTTTCGGAGCCCGATCTCTTTGAACCAGGTTGGCGGCGTTGCGGGCGTGCATCCATCACACATGGCTCGCGAGTTTCATCGCGTCTATGGAACGACCATTGGAGAATACATCCGCAAGCTGCGAGTAGAATTTGTGGCTCAGCAACTGTTGCAACCAGGGAAGTCTGCACCCTCATTGATCGATTTGGCGTTGCTTGCGGGATTCAGCAGCCAGGCTCACATGGCGGCTGTGTTTAAACGCGTCATGGGAATGACTCCCGGCGAATATCGCAAGGCGCACGGATTACATCAATCCGTTGATAGAACATCAATTCCCTGAAAGACACGATCTAGGTGGCCAGCCTAGTATCTCTTCAGTTTTCACGTCGCGAAGTTCAGCGGCCGACACTTTCAACACACATTCCACCTGCAGCAACGTTACGCTTTCCAGTTTCACGGCGTTCAGCCAGGATCGCAACGTTCTTCAGCCGCGTATTTGGGACAACCCAGCTTTGAACACTGATTTCGAGACAGAACGAAAAGGAGAATCGAGTATGAAAATCCGGCTAGCAGTCGTATTAGTCATCGCGGCAGGCTTTGCCATCGTGATGGGCGTGGGGACGGCGTGGGCCCAGGAGCCATATACGCCGTTGCAGATTGGGATGGTTACGGGCGTGTCCTCGGCCTCGTGCTCGAACCCCTATGGCAATTACGCGACGGGCGCCTCGTGCTTTTCGGCTACGGTACAGAATTGCGCGAACGCCATTGATCTCGGATTTACCTTCGGCGAGGTTCTGGTAAGCAACAACAAAGGCACGGTCGTACTCTTCAACGGGAGCGGGGGTGATCAGGCTCCAGGCGGAACGGATTATGCGAATTACTACGTTCAAAATGGTTATCAGGTGGTGCAGGTCGTCTGGAATAGCCCCTGGGAAACCAGCGACGTACTCATCAATTACTCGCCCACATTTCAGGCATATTCCATTAAGGACGCTGGTTGTCGTCCGGCCACGGTTTTGAACTACGTCTATCAGAACATCTACCCGCAGGGAAAGTTGCCCAAAGCAGGCATGTGCGCGCAAGGCACGAGCGCCGGATCGGCCGCCATTGGCTACGCGCTGGCCGAATATGGAGCCTACTCGTACCTCGACAACGTGGAATTGCTGTCCGGGCCGGTGTTGAGTGATATCGAAAAAGGTTGCGTGGTGCCTAAGACTCCGTCATTTACCGTCTGTCCGGCGAGCCAGACGTACTGCCAGACGGGCACCCCGCCCGAAGGCGGCTGGCCCGATGCGCCGCAATACATTCCCAGCTACAACACTGCGGTGGACAACTGGTCAGGCATCCCCAACGCCTGCAATAACGGTACGACCACCACAGCTTCCCAAAATGCGGCGTGGAAACAAATGAGCATCGTCGACGGGCAGATCGATTCGATCTTCAGTTATCCGCAAACGGCGCTGGCCGGTTGGTTGTGCAGCAATACCAGCGTAAATTGCGGCAATGCGCCTTGCCAGAACAATTCTGCCGCGGAAGGGCAATACTTCTACGCGCAGTTGTCTGGCTCGCTGGCACACGATAAGGTCTATCGCATTGACAAATGCTCCGGACAGGAAGGCGTAAGCGACGGATTCCTGCCGCCACCTAACCAGTCGACAACCGGCCTTGTGGCAATCGAGGGGGATATGCTCGCCAACTGCCAGCTTCATCACTAAGAATCGCGACGCGCGGGCGAAGCTCCGACGTTAACCCCATCGCGGTCGAGGCTGCTGCGACTTTGCTGGTTTCGCAAAGTCGGGCAGCCTCTTTCTTTGCGCAGCCGATGGATTAGGCTCCAAAATTCGGCCCGGAAGTATAATTCCCACTCCGTGAGCACCGTCCTGCGAGAACGCGTCAAGCATCTTGTGAAGCGATCGCTTCCGATTGCGATCTCTTCTGCCCTATTCCTGACCGCACTCGCCTACGCCATTGACTTCGCCGTCTTCCGCTATCGTGTCTCCACCAACCGCCAGCCGTTTGGGCAATTCACGGTGAACAGTTACGACGCCGTGCAGCAGAAAAACGGCAAGACTGAATTCCTCTTCAATCCGCCGGAAGCGCAAACCTGCGTTCACGCGCTCTTTCCCCACGATGCTTTCGTACCCTGCTGGTATTTGCAACGCCATACGGAACAACGCACCAACATTTGAAAAGAAATGTAAACTCGCGCCGACGGCTGTCCTGACCGCGGCTCACCGCTGCTGGCGACGGCGCCAATCAAGTGGCGCCCGACGTGCACCGGGCATCGTGCAGGTCTCTTCCACCATCTAACACATCAGTAGCAGACAGAAGTACAAATTGATCGGGAGGGATGCTTATATGAAGCTGTTACAGGTACAAGGCTTAGCTGGCTTGTTCCTGGCAGCGGTTCTATCTGTGCCCGCATGGGGATCTGACGCGAGCCCAAATTCAGCTGTGCCGGGAACTTTAAATTATGTCGAGGGGCAGGTCTATGTTGCTGACCAGCCGGTCGACCACAACTCGATTGGCAAAACTACAGTCGAAGTCGGCCAGTCGCTTCGTACGGAAGTAGGGAAGGCTGAAATTCTGCTGACTCCCGGCGTGTTCCTGCGCGAGGGAGACAAGACATCGGTGAGCCTGATCGCTACCGGCCTTAGCGATACGGAAGTAAAGTTGACGCAGGGCCACGTTATGGTGGAGGTGGACCAGATTTATCCTGAGAACAATCTTCTGGTAACCGAAGGCAATACTACCGTCCGAATCATGAAGCCGGGACTTTACGATTTTGATTTGCAGCAGAATCAATTACGGGTCTTCGATGGCGAAGCCAGTGTGAAAGACGGCGACAAGCAAGTAAAACTGAAAAGTGGACACGAACTGCGCCTGGCGGAGAATGCGCCAGACAAGTCCGAGAAGTTCAATAAGAAGTCCCTGAGCGGTGACGATCTGTATCGTTGGAGCAGCTTGCGATCCGATTATCTGGCCGAGGCCAACGTGGACGAGTCGCGGATCCTGGTCGCTGACGGCGGTTACGGTTCTGGCTTCTGGGGTCCGGGATGGGGCTGGGGTTGGGGCGGCTGGGGCGGATGGGGTTGGGACCCATGGTTCTCCGCATACACCTTCATCCCATTGAACGGCATTTTCTATAGCCCGTTCGGCTGGGGATTCTATTCCCCCGCTTTCGTCTACCGTGCTCCGTTCTATGGCGGACATTTCCATCACGAATTTAACGCCTCGAACGTTCGGGCCTGGGGACCGGGCCAGCACTACGCAGCCAGCCATTCCTATGCACACGGCGTCTACACCGGAGCGGGCGCGGAACGCGGCGCTTTCCACTCGGGGCCGGCAATGGCACAGGGAGGTATGCGTGGCGGTACCGGCGGTGGCGGCTCCCATGGTAGTGGCGGAGGCTTCCACGGTGGCCAAGGAGGAGGCTTTCATGGCGGTGGGGGCGGCGGAGGAGGAGGCGGCGGCGGCCACGCCGGACGTTGAAAATACCTTGACCTGATCAAGCGGGGCGCGAAACGCGTCCCGCTTTTTCGTGCATGGACCCGGCTCCAGGATAACAATCTGAAGTGGACAGGCGGTACCCACCAGGGCCTCGGGAGAAAACAACGGCGTACATGCTTTCGGCCGCATCTAAGTGGTTGACGGGTCGGTCCCTTTGGGGAAAGCCGACTTGTCGGAGGAACATCCATGAAGATTGCTGGTTGTCTTCTCAAAGTCTTACTGGGTTTTGTTGTTTGTGTTTTCGTCTCCGGCAGCGCTTTTGCGCAGGGTGCGCCGGTTCACATGTTAGTCACTGCCGAAGCTCGTCATGGCTCGGACGTACCCGAAGTGAGCCAGCGCGACGTGTTGGTCATGGAGAGTCGCGATCGTGACCAGGTTGTCAGTTGGATTCCTGCCAAAGGAGATAACGCTGCGCTCGAACTCTTCATTTTGCTTGACGATGGGTCTGGCATCAATCTGAGTACACAGTTTGATGGACTTCGCAAGTTCATTTTGGCGCAGCCGGCATCGACCATGGTCGGCATCGCCTATATGCAGAACGGCATTGCGAGGGTGGAGCAGAGCCCGACCGCCGATCATGCCTCTGCGGCGAAGGCTCTGCGACTTCCTCAAGGACTCCCCGGCGCAAATGCCAGCCCGTATATATCTCTCAGCGATCTGATTAAACGGTGGCCGGAGAGCCAGGCCCGCCGCGAAGTGTTTATGGCAACCAACGGCGTTGATCCCTTGTACGGCGTGGGTGACTTGCAGGATCCCTATCTGGATGCGGCCATCGACGATGCGATCCGCGCCAGCATCGTCGTCTACTCGGTTTTTACGCCCGGAGCCGGACATGTCGGCCATGCCTACTGGCCGAACTATTGGGGGCAGAACTATCTTTCGCGGCTGGCCGAGGAAACTGGTGGCGAATCGTACTACGTCGGCTTCACCAGCGGCCCCGTAAGCTTTGACCCTTACCTCGAAGACATGGAAAAGCACCTGAACAATCAGTATCTCTTAACGTTCAATGCCAAGCCCCAGAGAAAGAGTGGATGGCAGCGAGTAAAGGTTACAACGGAAGTGCCCAATGCGGAACTCATCTCCGCGCACAGGGTGTGGGTTCCGGCCGCGCCGCAATAGAGACGTCTGCAGTTCAGCGCCCGGAAAATGGGGGTAACGTTTCTGTCCCCGGATTATTGGGATGGCCCTATTTGAGATGCAATTTGTAAATCACGCCAGTGAACGATGAGTTGTAGCCGGCGCACCAGATGTCGAAGCTGGAACTTGTGACTTGCTTGTCGCAGGCGTCCATCTCCGCGTTGGTGGTCACATCCACCGACCAGGTTTGCCCACCGTTGCTGCTGTAGTAAATGCCACCGACACCGGTGTAAAGATTGCCGCCCGCGGCCCATCCGACCTTTGGTGTCCGAAATAATATCTCGCGAATTGGCCAGGGACCATCCAAGGTGCGACCCGTCCAGGTCTTCCCGCCGTCGGTCGTCACGTGAGCCCAGCCTTCCACGTTGGGACTGATCTCGCCTCCGCCTACCCAACCATAGGTATCGTTCAAGAAAAATACCGGGCCGTCGAATACGGAATCGACGGAAGGGCCGCATGTCCACGTCGCCCCATCGTGGGCGCTCTTGCAGAAATTAATGCCGGAGGCGCGGGCGTGAAGATTTGGCAGCAAGCTGAATTGCAGGCCGTACCAATTGCCTGCGGGATTGTCGACTACGGTGTTCCAGTCGGCGGCGGTTGCCCCGCCATCGGTGGTGTATTCCGCCAGGTTCCCGGAAGAACCTCCAATCAAGTCCATGATCAGCCCGTCGTTCGCGTTAGGGAAGCGCACGCGTTGCACCCAGCCAGTGGAGGTGAGATCGATGTCGCTGCTCCAGGTCTGGCCGCCGTCGTGGCTCCAGCGGATAAGGCCCTCGAAGGTGGATGAATCGTAGAAACCAGAAATGACCACGTCGTTCGCGGTGAGCGCCGACACTCCATAGAAATAGTAGGGGCTGCCCAGGTTTACAATTTCGGTCCATGTGTTGCCGCCGTCGGTGGTCTTCCAGACCTGGCCAAGTTCCGCGGCCGCATAACCGATCAGGGGTGAAGCGAATGACAAGTCGTGAATAACCGCGCCCGCGAGAGACGCCTGCAGTTTCCAGGGATGGCCCGTCGGGTTTGCAGCTGGAGGTTGCGAGAGCGGAGGCATGAAAGGCCGCTCGGCAGACAGGACATGCACCGAGGAGGTTGCCTGCACCGGGACATTTCCGGAGACATGTTGTGCCAGCGGCATGGACTCCTGAGCGGCAGCGAGTACGGGCCCGATTATTGAAATGGCAATAAGAATGGCGAGACGAGAGATTTTCACGATATCCTCCAGACCAGTTCAGGGGCTGAATGTTAGCACGGGTAGGGTTGTGGCGGATGAAAATATCGGTGCGTTCTATCAAGCTGCAGGAAGTTGCAGCTCTCGGGGCTGGCCTGCGCTAAAATTCGTCCGTGGCGCTGGCCGTGGTCGCTTCGAGCATTTCATCCAAATTCTCGACCTAAGCCGGCAGCGGGATCCGGAGAAAATATTTCAGGCGAGGCAATTCCTATGAACGAAACTGCGGAGCAATACACTCGGCGCATTTCAAGCTATGCTGATGGCAAGAAGCCGCTGGCGGTTCAGGCTGCCACTGCCAGGAAACTTCAGGGCATGATCAAAGGTGTGTCCGCGGGCAAATTGCGCAAACGCCCGGCGCCTGACAAGTGGTCCGTAGCCGAGATTCTCGCGCACTTTGCCGATGTGGAAGTCGCCGTCGGTTTTCGCATGCGGCTGATTCTGGGCGCTCCCGGAACTCCCGTCGCGGCCTACGATCAGGATGCATGGGTCACCAGCGGTCATTACGCGAAGCGCGATCCGCGCAAGTCAATCGAGCATTTTAGAGTGGCCCGCGAAGCCAACCTCGGCTTGCTAAAGTCTCTGACGCCCGACCAATGGAAGCACCACGGAATGCACGCAGAGCGCGGGCAGGAATCGATCGAGCACATGGCGCTCCTGGTCACCGGCCACGACCTCAACCACCTCCAGCAGATCGAGCGGATCATGAAAGGGAAGTAGTCGGCAACCAGGCCCGCTTCCGGCAATCCGCGAACCTGCTTTGAAAGCTTAAAGCCGCTGACGTACTCTTTTCGGCGCCTACCCTGAAACGCTCTAGCCCGCGCTCTTGATCAACTCACTCAACTTGTCCAAATCCTGCGGGCTGACGTCGCCAATCACAAAATAACAGAGGCCGTTATGGCTCCAGCTGCGCGCGTTGAATGAGGCAGCGTTCTGCACCGCGCGAATGTTTTCCGCTGCGCCTTCCGGAAAAATGAAAACCGAAATCTGATGCTGCCGCACCCGGAAAATCAATTCCGCTCCCGCCGACTGGTTCAGATAACTCACCTTGCCGCCGACCAGAGTAAACGCCGAATCCTGTAACTCAGGCAGGTTGAAAGTGAAAGGAATCTTTCCGGCAAACCAGGGCTTCACGGTATGCCGGTCGGTGGAGACCACGTCCACCGGATTCGCGCTGGCCAGCGTGGCCACATGCAAGTCTGCCAATTCGCTCAACAATCGCTGGTCGTTTCGCCGCTCATGATTGAGGTTAAGAAACAGCACTCCAACAATTACGAAGGCCATCGCGCCAGCCAGGGCAGGGAACCAGAGCCGGTTCCAGCGGAGAGCCCTGCGCGGCGCGATGCTCTGCTCAATCCGTGCACGAAACGCTGGATTGGGCGTGAACCTTCGTCCGGCGGCCTGAACAAGACGCTTCTGCTGAACCCGGCTCAAACTCTCTGCCGCGCAGGCGGCGCACCCCCGCAGGTGCTCGCTCAGCGCCCGCGCCTCGGCGGGCGCTAGCTCACCATCGAGGTATGCGTCGAGTTTTTCCTTCCAAGTGTCGCAGATCACAGTTAATCCAGCTTACAGTTGAAGCCTGCTGACTTTTGTCATTCCGAACCAGGCGGAAAGCCTGGTGAGGAACCCGCTGTTTGCCGGGAGGCCATCACCCGCCGCCTTGCATCTTTCGCACCGCCTCCCGCAAACTCCTTCGCGCTCGCGCCAAACGTGACAGCACGGTCCCTATCGGAATCGCCAAAGTTGCCGCGATCTCCTGATAGGACATCTCTTCTACTTCGCACAGCAGCAGCACCTCGCGGTGGGCAACCGGCAGCCGCTCCAAAGCCTCTTGCACCAGTTGCCAGTCCGCGCGTTGCAGCAGGATGCTCTCCGGCGTTTCCTTCTCGGATGGAAGATTCTCTTCGCCTTCCGTCTCGAGTGGTTCGGTCACAGCCGCCTTCAGTCCAACCCGCGAGGTGAGAAATGCATTGCGCAGGATGCGGTAGATCCAGGCGCGAAAATTGGTTCCGAGCTGGAATGAAGAGAATCCCTTCAGCGCCTTGGCATATGTCTCCTGCACTAAATCCTCGGCTTCGTGCCGGTCGTGCGTCAGCCAGCAGGCAAAGTTATAAAGCCGGTCGAAATGAGGCATAGCCAGTTGCTCGAATGTCTCCGATGGCAAGCGCTCTTCCGACACGCACACAAGGGTAAACCAGCGGGAGCGGATTTTATTCCGCTCACGACGAAATTTATTTCTTACCCTTCAGGGAAAAAAATCGGCAGGAAATTGTATCGGGCAGCTGTCCCTGGGCAAAAGAAAATGCCCACCATGCGGAGGTGGATCTCACGCATGGGGGCAGAAAAGTGGATGCCGATCGAAACCGTCGATCGAGTGGCCAGTCCTAGTCGCCGGTTCCGCAGCTGCAAAGGCCCTTGCCGCTGCCGACGGTCTTGATGCCGTGGCAAGCGTTCTGTAGTCCGAGTTGTTCGGCCGAGCTGAGAGTCGCGTCTTGCGAGGCGGTCTCTGTAATCGCGAAGCCGGTTTGAATGTGAGTTGTCCACGAACGCAGGCCGGCGGTAACCGTGCTGCCGATCGGATACGTCGGGCAACTGCCGTTAATGGTCTTAATGGAGAGTATTTTGACGACACCCGTGGTCAGGATCACGCCCGTGAGCGGATTGCTGGTCAGGTCGGTGTTGACCGACAGGGTGCGCAGGCCATCCGGAGTCAGAAGGCAGCTGCAGCATTCCGACATCTCCTGCATCGGATCCAGCACATAGATCGCGGCGCACAAGTTGCCCCCGGACGTACCGGGGTTCGTGATGCGCAGCGTGCCATCGGGCGCCTGCGCGGTGTTGGCGTTTGAGAAGTAATCGACTTTCAGGGTATCGGCCGGGGTTTGCGCCGCGGCGTACACGGTACAAAGGACCAGAGCGAGGCCACAGACGGTTAAGAGCGAAGTTCGACGCATGTTTGTCCTCCTGAGTTTCTTGGTTTGCTGTCCTACCTGTGCTTCGAGTAACACTTCACAATGCGCCGAAAGCCGGGAGGAGTAGGTCAGCTTTTTGCGCAGGGCTTACCCGAAATAATAAATGACCGCGCAAGTCCCCAAGCGGATTAGTCCAACGATATTAGTCCTTCAGTAAGCGTTGGGGTGAAGGCAGAACCTAGACCTCAGTGAAGTAGCCGGGCGGCGGTTTCCTGTGGAAATCGGCAGCAATCAGCCGTAACATATGGGCCACAGTCGCGGTTCCTGCCCTGCCCCAAGAAGCGCTGTAGTCCAAGCCAAAGAGAGTTATTTGCAATGAATCACGAAAACTATCGCCAATTTGTGCACCCTCTGGCCTTGGTCACGCTGCTGTTTGCGCTGGTTTCGGCGGCCTCGGCGGAATGGCGCGAGAGCGTCCTTTATAGCTTCCAAGCCGGCACCGATACCTACCGCCCGATCGGCAAAGTTGTGTTGGACCAAGTCGGCAATGTTTATGGCGCCACGCAGTTCGGGCCGGATGAGGGCGCAGTCTACCAATTGGCACGCCCTGCGAAGGCGGGCGATCCCTGGACGGAGAGCATTCTCTACACATTTAAGGGCAATACGTCGAACGATGGACAATGGCCTGGCGGCGGCTTGGTGATGGATAAAAAAGGCAACCTCTTTGGAGTGACGGAGTACGGAGGGACAGGTCCGTGTATTTTGTTGGGCATTCTGGAGGGATGTGGGGCGATATATGAGCTATCGCCACCGGCGCAGGCGGGCGGAGCGTGGACGGAGACGCTGATTTATAGCTTTCTGGGTGGATCCGATGGCGACCTGCCAAGCGGGGATCTGACGTGGGACGAGCAGGGCAACTTGTATGGTGCAACGCTGTACGGAGGCGGATTTGGCACCTGCAATACCATTTACGGATATTGCGGAACGATATTCAAGCTGACGCCTCCACAGGCGGGCGGTGGAAGCTGGACGGAGCAGGTGTTGTACCACTTCAAGGGCGACAATGACGCAGCGAACCCCAATGGCGGGTTGATCTTCGACAAAGCGGGCGCAATCTACGGAACGACGCGAGTAGGGGGCGGAAGCAATCCCCTTTGCGACTCCATTGGCTTCATCGGGTGCGGGACGGTCTTTCAGTTGAAGCCGTCGGCGAAACAAGGTGGCATTTGGACTGAGAGCCTGCTGCATCGCTTTCGCGGCCGTCCCACGGATGGTTCTGGTCCAAATGGAAATCTAGTTCTTAACTCGGGTGTCCTCTATGGAACGACGATCGGAGGAGGCAAGCGGGAGGGCGGTGTGGTCTTCCGGCTCGCTCCACCGACCCAAAAGGGAGGCCGCTGGACCGAGACTTTCCTTCACGAGTTTTTCGTAGATCCAGGTTACCTTCCGATGGCTGGACTGCTGCAAGATTGCCTCGGAAATCTCTACGGGACACTAAACGGTGGCGGTCTCACGTCCGCCGGGTCCGTTTTTCGTTTGCATCCGCCGCCCCCAGGCGGCAAGTGGGCACTTCAGGTGCTGTATACGTTTGCTGGCCCGCCTGATGGCGCGGGCCCTTTGGAATTGACATTCGGCAAAGACGGCACGATTTACGGAACAACGGCAATAGGCGGCACGTGCACGGCTTTCCAAGGCGGTTGCGGGACGGTGTTTGAGATTGAGCGCTAGCTAGTTTGCGAAACGCTCCGTCAGGCCAAAGCAGAAGAGCATCAATCGGGTGCGTGGGACCCGCGACCTCGGTTTCCGATGGCGACCTCAGCAAAAAGAAATGGCGGAGAGGGTGGGATTTGAACCCACGATACCCGTTAAGGTATGTCCGCTTTCGAGGCGGATCGTTTCAACCGCTCACGCACCTCTCCGAAAGGCAGCTAGCCGTCACTCAAAACCAAGATTCCTGGCTTCGCTCGGAATGACAAGGGCTAGCGACGATTCTTAAAGAACGATTGCAGCAAATCGGCACACCGCCCGGCTAAAACTCCGCTGCGAACTTCCATGCGGTGATTTAGCTGCGGGTGGTTCAGTACCTGCACGACCGATTGCACGGCGCCCGCCTTGGGATCGTCCGCCCCGTAGACCAGTCGCTTGATCCGGGCATGCACCAGCGCTCCGGCGCACATCGGGCACGGCTCAATTGTAGCAAACAGCTCGCACCGCTCAAGACGATGGTTACCGATGGCTGCGCCGGCCTCGCGCAGAGCCACAATTTCGGCGTGAGCCGTGGGATCCGAATCGCTAATGTTGCGGTTCCATCCGCGTCCAACAATTTTTCCGTCGCAGACAACCACGGCTCCAACGGGAACTTCTCCCGCTTCGAGCGCGCGCTGTGCCGAGCGAAGCGCTTCCTCCATCCAGAGTTCGTTTGATCCGGTCGCTCCGGTGGTTAGTTGTTGATCGTTGATCGTTGGCACGGAGGGGTCCACGCTTGCAGGGTATCATCCTCATGCTGGCGCAGCCCGTCGAGCAGGCTTACATCAGGCGCAGAATGGAGCGCACTACTTCCGGCACTGCGGCGTGAACTACTGCGGGGACGACCATCGTTACCAGCACATAAGCCAGTACGACTGCTGGGATCGCAAGCAGCATCCGGGTTGTCGGCTTCAAGTTGGCGAAATAATCTCGCATAACATCCTCTTGGTGTGAAATACGGATGAGAGGGCGAAAAAGTTCCCGTCCGATCTTTGGTGGGGAGAGCGTCCTGCCCCTGACCCCCGACACCCCTGACGACTGGCCACTGACCACTGGCTCTGATATGCTTACCGCGTTATGGGGATGCAAAGCCTGCTTCGTAAAGTTTTTCTCGTCGACCTGCTGCAGGGGTTGAAGGTTACCTTCCGCTATCAGGATCCTAAGGAGATTTATACCGAGCAATATCCCATGGAACGGCCGCAGGTGGCGGAGCGTTACCGCGGTGCGCCTCGGCTGAACGTGAATCCCGATACCGACGAGACTATGTGCATTGCCTGCGACCTGTGCGCGCTGGCCTGCCCGGAGAATTTAATCGTCGTCTCGAGCGCGCGCAACGAGCATACGCGGCGCAAAGAGCTGACAAATTTCACCTACGATTTGAGCCGCTGTATGTTCTGTGGACTGTGCGAGGACGCGTGCCCCGTCGACGCCCTTGAACTTACGCAGGATTTCGAACTCGCCAGCTACACGCGTGAAGGATGGATCTGGGACCGCGAGACGCTGGAAAAGGGTCCGCAACCGACGCAATACCGCAAGTAGCCGCATCTTCTATTTTGCATTCGCATTCGCTTCACACTGGTCTGATAATTCGCGGATTTCGAGTAACGCCCTCAACAGAACGTTCTCAACAGAGAAAATCGATCACCGAACGGCATGGGACTTTTCGACGCTTTCCGCAAAGAAGAAGTGGCCAATTCCAAGGTGCTGGTCTGCCAGCTTGGAACGAGCTCCGACGAGTTTCTCAAGTTGGACCTGCGGGTTTACAAACGTTTCTATCCGGCAGCTTCCGGCGCCACCTTCACCACAATTACAGAACTGCGGGGGGCGGCCGCCCACGGTTATGACATTTTGCACGTGTTCTGCGATGCAGGCAGCAGTGGCACCATCACCGATGTTTCCGGAGACCGCATCAGCGGCACCGATCTGTTGAAAGCGGCGGCCGATTCTGGCGTGAAACTTTTCTGGCTGGGCAATGACAATCCCCAGGAAGCCTACGACGCTGGCTTCAAGACCAAAGGCCTGAAGATGAATGTGGTCCTCACGCTGCGCCGCCTGGGCTCGAACACTTCGCTGTTCCTGGATAATCTGCTGACCAAAATGGCCGCCGGCGAGACATTCGCGAAAGCATGGGCCGTCGCCTCGCAGCCCGAAGGAAAATCCGTGCAGCCCGATGTGCCCCACACGATTTCGGCGCTGGGCCGGGGCGGCGTAGTACTGAAATAGTTTCCTCTCCGAAGCCAAACAAGAATTCGAAGCCAAGCAAGAATTCCCACTTGTCATTCCGAACCGGGCGCCAAGCCCGGTGAGGAATCTGCTTTTCGCTTGCTCCTCAGTAATGTATAGGTTACAAGAACCATGTGATGGACGGTGGATACTTCGACGATTACTTAGAGAGGACACGCAAGCAATGAAAGGCAAGACCAGTGAGTCGCATGACGAAGTCATGCGCCGCCGATTGCGCGACAATTCCAAGTTTGCCGCCGAGTATTTGAAGGCGGCGCTGGAAGACACCGAAGAGCCCGCCGTGCTTCTGATCGCGCTGCGTCGTATTGCGGAAGCCAGAGGCGGCATTGCCAAGGTGGCCAAAGCCGCCGGGATTGAGCGCGAGAGCCTGTATCGCGCTTTGTCGGCGCGGGGGAACCCGCGGCTGTCTACGCTGGTCGCTGTGACTAAGGCCGTAGGGTTGAAACTTACGGTTGAAGCCGCACGGTGACCTGCGGTCGGCACCATTCCTGCTCTCTGTCATTCCGAATCGGGCGACGCCACTTCCGCTGTTCCGCCAAAATCTTGTCAAGCCCACGCAGCCGCCATTGTTGGACTATGTCGTTGATTCGCTGAGAGCAATAAATGTGGCTAACATGTCTCATTTACCCTATGCATAATGATATAATTGAATCATAGAGTCGAAACAGCGGCGCAGCCTTCGGGTTGCGCCGTTTGTGTTTGGGCGTGTGGGAAACCAAGGTCCCTCGCTTTGCTCGGCACGATATCCGTCCGAGGCAAATCTTAGCGTGATTTTTCGGTCCAAGGTTGAGTAATCCGCCGGGGTTTGATCGTATACAGGATATATGTCGGCTCTTCCCATGACATTGAATACGACAGCCGAAACCGAAACGGCAAAGATTGCACGAGGCTTACGTGAGAGGGATATGCAGCTTGTTGCAGACCTGGTGGAGCGCTGCCAGCATCGACTGGTGCGCTACCTGCTATACCTCACCGGGAGGCGAGAGGCTGCTGAGGACCTTGCACAGGAGACCTGGGTTCGCGTGCTGCAACGGGGCAGCCAGTACAACGGGCGGCAGCGGTTTGATCCATGGCTATTCGCGATTGCCCGCAATTTGGCAATAGATTACCTCCGGAAAAAACGAAAAGGGGTGCAGACAGCTTCCTTGCCAAACGATCCCGATGCAATGCTGCTGGTGCCCACCTCCGGGCCTTCACCATTCGAAGCTGCGGCTCGAAGCGAAGACGCAATACGTCTGGCCGGTCAACTGCACATTCTGTCGCCGCTGTATCGCGAGGCTTTGCTGCTGAGGTTTCAAGAAGACCTGTCTCTTCCGGAGATCGCTCAGGTTTTGGGTGCCCCTGTGACCACAGTGACGTCCAGAATCTATCGCGGTCTTGCAGCACTGAGAGCCGCATTTGAGGAAGGGGGTGATTCTCCTGGAGTGTAACAAGAGATTTCGCGAGCTCATCGACAGGTCTTTCGTAGAAGAGGTTTCAGAGGGCGAAAGACATCTCATCCATGACCACATCCGCGACTGTGATGGCTGCAAGCGCTACGTCGAGCTAACTGCGCGTACGATTCGGGGATTGCGGGAATTCACCTTTACCAGTGAACCAGATTCGACTGCCCAGGTCATTGAGATTCTTGCGCATCACGCCGGGACAATGCGACAGCACAACGTGCAATTCAAGATCTGGGCTGCATTTGCGGTAGCACTCTCGATGTCATTTGTCGGATCGGCACTGGTGTACCAGATGGCCAAGCGACTGGCGGTCCCAATGCATTTTGACACTGCTCAAGTCGAGGCAGGCGTGCTCATCTTTTGGCTGCTGCCATCTTTTTGCTCGGCCTTACGTCTTCTCGCGGCGCCTCGTGAGAATAGAGGTGTTGCATGACACAGCAATCGGCGGTGCTTTTGATAGCGTTCTTGGCCGGGCTTGTAGTTGCGGCTGTCTTGTTGGGAACCGCAAGACGGAA
>Ga0307474_10000843_pt1 | contig 22016 bp, 6 predicted proteins | sample atmos_gasesECM1C_2_FD_203312 | JGI IMG/M metagenome (GOLD analysis project Ga0307474, IMG submission 203312) | Hardwood forest soil microbial communities from Morgan-Monroe State Forest, Indiana, United States - atmos_gasesECM1C_05 | ecosystem: Environmental > Terrestrial > Soil > Temperate... | reverse complement strand
CGCCAACGCCAACGCCATGCCAGCCTCAGGGCCGCAACTGGTCGAAGCATCTCCAAAACCAGCCGAAGAATCGCCGACGCCGCTTCCCTCAGGCGATCTCGTGACGACTGAAACCAAGCAATACAGCGACGGTTCCAGTGCGACCGGGCCCGGTCCGCTGCCTGACCTGTCGCCCGCTCAACAGGAAGCACTAGAGCCGAGCGCCAGCACCGAGTAATTCGTGGGCGACTCCTCTACATCGCAGTTTGAGGTGGTGGATCCACAGTTTGAAGTTGTGGATCCACCACCTGCAATGTCCAAGCAGCAGTCAAGTGCTGCGTTTAGTCGCATACTGCGTCCGCAGTCTCCAGCTACAACTGCGCCCTCCTCCGCTCGTTCTCTTTCTCCCGGACCCACTCCGCCACAGCCGCGTGGAACTGCCGCCGGTCTCTTTACCGAGCAGCAGGAGCGGCGTGGCGGGATGGCGCTACCGATCCAGCCTGCCGATTACGGCTTGGAATCCCCGCACGCAGCGCAGGCCGTTCCGGTTCCACGTCCAAACGCTACGCTTGCCGCGCCTGCAACTGCGCAGGTTCGTCCGCAACAAGAAGACACCACGCAGCTACCCGGGCACATGGCATCGGGCCGCGTGGGAGCCGCGGTGCAAACCACGCCGGAAGAATTCGACGCGGGGATCGATGCGATCAGCGGACGCAAAGGGTATCCGACGATATGGAGCGGACTGAAAGACGTGTACGGGCCGGGGAATGAACCCGGACAAACAACCCGCGGTGCCACCAAGATTCTTAAAGGCGCAGGCACAGCGGCAACTCCCTTGATGGTTGCAGGCGCTATCGCGCAACCAGAACTCGCTCTCTTTGCCGGAGTTGGTTCGGTCGCTGGAGGCGCTGGCGCTAAGAAAATCGCGCAACTGGTTAATGCTTCCCCAGATACCCAAGACCTGGTGGAGCAGGTTGGTCAATTAGGCGGAGGCATGATCGGCGGCGGAGCTTACGCAGGAGCCAAAGCTCTCTCCAACCCGGAAAATGCGTTAACCGACCTGCTGTGGAAACGGGGATACATCCGGGACGCAAAGGGCGACCCAATCTCAGTTGGCTCAGAGGCGGAAGCTCGAGCGGTTGCGCAGGAAATGCTCAAACAGAATCCTGCCGGCATTGTTGGGTCCGCACAGCGAAGGGGAGCGTTTACACGGGCGGCCAGCGACTTGCCGCAGGTTAGCCCTAGCGAAGCGGGTAGACGCGCAGCAGGACAGGCACAGAGCCAAGAGACCGCCGCTGCACCTGAAGAAGCCCAGCGATCACCACAGCAGACCTATGCGGATTACGTTGTCTCGCAACAGCAGCAGCAGCCTCCGCGCGCGCCGCAACTCCCTGGCGCAGTTGATGCGACCGCAACCAAGATTTCTGAGTACGGCGTGGTGCAGCAACGAGCGCAAAGAGTAGCGCAAGGCCTGCCGCCGGTTGACCTTCCGCCGCCCGCACCGCCGCCGAAGATTCCCGCGCTTGCTCCAGAAGATATTCACTCGATCGCGCAGAGCATCGAACAAGCCCCGCCAGCCGAGCGCCCACAAGCCATTCTCGACGCCCACGAAAAGTTATCCGCGCTCTTGCTCCAGCAGGGGAAGATGGTGGTGAACGGGAAACTGGAAGTAATCAAGAGCCCAGACCAGGCCGACTCCGCCGCGCAGCGAATCATCAACACCAAGATCGCGGACATGGATAAGCAGGCGGAAGCCGCACAGAAAGAAGCGGAGAAGCCCGCAGCGAAATCTTCAGAGCCCTCTACAGGCGTGAAAGCTAACAGCCGACAGAAAGCCGCCGACTTAGCCCAACTAAAATTTGAAGTGAGCGAACCAGCCGCGCCGAAGTTTGAAGTAGTAGAGCCTAGCTCAAAGGTAGAATCCAAGAGTGAAATACAGCGACCTTTGGAAAGCGGAGCAGCCGCAGTATCTAATGCCGCTGACTCATCCAGGCCTTCCGGTACTGCCGCGCTACCTGAACTGGCTTCCGTTGAAGGTGCTGGAGATCATCCCCCTGGAGGAACTCAGGGAGCGGTTCCCGCCGTGGCGGACACTGGCAGTAAGAATGCGCCATCGCCGCTTACTTTCCAAAAAGGCGACCCCGTAACCTTCTCCAAAGGCCTTCAGGTTCGTAAAGGCGAAGGCAAATCAGAAATCATTCCAGTAGGCACCAAAGCCTTCATCGAGCACGCCAATCCTGGGATAAACTTCGCGCGCGTACGATTGACCGATGGAAAGGTACACTCTGTACCGCTGAGGAATCTGGAGGCTGGCCATGGCGAAGGTGCGACTGACCGCGGTAGAGCCGCCGAAATATCTACTCAACGAGCAGGGGGAGATAGTGGGAGTGCAGCAGGAACTGGAGGTGTCGCGAGCCGACCTGCAGAAGCTGTATCCGAACCTGGTGCTGCCGCCGCCGCGAAAGAAGGGGCGGGGATTACCAGCGTTGCTAAAGAGGCCGCGCCCCCTGTAGCTCCCGCCAAATCTGACTGGCAGCAAGCCTTTGATAAAGCTGTAGCCGCCCAGCCTGAGCGCGAATCCGAATTCAGGAAGATGAGCGGAGAACAACTCCGCAGTGCGATCGCCGGCGAACCGTCCAATCTGCGTCCCAGTCGCCACGAAGCCGAAACGATGGATCAGGCCATAGTCGGAGCACTCCATAGTTTCGAAGGTGCCGATTCTCGCTGGGACAAACTGCGCAAGACCGGCGCCGACGATGCAACTCTAAAAGCAGCGCTGATGGAAGAACTCGGGCAGGGAGGGTTCACTACTAAGATCGGGCTGGCCGAAACTCGCGGGCTTGAGGTTTCGCACAAGACCGCAGAGGGAAAAGAAATCGTTAAAGGTTCGGCGCTGGTGAATGCAGCCCGCCGATTGCTGCAAATTCCGCAACCAGGCCCGCTGGAGCGTAAAACCTCCGAAGTCCTTCCCGGCAAAGTCGGGGAGATGAAAGTCTCCGACCTTAAAGTCGCGCCCGCCAAGTTTCAGTACAAACTCTCGACTGATGCGGAGGGTGTCGGCACTCTTCTCAAAGAAACCAAAGTATTCAATCCCGATCTGGCGGGCGTCATCTCGGTGTGGCGCGATCCGGCAGACGGCAAGATGTATGTCGTCAACGGGCATCATCGTTACGAATTAGCCAAGCGCACCGGCCAGAAGACTGTAACTGTTCGGCACATCATCGCGAAGGATGCAACTACAGCGCGCGCCATCGGAGCATTGCAGAACATTGCAGAGGGACGCGGCACGGCCATTGACGCGGCGAAATTCTTCCACGACTCCGGACTGACTCCCGAGCAATTAAAAGAAAAAGGTATCTCGCTCGGAGAAAAGACGGCCAGCGACGGGCTTGCGATGTCGCGGCTCGATCCCCAGATTTTGGCGAAGGTAATCAATGGCGATCTGCGGCAAGGCATGGCAGTGGCAATCGGAGAAGGAACCGCGGACCACGCCCAGCAAGCAGCCATCCTCAAGCAAGTTGACCGGATGGAGCGCAAGGGGCAGAAGGTTTCCGACAGCCGCGTGCGCGAGTTTATCCGGTTAGCTAATCAGACCGAGAAGCGCGTCGAAGAGACCACCAGCCTGTTCGGAACCGAGCAAGTGGAGCGGTCGCTCCTGTGGGAGAAATCCGCCGTCTCGGAATACGTTCAGGATCAACTAAAGAAGGACAAGAAACTGTTTGGATTTGTCGCGAAAAGTGACCGGGCGGCCGAACTGGAGCGCGGCGGCAATAAGATCGACGTTGAAAAATCCAAGGAAATTTCTACTGGCGCCGCCCAAGCGGAAGAGGTCTATAATCTGCTGAGTGCGCGCGCAGGTCCGATTGCCACTATCCTCGATGAAGCCGCCAGAAAACTCGCCGACGGAGAAAACGCCGCAGCCGTCAAGTCCGAAGCCTACTCCCGCATCCGAGCCGAAGTATCAAAAACTCTCGGCGGCGGACAGGGAGGAAGTTCTGAACGATCTGGTGGAACATCAGAGAGTGGGCCGGATACTGGCACGCCCCTCTTCTCGCCAGAAACCGAGCTAGCCCCACCGTTCTATTCCAAAGCCGCACGCGTAGCCTTCGACAAACTTCCCTCTTCTGCCTCCGGCGAGTCCATGCTTGCGACTCTCAGGAATGCGGGCGTGAAAGCCGATGAGTTGAAATGGATCGGCCTCGATAGCTTCCTCGGCGACAAACCCAAAGCCACTAAAGCAGAAGTGCTCTCCTACATCATGCGGAACATGGTGCAGGTAAGAGAAGTGGCGAAGGCGGATACGGCAGATGCGGCGAAGGTTCAAGAACTTCAGCGGCAGCGCAATGATCTGATCATTGAGTTAGATCACCACGGGTACGGCCTTGACCAAGTAATAAATGGTTACGACGTGCAGGAGGAAGGGCAGAACGATTGGTACGAGGCTGATCGCGAGACCGGGGTACCGAAAGAAGTGCCCGACCACATCGCGAAGAAGATCGAACAGGTGATGGCGCTCGACAAGTCCATTCGCGAATCCAGCAGTATGCGAGCTGGCACCGGTTCAAGAACAAAATATTCCTCCTACACTCTCGCCGGTGAAAAGAAGAACTACACGGAACTGCTGCTAACGCTTCCGCAGAAAGCCGGGACAGCACCGCCGCTCTTGGACAAATTACCGGAAGGTTATGAGATCGGAACCGACTCGAGCAAGCGTGAGACCGGCGGCCTGTACCACGTTCTGCCACCGGGACAGGTTCACGCGCGACCGTTCGCGGGATCGCACCCAACTGAGAAACAAGCTCACGATGCAGCACTCAAGGTCTTAAACTCAAACCGCTACTACGAGTGGGAAGCCGAGAACGAACGCAACAAATTCACAACCAGCCACTTTGACGAGCCGAATATCGTGGCACACGTCCGATTCGATGAGCGCACGGATGCCGACGGAAAGCCCATTCTATTTGTCGAGGAAGTGCAGAGCGACTGGCACCAGAAAGGAAAGAAGGTTGGGTATCGCGATAGCAGCCCTGGCACGAACCATGCACTGGCGAAAGAGAAAGCCGAAACCGCATGGCAGGATCTGAAGCCGCTACTAGGGAAGGCTGACAATCTCGGGTATGACCACCTCGGCTCGCTGAGAACCGACATTGCGAACGGCGACATATCCTCGGACAATATGCGCGAAGAATCTCCCGAACTGCGCAACGCAATGGATCGCTACCATGATGCCTTCCAGGCAATGGTCAAAGTCAATCGCACGAGCAGCGGCGTTCCCAACGCTCCCTTCAAATCCGACTGGCACGAACTCGCCATGAAAACGATGTTGCGCAAAGCAGCGGAAGGTGGCTACGACAAGATTGGATGGGTCACAGGAGAGCAGACGGCAGACCGATACGATATTTCAAAACAGATCGAGTCGCTGAACTACGACCCGGACAATCAGCGACTGGTGGCCAAGTTGCCGAGCGGAAGTCGCCATATCGACAAGCAGGTTCCACCGGAGCAACTGCCCGACTACATCGGCAAGGAGGCGGCGCAGAGACTTCTAGCAGCAGAAAAGAATGGTGCTGGTAACCACGAACTCCGCGGCACCGGCTTGAAAGTCGGAGGCGAATGGGCAAAGGCTCTCTACGACCGCGCCATCCCAAACTTCTTATCGAAGTACGGGAAGAAGTGGGGAGCGAAGGTCGGAGACATTGCCCTGCCCGGCGACACCGGCAAGTGGGAAGTTAAGAGCGAAACGGGATGGGAGTCCACAGCAACACCGGGTCCGCAAAAGGCGCAGACGGTGCATGGCCTGACCGTCACTCCCGAGATGCGCGCCTCCGTCCTCTCCGAAGGCCAGCCGCTATTCAGTGCTGCTACAGGCCCGATTCTTTCATCCATCGCAGCAAAGATAGATTTCGATGTCAAGCCGACAACCAAAGACCTGCCGCCGTATTTAGAACTCAACGCAGAAGCCACAGAGGCTATCAGCCGTGCTCTCGGCGTGCGCGTCAAGGGCGTGAACCTCGACGCTCGCATGGTCCCGGAGATTGTAACGAAACTGAAAGCAGAAGCCGACAGGCTGGAGAGTCGCGGACTGGCGCGCAAAGGAGCGGTCAATCTCCGCGAACTCGCTAACGCAATGCTTCAGAACACGAGTAAGGATTTTGGACTCAGCATTGTGCGCGGAGATGAAAACAAAGCAGAACAACTGGCAACGCTCCACGAAGAGATGTTGCACTCCGGCCAGCGCGCGGCGGGCGGCGGCGATCTGGAAAAGGGAACCCCCTGGAAGCAACTCGTTGGCGATCGAGGCATGACCAAGATGGCGGAGGACCGCATCGTTCCCAATCTTATGGCTAACGGAATCAAGCCGAGCGCAGCCGTGGTGGTTGCCGAAGGTTTGGTAGACATCATGCGCGGCGATGCCTGGGAGATCAGCGACCGGGACGCCTATTACACTGCGCAAAACTATTTCGAATCAATGGCCGCACGGCACGGCATCGAATCAGTCGAGCGCCTGCAGGACATTGAGAACTTCATTGCCCAGGAAGCAGAAAAGTTAGGAGTCAATTATGGTCGTCCCAGCGTCCGAGAAGCCGGAAGACAAGCTCTCCGCAGCGTCTTATCTGGAAAAACTGGAACGCGATTTCAGCCAATTGGAGAAAGAGCGCCCGGTAAAAGCGAAGGAACTGCTCGAAGCGGGACACCAGTTGGCGTATCAGAGGGAATCCCAGGGCAAGGACTCGTCCGATCTAGTTCCGCGAATGCAGGCCGCGCTCTCGCCTCAACCCAAACCATCGGTCTCACCGACGAAGAGTTAGCGGACTGGTCAAAGGCCAAAGGCTTCCGCGTCGAACCCGCCGGAGAACAGCTCGACATCTTCGGAGCAAACGAGCCTGTGATGCGCGTCTTCCGCGCCGGACGCGGCGGAAAAGAACAGGCAGGGCTTGTCTATCAGCGGCAACTCGATCAACTCAATAATCCCAAAGAGCAACCTGCGGAGCCGTTCTCTTTAACAGGCGGCGAGGGCCGGGAGGAACAGCCCGCGCTATTCGGCGCTGGCGACCTCGGGGAAATCATTGGCAGCGGCAAAAAAGACAGCGGCATAAAACTTCCGGAAAAGCCGGACCGCGGAACATCTCTATTCAAGCCGGAAAAGGAAGAAAAGCAAGGGCCAGAGAAAGGCACCTCGGAATATTTCCTAAAGCAGTTTGAAGCCGATCCTGACGGCATGGTGGATCGCTACCTCGAACGCAACACCACGCCAGACGGCCAGATCGCGATTTCGGCAGACCGCGCACGAAGCCTGTTTTCTGAATACGCGGCCTCGAAAGAAGGGGCGGCACGCTACACGGTGGCAACCAACAAAGCTGCTTCAGCCACAGCCAGCGCGGCTTTTGATCGAGTCATTCAGAGTGGCGAATTGAAAGGCAAAGAGGCGGTCTTTGTCGCAGGCGGACCGGGAGCGGGAAAGAGCACCGCACAGAACGCATTCGCCGACCAAGCCTCACAGGTGAAGCTCTGGTACGAAGGCAACTTGAGCGATCCCGCTTTGTTGCAACGTCGCGTGCAGGCTGTGATGGATGCTGGCGGTCACGCGACCGTCGTTTACGTTTACGCGCCCCCAAAAGTAGCGCTTGAACGGATGATTAAGCGGGCCGGGGAAATCGGACGCTATGTGCCCATTGAATATGGATCGAAAGTCGCAGCCAACACTCCGCCATCGATCGATAAGCTCTACGAGAAGTACGGCGATGCTGTGCGCTACGATGTGGTCGATAACTCTGGAGACCTGAAATCAGTGAAGTTTGCGCGCGGCATTGACGCGATGCGCAAGCTGACGCATAATCTTAGTAGCGATGCCATCCGAGACGAACAACTCGCCCACGCCAAAAGCCTCGTCAAATCAGGCGAACTCAGCCCCGACCTCTACGACCGAATCGCGGGAGGAGCGGGACAAGTTCCTGGAGGGACTGGAGCGGGGAATCAAGGCGAGCATCGCGAAGAAGCCTCCAGTTCACTAACCGAAAAGCCCCCTTCCCTTCTTAAAGACGAATCCGGTTCCCTTGAACCCGGCAAAGTTGTACACGGCATCGCCAACGCCGCCGGACACGTCGGAGACCTGCTCCGCCAGGAAATCGCCGACAACCGCCGAGCCAAAGAACTCCAGTGGGACATGTACGACCTGGACAAGCGCCACGAAGCCCGAGTACTGCGCGCGAAACAACTGCTCGAAAGCCTCCAAAAAGACGGCGTAACTCAAGAGGATCGTCGGGCGATCGACGAACACCTTGACGCCCTGCAGGCCGACTCCGAGCATGTTCCCATACCCTCTCTGACCGCCAAGCAGGACGAAATCCTCGATACCGTCCTGATGCCCATGAAGGCCGAAGCTGAAGCGGCTTTCAAGAAAGTAACCGGCGCGGGCATGACAATTCCGAACTACAACCCCCGCCAAACCAAAGGGAAGAGTGGGATGCTTGATCGCTTCCTTACTCCCCAGGGCGAAAAGCGGACGGGGCGCGGCAATTTGATGTCAACCAACAACCCTGCCGCGAAACATCGGGTAATGATGGCGATTGAACGCGAGGGTGTTAAGCCGAGAGAGAATTTATTCGGCACGGTGCCAGCTGGCAAACCAAAACCTCGCAGCGGGAAAATATTTGGAGAGCTTCCGGATCGCGTAGTGGTCTCACTCAAGGGCGGACAGGTCACAGCCTGGGATAAAGGTACGCCGGAAAACCTTGGGCCGATCCTGCATAGTGAAGAGGGTGGGCGCTTTGTCGATAAAGATGGCAGCATCTGGACGTTAAAGCAGGCCACCAAGAAAGAAATCGAAGCCCAGACCAACCTCGAGTACTACCACGATGCTGCAGCCTCAACCATCGTGAACTGGCTGCAGGCCAAAAAGGCAGAAGCAGCACATGACTTGATGGAGAAGTGGAAAGCAGCGCCGAGCTTTAGCGAGTGGGCCATGCCGACCGACGCAGGCAACCCTCCAAAAGGTTGGCGGACGACGAATCTTCCGCAGATGAAAGGCTACTATGTCGAACCGCACATGGCGGAGGATTTCGACTGGTTCTTTGATCGGCTGAAGTCGGGCAGCCCCAACGCATTCGATTCCATCAACGCCTACATGCGTATGAAGATCCTGCTGAACCCGATCAAGCATCCGCTGAATGTGGGCGCGCAGTGGGCGGTACAGAAAGGTGTCACCGGCTTCCTGCCGAATCGCTGGATCAAGATTGGGCGCACGGGAGCAAGGGCCATCAATGCCATTTGGAATCAGAACGAAGATGCTATTGAAGCGCTCGACGCGGGCGCGCCGCTCCAATCGTTCCATAGCGCAACCCGTGATCTGGTGAAGGTGTTCTATGACCAGATGGCCGACGCCGCAGAAAAAGGAGAGCCTTGGGCAACGAAACTGGCTAAGTCGGTCGGCCTCGCTCCGGTCGAACTGGTCAAAGCGCTGCACACTCTCTCTTCAAAGATTGCCTGGCCAGTTTCTGACATGATGTTTCTGCAATCGGCCTACGAGTACCAAGCGGACCACGCGGGAACGTCGCTGCACGATGCTTTACGGGAAGTCGGGCGCATCATTCCCGAGTACCGTTTGCCGACGCGCATCATGGACTCGCCCGCACTCGCCAAGGTCATGGCCTCGAATATCGCGACCGTCTTTGGTTCTTACCACTACGGTCTGTTGCGATCATTCAGCGAGAGCGCGAAGTCGGCCATGGGTGCGGGAGAGCCTGCGGCGGGACGATCCAGAGCGCAGGAGGTTGGGAAAGGTTGGGACCGGCTGGCCCTGATGGCACTCGGAGCCTTCGCCATCTACGGCGTCGCGGATGAGTTAGCCAAGAAGTTGACGGGGAACAAAGACGCCACGGTTTCACGGCATGGCATATTCAGTCTTCTGCAGGCGGTGCATGACGTTGCCCGCAAAGAAGCTGCCCCAAGCCAACTGCTTACAAAAGTGGTCACGCCCAATCCAGCGTTACAGGGGTTTGTGCAAGTTGGATTCAACCGAGACCTAAGCACGGGCAGGAAGTTATATGACCCATCCGCCGACTGGTCCACCAAGGGCTCGCAACTGCTTGCGTACCTGAAGCAAGAACTGATTCCGGAAGGCCAGCAGATCGAGCGCGCCAAACATTCTGACGATGGTTGGAAAAAATTCCTCTGGAACCACGCTGAGGTAGATTTTCCCAAGCATGGTGCAGAGAAGATAGCGCAAGAAATCGCCAGCACGAAGATGGACACGTCGGCATGGACCCCGCAGGAACGAGAGCGATACTACGCCCGCCAGGAAGCTCTTGATGGCTTGCGTAAAGGGGATTCGGCAGCGTTTGAAAAAGGGTTGGAAGGTGGCAGCATCCGCTCCGATGAAATTAATGCACTTTTACGGCGCTCACAGGGCAGCCCGCTTTACGATCGCGTGCATGGCTTTACCTACGCCGAAACAGAGCGAGTGTTCAATGCAGCCGTCGCGGACAAAGACGAGAACGCGCAAGAACAGCTACTTCCGTTGTTGCTAGAAAAACAAAGCCACCTGATGAGTCAAGGACGCTTCGCTGAAGCAGGCGTCCAATGATGGCTCAATCGAATAATCAATCCACAATTCAGCAGTAACACTTTCCCGGAGCCGAGCCTGCGCTCTCAAGAAAGCTGAACACCCCGAGCCTGAGGGTGGGAATCCCCATGCCCAAGAAGAAAGCCCAAAAGCCTGCCGCGCGCAGGCCCAAGAAAAGTTCCGCGAAACCCGGCCCTAGTAAGCCCAGGTCGACCAAACATAGTTCCGCGAATCTCGATAAATGCCGCGAACAAACCAAACAGCATTTGCAAACCGGACGGAAGCCGAAAACCGCCCTGACCATCCCCCAGCTCGAATACTGCTCCTGGCGGGCGCAAGGGGCAACCATGGGCGACTCCGCGCGCTGGGCCGGAATCCCCTTGGGCAACATGCACAAGCTCGAGCACCGCGATCTGGCACAGGAAACCATCAAGGAGTTCCAGCAGGACTTCAAGGTCGACGTCGTGGAACGCACTGCACGCCTGGGGGAAGAGTTAGCCCTCTTTGTTCACGGCGAATTTCGCTCGCGGCTGCGCAAGATGAAAACTCACCATTTCCGCGGCGACGAATCCATTGCGCGATTGCTGAAGACCGGCTTCGAGGCCTGCGGCTCGATTCAGCCGGCGAAGACTGTCAACCAAGCGAACGCCGCAGCCGCCGCGAGTTCAAGCACACAGATTTACGCCAAGCGCCTCTACCTCCCCGACTGGCGCAAGGAAAAGATCGCAGAACTTCAGAATGATGAGCGACGTACAAGTGGTGTCCAAGTTGCCGATGCAACTGGAACTCCCTCCGGAATCCAGCTTCCAGCCGGCCAGTGACGCGCAGCGCTCCTGGCTCAACTCCCGAGCAGAACTTTTGCTTGGCGGGGGAAGTGTGGGCTCGCTCAAAACTTCGACGGCGTTAATCGATGGCTCGGTTGAGTACGACAACTCGAACATGCACACCATCATGTTCAGAAAGACGCTGACCGAGCATTCCGAAGCGATCAGGATTTCGCGGGATTGGTTTTCAAATACCGGCGCGACCTTGTACGAAAACGAGCCCGTGCGCAACGGAAGCGGTTCCCCGAGCTTCAACGGCAACTCGCATGTGTGGCGCTGGCCGTGGGGCTCGACCTTCCAGTTTGCCTACTGCGCGACCGACAACGACGTCTACGCCCACCAAACTCAGTCCTACACCTGCATCCTCTGGGACGAGTCGACCCGCACCGCTTCAGAGTTCATGGTCCGCTATCTGCTGACCCGTTTGCGCTCGACCGATGCGTCGTTATTTTTGCGCTGTCGCCTCGGCACCAACCCGGGCGGGCCGTTTGCCGACTGGCACATGAAGATGTTTTTGGGCGGAGTCTGCCCGCACTGCGAACCTGCGGTAAGGATTCCGGGCGAGATTTACAAGGATGCCACCTGGCCGTCTGACGAACGCTCGCTCGAGGGCATGACCACGCAGTTCATCTTCAGCAAAGTTACCGACCATAACCTGCTCGGCGAAAAATACGTTCGCAACATCCGCATGCAGCATGCCGCGACCGCTGAGGCCCTGTTAGCCGGTTGCTGGCGCGCGTTCGAAGGCCAGTATTTCGACATCTGGCAGCCCTCCGAGATGGTGGTGAAGCGGCAGACCATCCGCGACAAGTGGTATTGGGAGCATTGGGTGGGCGCTGATTACGGCTTCGCCGGCTCGAAGGCCGTGGCCTATCTGCTTACCCGCGATCCTGATACCCGCAAAATCTACGTGATCGATGAATACGTCGGCGAGCACAAACCAGTCCGTGACTTCGCGAACGAAGTGTATGAGCAGTTCGCCAAGAAAAAAGAAGATCAGGAACAGTCGCGCAAGCTGCGCATCATGTACCTCTCGCCGGACGCTTGGAACGATCGCGGCGACCAGCATCCCCTCGCTGCTCAGATGAATGAAGTGCTGCAACCGCACGGCCTGGTGTTCGTTAAAGCCAAGAACGACCGCGCCGGCGGCGCCATGCTGCTCTACGAGATGCTGCGCGATGGCACGCTCTTGATCGCGGACAACTGCACGCTGCTCCAGGGTGCCATTGAAGCGGCCGAGCACGACCCGCAACAGCCCGAAGCCATTCTGAACGTGCCAAACGATGCGCGATCAGATTCGAGAGACGCCGCACGGTACGCACTTTATTCCTACCACCAAGCCGCCATAAAGCCGCTCGAGGTGCGCGTGGAAGAACGAATCAAGACTCAGTTTTCTAGCGACCCCACTTCCGCGATGTTTCACGCTACCCGGATTCGGGAAGAGGAACGGGCTCGAGAAAAACCGCTGCCCCAGGGCGGGGGAGTGCGCGGCAGGATTTCGACGTGGGAAAGGTCCAGACGAGGATGATGAAAAGATTCGCACTTCTAGCAGTTGTTGCCCTTCTAGCACTTCCCTCTCTGGCGCAGACGCCGGGCGTGACCGTGAACGCCACGCTGGTCGACGGCCAAGGCCAGATCCAGAAAGCCGCCTATCTCCACTGGGAGCTATTCAACTGCGGCGACAACGTACCCCAGGTCCAGGGCGGACTGAATTTCTCCGTCGTAGCCACGCAGTTCGACATGCACGCCAACACGCAGACCGGCGTCATCTCAGGCTCGGTGTTTGGCAAAGATCAGATTCAGTGCGGCGGCGTGAACTCAACCGAATGGCTGGTTACGCAGTACAAAGCCAGCGGACAAAAAAGCGGCATCCCGCAGTATTACTGCCTCAGTACCGGACAGAGTTTCAATCCGGCTACGGCCGAGCCTTGTATTGATCCTCCACCGCCACCGGGTTTTTACGTGATCTTCGCGAACCCGATCGCCAACCAGATACTTGTCCAGCCGCACGGCACGTCTCTCGCGTTCAGCGGGGCCTTTAACTTCCAGCAGGGCGTACAGCTCGGCGGCTCGATCACAGTTTCCCAACTGAGCAGCCTGACCTATTCGAATATCGTCTACGTCAACGATGCCGTGTCCGGATCGAATCCCTGCGCCGGCGGCGGCTCGGGTGCCTGGGCCTTTTCCTCCCAGGGTAGCTGGAGTTGCGCTCAAGGCGGCGGAGGAGGCGGAGGCGGTGGTGGAAATGTCTCGAACAGCGGGACTCCCTCGAGCGGACAGATTGCGCAGTGGATCAGCTCCACAGTCGTTCAGGGACTGCCTACGACGGGCAGCGGCAACGCAGTGCTTGCGACTTCGCCCACGCTGGTTGCACCGGCCCTGGGGACGCCTTTGTCTGCCGTGCTGACCAACGCTACCGGGCTCCCCTTGAGCACCGGCGTAACCGGAAACCTTCCTGTCGCGAACCTCAACGGCGGCATTGGTGCCAGCAGTTCGACGTTCTTGCGCGGTGATGGCACCTGGGCGCCTGCTTCCGGCGGAACCATCAGCGGAAGCGGCACGATCGGCAGCTTCACCGGCTGGAATGGCCCGACCGCTTTAACCAACGCGCCCTGCACCTTTTCCACCATCACCATTACCTGCCTCTCGAACCCCGTCAATTCAGCGGCCTTTGGTCTGACCTCGACCGCAACCGCGGGGCTGAACAGCTTCTTCATGACCGACTACCAGGGCAATACCATCTCTGGCGTGCCGGTCGGTTCGGGATCGGTGAATGCGGGAATCAACATCAGCTTTCCCTCCAGCTACCTTTTCACCATCAGCGGCGGCGGAAGCAAGTTAATGGCTCTGACCTCGGGCGGTGTGTGGAATCAGATCGCGAACGCTGGAACAGTCTTTGCCGCGCAGCGAGCCACGGATTCTTCGCCCACGGGCAACTTCCTGAACTTCCTGAAGGCAGACGGCATCACAAGTCTGTTCAAAGTAGACATCGCGGGAAACACCACACTGCCGGCGGGGAATCTGGCACTGACTTTAGGAACTCTGACCCTAAGTGCGTTGACGGATGGATGTTTGCAACTCAGCAGCGGCGTGACTACCTCCACTGGAATAGGTTGCGGCGGCGGCAGTGGCTCCGGAATCAACTGGCAGGTGAACGGCGGGGCAAATTTAACTGGCCCGGGCAATCTCCAGGACGGCACCGCGGGGAACATCGTCAAGTTCTTTCAATCTGGCTCGAACGTCCAAGCTAGTCTCCAAGCTCTCAGCGTAACGAATGGGATGCTGGCGAATTCGACAATCGGCATTGCAGGCACAGCCAATCAGATCGCCAGCTCGACGGCCGCGCCAGCCTTGGGCGGCGCCACCACTCTCAGCATCACAAATCCTTTTATCTTTCCCGGTTTGGCAACCGGCGCGGCAAGTACGACCTCTGCGGCCACGTTCAGGATCCCCTCGGGCGTTGCGCCGACATCTCCGGTCTCGGGCGGACTGTGGAATCTCTCGGGAATTTTTCAATACTACGATGGCTCGCACACCAACTCTCTGGTAACCAGCCAAGCCACTCTGACCCCGGGAATTATTCCGCAGATCGGCACAGCGCCCACACTGGTTAACTCTTCTCCTCAACTTGATACCAGCACAAATTCCGGCGGCCTGACTCTGGGCGGAACAGTGGGAATGTTCGCGCCGCTATTTTTCACAGGGGACGGGACGACCACGGCCCCAAGCTCCGCCTTTAGCAACGCGCCGACTCTGGGAACGTATCTGGTTCTCGATACGGCAGTCTGGAATGTCACGGCGACTTCAGGGACAGGATCGACATCTACCCTGACCATCAGCAATGCGAATGGTTGGAATTTCAGCTTTGCGGCGAACGAAGTCGTGAGCGTCACCGGAGTCGGCACCGGATACAACTGCACTTATTGCAAAGTCACAGCAGTCAACTCAGGGCTCGGAACCATCAGCTACGCCGGGACAGGCACGGCCAGCCTCACCGCTGGAAGTGTTTCGCTCTACATGCCCGCCGACAGTGCAGGCGCGCACAAGAGGGGGTTCAACTCCCTGCATTCGTCTTCGGCCAACGCCGCCCAAAATGGCTCGATTCAGTTCGCCCCGTCGGACACGATCATGTCCTACGACGTATCGCATCTCTATCAGGTGCAGTTGCTCGAAAAGAACACGAGCGGGGCTTTGGGAGACACCCGTGCGGCCCTGGTCGGCGATCTCACTTACGGATTCGTAACCGCGGCCAACGCGCCAGCGGTATTCAACGGGGATGCGACTTTTGAGTTGTACGGAGACTTTATCGGGGCGGCCTCGGCGCCAGTGTTTCCACCTTCCGGCACCTGCCGCGAGTATTTCAATTCCGGTACCGGGCAGATGGGATTCATCAACTCGGCGGGGACAAGTTGCGGCGGGTCTGGCGGCGGTGGCGGAGCTCCGGCAGGCTCTAATTTCGCCCTGCAATACAACAACCTGGGCGTGAATGGCGGCCTGAACGCCCCGACCAGCCCTGTAGGTGTCCCGCAGGTTCCGGTCTCAATTCCAACCTCGGGGAGCGTTGCCACGGCCTATGTAAACTCTCTGCCGGGCCTCACTGGGCGGGCCGGACTGACAACCGATACTTTGGCCTCCACCGACTGCAACCCGACGCCGATCGTCTGGGTCGGCTCGAGCGCATCTAGTTTGGCGATCCCAGCTCCAACCACCTTGGGCGTGCCGTCCTGCCAGGACAAGTTGTCAAACAACGGCTCGAGCACGGTTACCTTGACGCCGGCGGGTTTCACCATCAGCGCGGGTTCGGGCGGATCGGCCGGAGCAACCCTGGTTCTCAAAGCTGGGCAGGAGTGCATTCTCTCTCTGGACCCGGTTACCCCAAGCAACTGGAAGTGCGACATCTTAGAGCAGGATCTGGAACCTGGAACGGGTATCGGCTTTACCCGTACTGCTACGGGCATCCAGATCAACAACTCCGGCTTAACCTCTCTGGTTTTCCCCATAGCCGTGAGCGGCACTGCGAATTCGGGCGGGATTCCCTACTTCAACTCGATCACGCAAATGTCTACGTCGGCGGCTTTGGCTCTGAAGCACATTCTTATGGGCGGCGGGGCGGGCGGCGCACCAACTTCAGACTCAGCCTTAGATGATGGGGCGACAACGGCTTCCACGCTTACCTATACGGGCCCTGGAGGCTTCGTTGCGCCATCAGTTGCTACCAGTGGATCTGGCGCGGGCTTTACGGCACTCTCAGCCGGGGCGGAAGGGTGTTTAGCCGGGCAGCCTGCAAATAGTGTTTGCCTCGAAGCGCCGGCCACAGTCGCAACTGCTTACAACATGATTTTCCCGGCAGCGGTCGGGACATCGAATCAGGCTCTGGTCATCAACAGCATTACCGGACAGTCGATCAATTTAGGATTCGCCAGCGTCTCAGGCACGCCCTGCACCACAACCGCAAATTCTATTCAGTTCAACAGTTCGGGAGTGTTTGGTTGCGCCACACCGTTTACTTTTTCAGGCAGCACGATCACGTCGGCCTCGGGCGGAATCTTCGACATGAGCGCGGCCTCGGGTACGGCGGCCCTGATCGTTCCCAAGCACACAACCCAAACTGCCAGCGCTGCAGGCGTGATCGACTTCGACCTCACCAATCTCAACTATCACGGAAACGTGAATGGGGCCGATTCAATCTTCCTGAATGCAGCAGCAGCCCTTACGACGAACGTGCTTCCAAAGGCGGTCATCGCGAGCGGCAACATGCTGATGGCAAACTCGACCATCACCGACAACGGAACCACGGTTACAACGACTGCTTCGAGCGGCGTTTCTGCCAAAGCTTACGCGGCTACCGGATCCGGAGCAGGGTTCATTGCTTTGACTCAGGGCACTGCCGCGAGCGCCGGAACCACAAATATTACCGATCAAGCCCCAGCCGCCGTAACTTCCTACGTCAACACGCGCTCAGGCACAGCGGGAAATGGCGTTCAGGTCAACGTCAACTCTTCAAACGTCGTCACGCAGAATTTTAGCGGCAATTTCGGCGCGGTCGCCCAACTCTCGAAGACTGCCTTACTCAGCACCTTCACGGTCTGCTCAGCCACGGCCAACACCGCATGCGGCCAACCTGCCCAGTATCACGTGCATTGGAACTTTTGGGGATCAGGCACAGCCTGCACAAATATCACGGCGGGCTCTGTAGGCCTGACGCTTACTTGGACCGATGAAAATGCCGTAGCTCATACCGCTATTCCGATGCCTATGTGGGACCAGAAATCGGCCGCGCTTGGGACGGCCTTCAATTTCAATCTCACGCCCTTGGGTACGGAAGGCGCATCAGGCGATTACACATTTTCGACCAACGGCACCGTGATTCAGGCAGCCACGACCTACACGCCCTGCACGACAGGAACCGGCACCTACGATCTAAGAATTACGACCGAACTCTTGCAGTAACGAAACAATCCTCAGAAATCTCACCTCGCACAAACTTCCATGAAAAAATTCCTTGCAGTTTCCCTTTTCTCTCTCTGGTCGCTCTCTCTGTGCTTCGGGCAAACCGGGAATCAGTTCATCCTCCAGGTGCAGAATAGCGGCACCGCGGTCTATACAGCCTCGAGCTTCGCCGTGCTCAACCTCACCAGCGGCTGCTCCGGCACAGTCTCAAGCGGCGTGCTGAGCATCACCTGCACGGGAGCGGGCGGCGGCACAACCACGAATGCCCTGACTCTCAACAGCGGCGGCGCCGGTGCGGCGTCCGGGGCCACCTTCAACGGCTCCGGCGCCATAACCTTGAGTTACAACACTCTGGGCGCGGCGCCACTTGCTTCGCCTACCTTTACCGGAACGGTTCTGGGATCGGCGGCCACGTTTACGGCTCTGACGGGGAGCACCTCTCTTACCGCTGGCATTGTCGGCACCACAGCAGGACTACTGAATCTCTCAGGTTCAACCAGCGGGACGGCAACTTTTACTGCTCCAGCCGTGGCAGGAACCTCTTCAAATGCAGTGGTCTCAAGCAATGCCATTTCCGCGCCATCCTATACAGCCACAGGCGGCACTTCGGGATTCTTTCAATTCGGCCAAGGGTCAACGAACGCCGTTGGAACGACTGACATCACCGAACAGGCTCCCGCCGCTGTGACTTCTTATTTGGTCATAAAACCAGGCACAGCAGCCAGCGGATTAGCAGCAGGAACGAATGTGAGCGGAACAATCACGCAGAATTTTACGGGATCGGCGGCCTTCTCGACAGGTGCGGTCACGACTGGCTCAGGCGCATCCATCGGCGCAACATCGCTCTGCACGATTACGAACTGCCCGGCGGGAACATATCAAATAAGTGCTTACCTTGACGTGACGACGGCCTGCACCGCTACAGGGACTTATTTTGTCAGCCTTATTTATACAGATGATGCAGCGTCGAAAACGATAGTCATGCCATTGCAGGGCACGGGCACCACAACCACTTTTGGACCTTCGGCCATCACCTCATCGCTAGGGCTTGCGTCTACGACCAATTTTGCGACAGGCTCGGTGGTTCTCAGATCAACGGGCGCAGCGGCAATTCAATACAGCACCACAGCAGGAGCCTGCGGTACGGGCGGCCCGATGGTGGGCAAGATGTTTCTGACAGTGGTTCCACTCTCCTAAGTTTTCTCCGCGAAAAATTCCCATGAAAAAACTCAGCTACTTCGTTCTGATTCCATTTCTGTTTCTATGCGCTCACTCATTTGGGCAAGCCTCACTCGGCGGCACTTCCAAGATGGGCGGGACAGCGAACTTCGGCACGGGCACGGGCGGCGGCGGCGCGTTCACCTTCAAATCAGCCACGGCCACGATGGGCGGCGGCACCTCCGTCACCACCTTCACCACTTCCCCGGCCATCAACACGGTCGGGGCGAAGCTGATTGTGGTCGGTCTTTCTGTGACAGGCGCTACCTCGGTCACTTCCATTCCCACGGACTCAGCCGGCAATTCTTGGTCGGGAGCCTGTCTCAGTCCAACCGCGAATCCGGCAGCGGGCCAATACACGAAAATTTGTTATCTGCTGAATCCCACCACTTCAGCCAGCCATACTTTTACGGTCACCATCAGCATTGCCGAACGAGTGGCGATGGCGGTAATGGCGTGGTCTGACACCGGCAGCGGACCCACGTTCGATATTTCGACGACAGGCACAAGCGCCGGCAACACCTGCGTCCCCAGCAGTATCACCGGCTCATCCACGGAACTGTTTGCAACTGCATTTGGCGATAACAACGTCGGCGCCACCTCCATCACTATCAGCAGTCCCTTCACCGGAACGCTCACCAACACGGGAAACATTGACGGCGGCATGTCCTACTTCATCAACACGACGGGAGCCGCGCAAAGTCCCACCTGGACAAGCACAACTCAAAACGAAACAGCTTGTCAGATGGCAGGATTCCTGCCTTGAGAAAGTTTGCATTTTTATTGTGGCTTAGGCTTGGGCTTGGGGTTGCACTCCTTTCCGCTCCGGCCTTTGCTCAGGTGACGTGTGTCGCGCTCGGGCCGACGGCAACAGGCTCAGGGTCCGGCGCAAACTGGTCGAATATGAAGGCGTACATCCCTACGCCGCCAGTCAGGGGAACGAGATATTACTTAGCCGACGGAACCGGGTATCCCGGCCTCGACTTCAAGCCAACCAATTCGGGCACGACCACGGTTGAAATTCGCAAAGCGCAATCCTACGACTTCGGGCGCACGTCGGATGGGTGCTCCAATGACATTTCGGCTGGCTGGAATCCGGCCACGATGGGCGCTGGTCAGGCAGTCTTCGGCACCAGTTTATATTTTGGCCATGTCTGGTATCCGGAAACAAACTACTTAACGATTAATGGAAATGGTTCGCTGACAGCACCGGGATGCGGCGGGACTCCGGGCAGCAGTCCAACAGGTGCCTTGTCCACGCCGGCCGACTGCGGAATCAAGATTGACGACACAGCCAATTGCGGCTCCGGGCCAATTGGCAGCGGACTCTCGATAACCGGATTCAACCTCAACAACGTGGAATTCCTTGGCTGCGGCAACGCCACGACCGAAGACTTTGTATCGCGTCTCGACAACTGCAACACCTGCTCGATGACGCACATGTACATCCATAATTTCGGCTCCGTGTGCTCAGTGATCGGCGGCGCGAGCCATCTCACCTTCGACGACAATTATATTTTCCGGAATCAGGTAGTGGCGGGAGGCAGCCCGGCGCACGGGCAGTGCCTTCAGAGTTTCGGAGACAGCGGAAACTTCGACGTGTCGCGCAATGTCTTCCGCGATCTGGGCGGCACCGCGATTATTCAGGCGTGGGTGGGCAGCGGATCAGTTCAGGCGGGACCATACAACTACTACGACAACGTAATCTGGACGACGCCCGGATTCACCCCTCTGTTCCCCAGCGCTAACGGCATCCTCGCGTGCATCAACGGGTTCACTTGCAACAATGTGACGATGAGCCAGAACACCATCGGGCTCATGGGCTCCGGAGCATTGGTAGCCATCGACAGCGAAACCGGCGGAACGTACACAGTCGAAAACAATATCTGGTATTCAAGCTCGAACAATGCCAACCCAAGCCCGCATGGAACATTCACACAGGATCATAATTCCTACTTGGCATCCGGCACCAGTTGCCCGACCGGAACGGGAAACGTCTGCAACAACTCCGCGTCGAATCCGTTCACGGCCTCCGCTACCGGAGATTTCACGCTAGCGGCGGACGGGTCGAACGTGAATAACCGTACAACTCTCAGCGCGCCCTTCGACACCGATGCGGCCAATATCCCATTTAGCACCGATCGCGGAGCCTATCAATTCGTAAACCCCACGCAAGCAACTCCGCCCTCTTGCGCCCCCGGTACCGGCACCTATCCGTCTACGCAAACGATCACCTGCACCAACCCCAACCCCGGCACCACCGTCATGTGCTACAGAACGGACGGGGTTGCGCCGGCCACTTTCGGCGACGGATTAAACTGCCCGGCTGGAAACACCAAATACACCACCACCATCTCAGTCAGTTCTTCCGAGACTCTGAAGATCATCGCCGGAACCAGCACCTTAACCGATAGCACGGTAGCGTCTTATGTCTACACCATTACCAGTCCGGCGGCGGCCAAGCCAACCTTCTCTCTCATCGCAGGCACTTACACTCTCCTTCAAACCACCACTCTCTCAACCACGTCCGTCGGCGCAATCATCTGCTGGAACTACACCGGAGGACCGGCCACAAACGGCACAACGGGATGCGCCACAGGGAGCAATCTTTTATCAGGGCCGGTTAGCGTTGCCAGTACGGCCTCAGTCTTTGCCGTGGCGGGCGGAACCGGATTCCTAGACAGCGCGATCGGCTCAGCGGCCTACATCATCAACTACCATCCCGTGCAGCTGCCAACCACCTTCGTCAACGGCCTTGAGTATCTGAGCAGAACCTCGAACACGATCGGCTTTCCATCGACGGGAACAGGCGGAGCATGGGTCTGCGGAGCAACCAATTTCGGCCCGTACACGGTTACGCCATCCACTGTAGCCCAGGCCGCTTTGAATCAGGCCATCGCGGACGCCGAAACCTGCCGAACCGCGAACAATTCAGGAACGACAATCGTCATCCCCCACGGCTCTCTGCTCTCAGGCCTCCACGG